>Ga0190275_10001049_pt1 | contig 21252 bp, 19 predicted proteins | sample Popmic550T_FD_133745 | JGI IMG/M metagenome (GOLD analysis project Ga0190275, IMG submission 133745) | Populus adjacent soil microbial communities from riparian zone of Yellowstone River, Montana, USA - 550 T | ecosystem: Environmental > Terrestrial > Soil > Riparian zone > Trees stand | place...
CCTGAAGCCGGAGGATGCGGCCCGCGTCGGTGGCAAGGCGCTCGAGGATCTGGGCAAGGCCGTGGACGAGCTCCGCAAGAACCTCAAGCTGCCGAGGCTGGAGCTGCCCCGGCTGCCGGTGCCGAGCCTCCGCGCTTCCTAGCCATGAGCTGAGCGGGCTGGCATTCTCGCAGCCGCGACTCACGCCAGGGAGAGGCAACGCGTGGCCGAGAGAGACTGGGATCGGTTGGGCGAGCTGGCTGAGGGGCTCCGCGTGGGCCCCGTGGCCGTCAGCCGTGAAGGCTTCGGGCTGGTGGGCTCCACCGTGGAGCCGCCGGCCGGGACGCTGCAAGACCGGATGCGGGCCCGGCGCGCCCAGCTGCACCGAGTCACAGCCCAGGGGCTGGAGCACGTCTACGAGGGGCCGGGCTGGATCCAGGCGCTGGACTGCCAAGGGGCGCTGTGCATGGCGCTCGGGGCGACGCTGAGGCCCACGGGCTCGGGCTCGGACTATCACCTGCTGGTGTCCACGGATGCAGGCACGCACTGGACCCTCCGGGGCCCTGTGGCCGCGCCCAGCGCCGGGCAGGTGCTGGCGGCGAGCGCGGATGAGGCCTGGGTGCTGGGCGCCCTCTTCCTGGGGCGCACGGCGGACGGCGGGGCCACCTGGACGGAGCTGACGCTGGACGGCGAGCGCAACGCGCAGGCGGAGCGGCTGCGGCGCATGGAGCGCGGCGTGGCGCTGCTCGGCAAGGGCCTGTGCCACACGCACGATGGCGGCGCCTCGTGGGGCCGCGAGTCGTCAGGCAGCGCGCGGCTGGTGGATGTGGACGGCATGCACGTGCTGGCGGTGGAGCGCGGCCAGGCGCGGATCGGTGAGCGCCGCGGCGGCGAGGTCCGCTGGCTGGCGCCGCTGCCTTCTGGGAGGGATCCGCTGCGGATGACGGCCGTGGGCCCGGTGCTGCGGGTGCTGACGCGCAGCGCGGAGCCGGGCAAGGGCGTGGATCCGGCGGTGCACGTCACCGAGGACGGCGGGAAGACCTGGTCCACGCTGACGCTGGAGGCGGGCCCGCACGTGGACATCGCGGGCCCGCACGGCCTGGGCACGGACGTGCGGGGCCGGCTGTTCGGCCGGCTCTCCTGACGCCTCCCGCTGACGTCTACAGCTTCACCTCGTCCCGCTCGGGGTGGGTGATGTAGCCCGTGCCCGCCTCGACGAGCTTGGCCATGAGCCTGTCCGTGCCGTTGGAGCGGCTGAAGGCCATCTCGTTGCGCGTGACACCCACCAGCGTCAACAGCTGCACCTGGCCGGAGGGCAGGGTGAACTCGGCCGGACGGTGCGCATCCCTCACGAAGACGAAGCCGCTCAGCTTTGTCTCGCCTCCTGTGAGCGAGCCCTCCACCGGGTAGCGGTGGCCCAAGGCGAAGGCGCGCAGGCACACGAGGTTGTAGGCCATCATGTCCAGCAGCCGGAGCACCGGCCACTGCGCCTCCTCGGGCGTGTGGATGACCATCTCGTAGCCGACGCCGCTGGGGGCCTCCGGGGCCAGCTCCGCGCCCGGCGCCACGGTGAACGGGTTGGACAGGCCGCTCGTCACATACGTCCAATAGGGGAACTGCTCGCTGGGCGGGGCTGCGCGCACGCCCATGGGCCCCCAGTTGGGATCCGCCTCCTCTACCTGGGCCAAATCACTCTCGAGCCAGGCTTGCAGCGCGTCCGTCTGCTCCAGGGGGAAGACCTCATCGCTGATGGCGCCGAAGAGCTTCGGGTACTCCACCTCGTCGCGATCGGCCCAGCAGTCCTCGTACCACTGGACGAAGTCCTCTTGCGTCTCGGGCACTTTCATAGGGCTGACTCTAGAGGGCCCGCGCTCCCAAGGTGAGAAACTTTCTGCCCATTCGAGGGAGCCCCCCTCCCCACGCGAGGACACCGAGCGGCCCGCCCTGGGCTTGGAGCAGACTCCGGGTGACCGCGAGTGGACACTAGCCAGCCAGCGGCCAGGGCTTGAGGCCCGCCAGGCGCTCGGCCTCCTCCACTGCGGGTGTCAGGTGCGCCCGCTCGCGGCGCAGGAAGTCGCGCACGGAGCGGTTCAGGTTCTGATCGAAGATCAGGTGCGCGCTGTGCACCGCCGTGGGCTCGAAGCCGCGGGAGATCTTGTGCTCGCCGCCCGCGCCGGGCTCGAAGACCTTGCGGCCCGCACGGATGCACTCCTCCACCGAGTGGTACAGGCACACGTGGAAGTGCAGGAAGGGGTGCTCCTCGAAGCAGCCCCAATAGCGTCCGTAGAGCCGCTCGGGCGAGGCCACGTTGAAGGCGCCGGCGATGACCTTCGTGCTGCGCACGGCCTCCACCATCTGCATGGCCGCCGGCATGGCGCGGAACACGCGGGCGAAGAAGTCCGGGGTGAGCTGCACCTGGCCCCAGGCGTAGCGCTCGCAGGTGGCCGCGTAGAAGGCGTGGGCCCGCCGCGCGTGCTCGGGCCCCAGCTCCGCGCCCGACACGGTGCGCAGGGTGATGCCCTGCTCCTCCGCGGCGCCGCGCTCTCGGCGCAGCTGGTGGCGGCGCTTGGAGCTGAAGCGCGCCAGGTAGTCCTCGTAGGTGCTGTAGCCCGGGTTCTTCCAGTGGAACTGCAGCGTCATCCGCCGCGCCATGCCGGACTGCTCCAGGAAGTCCGCCTCTTCCTCAGTCGGGTAGAGCACGTGGAGCGAGGAGCAGCCCTCCTCGCGAGCGCTCTCGATGGCGGCCTCCATGAGCGCATGGCGCGCATCGCGCACGTGCTCGCCGGGAGCCACCAGGAAGCGGGGGGCCGTGGCCGGAGACAGGGGCGCGCCGATGACGAGCTTCGGGTAGTACTCGACGCCCATGCGCGCGGCCGCCTGGGCCCAGGCGTAGTCATAAATGTACTCGCCCATGCTGTGATACTTGCGATAGGCGGGTGAGGCAGCCACGAGCGTGTCGCCGCGCCAGAGCGTCAGGTGGTGAGGGGCCCAGCCCGTTTCCCGCTGGGCGCTGCCGCTCTCCTCCATGGCCGCCAGCCATGCGTGCTTCACGAAGGGTGGAGCGGTGGGGCCCGCCAGCGTGTCCCACTGCGCGGCGGGAATGTCGGTGATGGAGTCCAGCACCTGGACGCGGATCGAGGGATCGAGCACGGACACAGTTCTAACGCGGACGCTGGCCGTGCGCCGAGTCCCAGAGCGCTTCGCCCTGCAGGGCAGCGGGCGGAGGGGCTCAGCCCCAGGACAGGTCGTACTCGCAGTCGAGCTGCCCGAAGGGCCGTGCGCGGACCTGGGGATTCTTGGCGTGGACGGCCTCGAGCATGGCCTGGAGGACGCCCTCGGTGTAGAGCGGGAGCATGTAGTCGCCCTTCATGACGACGCGGGCGCCGTTGTCCCCCTGCATCGTCACGGTGCGCTCGCCGTAGCTCGCCACCGAGCGGTAGCCCGAGGCCAGGTGGCCCATCACCCGCTTGGGCGAGTCTCCGGACAGCAGCAGCAGCGTCCGGCCCGCCATGGAGTTGAGGAAGTCGCGCATGGCCTGCATGCCCAGCTTGCGCTGCGTGGCCTCGGGGCCGCCCAGCTGGGGGCTGAGCACCCGGGTGGCGGCGAGCGCCAGACGCAGGAAGTCGGACACCGGGTAGTTGGAGAAGTCGATGAAGCGCTTCTCGAAGCGCTTGTCGTTCAGCTGGACGTGGCACTGCTTCAGGGCACTCTCGCCCCCGAGGGCGATGACCGCTGCCAGCACGCCGTTGAAGAAGAGCCCCCGCGTCGTGTCGTGGGGCTTTGCAAGGGCGATGCGTCGCTCGTAGTCCAACTCCACGCCACCCACTGGGGATGCCGAGGCCGCGTTGAAGTGAGTCATGGAGGCACAGGACTCCTGAGGGGAGGACAACACTATCCCACAGGAGGGGGTGTTGCGATCAACTCCGCGTGTGGGCGTAGGGACCACTGGCGCCGCCGCTCCCACCCTGCTCCTCGCCGAGCCACTTCATGATTCCGCTCACAGCGATGCTGCCGCTGTGCTGCACCTGGCCCTCCAGCTGCTCGCCCACGGTGCGCGCCTGTCCCGCGAGCCGCAGGGCCTCCTCGAAGGCCTTCCGGAATGACTCGCGGCTCAGGTCCTGGATGCGCAGCTTCACCGCGACGCCCGCGGACACCAGGGCGCTGGCGTTGAAGTCCTGCTCCTCGAAGATGGGGATGGCAATGGTCGGCGTTCCTGAGCGGGCCGAGGCGGCACAGTGGCCTGCTCCCGCCTGGTGGACGATCGCGGAGACCCTGGGGAACAGCCAGCTGTGCGGGAAGCGCTCACCGATGTACCACTGCGGGTTCTTGAGGAGCGGGTCGTCGATCATGAACTCGAAGGTGTGCTTGAGCAGCACGGCCCGGATTCCCAGGTCCTGGACGGCCTCCAGCATGTCGCGGGCGGCCTGCTCCGCCTGGTGGCGCGGCAGGAACTGCTTGAGCGAGAAGCTGCCGAAGCCGATGTAGATGACAGGCTGTCCCGCGGGGTTCTCTTGCAGGAACGTGCTCAGCGCAGGAGGCACTGCCTCTGTCTCCTCCTGGGCGGGAGGGAGCAGCGGCCCGGGGTTGAAGTACCAGCGCGGCATGTCCTTCTCCGGCACCGGCATGAGCAGGCTCGAGAACCCCTGGAGGGAGGGGAACTGCCAGTGCGTGCGGCCGAAGGCGTAGCTCAGCATCGAGCGCGGCTTCAGCCCATGGAGCTCCCTCAGCTGACGCATCACGGGCCTCTCCAGGTACAGGCGGATGAAGAACGGCAGCGTGTAGGACAGCCAGTTGATGAAGCTCCCGCGATCGCTCTTGCCGAAGAGCGGGCAGAGCCACGAGGTCGTCGCCATGAAGAGCGGCGTGTAGCGGAAGATGAACATGGGGAGCCGGTGCTTCTCGGCGGCCTGGCAGCCCAGGTTGGCGGCGAACTCGTTGACGATCAGGACGTCCGCCTTCGAGCGCTCCAGCATCGCGTTGAGCTGCTTCAGGTACGAGGGGCTGTGGTGGGTGATGTGGCGGTAGAGGTAGTAGAGCATCTTCGGGCCCTGCTGCCCCTGGAGCTGCGGGGTGAGGACGTCCTCGGTGTGATCGTCCTCCTGGAGGAAGAGCTCGCCCTCGCGCAGCCCCAGGCTCAGGGCTGCCTGGAGGTTGAGCTCGCGGACGTTGATGATGACCGAGTGGCCCGCTCTCTTGAGGTGCTGCGCCAGCACGGCCAGCGGCTGGAAGTCTCCGCGGCTGCCCCAATAGAAGAGGGCAAAGGTGAGCTTCTTGCCCTGGGGAATCGTCGCCTCGTACTCCGACCAGGGACGGCTCGTGCTCTGTCGAGCCCCGGTGTCGACGCGGTAGAGCCAGTAGAAGAACACCCCGAGCAAGACGACGGCTGTCACGCCAAGGCCCAGCACTGCTGCGAGGACCGTGAGGACGACGGAACTGCCTTGCCACATCCTGCCTCCATGCTTCGTGGGAATTCGTGTCAGAAGGGCGCTGGGCGTTCGAAGGAGACGCGCTGCCCTGTCTTCGGGTGCCTGAATGAGAGCGACTCCGCGTGCAGGTGCAGGCGAGCGCCTTCGTGCCCGTAGAGGCGATCCCCGATGATGGGCGCCCCGAGGCCGAGGGGGTGCGCCGCGTGGACGCGCAGCTGATGGGTCCTCCCGGTGAGCGGGAAGAAGGCCACGCGGGTGCGCTCACCGTTTCGCGCGAGGACCTGCCACTCGGTCACAGCGGACTTTCCGTGCACAGGATCGTAGATCTGCCGGGGCCGGTCATCGAGGTCGACGCGCATGGGGAGCTCAATGGTCCCCCGCTCTCCGGGGACGCGCCCCGCGACCCAGGCCACGTACCGCTTCTGGACCTCCCGGCTCGCGAACTGACGCTGCAGGTCCGCGTGCGCCCGCGGGTCGAGCGCGGCGACGAGCAGTCCTGAGGTGTCTAGATCGAGCCGGTGCACGAGGAGCGGGCCCGTGGCATGCGGATACCGGGCGCGCAGCCGGACGAGCACCGAGTCCGCTACCGAGGCGTCGCGTCCTGGCACGGAGAGCAGCCCGCAGGGCTTGTCGATCACGACCACCCATGCGTCCTCGAAGACGACGGTCATGTCCTCGGCCACGGCCGCCGGCGGCGAGAAGGTTCGGGGGGGCGCGATCCCCAGACCCTCCAGCATGAAGGGGAGCAGGGGTCCGCACTTGTCCCGGCAGGCCGCATAGAACGCACCGGCGATGCGTCCCCCCGTGGGCGGCGGAGCGCCCCACCAGAACTCGGCCAGCGCCAGCGGAAGCAAGCCGCTCCTGAGGGCCTGCGCGAGGAGCTTGGGGCCTGCGCAGTCCGCGGCGCCCGAGGGTGGCTCTCCCGGTGCGTACAGGCTCCGCAACGGGCGCCGCTCTCCGCGCGCATTGGGGACCCCGTAGGTGTCGTGGATCCGCTTCATGAGCACGCGGCAGAAGCCGTGGCGCAGGCGCTCGAGGGCCCGAAGACGCCGCTCGAGCCGAGCGCTCTTGGGCTGGAGCGCTCGTCGCTCCTCCTCCTGGGCCGCGTCTGCCCTGCGCCGCTCCGCCTTGTCTCCGCGACTCTCCTGGTCGAGCGCATGGAGGGCCTCGCGTTTCTCGGCTTCCGTGAGCGTGACAGATGCCTCGAGTGCTGCCCGCTGGGCATGCCGCCGTCTCCGGTTCTCATCATGCCGGGATCGCAGTGCCGCACGCTCCTCGGCGTGGCGCGCCTCCTGCGCTTTGTGCGCGGAGCGGCTCTCGCGGAGCTCCGCCGAGTCCTGAAACGCCTCGAAGCGGGCGAGCAGCGTCTTCACCGCGGCCTCTCCCGCGGGCTCCACCTGCTCCCGGGCCAGGCGGTCGAAGAGCGGCGGGACGAAGCCCTCAACCTCCCACTGCCCGCCGAGCATGCCGGAGAAGGAACGGAGGAAGCCGATGCGGCCTCCAGGCTCCCGCACGACCAGCACACCGAACATCTTGCCGCCCTCGGGACTCTCGAGCATCGAGGCCGGGAGCCCGGGGGCGATGAGGCCTCCGCGCAGCTCCGCCTGCATCACCTCCGCGGCCCGTCGCGCCAGCTCATGAGGACCGAGCTCGTCGAAGGGGCTCGGAAATGGCTCCGCCACCTCACGAGGGTCTGGCTGCGGCTCAAAGAAGGTGATCCACGTCTCCACTGTTCTTCCGGTACCACGAAATATCCGCTCCAGGGCTCGAGCTCGGCGCTTGCGCAACGCACGAACCTGTCTGGTTGTCTGACAGGTTGGCGGAGGCTGCGCCCGACAGGTCGCCCATGGCGGACTCCTGCCTGGGCTTATGAGCTGCGGAGCTTCGTCCCAACCCCCTGGGGGGCCTCCTCGCGGCGCAGCCACACGTCGAACACGAAAGGCCCGAAGGGCAGCAGCGACGCGATGAAGCCGGCCCCTACGCGTAGGAGCGACCAGCGGTGCGCGGTCGCGGCGTGGCCCAGAACGAGCAGGTAGAGGATGAACAGCACCCCGTGAGCCCAGCCGCCGGCCTTCACCGCCAAGGGCATCCCCGCGAAGTACTTCAGCGGCATGGCGATGAAGAGGAGCACGAGGAAGGAGGTGCCCTCGAGCAGGCCGACGGCACGCAGACGTCCGATGGGGGTCTTCCACATGAGGGCCACCTCGGTATCTCCGTTCCCCTTCGGGAGCAAGCGCCATCGGTGACGGCGCTGCCCTCGGCTCAAGGCCGCCCGGCGTTGCGCCGCAGCAGCGACAGCACCTCTGCTCGTGTCGTCGGGCCGTAGGTGCGGTGGCTGGGCTCGGGGACCTGCTGGTAGAGCTCCTTCTGCCTGCCGAAGGCGTCCGCTCGCAGCTTCGCCCGCTGCACCGTGGGGTCCACCCCGTACGGCTTCGTCGCGCTCAGGCCGAACACCTTGGCCTTCAGCGCCTTCGTCAACTTCGGGTAGCCGAACTGCTCCTGGAACTCGGCGGAGATCTCGAACGCGCGGAACGCCTGGATCTGATCCTGCGGCGAACCGAACCAGATCGAGTCCGTCCCCCAGAGCACCCGATCCTCGCCCACGTACTTCAGCAGCTTGCCCACCACGTGCGCCGCCGCCGTCGGGTGCGCCATCAGCAGCTTCCACGTGGCGCCCAGCTCCGCGTACACGTTCGCGTTCGGCGGAATGCCGTGGTCTTGAAGCGACTTCACCAGGGCGTCCACCCCCGCCTGCGCCGCCTCCGCGTTGTAGGGGCCCTCCATCCGCGGGCTCTCGAAGCCCGAGTGGTAGACCATGAACGTCACGTCCGGGAACAGCTTCGCCACTGCCCCGATGTCCCGGCACCGCGTGAAGTGCGGGTCCATCCCCGGCAGTGGCAACCCCTTGTGCACGGTGAAGAGCTTCACTCCCAGCCGCCGTCCCTGCTCGATGACCGGCAGCCCTACCTCCGGGTCATCCAGGAAGAAGCCTCTCCCGTCCGGCCCCCACACCGTGTAGAGCTTCCACGCTCGCACCTTCCACGTCTCCGCCAGCGCTTGCATCCCCTCGAGCTGCGCCTTCAGCGGCCCGAGGTTCGGCATGACGATGCCGTGGATCATCAGCCGGTCCCCTCCCAGCTTCTCCACGGCCTCGCGCGTGGCCACCGCCTCTTCTGTCGTGAGCGGGTTGTCCCCCGGAGCCCCCGCCAGCGCGCTCAGCACCGCCATGTCCGTGTCGCTGTCGAGGAACACCTCCTTGATGAAGCGATCCCGCGAGTAGCAGCTCAGGTCCTTCTCCGCGCACCAGCCCGCCGCCGTGTACGGCAGGAAGTCCAGCGTGCGGTTGTTCTTCATCCAGTCCCGCTCCGGCGAGACGTGGTGCGTCTGCACGTCGAAGATGAACTCGTCCCCCGCAACGGCTGCCTGCGCCGCCTCCTCGTCGAGCGCCGCCTCCTTCGGCACCGCGTAGCCACCCCCCGCGCCTCTGCGGGCACAGCCGTAGCTGGTGTTCATGGCGAGCAGCGTCGCCGCCGCGCCACACGCGCTCCTTAGGAAGTCCCGCCGCGAGCGCCCCGTCCGCCGCGCTCCCTCCTCCGCCATCCGCAGCGCCAGCGCCTGTGCGGCGCGTGTCTCCGCCGAGGCCGGCTCCGGGAAGAACTCACCGTTGGAGACCGGATCCAGCTTGATGGGCAGGCGCAGCTCCTCCTCGGGAGCTGTCTTGCGCGAAGGGGTGGGACTGGAGCTGTCTCGCCGCGCCGCCATGGGTTGCCCTCCTCGGGTTGCTGCCCCGCCGAACGGGCAGCCCTCACACCTATTCCCGGTTGCGGGTCCCCACCGGCCTATGCGCGAGCCACCAGCAGCCAGGCCGGGGCCCACCAGTAGGTGTACAGCAGCCGGCGTTCGACCCGTGCGAAGCCGGCCTCGCGCAGGAGCAGCTCCCAGTCAGCGATGGGGTGCTCGAAGGTGGTGCGGGTGGCGCTGCGATCCACGTAGCCGAAGAGCACGGGCATCAGGAAGCCCTGCGCTACCGTGTTAAAGTCCGTCCCAGCGTACTCGGCCAGCCCTACCCGGTAGCGGGCGAGGACATGCTGCACCAGCTCCGGCGCCAGCGGCTCGTCCATGCAGGGAGCATCAAACTCGGCGAGCAGCAGCGTGTCACAGTGAGCGCGCAGCCACCCCAGCATCGAGGGCCGGAGGGCCGGAGGGAGGGAATGCAGGCTGAAGGTGGCCTGCGCCACGTCCCAGCGCCGCTCCTGCATGCCGGGCTCGGCGGTGAACTCCTGCAAATTCCCGGCGAAGGTGTCGAAGTCCACGCTCCGTGCAGTGAGCGCCCGCGTGGTGCGCTCGAGCAGGGGCGTCGCAGGCTCCACCAGGGTCACCCGTCGCACCATGGGTGTCAGCGCGGGCAGCAGCGCCAGTCCGTCACCGACGCCGATGTCCAGGAGCTGGAAGGGCTGGCTCAGGTAGCTCCGGGCCAGCGCTGCGCTGGTCTCCTGGTACAGCGCCACGTTGCCGCCCCCGCGAATGAAGGCACCGAAGCCCTCATCCGACATATAGACGTTGCGCTTCCCCTCCTTGGCCACCCGCGCGAGGTAGCTCGCCGCCGCACGGGGCAGCAGCTCTTCCAGAGAAGCCCGTGCCGCCTGCTCAGCGAAGGCGGTGGCCTCGGCGTAGCGCTCGTCGGCGAAGGCCAGCATCGCCAGGTAGAGGGAGCCCTCCCAAGAGGAAGTCGCGGCACGAGCAGCAGCCTCGAGGCCGCCGGTGCGGTAGTGGCTCCAGATCTGGAGGAAGTCGTCGCTCATGGGTGGCATCCGAAAGCACTCTGCCAAGCCGTGGAACGGGTTGCGAGCCGGACCTATCCAGGGCAGAACGCGCCCGTGAAGCGAGCGGACATCGTCACCCTGGACAAGCAGCACGTGTGGCACCCGTACACGGCGATGGAGACCTACATCGCCCAGACGAATCCGATGGTGGTGGTACGCGCCGAGGGGCCGTACCTCCAGGATGCGGACGGGACACGGTACCTGGACGCCAATGGCTCCTGGTGGGTGTCCACGCTGGGGCACCGGCATCCTCGGTTGGTGCAAGCGCTGGTGGACCAGGCCTCGGTGCTGGCCCACGCCTCCCTCGCCGGAATCACCCACGAGCCGGCGGCGCGGCTGGCGGCGGAGCTCGTAGCCTTGGCCCCAGGAGCAGAGCGGGCCGAAGCGGAAGTCCCCGCCGAGCAGCGGCTGACGCGCGTGTTCTACTCGGACAACGGGAGCACGGCGGTGGAGGTGGCCATCAAGATGGCCGCGCAGTACTGGGCCCAGAACGGCCGGCCTGCGCGCACGCGCTTCATCACGCTGTCCGGAGCATTCCACGGCGAGACAGTGGGGGCCACGAGCGTGGGCGGGGTGCCGCTGTTCCGCGAGATCTTCGGGCCGCTGCTGTTCGACGTGGTGCACGTGCCCTCCCCGGCGGAGGAGGGCGGGTGGGAGCGGGCGTTCGCCGCGGTGGAGAAGACACTGCGGGAGCAGGGGGACACGGTGGCGGGTGTCATCCTCGAGCCGGTGCTCCAGGGTGCGGCGGGGATGCAGCTCTACTCGCCGGCCTTCCTGCGAGCGGTGCGCGAGGCGACGCGGGCGGTGGACACGTTCCTCATCGCGGACGAGGTGTTCACGGGGCTGGGGCGCACGGGTGCGCGCTTCGCGTGTGACCTGGCGGAGGTGGTGCCGGACCTGCTGTGCCTGGCAAAGGCCCTGAGCGGGGGGCTGCTGCCCTTCGGCGCGACGCTGGCGACGGAGCGGGTGTTCTCCGGCTTCCTGGGCGCACGGGACCGGGCGCTGTACTACGGGCACTCGTACTGTGGGAACCCGCTGGGGGCGGCGGTGGCGCGCGAGGTGCTGGCGGTGTACCGGGACGAGGATGTGCTCGGGCAGGTGGCGCGCAAGGCTCCTCGGGTGAAGGCCGCCTTCGAGCGCATGGCGGAGACGGTGCCGGGCGTGGTGCGGCCACGGGCCATCGGGATGGTGGGAGCGGTGGACCTGGGCAGTGGCGGGTACCTGGCCCATGGCGGGTGGCGCGTGTACGAAGCGGCGCGGCGGCGCGGTCTCTACTTGAGGCCGCTGGGGGACACGGTCTACATCGCACCTGCGCTCAATATCCCGGACGAGGCCTTGGACGAGCTGCTCCATGGCGTGGAAGCCTCGCTGCGTGAAGTCGCCGGGAGCTGACGGAAGAGGGGGAGAGATGATCATCCTGCATCAGGGCCCCGCAGCCTGGGGAGTCGCCAACATCAGCCCGTACTGCGTCAAGCTGGAGAGCTACCTCCGGATGGTGGGGGTGCCCTACACGGCGAGGGCGGCGGACTTCCGCAAGGCCCCCAAGGGCAAGATCCCCTTCATCGAGGAGGACGGGAAGATGCTGGGTGACTCCCAGCACATCATCGAGCACCTCAAGCGCAAGCATGGGGACCCACTGGACGCGAAGCTCAGCGCGGAGGACGTGGCGAAGGGCCACGCGGTCCGGCGCATGTTGGAGGAGAGCACCTACTGGCACATCATCCAGGTGCGCTGGGCGGATGAGGAGGGCTGGCGGGCATACCGCCCCACCTTCGAGGCCATCTTCCCTCCCGTCGTGGGCAAGGTCGTCGTGCCCATGATTCGACGGAAGACCGTCCAGAGGCTCCGGGCCCAGGGGCTGGGACGCCACCGGCCGGAGGAGATCCTCGAGATGGGGAAGGCGGACATCTCCACCGTGGCGGCGCTGCTGGGGGACAAGCCCTACCTGCTCGGAGACGAGCCCAGCTCGTTCGACGCGACGGTGTATGCGTTCCTCGTGAGCATCCTCGCGTTCCCCGTGGACTCGCCGTTCCGGAGGTACACGCAGGAGCAGCAGAACCTGGTCCGCTACGTCCAGCGGTTCCAGCAGCGCTACTTCGCGAGCTGGAGCCCTCCGGCCTGAGCGCAGCGGGAGCACCTCGTCAGATCTGTGGCGTCACCGCGCGCTCCTGCCGGAGCAGGAGCAGCTCGCGCACGATGATCTGCACCGTGGCCACCACCGGCACGGCCACCACCGCGCCGATGACGCCCGCCAGCTCCGCGCAGAAGAGCACCGCGAGCAGGATGAGCAGCGGGTTGACGTGGACGGTGCGGCGGAACACCAGGGGCGCCAGTAGGTTGCCCTCGATCTGTCCGTAGATGATGAAATAGACGAGCACCGCCAGCGCCTTGATGCTTCCACCCGTCGCCCACGTGAGCAGGGTGATGAAGCCGCCCGCCACCACCGGCCCCACGTACGGGACCATGCTGGAGAAGCCGCTGGCGATGCCCAGCGGCAGGAAGAAGGGCATGCCCATCAGAGCGAGCATGGTGGTGGTGAGCGTGGCGTTGACGGTGCAGATGAACGTCAGCCCCGACAGGTAGCCGCCCGTGACGTGGTACACCTTCCGCATCACGCGCTCGTAGCGCTCGCGGTGCACAGTGGGGACCTGGGCCAGCAGCCGCTGCAGCAGCCCCCCGCCAAACGTCAGCATGAACATCACCAGGAAGAAGACGGTGATGGCCCCGGCGATCAGGCTCACGGCCCCGCCGATGGCCTGCAGCAGCGGTGGCACGGCCATCTGCCCGATCGAGCTGACCTCCGCTGTCGCCTCGGGCTTCTGGCCGAAGAGCTGCGTCAGGCTCGCCAGGTGCGTGGTCAGCAGCCGGACCAGGCGCAGGGAGCGCACCTGCTGCATCAGGTTCGGGAACTGGGTGAGCAGCGCCTCTCCCTGGACCAAGGCCGCGGGGATGACCAGCAGCCCCAGCGCCGTCACCAGCACGATCAGCGCGGTGAGCACCGCGGCAATGCCCTGCCACCGCCGCAGCCCCATGCGCTCCAGCCAGGACACGCCATGCTCGAGCGCCATGGCCAGCAGCACGGCGATCCCCGTGAGCGTGAAGGCGACCCGCGTCTTGACGACGAGCACGGCCAGCACCACCACGGCGAGCAGGGAGAAGCCCACGGTGAACACCGTCCGGGGTGTCACCTGGGACCTCCGCCAGTTCATCAGATCGCCCGCCGCCACCGTGCCTCCGCCGTGCTGCCACTGCCCCAGATGCACCGATGTGTCTCCTCCGGTGAGGGGGCAACCCGGAGGGACCGCGATGTGACGGGTTGCTCGCTTTGCAACGTCCACGGGTCAACGGAACTCCGGCCCTCCAGTCATCTCCGCGAGAAATCCTCCGGCTCCCCGAGAAATCGAGCCTCCGCGAGATCCAGCCAAACCGGCCTGCGACAAGAAATCCACGTGAGCGCGGAAAAGACCCAGGACCTCCCCCCCCCTGGGGCGCGATGGCTGAAGGGAGCACGAATGAAGGGCTTCAAGTCGCTGGGCATGGTTCTCACCACCACTCTTCTGGGCTGTGGCTCGGGTACCTCCTCGGAGCTGGACGCCGCTGACGCGCCGAGTCGCGCCGTGAGCGCCTCGGTCTTGGGCAAGAGGAAGATCGTCAACCCGCCCGTGGCTGCCCAGAGTGCCTGCGACGCGCTCTACTCGAACCCCCAGGCTCAGGCCGCCCTCACGCAGGCCGTGGTGGACCCGGGACTCCGCGCGGACGGCACCGTGCGCACGCTCATCCTCTCCTTCAATGAGGATGCCGCCATCCCTGCCGCGCTGAACACCCTCACCGGCGCGCTGGGCTTGGTGGTGGGGCAGAACCTCGGGACGCTCCGGGAGCTGCCCATGGTGGCGCTCTCCCTCCCCGTCACCCCCAGCCTGCTGAGCACGCTGACGCAGACGCTCCAGCCGCTCGGCCTGCTCTCCGTCTATGAGAACCGCTCGCTGAGCTACTTCCTCGACTCGAGCGTTTCCTACATCCACGCGGACGCCGCGCGCACGGCCTTCCAGACCACCGGCCACGGCGTGGGCGTGGGCATCATCGACTCGGGCATTGACGGCACTCAGGGTGACTTCCCCAACGTGGTGAAGAACGTGAAGGTGGTGGGCAACGTGCTGGGCACCGGCGTGGGCGGCGCGCTCTACGTGGACCTGCCCAACACGGACCTGACCAGCGGCCATGGTACCCACGTGGCCAGCACGGTGGGCGGCTCGGGCGCGCGCTCCAACGGCCTTCACAAGGGCGTGGCACCGGGCGCGAACCTGGTGGGCGTGGGCGTGGGCGACGCCATCAACATCCTCTTCGCGCTCGAGGGCTTCGACTTCCTCATGGATCCGGACGTGAAGGAGGCCTACAACGTCCGCGTCATCTCCAACTCCTGGGGCACCAGCGGCAGCCACTTCGCGCCGTTTGACCCGGTGAGCATCGCCAGCAAGCGCGCGTACGACCAGGGCATGATCGTCGCCTTCGCCGCTGGCAACGATGGGCCGGGCGCCGACACCCTCAACCCGTACAGCGCCTCGCCGTGCGTCATCTCCGTGGCGGCCGGCACCTCGCGCGACACTCGCGGCGCCACCAACCCGCTCCTGTCGCAGGATGCGCCGGGAGAGCTGGTGGACTTCTCCAGCCGCGGCATCCCCGGTGATGCGCTCCACCACCCGGACATCACCCTGCCGGGCGTGAACATCGTCGCCGCGCGCGCCACCACGGCGCTGCCCGCCATCGCCCCGCCGTACCTGGGCCTGGATGGCCTGCATCCGGAGCCCTTCTACGCGGCGCTCTCTGGCACCTCCATGGCGACCCCGCACCTGAGCGGCGTGGTGGCCCTCATGCTCGAGGTGAACCCGGCGCTGAACATGGACGGCGTGCTGGCGGCCCTCACCTCCACCGCGCGGCCCATCTTCGCGCAGAACGCGGACGGCACCGCGCGGCAGCTCGCGGAGTGGGAGGTGGGCGCTGGCTACGCGGATGCCTACGCGGCCGTGCGCGCCGCCGCCGCCACCGCGGGCACGCGCTACACCACCACCACCACCGCGCTGCCGGGCTGGACGGGCAACGTGAACCTCTCCGTGAGGGTCCCCATCCTGGATCTGGAGCTGGTGGCGGCCGAGCACAACAAGAACATCGTGGTGCCCGCGGGCAAGAGCGCCCTGCGCATCAAGACGAGCTGGGGCAACCCGGCGTTCGACTTGGACACCTTCGTCTACGGCCCCAACGGGAACCTCGTGGCCAGCAGCGCCGCGGGCACCTCCGCCGCGGAGTCCGTCTCCATTCCCCGCCCTGCGGCGGGCACCTACCGCGTCCAGGTGAAGGGCTTCCTCAACGGCCCCACCCCCTACACGGGCACCGCGGAGGTGGATCAGCTGATACCCCTCCCGTAGCCAGACAAGCCCCGTCTGGTAGCGGGACCGAAGCCTCGGGTCGCTTGAGAGGGAGCGGCCCGGGGCTCGGAATTTTCAGAGGAAGCCCCGGCACAGTGGGAGGGCGTTGCTCCGCGCCATGAAGCGGCTGCGAGCGCGCCCTCTCCTCCGGACGCTGACTCAGCTGCGCGAGGGGAAGATGCCCTCGAGCGCGATGATGAAGCTCACGCAGAGGAAGGGCTGCATGTTCTGGTGCGGCTGGCTGCCACCCGCGATGCTGAGGCTCGTCGGCGCCATGGCGCTATTGGGCGTGGGGCTGTAGAGGTTCTCCGGCTGGCCGGACTGGTTGATCAGGACCGCGGGCACGTTGCCCGCGGGAGAGAACTGATCACCCTGGTTGGTGCTGGCCTCGATGGCGTGGTTGTGGGCCGGCATCTGGCTGGAGATCAGGGTGACGCTCTCCACGCCGCTCGCCTCGCCCAGGCTCCGCGGCGTCAGCCCCGGTCCTGTGCCCCAGTTCAAAGGGGCTCGGCCTCGCAGATCCGGCAGGGCGAACGTCGTCTGCCCGTTCCCGCCGTAGGTGGTGCCCAGGATGGAGAACAGGGCGGTGTTCTGCGCGATGGGCAGGATCTGGCCATCGCAGAGCGCCCAGCCTCTGGGCGCGAAGTTGCCTCCGAACAGCCGGATCTCACCGAGGAATGGCTCAGACATGTGTCACTTCCTTTTGCTCCAAGTGTGGGTCACTCAACAAACCATGCGGCACTGACCCGGGGAAGCAGTAGCTGCAAGGAGCGCAACGGGAAGTCCTGGATTCCTGGAGGGTCCGGGTCGGATCCGGGACCCCCACCGTCCAGATGCTCGCCACGACACACCTCTCGGGACAGACTGGCGGTGTTGGCTTCGAGACACCGTGCGCGGCCCAGCACGCATCGTTCACCGCGGGGCTCCTCGTGTCTTGGACGCCCCGCCTTCATCCGGCGGGAGTGTGCCGGAGTGAGGGGTTCATCCATGAAGAGGCAACGTCTCTCTGGCGCGCACTGGCTGCGAGTGCTGCCACTGTCCGGCTTGATGGCATTGGTGGCTTGCACGGGCTCCTCGGGACCGAAGGGAGATCCCGGCGACCCGGGCCCCGCGGGTCCTGTAGGCCCGGCGGGCCCAACAGGCCCAACGGGTGCAACAGGCCCAGCGGGTCCGCAAGGAGAGCAGGGTCCCGCTGGAGGACCGCAGGGGCCCGTTGGGCCTGCTGGACCCGAGGGAGCGCCAGGGGCTACAGGAGCCACGGGGCCAGCGGGCCCGGCAGGTGCCATGGGGGCGCAAGGGCTGGACGGCGTGGCCATGCTGGCGGCCACGTCTGCCGAGGTGGCGGGGGCCAACTGCGCCACGGGCGGCACGAAGGTGGAGCTGGGCCCCGACGCCAACCGCAACGGCGTGCTCGAGCCCGGTGAAGTGAACGCCGTGCTGACGCGCTACGTGTGCAATGGCGCTCAAGGGCCTCAGGGGATTCCAGGCGCCACGGGGGACACAGGTCCTCAGGGCACCACGGGGCCGCAAGGGTTGGAGGGCGTGGCCATGCTGGCGGCCACGTCTGCCGAGGCGGCGGGGGCCAACTGCGCCACGGGCGGCACGAAGGTGGAGCTGGGCCCCGACACCAACCGCAACGGCGTGCTCGAGCCCGGTGAGGTGAACGCCGTGCTGACGCGCTATGTGTGCAATGGCGCTCAAGGGCCTCAGGGAACTCCGGGCGCCACGGGCGCCACGGGTCCCCAGGGCACCACGGGGCCACAAGGACCGGAAGGCCTGCCCACGGTGGCGGCGACCACGGCCGAGTCGCCGGGAGCCAACTGCGCCACCGGTGGTGTGAAGGTGGAGCTGGGCCCCGACGCCAACCGCAACGGCGTGCTCGAGCCCGGTGAAGTGAACGCCGCGCTGACGCGCTACGTGTGCAACGGCGCTCAAGGGCCTCAAGGGACTCCGGGCGCCACGGGCGCGCAGGGAGCCCAGGGCGTGCAGGGCACCCAGGGGCCGCAGGGCATCCAAGGCACCCAGGGCCCGCAAGGTCCCCAGGGCCCGTCAGGGGCGCTCGCTGCCTACGGAGATGGCTCGGCGGGAGCGCTCACCGTGCCGGTGGCCACCACCCTGGATCTCTCCAACACCGGGGTCGTCAACGCGCAGCCCTTCAGGACGAACACGCAGTTCACCAGTATCAACATCGCCGGCACCCTCATCGTGCCCAGCGGGACGGTGCTGCGCGCGACAGGAACCGTCACCGTGAGTGGCTCCATCACCGTCGCCGCTGGGACGGAGGACACGGGCAACGGTCCGCCCCAGCCTGGCATCGCGCGCGGGGTTCCGGGCATCTTCCACGGAGGCACGGGGATCGCTCTGCTCACGGCAGCGCGGCTGAAAGGGTCGAGCCCCGCGGCGGGTGGTGCGGGAGAGGGCAAGCTCACTGACGGAAATGGTGGAGCGGGAGGGGGCTCTCTCCTCATCGCGGCACAGAGCAGTGTGAGTGTTCCCGTGGGAGGAAGCATCAGCGCGAACGGGACCAACGGTGTCACCACCGCGACCACCGGTGACTTTGGTGGCCCGGGCGGTGGTGGTGGCGGCATCATCGTCATCGCATCCAAGGGGAACCTCACGGTAGGAGGCACTATCCGCGCCAACGGAGGGGCAGGTGGTAACGCCGTCAATTCGAACGGTGGCACCACGGGAGCAGGAGGAGGCGGAGGAGGAGGGGGAGGCATTGTCCACCTCATCTCGGCGAACCCCATCTCCGTGACGGGAGCCCTGCAGGCGAATGGTGGAGCCCCGGGAACCGATCTGCTGGTCACGCCAGTGGGGAGCAATATCGCCGGAAGCGGCGGGGGTGCGTGCGGTGGCGACGGTGGTGATGGAGGAGGTGGCACGGCCTTCACTGGCCCCGCTGCCGCAGCCCAGGCGGGGACCGCAGGGCACGTCATCCAGCTCGTGACAGCCTCGCCGGAGAACGTGCTCTGAGGTAGCACCGCCTGCTTCCCAGGTTCAGCGGCCCGCGGGCACTCGTGCTCGCGGGCCGTGTCGTCTCCAGCGAGCGCTCACGGCCCGTGCTCACCCTCGCGCGGCCTGTGTCTCCACTCGAGCACGAGGTACGGATCCCAGGTCGGGTCCGCACTGTCCACGGAGATGAAGCCGAGCCGCGCATAGAGCCTCTGGGCGGGGTTGTCCCGGGCCACGCTCAAGCGCAGCGGCTTGCCGGCCGCGGTGGCCTCCTGCAGGAGCGTGCGCAGCAGCTCGGTGCCTATGCCCGCGCCACGGTGCTCGGGCAGCAGGGAGATGTCGACCAGGCGCAGCTCGCCGGGCTCGTCTGCCACCCAGAGGCGGCCCGCGGGGCGCCCCTCCAGGAGCACGAGCTGGTGCGAGCCGTGGGAGTAGCGCATCTGGTAGGCGTGCCGCTGCGCCAGCCACTGCATGCGCATGACGGCACTGCGCTGCACGTCGCCCAGCGGCAGGGCCGCAATGTCCGGGCGTGTGCTGGCGTACAACGCGAAGAGAAACGCGTCATCCTCAGGGCTGACGGGGCGCAGAGAGAGGGTGTGGGCCACGACCCCTCCAACCATATCGCTTCATTGGGAGCGGTGGTGGCGCGCCGGTCTTCCTGGACCTTCGTACACAGTGCGGACATCCGACGTCCTGAGTTGGACATCTGCTGAACAGGTGTCTCCCCTCCAGGCGTCAGAGCCCTGGGGAAGGAGCGTCAGACCCACATGAGATGTTCTGGGGGTTCGCACGCGGGAGAGACCATGAAAAAGACACGACATGGCAAGTCCACCCCGGACCCGAAGGACTCGGAAGGCAGGGAGGAGGAGCTGCGGGAGCTGGCGCGCCGCCTGTCGGACCTGGACGGGGATGCGCTGGACGCCCAGCTCTTGGTGACGTTCCGCGAGGCTCGGGACTCGGGCACGGTGCCCCCGGACGCGGGCTTCTTCCTCGTGGCCCACATCCTCCTGGCCATGGCGGACGAGGCGATCCCGGAAGCCCCCCAGGTGCGCGAGCTGGGCCGCGAGCTGGAGAAGATGGAGCAGGACTACGGACTGCCGGAGGACAAGAGCTGGGCGCCGGGCGAGGCCCCCGAGGAGTGGGAGGCGCTCTGCCGCCAGTACGAGATGGCCTGTGACGAGGCTCGCGCGAGCTTCTTCCGCGCTTACGGCGAAGCGGAGATGGCGGAGCTGTTCCTGCATGACAGGGCCGGCTTCATCCGCCACTTCGAGAGCGGACGCCGCTTCTTCCACGGACTGCCGATGCTGCCGGACTTCCTGAACTGAACCGCATGATGACGATGATCTACGAGCTGGTGAGTGCCTCGGGAGCGACGACCGCGTTCATCGTCTTTCTGCTCCTCTCGTTGGGGATCTCCCTGGTCCTCTACGCGGTGATCCTGCGCCAGACCTCTCGCCACGCGCTGTTCCAGGGTGGACCCACCCTCCCGGCACCCCTCGCGGCAGTGCTCTGCGTGGGGGTGTTCGGGCTGCTCTTCGGGGCGATGTACGGCACCACGCTTGAGGGCTTCTATCGGGTCGAGCTGCTCGACGGGGAGGTGCGCCTGCACTACCTGTTCCCCGCGCACACGGTGACGCTGTCGCGCATCGAGCTGGCCCAGGCCGAGCGCGTGCGTGCGCACAAGGGGCGCTGGCACCTGCGGCTCCGCACCCACGAGGGTGTCACGTACGAGAGCGCACTGGCGAATGATCGCGCGGTGCTCGAGTCCTGGCAGGGCCTCAACTCCTACTTGGACGACACCGGCCAGCCCTGAGCGCTCCTCGGGCGTGGGCCCGTGCTTCCTCGAGCCCAGGCTCAGGCGGGCTGAGGACTGGCGGTGGCACCCAGGGGCCGCCGGCTCTGCGCGGCCGTGAGGATGAGCGCACCGAGGCCGAAGAGCACCGTGGCCAGCACGAGCAGGGCGAGTTGAAGGTGGGAGGACAGGGCTCCGCGCCCACTGGCGCCACACGGTCGGGCCTCCTGCCCTGGAGGGCACCTCAGGAGTCTTCCCAGCAGCCAGCGGACCGGGCGCCAGGGGGCTCCTTTCGTCCAAGCTGCAGGGCCGCCAGAGGGTTCACACCTTCCGCCTCAGGAGACGGGCCCGGCTCGGGCTCCTGGGAAGGAGGGCAGGGGCATGATCGCAACCCAAGCGCTGCGCGAGGTTGGACAGGGCATCTGGCTGGACTTCATCACCCGTCGGCTGCTCGCAGAGGGCACGCTGCAGCACTACATCGACGAGCTGGGTGTAACCGGGCTTACGTCCAACCCCACCCTCTTCTACCAGGCCATCTCCCGGGGGAATGACTACGACGACTCCCTCCGCGCCGGGAGGGAGCGAGGGCTGCGCGGTGAGGGGCTCTTCTTCCAGCTCGCGCTGGAGGATCTCACCCGCGCGGCAGCCCTCTTCCAGCCCATCCACCATCAGACCCAGGGTGAGGACGGCTGGGTGTCGCTGGAGGTGTCCCCGCTGCTCGCCTGGCAGCCGGTGCCCACGCTCGAGCAGGTGCTCACCCTTCACGCGCGGGCCAGCCTGTCCAACCTGTTCATCAAGATCCCTGGCACGCATGCCGGCCTGCGGGCCATCGAAGAGGCCATCGCCGGTGGCGCCGA
>Ga0190275_10001050_pt1 | contig 21244 bp, 21 predicted proteins | sample Popmic550T_FD_133745 | JGI IMG/M metagenome (GOLD analysis project Ga0190275, IMG submission 133745) | Populus adjacent soil microbial communities from riparian zone of Yellowstone River, Montana, USA - 550 T | ecosystem: Environmental > Terrestrial > Soil > Riparian zone > Trees stand | place...
CAGAAGGCGCATAGGGGTCGCGTATCGGGACGCTTCGTCGTTGGGCGGGTTTGAAACACGCCCCCACGGGGGAGCTGGTCATTCGAGCCATTCGGTGATGAACCGGTCGCTGGCGTGGATGTCCACCTGACGCAGAGGGTTCTCGCCCGTGTTGACGAATTTGTGCGGGATGCCGCCGGGGACGACCAGGACCTGGCCACCGTGCGCCTCTATGGTTTGGTCTCCAACCGTGAACGTGGCGATGCCTTCCTGGATCACGAAGATCTCCTCGTATGGGTGCTTGTGGAGTCTTGGTCCGCCTCCGGGGGGCGCGTCCACCACGATGATAGAGACGGCGGCGTTGTGGTTGTGCCCCTGCACCTCGTTCGCGTCCTCCCCGTACCCCGGGTCGGATAGATCGACGATGCGTGCCCTGTCCGGGTCGCTTGCGGCTTGCCCTCGGTCGTCCATGTTCACTTCGCTCTCCCTTTCCGACGTATGCTGTTCGCCTTCTAATCCTCGAAGAACTTTACAAGAACGGGGGCGAGGGCCTCGCCCTTCACGAGGTGCGTCTGGCCCTCCAGGGTGTGGTGCTCGGCGTCTAGAACGTCGGCGAGCTCGCGCATCGCGTTGCGCATCCATTCGGGGCTCTTCCCGCCGACCGCCACGAGCGTGGGCATGGTGACGGAGGTCCACCGGTTGGACGGTAATGGCTCGCCTCTCCGGTAACCGTTCACGAGGGCGGCGTCGTAGATTATCGTGGGGGCGACGGCTCTGAGCTTCGACCAGGCGGGCATGATCCGCATCATGGCCACGAACACGGCGGGGACACCGACGCCCTGCCTCAAGAACAGCCTGATCGCATCGCTCCTGCGATCCGCGGCCACCAGGCCCTGTAGCTTCGGCATATAGTCGTCCGGCACGGGGGCACGGCTATCGTCCACGATGAAGGGGGCCTCGTACAGAGCGAGCTTTTCGATAGCGAGGCCGCTGTTCGCCGCCTCCAGGGCGAGGGCCGCGCCGGAGGAGATGCCGAACACGTGGGCTGATCCGCCCGCCCTCTCGATGAGGGCCTCGAGGTCCTCTATCTCTCGCTCCACGGCGTAAGGGGCGGTGTCTGTGCTGTCGCCCCTGCCCCGGCGGTCGTAGTTGATCACCGTGAAGCGCTCCGCGAGTAGGGGTGCCAGTTCTCCGTTCGGGCCGAACGTTCTGGTGTTGAATGCGCCGCCGACCAGGACGAGCGGCGGACCCGCTCCCAGTTTGTCGTAAGCGATGTGGGTACCGTCTTTTGAGATTACCGAGTCCATGCTAATCCCCTCCGGGTTCTCGAATCGTTGCTGCTGCGATGCCCCGTCGCGGGGTGATAATCCCCGCGACGTTGGCCGGTGTTGCGCTTCTCTGCGGACCTCCCTTGGCCTCAGCCGTCGGCGGGCTTGTAGGTCAGGTAGACGACGCCCGTGGCGAAGGTCTTGGACTGCACGAGCTCCAGAGGCGTACGCTTTTCGCCATCCTCGAAGAGCTTCTTGCCGCTACCCACGATGATGGGGTGAACCATGAGGTTCAGCTCATCGAGCAGGCCGTAGTCGAGCAGCGAGCGGACGAGACCGCCGCTGCCGGAGATCGTGATGTCCTTGCCGGGCTGCTGCTTGAGTTCGGAGATCTCCTCCGCGACGTTCTCTCCCAGCAGAGTCGCGTTGTTCCACTCGAGTGGTCCTTCCAGGGTGGTCGAGACCACGTACTTGGTCAGGCCGTTCATGGTCGCGGCCACGGGGTTCGCTTCCGGGTTCTGGTTCGGCCAGAACGCCGCCCATTCCTCGTAGAGGACACGGCCCATGAGCAGGGCGTCCGAGGCCTCGAACCCCTCCCCTATAGCCTGCCCCATCTCGTCGTTGAAATAAGGGAAGTGCCACTGATCCGGCGACTCCATTACGCCGTCCAGGGACAGAAACTCCGCCGCCACCACTTTCCTCATCGCTGTCCTCCTTCTTCTGTCGTGTCCGCCTCGGGGGCAATGTCCGAGAGCTCGATCACCTGACGGACCTCTATCTCGACGTCGCCGATCACGTCAGCGAAGCGCGTGGCCCACTCGATGGCATCTTCTTTGGAGTCCACCTGCAACACAGCGAAACCCGCGATCAGCTCCTTCGCCTCCGCGAAGGGTCCGTCGGTGACCGTGCGCCTGCCGCCGGAGAAGGAGAGGCGCGCCCCCCTGGAGCTCGGGTGAACCCCCTCGGCCGCGAGCAGGACACCCGCGCGAGCCGACTCCTCCATCAGCTTGCCCATGTTCTCCATGAGCTCCGGACTCGGCGGGACCCCGGCCTCGTTCTCCTCGTTGCTCTTGTGCATAACCAGAAACCGCACCCTGATCTCTCCTCTCGTCGTTTGCGCCTTCTACAAAGTAGTCGTTCGGCGGAGACCCGAATCGACAGAGGTTCGAAAAAAGTTGAGAAAATTCTCGAAAAGTTCCAGGCCGTCCAACTTCAACGCGCCAGATCGGCGAGCCTTCTAGCCAGAAAGCGCCGCTCGGGTTCCTGCTCGGCCAGCACGAGCGCCCGTTCGTAGGAGACCCTGGCCGCCGCCACCTCGCCAAGCCTGCGGCACAGATCGGCCCTTACGGCGTGGGCCAGGTGGTAGCCGTCTAGCTCGCCGCTATCGAGGAGGCCGTCAACCAGGAGGAGCCCATCCTCGGGCCCGTCGCGCATCGCCACGGCCACGGCGCGGTTTAGCTCGATCACGGGAGAAGGTATTATCCGCAAGAGCAGGTCATAGAGGCCGACGATCTGAGCCCAGTCCGTGGCCGCGACGCTCGGCGCCTGCGCGTGCACCGCGGCGATGGCCGCCTGGATGGTGTAAGTACCGAACCCGCCCCGCGACAGCGCCCGCCTGACGAGCACGATGCCTTCCGCGATTTGCCGACGGTTCCACGACGTACGATCCTGTTCCTCGAGCGGGACCAGGTCCCCCTCCGGCGTGGTGCGGGCCATGCGGCGCGAATCGTGTAGCAGCATGAGCGCCAGGAGACCTATCGCTTCGGACTCGGGCAGGAGCGCGACCAGCAGACGCCCCAGCCGGATGGCCTCGCCCGAGAGGTCGGGCCGCGTGAGCGCATCGCCCGCGGACGCGGAGTACCCCTCGTTGAAGACGAGGTAGACGACGCGCAGCACCCCTTCCAGCCGCTCGGACAGTTCTTCTTCGGGAGGCACGCGGTAAGGGATGTTCTCGTCACGAATCCTGGCCTTGGCTCGGACGATGCGCTGGGCCAGAGTGGGTGCGGGGACCAGGAAGGCACGCGCTACGTCTTCGGTGGTGAGGCCGCACACCTCACGCAGCGTGAGGGCCACCTGCGCTTCGGGAGGAAGGTCGGGGTGGCAACAGGTAAAGATCAGGCGCAGCCTGTCGTCCTCCATGCCGCCCTCATCCGCGACGGCGGGGTCCCCCGCGTCACCGTCCAACCGGTCGGCGAGATCGGCGAGAGCCGCGTCGAATCGGGCGCGGCGGCGCAGGGCGTCGATGGCCTTGAAGCGGCCGACCGAGACGAGCCACGCGCGGGGGTTATCGGGCACGCCTGCCCCGGGCCACTGCTCCAGCGCGGCGGCGAAGGCGTTGTGCAAGGCGTCCTCGGCAAGGTCGAAGTCGCCCAGCAAGCGAACCAGGGTGGCGAAGACGCGTCGCGACTCGGAGCGATAGACCTCACCCACCCTCTCACGCGACGCGCCGACCTGGTTCTCCCCCATATCTGACGTACGGGACATACGTGTATGTTAGCGGGTGGCGTCGTAGGGGCAACGGCGGGTTGGTCCCCAGGGTGGATCGTGGTCGGGCGGTTCGCGAACCGCCCCTACAGGTGTGTTGGGGTCGTCACCTCGATCGGGTTTCGAACGGTCGCGCTCGATCCCGCCTCTCCCCACTCACTATGCCCCGAATCACCACGAGGTGTATCCGCCGTCGACGACGAGGTTGGTACCGGTGGCGAAGGTCGCCGCGTCAGAGGCGAGGTAGAGGACGGCGGGGGCGATCTCCTCCGGTTCGGCGAGGCGTCCCATGGGGGTCTGCGAGAGCCAGACCTCGGACCACTCGGTCTTGGACATGCCGAGCTCGGTCAGGGGCGTCCTTATGTAACCGGGCGAGACGCTGTTGACCCGTACGCCTCGTGGGGCCCACTCGCCGGCGAGGCTCCTGGTCAGGGCGATAACCGCTGCTTTGGAAGCGTTGTAGGCGGACTGAGGCTGGGGGTGGTTGGAGATGACGCCCGACATGGAGGCGATGTTGACGATGGAACCGGACCCGCGCTCGAGCATGGCCTTCCCCACCTCGCGGCAGCACCAGAACACGCCGTTCAGGTTGACGGAGATAACGGAGAGCCACTCCTCGTCGGGGACCTCTTCGGAGGGGATGTTGTGCACGATGCCCGCGTTGTTGACGAGCACGTCAACGCGGCCATGTTCGTTCATGACCGTCTCCACCATGTCGCGCACGGAGCCAGGGTCGGTCACGTCGGTGTGGACGAACGTGCCGCCGAGCTCTTCGGCGGCGTCGGGGCCGGTCTCGTCGTTAACCTCGGCGATGACCACCCGCGCGCCGGCGGCGCGAAGAGCGCGTGAGATCGCGAGCCCCAGGCTCTGACCGCCGCCGGTGACGACTGCCACCCTGTCGTTGAGGGAGAAGCCGTTTAGTTCCATGTTATGCCTCCGCGGTAGCGTTTAGAACAGCGTGTACCCGCCGTCGACGACGAGGACGGAGCCGGTCATGAAGCTCGAGGCGTCGCTCGCCAGGTAGACGATGCTTGGCCCGAGCTCTTCCGGGGTGGCGTAGCGTTGCATGGGAGCGTCTTCGATCCAGTGCCTCCGGAACCGCGGCTCGTCCACGGGGGCCATGGCCGTCTTGACGTAGCCGGGGGCCAGCGCGTTGACCCTGACGTTGTGCGGGGCCCACTCCGCCGCCAGGGACTTCGTCAGCTGGTGAACTGCCGCCTTGGAGGCGTTATAGGCGGGTTGCCACTGCGGTCGGTTCACGATCATGGCGGAGATCGACCCTACGTTGATGATGTTGCCGCCACCGTCCTCGATCATCCTCCTGCCCACCCTCTGGGCGCAGTACCAGAGCCCGTGCACGTTCACGTCGAAGACGGCGTGCCACTCCTCCGGCGGAACCTCGGCGGCCGGCCGGTGATAGCAGACACCGGCGTTGTTGACCAGGATGTCTACCGGCCCGAGGCGTTCGGAGACCACCTCCAGCATCCCGTCCACCTGCTCAGGGTCGGTGACGTCGAGGTCCACGGCGATGGCCTTGCCGCCTGAGCCCGTGATCTCCTGCGCCACCCGCTCGGAGCGCTCGCGGGTGCGGGCGGCGAGGGCCACGCCGGCGCCGGCCTCGACGAGGGCGCGGGCAAAAGCCTCACCCAGGCCCGTGTTTCCGCCGGTCACGACGGCGGTCTTGCCCGCAAGGTCGAAGGCGTCGAGAACGCTCACCCTACATCCCCCTCCATAGATCGTGCTGGTGGGGGAGCGGGAAGCAGAGCGCCACCCGCTCCCTCACCCAAAGCGCCTCTCAGAACAGGGCCACGAAGACAACGGCGCCGAGGATGCCGCCGATAATGGGGGCCACGACGGGGATCCAGGCGTACCCCCAGTCGTTGCCGCCTTTGCCCGCTATGGGCAGCACGGCGTGCGCTATGCGCGGCCCGAGATCACGGGCCGGGTTGATGGCGTAGCCGGTAGGTCCACCCAGAGAGAGCCCGATGCCGAGGACCAGCAGGCCGACCAGCAGCGGGTTGATACCGCTGGCGATCACCGCCGAGAAGTCCCCCCCCGGTACCGCGGCGTTGGCGCCGATGCCGAGAACACCGAAGAGCAGTATGAAGGTGCCGATGATCTCGGTGGTGACGTTGGCGGGGGTGTTGTAGATGGCCGGCGCGGTACAGAAGACGCCCAGCTTCAGGCCCTCGTCCTCGGTCTCCCCCCAGTGTGCCAGGTAAGCGAGCCACACGATGACGCCACCGACGAAAGCACCGAGGAACTGGGCGATTATGTAGCCGGGCACCAGCGCCCATTCGAACTGGCCCGTCACGGCGAGCGCTATGGTCACGGCGGGGTTGATGTGGCCGCCCGAGAACTGGCCAACGCAGTAGACGGCCACGGCGACCGCCATGGCCCACCCGAAAGTAATAACGATCCAGCCCGAGTTCTCCGCCTTGGAGTTCCTCAGCAACACGCCGGCGACGACGCCGTCGCCGAGGATGATGAGGATCATCGTCCCTATAAACTCAGCTATGTATGCTTGCATCCATCGCTCCTCTCTAGAACGGTCGACCCGCCGCCACGTCGCACGGCGCCCCGAGGTAGCCCTTCATCTCATCATCTAGCTTGAGCAGCGTGATGGAGAAGCCCGCCATCTCCAGCGAGGTCATGTAGTCCCCCACGTAGGGCATGCGCCAGACCTGAAGGCCCTCCCGCTCCAGCACGTCGGCGACGTGGGCGTAGGCGACGTAGAGTTCCATGAGGGGCGTGCCGCCCAGGCCGTTGACCATCACGGCGACCTCTGATCCGGAATAGTCCACCGAATCGCCCAGGATCTTGGCCATCATCTCGTCGACGATCTGGTCGGCGGGCTCGACGTGCTTGCGCTCCACGCCGGGCTCGCCGTGGATGCCTATGCCGATCTCCATCTCTTCGTCGCCGATTTCGAAGATGGGCTCCCCGCTCTCTGGCGGGGTGCAGCTGGTGAGGGCCATCCCCATGGAGCGCACGTTGGAGTTGACCCTTTCTGCCAGCTCCTTGATCCCGGCAAGGTCCTTGCCGTCGTCGGCGGCGGCGCCGCAGATCTTGTGCACGAAGATGGTGCCGGCTATGCCGCGCCGGCCGCTGGTGTAGGTGGAGTCCTCGACGGCCACATCATCGTTGGTTACGACGTAGTCGGTGTCTATGCCTTCGGCCTCGGCGAGCTCCCCGGCCATCTCGAAGTTGAGCACGTCACCGGTGTAGTTCTTCACGACGTAGAAGACGCCGGCCCCTCCGTCCACGGCCTTGCTGGCCTCGAACATCTGGTCCGGGGTGGGGCTGGTGAACACGGCGCCGGCGCAGGCGGCGTCGAGCATGCCTGGTCCGACGAAGCCGCCGTGGGTCGGCTCGTGGCCCGAGCCGCCGCCAGAGACGAGCGCGACCTTGCCGGAGACCGGGGCGTCGGCCCGCACCACGACGTTTGATTCAGGGAGGACCCGGAGCAGGCCCGGGTGGGCCCGCTCCATACCCCGCAGCATGTCCTCGACGACCCTCTCGGGCGCGTTGATGACTTTCTTCATTCGGCTGTACCCTCCTTAGGTGAGCGGGGACTCGACAGCTTCCTGCGCCCAATCCTTGGACCTCGCGACGGCCTCTTTCCACCTGCCGTAGAGCCGCTCGCGCTCCTCCTCGCCCATCTGAGGCTCGTAACGGCGCCTGAGACGCCACCTGCTCTTGAGCTCTTCCTTGTCGGCCCAGAACCCGACGGCCAGCCCGGCCAGGTAAGCCGCGCCTAAAGCCGTGGTCTCCAGGGTCTCGGGTACCTCCACGGGCGTGCCTAGGATGTCGGCCTGGAACTGCATCATCCAGCGGTTGGCGGCGGCCCCGCCGTCGGCCTTGAAGGTGGGGATATCTATGCCCGAGTCGGCCTCCATGGCCTCCACGGCGTCCCGGGTCTGGTAGCACATGGCCTCCAGCGCGGCCCTGGCAAGGTGCGCCCGGGTGGTGCCGCGCGTCAGCCCGACGATGGTGCCGCGGGCGTAGGAGTCCCAGTGGGGGGCGCCCAGGCCCACCAGCCCCGGCACGAAGTAGACGTCGTCGTTGGAGTCGAGGCTGGCCGCCAGCTCCTCGGTCTCCTCCGCGTTCTGGATGATGCCAAGCCCGTCCCTTAGCCACTGTACGGCGGCACCGGTTATGAAGATGGCGCCCTCCAGGGCGTACTCCACCGGCTCGTCGCCGAGGCCCCAGGCTATGGTGGTCAGCATCTGGCGCTCGCTCTTTATGGGTTCGGTGCCCGTGTTCATGAGGGCGAAGGAGCCCGTGCCGTAGGTGTTCTTGGTCAGGCCCTTCTCGAAGGCCACCTCGCCGAAGAGGGCTGCCTGCTGGTCGCCGGCCACGCCGGCCACGGGAACCTCCGCCCCGAACACGTCGGCGTCGGTGTCGCCGTAGACGGTGGAGCTCGCCTTGACCTCGGGTAGCGCCTCGCGCGGGACGCCGCCGAGCATCTCCAGGAGCTCGTCGTCCCATTTGAGGTCGAAGATGTTGTACATCAGGGTGCGCGAGGCATTGGAGTAGTCTGTGACGTGGGCGCGGCCGCCGGTAAGCTTCCAGATCATCCACGTGTCCATGGTGCCGAAGAGGACCTCGCCGTTCTTCGCCCTCTCCTTGACGCCGTCGACGTTCTCGAGCAGCCAGTTTACCTTGGAGCCGGAGAAGTACGCGTCTATGGTGAGACCCGACTTGTCACGGACCATGTCGGCGTAGCCCTGCTCCGCGAGCTTGTTGCAGAAGGCGGCGCCACGCCTGTCCTGCCACACGATGGCGTTGTGGACGGGTTCGCCGCTCTCTTTGTCCCACATCACCACGGTCTCGCGCTGGTTGGTGATGCCGATGGCGGCTATGTCGTCGGGCGAGATGCCGGCGTCCTGTATGGCCTCGCGCATCACCCCCAGGGTGACGTCCCAGATCTCGCTCGCGTCGTGCTCGACCCAGCCGGGCCTCGGATAGTGCTGGGTAAATTCCTGCTGGGCCTCCCCCACCGTCGCAGAGTCGTGGTTGAACACGATAGCCCTACTCGACGTAGTCCCCTGGTCTATCGCTAGCACATATTCTCCGGCCATCACGTACTCTCCTCTCGATACGGACCCTGACATCTACCCAGGCAACGCCCCCCGCGTTTTGCTAAGACACGCGCGACCCCCTTTTCCCTATCCTAGAGAGCGGGTGCATGGGCCCCCTGATCCCAACCATGCACTTTTTTTGACTATTTCTGTTTCGAGCCTAACGGAGCACCAATCCCGCGTCAAGGTACTGACACACGCGACGTGAACGGATGGCGGCCGGCGCAGACGGCCGTGGGCCCGCGGGCGATGGAGAGGGCCGGGATCAAGAGGAGCCCCGGCACCTACGAACGCCTGGTCCGTTCTAGCACTTGCCCGGAGAGCACTTCTCGGTCCGGCCGGGCCCGTTGCACTCTTCTGTGGTGCCGACCCCTCTCGGTTCGGGGCTGAGGTTCGTCAGGTTGCCCCGGGTGGTCGTGGTCTCGACGAACTTTCTTTGCGGGTTCTTGGCTTCCACCACGGTGGTGCATACGGTCTGCCCCTCGACCTTGGAGCAGCCGGACGGAAGGCATTGCGCGGCGAGGGCTCCCGGCGCCGAGCGCAAGCACCATCAGGGCCGCAACCGCCAACAAAGTGATTTTCCTGACCGTCGTTCTCCTACTTCTGTTCCTGTCTCTACAGCATCGGCCTCCGCTCGCGTACGACGATCACGCGTCCGGCCTCTTCTCCGATTCCGACCAGTTTGCAATCGACCCCGCGGCATCACCTCCTTCGCCGGGCTCCTCAAAAGAGCCGCGGGTGCCCGTGTGTGGAGGGCAGCCTTCTCCTCCCCTACTCGGCAACGGGTCTTCATTGAGTACATGATGGGCGATGCCGGGGGCGAATACGTCTGCCATGTGGCATATATTGCTTGAACATAGCCACGGGCCCGGCCGGCACGGTCGGGTCTTCGCTTGCCAGCAGTCGGCCGGAGGGTCTGCTAACGTGACTGGGCCCTGATCCTTTTATGCAATCTATTCTCGACAACGCGTTGCCGTTCTTCGCCCTGATCTTCTGCGGCTATGGTGCGGGGCGCCTGGGGGTCCTCGACGGGACGGCGGCGGCCGGGGTCAACACCTTCGTCTTCTATTTCGCCCTTCCCGCCTTCCTTTTCGGCTTGATGTCTTCCTCCCCCCTGGGAGAGGTCCTGAACGGGCCGTTTATCGGGGCTTACGTGACGGCGAGCCTGTTCGTGTTCGCGCTGGCCGCGCTCGTGGGACGCAGGCTCTTCGATATCGGACGGGCGGAGGCCGCGGTCCAGGGGCTCGCCGCCGTGCTTGCGAACACGGGTTACATGGGGATACCGCTCATCTCCGCGGTCTTTGGCAGAGAGGCCGCCGTCCCCATCGTGGTGGGCCTCACCCTGGACGGCATCCTCATCATCCCTTTGGGCATCATGCTCATCGAATCTTCGAAAGGTGACGCAGATAGCCTCTCCACCACCGCGCTCCCCACGTTTCTGGCCCTCGCCAGGAACCCCCTGATCCTGTCCATCTTCGCCGGCCTGGCGGCCTCCGCCATCGGTTTCTCTACCCCCACCCCGCTGGACAATTTTCTGACCTTGCTCGGAGACACGGCCGGACCCTGCGCCCTTTTCGCCCTTGGCGCCACGCTCGCCAGCCGCAAGGTGGCAGGCGGCCTGGCCGAGGTCTCCTACATGACGTTCATGAAGCTCGTGCTCCACCCCGCGGCCCTCTTCCTGACGACCACCATCCTCTTCGACGTGCAACCGCTCTGGGCCACGGCGGCCCTGCTCGGCGCGGCCCTCCCGATCGCGGCAAACGTGTTCATCGTCGCCCGCCAGTACGACGTCTACGTCGTCCGTACCTCCAGCGCCATCCTCATCTCCACCGCGGTGTCCATCGTCTCGGTCTCGGCCCTGTTGCTGGTCTTGCATTAGGCGCCTCGCAGTCGGGCGGCTCGCGAACCACCCCTACGGTTGGTTTGGGGCGCTCACGTCAACCATCCGCCGCCCCTACGGATGGACGCCGGTCCTGGGGAATACCCGTTCGGAGGTACAGGTGGATCACCGCCCTTAGGCCGATGCGCCCGACGCCCACATTTCGCACCATGAACGTCGCAATGCACAGACGGTTCGGGATGCACCCACGGTTGAAACCGTACAGGGCGGTGCTACCATTTAGTTAGCCGGCTAACTAAATGCCGGCGGAAGGGAACATTATGGGCATCAGGAAGACGATCGAGGACGAGGTCGGGGGATGGCCCGGGGTCGAGAAGCGGGAGCACCGATTCGGCGGGGTCGAGTTTCGGGTGAACGGGCATGAGATCGGGCACCTCCACGGCGACAGGATGGCGGATCTCCCGTTTCCGGTGAGGATGAGGGAGGAGCTGGTCGCGGCCGGCGAGGCGCAGGAGCATCACGTGCTGCCGCGGACCGGGTGGGTCAGTTACAGGATCCGGGGCGACGGGGACATCGACGGGGCGCTCGGGTTGTTCAGAAAGAACTACGAGCGGTTGACGAGGCGCAGGGGGTCCGGGGCATGAGCGTTTTCATGGACGGGGAGATCCGGTGCTTCGGGCGGCCACTGGGCCGTCTGGCCACGGTCGGTGCGGGGGGAGGACCACGCGTGGTGCCCGTCGCCTTCGGGCCGAACAGCATACCGGTGGGCTGATGCCAGAGACGCGTGCGGTGGCCGGCGGGGCACATCCCATGCGGCAGAACGCGAGCTTCGCGCTGGCGAAGGTCTGCCGGGCGCACCGGGCCTACGTCGGGGAGTTGCTCTCCGCGCACGGATTGCACGTGGGCCAGGATATGGTGCTGGTGGAGCTCTGGCGGGATGATGGGCTTCGGGGCGGCGAGATCGCCGAACGCCTGGGCGTCGAACCACCGACCGTCACGAAGATGCTGCGGCGGCTCGAAGCGTGCGGCCTCGTGGAGCGCAGGGCCGACCCGCAGGACGCCAGGAGCCTGCGCGTTTACCTCACGCCGCGGGGGCGGGCGCTCGAAGAGCCTGTAGTCCGCTGCTGGGAGCAGGCCGAGAGGACGGTGCTCGCGGGCATGAGCGCCGAGGACCGCCGGGCATTTCGAACGTCGCTGAATCGGGTAAGGAAAAACCTCGACCCCGAATTCGGGGCCGGGTAAGAGAATCTGATACTTCTTACGGATTTGGAGATGATGGAATTTGGTCGGTAGTAGTTACTTGAAGGTGGTGGGAATAGGCGGCACCTTGCGGGAGAACTCGACCAGCCTCGGCGCGCTCAGGAGGTCGCTGGCCGCGGCCGAGGACGCAGGGGCCGAGGTGGAGTTGCTCGACCTCAACTCGTTGAGGTTGCCGATGTACGAGCCGGGGAAGCCGCTCGGCGAGTACGACGAGAACGTCCGGCGGCTGGTCTCGACGGTTCGTGGGGCTGCTGGGCTGCTCGTAAGCACCGCCGCGTACCACGGCTCGCTCGGCGGCGTAACCAAGAACGCGCTCGACTTCGCGCAGTTTCTCGGCGGAGACGAGCCTGCCTACCTGGACGGGAAGGTCGTCGGGCCCATCTCGACCGCGGGGGGCGAGCAGGCGGCCGCTAACGCCAACGCCGCCATGGTCAACGTGGTGCACTCGCTGCGGGGCATCGTCGCGCCGCTCACGGTCGGGGTCACCAGGGCCTGGTTGGACACCGATGACGGGGGCCAAGTCACGGACGAGAATTACGGGAGGCGGCTGGATAGCCTCGGTGCGCTCGTCGTGGACCTCGCGCAGAAGGTAGAGGTTCGCGAGCGGGCCAAGGCGGTGGCGTGAGCGCCGAGGCGGCCACCACGACGAAGGAGCAGTCCAAGGATACCCGGCTGCTCCTCATCGTCGTTGTGACGGCCATCCTCGTCTCCGTCCTCAACCAGACGTTCGTCAACGTGGTGGTCCCCGACATTCAGAACGACTACGGCGTCAGCCAGGGGCAGGTGGGGTGGGTGATCACCGCCTACCTGCTGGTCTTCGCCGTGGGCATCCCACTGTACGGCCGTATCTCCGACCTCTACAGCCTGCGCCGCACGTTCGCGGTCGGCCTCGCCATCCTCGCTCTGGGCTCGCTGTTTTGCGCCCTGGCCCCCACCCTGCCCCTGCTCGTAGCCGGCCGCATCGTGCAGGGGATCGGGGCCTCGGCGATACCGGCCCTGGGCTTCGCGGCGGTGGCGAAATCCTTGCCGCCGGGAGAGCGCGGCACGGCGCTGGGCCTGCTGTCTGCGAGCGTCGGGGCCGGGGCCGCCATCGGTCCCGTGGCGGGCGGCCTAGTGGCAGGCCTGGTGGGATGGCACTGGTTGTTCGTGCTGACGGTGGTGCTGTCGGCTGGCCTCATCCCCGGCGCGCTGCGCGCCCTTCCCGGCGCCTCGAAGGCCGAGCGGGTGGGTTTCGCGGAGGTTCTCAGGCGCTTCGACGTGCCCGGCGGGCTCTCGCTCGCGCTCGGCGCGGGGTTCGCCCTTCTGGGCGTCACCGAGGGCCAGGTCAGCGGGTTCGGGGCCCCCGCCTCGTGGGGCAGCTTCGTCCTGTCGGTTCTGCTCGCCGCCTTCTTCGTGTGGCGGACGCGGACGGCGAGCATACCCTTCGTCTCACCGCATCTGTTCCGGAACCGGGCTTTCCTCTCCACGGCGGCGGTCGGCTTCTTCATGATGTTCGCCAACGTGGGTAGCCTGATCCTGTCGCCGCTGCTCCTCTCCGAGGAGAACGGGTTATCGGCGGCTGGCATCGGGCTCGTCCTCGCGCCAGGAGCCCTGACCGTCGCGGTGCTCTCGCCGCTCACCGGGAAGCTCTCCGACCGGATCGGGCCGCGGGCACTCGTCAGGATCGGGCTCGCCATCATGCTGGTCTCCACGTTCGCCGTCTCGGCGTTCGCCGCCGGGGCACCGGCGCTCTGGGTGAGCGCGGGCCTGTGGGGGCTCGGCCTCGGGTTCGCGGCGGTCAACTCGCCCAACGCCAACGCCGCCACGGCGACCCTCTCGCCAGAGGAGAGCGGGGTCGGGCTGGGAATCTACCAGATGATCTTCTTTCTCGGCGGCGGCTTTGGACCGGCGGTCGCGGCCACGTTCCTCTCGTTCCGGAACGCGCCGGGAACCGACGCCCTGAACCCGCTATACGTCCTCGACGCGGCCGCCTATTCCGACGCGTTCCTGCTCGTAAGCGCCGCGACCATAGTGGCGTTCGTTGCCTCTTTCGGGCTGAAGAAGGCTACGGGCAAGGAGACCCCTTGACGGACTACGGCAGGGACCTAGAGTTCGGCGTGAGCGTGGTGCCGCTGGCGGAGCCTCCGGACTGGGCCGCACGCATTGCCAGGGCCGCCGACCGGTCGGGGCTCGACCTCGTGGGCATCCAGGATCACCCTTATCAGAGACGCTTCCTCGACACCTGGACCCTCATCGCCACGCTCGTTCCCGTAACAGAGCGCGTACGCTTCTTCCCCGACGTGGCCAACCTGCCGTTGCGTCCGCCGGTAATGCTTGCCAAGTCCGCCGCCAGCCTCGACGTACTCTCCGGGGGCAGGATCGAGATGGGCCTCGGCGCCGGCGCCTTCTGGGAAGCCGTGGCCGCCATGGGCGGCCCGCGCAGGAGTCCCGGCGAGGCCGTACGCTCCGTCGAGGAGGCCATAGAGGTCATGCGGCTGGTCTGGAGCGAGGAGCGTAGCCTGCACTTCGACGGCGAATTCTACTCGCTCCAGGGGATGCGCCCGGGCCCACAGCCCGCCCACGACATGGGCATCTGGGTGGGCGCCTACGGGCAGAGGATGCTGGGTCTGATCGGACGTCTCGCCGACGGTTGGGTGCCATCACACGGCTACGCGCCACCGGAGCGCCTGCCCGGGATGCACGGCAGGATCGACGAGGCGGCCGAAGAGGCGGGCAGAGACCCGAGGGACATCCGCCGCGCCTACAACATCTCCGGCAGGATCGGCGAGGAAAGCGACAACCCATTAGATGGCTCTGCCTCCAAGTGGATCGAAACGCTAACCGGCTTCGCCCTCGAACATGGCATTGACACCTTCATCTTCTGGCCCTCAGAAGACCACGAGCGCCAAACAGAAGCCTTCGCCAACGAAGTCGCCCCCGCCGTAAACGAGGCCGTCCGAAAAGCCCGAACGTAGGCGCTGCCTCCCGTAGGGGCGGGTTTCAAACCCGTCCAAAACGGCCGGGCGTGCTGCTAGACTGCGGGAGCAGTCTAGCGCGGGGAGGCCTTATGGGGAAGAAGGCACATCGAAAGACCGCACGTCGGCTCGCGATCCGGTTCGCCTGGAGGTATCTGGTCGCCAGGAAGAGCCCGTACAGCTTCCTGAGCCTCTTCAGCGTGGGCAGCATCCTTAGCGCGGGCTCCATACTCAGCATTGGGAGCGTGGGTTCCGTGCTCAGCATCGGCAGCTCGGGGTCCATCTTGAGCATCGGCAGCGCGGGCTCGATCCTGAGCATCGGCAGCGCAGGGTCTATCGTCGGCATCGGTACCGCGGGACAGGGCCCCTCCAGGTCCCAGGATAAACCCCCGGAGGAATCCTAGTGCGCCGTGTGGAGAACGAAGGCAACGGGGTCGCCCAGCCCGGGGAAAGGCGCTAGACGTGGCGCAGACCATGACCATTGACGAGGCCCCCCTCAACAGTTTCCACCTGAGGGTCGTCGCCTACACCACCGGCGGCTACTTCGTCGACGGCTACATCCTGGGCATGATCGGGATCGCGCTCGCCCTGCTCGCGCCGCAGCTCGGCCTCGGTGCGGTGTGGAGCGGCCTGATCGGGGCCAGCGCCCTGGCCGGCATCTTTATCGGGGGCCTCATCTTCGGCTGGGTCACCGACAGGGTCGGCAGGCAGACGATGTACGTGGCCGACCTCATAGTCTTCGTTACGGCGTCCGTGCTCCAGTTCTTCGTCGAAGGGCCGCTCGCCCTGTTCGTCCTGAGGCTCATCATGGGCATCGCGATCGGGGCAGATTACGCTATCGGCTCCGCGCTGCTCTCGGAGTTCTTGCCGCGCCGTCAGAGGGGCGGGCTGCTGGCCTGCCTGAACGCGATCTGGACCGTCGGATTCGTGGCGGCGTACGTCGCCGGCTACTTCATGCAGGACCTTGGCCCCGAGGCGTGGCGCTGGATGCTGGCTAGCAGCGCCGTGCCCGCCGGGATCGTCCTTGCCCTGAGGCTCGGCACCCCCGAATCTCCCCGCTGGCTGTTGAGCAAGGGGCGCGTGGAGGAGGCCAGGCAGGTGGTCAAGGACTACATACATCCCGACGCTGACATCGAGGACCTCGTCGCGGAGCAGGGCAACGAGACGAGCTACCGCAAACTCTTCTCGCGCGGTCTGCGCAAGCGCACGGCCTTCGCCGGGCTGTTCTGGTTCTGCCAGGTGGTGCCCTACTTCGCGATCTTTACCTTCCTGCCGACCGTGCTCGAGGGCCTGGGCGTGGAAGGCGAGTTCTCGAGCGAGGTGTTGCTCAACCTCTTCCTGTTTGGCGGGGCCATCGTCGGGGTCGTTGTCATGGACATGATGCCGCGCAGGACCTTTACCATCGGCTCCTTCGCCGTTCTGGCCGTGCTCGGCGCCGCCCTGGGCCTGTTCCCGCAGGCGCCGGTGCCGGTCATCCTGGTGCTCTTCTCGGTCTTCGCCTTCGTCATCGCCGCGGCCGCCGACCTGGAGAGCGTGTACCCGGCAGAGATCTTCCCCACCGAGGTAAGGGCCTCGGGTACGGGGATAGCGGCGGCGATCAGCCGCATCGGGGCCGCCATAGGAACGTTCCTGTTGCCCACGAGCGTGGCGCAATTCGGCACGGGCCCTACGATGCTGGGGGCCACAGCCGTGCTGGTGCTCGGCCTCGTCCTCTCGGTGGCCTGGGCCCCCGAGACCAGGCACGTCTCGTTGTCCGAGGCGAGCCTGGCAGGGAGGCAAACATGACCGGGAGGGACAAGAGGGCGTTCGAGTACATCGTCGTGGGCTGCGGCGGCATCGGGAGCGCCGCGACGTACTGGCTCTCTCGCGCGGCCGGTTCCGGGGTGCTCGGCATCGAGCAGTTCGGCCTCGGCCACGAACGGGGCGGCTCCGAGGACCACTCGCGCATCATACGTCTCTCCTACCACGATGGTGCCTACACGGCCCTGACCCCGCACACCTACGAGGCGTGGTCGGTGGTAGAGGAGGAATCCGGCATACAGCTGGTCTGGAAGACCGGCGGCCTCGACCTCGAATCCGTCGACGACGAGCCGGAGTACGTGGACAAGTACGCGAAGGCCATGTCCGAGGCCGGCATCCCCTACGAGGAGCTCACCGCCGGGGAGGTCATGGAGCGCTTCCCGCAGTTCACCCTGGATGAGAGCGTGCGCGGCGTCTTCCAGGCCGAAGGCGGCCTCGTGGACGCCCGCCAGGGCAACGCGGTTCACCTCGCCCTGGCCAGGGCCCGGGGGGCCACGGTCATCGACGAGGCGCCGGTTACCGGCGTCAGGAGCGTGGGGGACGGCGTCGAGGTCGAGACGGCGGCGGGCACATTCTCCGGCGGGAAGCTCGTCGTGGCCGCCGGGGCGTGGACTAACCGGGTGCTCGGCCATCTGGGGTACACGATACCCATCACGTGCACCCAGGAGCAGGCGACGTATTTCCAGACGCCCCACCTGCGGGAGTTCGCGCCGGATCGGTTCCCGGCCTGGATCTGGCACGGCGGGCCCGACTACTCGTTCTACGGGCTCCCCGTGCACGGCGCCGTGGGCTCCAAGGCCGGCCAGGACGCCGGGGGCGAGGAGGTCACCGTGGACTCGCGCACCTTCGAGCCGAACCCGCGAACCCTTGCCCACCTGCGCGGCTTCCTGGAACGCTACATCCCCCGTTCTCTCGGGCCGGAGCTGTATACCAAGACCTGCCTCTACGACATGCCCCCGGACCGCGATTTCGTGCTTGGCACCGTGCCCAGCGCACCCCAGGTCGCCTTCTTCTGCGGGGCCGGGCACGCGTTCAAGTTCGCCGGCCTGGTCGGCAAGATCCTCGCCGAGATCGCCGTGGAAGGGCGGACGCGCTACCCGATAGAGTCCTTCAGCCCCAACCGCCCAGCGCTCACCGACCCGGAATACGAACACACGATGACGATGTAGCCGTCCCGTGACGCCAGAAGCGATCAGGGTAGAAGACCTCGACCCCGCCTCCGTCGTCGCCGTGGCGAGGCGGAACGTGCGGGTTGCGTTGGGCCCCGCGGCCAGGGAGCGCGTGCGCGCCTCCCGCGAGCGGGTCGAGGCCATGGTCGAGGGCCACCTCCCCGTCTACGGGGTTACGACGGGTTTCGGGGCGCTGGCGAACACGAGGATAGCGACGCACGAGCGCCAGGAGCTCCAGAGCTCCATCCTCCGCAGCCACGCCGCCGGGATGGGGAACTTCGTCGAGCCCGAGGTCGTGCGCGCCATGATGGCCATAAGGGCCAGGACGCTCGCCACGGGCTACTCGGGCGTTCGTCCCGAGCTGGTAGACGCGCTCGTGGACCTCCTGAACGCCGGGCTCACCCCCGCCGTTCCCGAGTACGGCTCCATGGGCGCCAGCGGCGATCTCGCCCCCCTCGCCCACATCGGGCTTTGCCTCATCGGCGAGGGCCTGATGCTCGTAGACGGCGAACCGGTCCAGGCCGGTAACGCCCTGCAAGTGGCCGGACTGCAACCCTGCCGACTAGCCACGAAAGAGGGCCTGTCCCTCATAAACGGCACCGACGGCATGCTCGCGATGCTGCTCCTCGCCCTGGAGGACCTGCGCCTTCTCCTGAAGACCGCGGACGTGACGGCGGCGATGTCCGTGGAGGCACTCTTCGGCACCGACAGAGTGTTCAAGGAGGATCTCCACCTGCTCCGCCCCCATCCCGGTCAGCTAGCGAGCGCCCGCAACATAACCAGGGTGCTCTCCGGCAGCCCCATCGTCGCCTCGCACCGCGACTCGCCGCACCTGGTCCAGGACGCCTACTCTTTACGCTGCGCCCCACAGGTATACGGCGCGGCGCGCGACACCCTGGATCACGCCTGGCAGGTAGCCGCCCGCGAGCTCGACTCCGTCACGGACAACCCCGTGGTCCTGCCCGACGGACGGGTGGAGAGCGTGGGCAACTTCCACGGGGAACCGCTCGCCTTCGTTCTGGACTTCCTGGCCATCGCCGCTTCTGAGATGGGGGCCATCACCGAGCGCAGAATAGACCGCATGTTGGACCCCAGGCGCTCCGAAGGCCTTCCCGCCTTCCTCAGCCCACGGCCCGGCGTCAACTCGGGGTTCATGATCCCCCACTACACGGCAGCCGCCCTCGCGGAGGAGAACCGCCGCCTCGCGAACCCCGCGAGCACCGGCTCCCTCCCAACCTCGGCCACGCAAGAAGACCACAACTCCATGGGCTGGAGCGCTGGCCTCAAGTTGCGCCGCCTGGTCGAGAACGTCTCGCGCATACTGGCCGTCGAGGCCGCCTGCGCGGCCCAGGCACTCGACCTGCGCAGGCCCCTCACCCCCGGTCTGGTCACCGGCGCCGTCCTGGAACGTATCAGGCAGGAGGTCCCGTTCATCGAAGAGGACACCTTCCTCGCCCCGCACCTCCAGGCGGCAGAGGGGATGGTGAGGTCCGGAGCCCTCCTTGCGGCGGCCGAGCAGAAGGTCGGCCCGCTCGGCTAGAGGCCCCAGGCGACAGGCATCAGGAAAAATAGCCTGTCGCCTTACAGACCCATCGGTTCGGCTGGATCGGATACCATTACGTCGGCGGCCCCGACAGGGAGAAGGCGTGACCAAGCAAGAGAAGGACGGGTAGGGGTTCTGGCCGACGGGGAGACACCGTCGGGGGCAAGCACGCTGCGGCGGGCGCTGGCTTATCTTCGCTCCTACAAGCGGGAGAGTGGGGGCGCACTCGTATCGCTGCTCCTAGTCTCCGCGGCCAACTTGATGACGCCGCTCCTCATCGGGCGGGCCATCGACGACGGGGTCGGACCGCGGCGGATGGACGTCATCTTACTCGTGGTCGGTTTGCTCGTGGGGCTCGCGCTGGCGCGGGGCCTGTTCACGTTTCTGCAGGGTTACCTGGCCGAGAGGGCCTCGCAGGGCGTCGCCTACGACCTGCGCGACGCGCTCTTCGAGAGGATAGAGAAGCTCTCTTTCTCCTACTACGACAGGGTGCAGACCGGACAGCTCGTCACCCGCCTCACCAGCGACGTGGAGCAGATCCGCAGCTTCGCGGGCTCCGGTGTGGTGCAGCTCGCCAACGCCGTCGTGATGCTCGTGGGCACGGCGGTGTTGCTCTTCTACCTTGACTGGCAACTCGCCCTAGTCGCGCTGGCCATAGTGCCCATTATCGCGCTGTTGCTCGCGCGGTTCGTCGGCAGGATAAGGCCGCTCTTCCGGGAGGTACAGCAGACGCTCGGCCGGCTGAACACGGTGTTGCAGGAGGATCTCGCGGGGGTGCGCGTTATTCGGGCCTTCGCCCGCGAGGACTACGAGACGGGACGCTACACGTCGGTCAACGACGAGCTTCTGGACAAGAACCTCGCCACCGTGCGGGTGTTCTCGAACAACTTCCCGTTCGTGTTCCTGTTCGCCAACCTGGGGACGCTGGGGATCATCTGGTTCGGGGGCTGGCAGGTGATAGGGGGACGGCTTTCCATCGGGGACCTCGTCGCGTTCAACACGTTGCTCGGCTTCATGCTCTTTCCGATCCTGACGATAGGCTTCCTCTCGGCGAGCATCTCGCGCGCCGGGGCCTCCTCGCAGCGGGTCTTCGACGTGCTCGACGCCCCGCTCGACGTGACGGATGCCCCCGACGCCTCCCCCCTGCCGCCCCTCTCCTGCCGGGTGGAGTTCGACGACGTCGCCTTCCGCTATCCGGGCACGGACCGCGAGGTGTTCGGCGAGGTCTCGTTCTCGGCGAGGCCGGGCCAGACCGTAGCCATCCTCGGGACCACGGGCTCGGGCAAGTCCACGCTGGTGAACCTGATCCCCCGTTTCTACGACGTGACCAGCGGTGCCGTGAGGCTCGACGGCCACGACGTGCGCGACGTGACGCTCTCCTCCCTGCGGTCCCAGATCGGGATAGTCCTGCAGGAGACGCGCCTCTCATCGGGCACCGTGCGCGACAACATCGCCTTCGGCAAGCCCGACGCGACGGCGGAGGAGGTGGTTGCGGCCGCCGAGGCGGCCCAGGCGGACAGGTTTATTCGGGGGCTCGCCGACGGCTACGAAACCGTGGTCGGGGAGCGAGGCATCGGGCTCTCCGGCGGGCAGCGCCAGCGCATCGCCATAGCCAGGGCGCTCCTCATCGACCCGCGACTGCTCATCCTCGACGACAGCACCTCCGCCGTGGACGCCGAGACGGAGGCGGCCATACAGGAGACCCTGGACCGGCTCATGCGCGAGCAGCACAGGACCGTGTTGGTCATCGCCCAGAGGGTTTCCACGGTGCGGGACGCGAACCTGATCCTGGTCCTCGACGCGGGCCGCATCGCGGCCCGCGGCACCCACGAGGAACTGCTGGAAGACAGCGAACTGTACAAC
>Ga0190275_10001051_pt1 | contig 21237 bp, 19 predicted proteins | sample Popmic550T_FD_133745 | JGI IMG/M metagenome (GOLD analysis project Ga0190275, IMG submission 133745) | Populus adjacent soil microbial communities from riparian zone of Yellowstone River, Montana, USA - 550 T | ecosystem: Environmental > Terrestrial > Soil > Riparian zone > Trees stand | place...
AAGATCAAGGTGGAGGGCATCAACCTCACCTACGAGGGCCTGATCCCGAAGATCCAGAAGTCGATACTTTCCAAGGACGTCGAAGCGATGCAGCCGCACATCCGCGCCTTCGTCGAGCGGGCGATCACCTTCCAGGCGTGTCCTGAATGCGACGGCACGCGGCTCAGCCCGGAAGCCAGGTCCTCGAAGATCGGAGGCAAGAACATCGCCGACCTCTGCGAACTGCAGATCAGCGACCTGGCCGAGTGGGTCCGTGCGCTCAACGAGCCGTCGGTAGCGCCGCTGCTCAAGGGCCTGCAGCACCTGCTGGACTCCTTCGCCGAGATCGGCCTGGGTTATCTCTCGCTGGCCCGACCGGCCGGCACGCTGTCCGGGGGAGAGGCCCAGCGCACCAAGATGATCCGACACCTCGGCTCGTCCCTCACCGATGTCACCTACGTGTTCGACGAGCCCACGATCGGCCTGCACCCGCACGACATCGAACGGATGAACGAGTTGCTGCTGCAGTTGCGCGACAAGGGCAACACCGTGCTCGTCGTCGAGCACAAGCCCGAGACCATTGCCATCGCCGACCATGTCGTCGACCTCGGTCCGGGCGCCGGCAGCGAGGGTGGCAGCGTTTGCTTCGAGGGAGACGTGGAGGGGCTGCGCAAGAGTGACACCATCACCGGCCACCACCTCGACGACCGGACTACCGTCAGGGAAGCGGTGCGTACGTCGTCGGGCAAGCTCGAGGTACGCGGCGCCTCCACGCACAACCTCCAGGACGTGGACGTCGACATTCCACTCGGCATGCTCTGCGTCATCACCGGTGTCGCGGGGTCGGGCAAGAGCTCGCTGATCCACGGCTCGGTCGCCGGCCGCGATGGTGTGGTGGTCATCGACCAGGGTGCGATCAAGGGCTCGCGGCGCAGCAACCCGGCGACCTACACCGGACTGCTCGACCCGATCCGCAAGGCGTTCGCGAAGGAGAACGGGGTGAAGGCGGCGCTGTTCAGCTCCAACTCCGAGGGCGCATGTTCCACCTGCAACGGCGCGGGCGTCATCTTCACCGAGCTGGGTGTCATGGCCACTGTGGAGTCCACCTGCGAAGAGTGCGAGGGCAGGCGGTTCCAGGCCTCGGTGCTGGAGTACACGCTTGGCGGTCGAAACATCGCCGAGGTGCTGGCGATGTCGATGACCGAGGCGGAGGTGTTCTTCGGTGACGGCGAGGCGCCTACTCCGGCCGCCCACAAGATCCTGGACCGACTGGTGGACGTCGGGCTCGGCTACCTCACCCTCGGTCAGCCACTCACCACGCTGTCCGGCGGTGAGCGGCAGCGGGTCAAACTGGCCACGCAGATGGCCGAGAAGGGAGACATCTATGTCCTCGACGAGCCGACCACCGGCCTGCACCTCGCCGACGTCGAGAATCTGCTCGGCTTGCTCGATCGGCTCGTCGACTCAGGCAAGTCGGTGATCGTCATCGAGCACCACCAGGCGGTCATGGCGCACGCCGACTGGATCATCGACCTCGGCCCAGGCGCCGGTCACGACGGCGGCCGGGTGGTCTTCGAGGGCACACCCGCCGAACTCGTAGCCGCCCGCACGACCCTCACCGGCGAGCATCTCGCGGCCTACGTCGGCAACTGACCCACTAGCGGCGGGCTATCTCAGGTGTATCGCGAATGCCAACTCGTGCATCCGATGCCCTCCACGCACACGCGGAAGTAGCCGTAAGCACCGTTCGGTGCGACATTGCGACAGCCTCCGCTGGGCGCGTTGGGGTAGTTGGACTCGATGATCCCGAAGGCGCTGCTGTACGTGTGGATCTTGACGATACGGCCGTCATAAGCGATGTCGCAGTATCGGATCTCCATACTCGACGGCCAGAACGAGTACGCCTGACCCCAACCTCCGTAGAGCACCCAATGGCCTCCAGAAGCCGCCGCGGGGCTGATGCTCGGAACCAAGGAAAACGCGACGATTGCCGCGACCAGTGCCCACCTGCGTACCCATTTTGCCATGATGTGCCTCCGTATTCTGCTGCCGACTCAGTTGGGACTTCGATGCGCCAAACCGGATGGACGCCTTGTTGAGCCAGGCCGTGGCGCCTGCGAGCCGGCTTGGGGGCGGACTCTAGGAGAAGGCGAAGAAGAAATCAACGAAGCGCTGATAATCAACATTATGTCAGGTACTATGATTTCCCTGCTCATCCGACCAGGGTCCAAAGCGCTCCTCCGATCAAGTACTTTCCAAGCTGGAAACTACTTGGTTAGACTGTTTCACGGTGAGACAGGAACCCAAAGGAGGACCGTTGAGCACCGATCACACGCAACTCACGCCGGAACAAGCCCGCCATCAGCTCCACACCATCCAGAGCAGATCGCTCCGCTTCGCTGGCGACCGCCGGGTCTATGCCGTCGGCACCGCAATCTCCGGCCTGGCCCTGGGCGTCTTCATGGCGGCGCGTAACGCGGTCTCCGGGACCAGCGACATCCTTGCCAGCCTCGTGTTCTTCGTCATCTGGCTGGGTGCGGCGTTCTGGGTTCAGCGTGCCACCAGGACTGTGCCTCGTCGCACGAAGCTGTGGACGGGCCTCGGGATCGGGGGTTCCTTGGTCGTAGCCCTGGTCGCCGTCTTGCCGTGGTTGAACCTCCAAGCGCAGACCGAGCCCAACACGTGGCCGATGGTCCTCCTCGGGGGGCTCGTGGTCGCGGCGCCGAGCCTTTTCGCCGCCGCCGTCATCGCCCGAGGCCGGCAGTGACCTTGACCGAGGGGTGCCACGCGCGGCATCAGCTCGACGCGGTTATCCATGCACCGGTGCGGTTCAGCATCGTCGCGGCTCTGTCCGCAGTCGACGAAGCTGAGTTCGCTCACGTCCGCGACACCATAGAGCTGTCTGACTCTGTGCTGTCGCGGCAGTCGACGCACCTGGAGGTCGCAGGGTATGTGAAGATCCGCAAGGGCCACGTCGGTAAGCGTCCCCGCACCTGGCTCTCACTGACCTCCGCGGGTCGGGCGGCCTACGCCCGCCATCTCGAGGCGTTGCGAGCCATCGCCGACAGCGTCTAGCGGCACTTCTCAGGGGTCATTCAACCGGCCGGGGATCGGTTGCGAGGATGGACATTTGGACGGCATCGAGACGCTCTGAGTTCCATACAAGCGCATCGCGGGCAACGCCTTCGCGGGTGAATCCGCACTTCTCGTACACCCGCTGAGCCCTGCGGTTGAAAGCGAACACTTCCAGACCGATCCGGTGCAGCCTGACCTGATCGAAGCCGTAGGCGACGGCCGCCCGTACCGCTTCCGTGCCGTAACCGCGACCGAAGTTGCCACCCAGAGCGATACGCAGGTTCATGGACTCGTTGTCCGCATCGAGGTCGTTGAGCACCACCTCCCCCAGGTAGGCCTCATCAGCGGTACTGATGATGGCCCAGTCCGCGCGGTCGTGACGCAGAGGGAGTTTCTCGAGATGGAGCCGAGTCTGTTCTTCGGTGAATGTCGTGTGCGTCCCCGTCAGCCGCCGACCCTCCTCGTTGTGCAACATCGACCAGACGCCGTGGAAATGCACGGTGCTCTGTGGTTCCAGCCGCAATCGGTGCGTCTGCAGGGTCGCAACCTCGCTCAACGCGCCCACGTTGATCCGCATACGAAGCAGGCTACGACGGGCCTGAGATCATGAAGGGGATGGAACAGGTCTGGGCCTCCATTATCTCGACTCAGGCAGCTCCATCGCCGTGGGTCATCGCATCGTCCGCTGTGATCTCGATGCTCATGGTCCTCGATCGCAGGCTCTGGCGGCGCACCCGCCACCTGATCACCACCGCCCACGAAGGTGCCCACGGCGTGGCTGCGCTGCTGACCGGCCGTCGGTTGGCCGGCATCCGCTTGCACTCGGACAGCTCAGGCGTCGCCGTGTCCAAGGGGCGCAGCTCAGGTCCGGGAATGGTTTTCATGTTGTTGGCCGGGTACGTCGGCCCGGGACTGATCGGGCTTGGGGCCGCGGGACTGCTGTCGGCCAATTTCGCCGTCGCGGTCCTCTGGCTGCTGTTGGCCCTGCTCGCTGCGCTGCTGATGCAGATTCGGAACTGGTTCGGACTCTGGTCGATCTTGGTGACCGCCTCGGTGCTCTTCGCTGTGTCCTGGTTCGCCTCGGAGCAGCTCCAGTCGGCATTTGCCTACCTGGTGACGTGGTTTCTCCTGGTCGGGGCCATCCGACCAGTGTTGGAACTCAACAGCTCCCGGCGATCGCGTCGGGCAGCCAACTCTGATGCCGATCAGCTTGCCCGTCTGACTGGCCTGCCGCCGATCCTGTGGATCGGATTCTTTCTGACCGCCACGGTCAGCGGGCTGGCTATCGGATCGTGGTGGCTGCTCGGCGAGGTCGTTCAGGCGTGAGGCCTCGATCTGTCTCTGGTGCCGCATGCCAGGCCGGGAGAAGCGTTGTCTTGCGAGGGTGGCTATCACCGCACTTTGCCTGTTCTATGAACGGTGTGCGCGAGGTGAGCGTCGGCGCGGCGGCTAAGGCGATGTGCACGCTCGCGTTGATCGCATCGATGGCTGTCTCCACGTGGACCGCTGCCCCGGTCGGCCAGCCAGGTGTATCCGAACGGAACCAGGACCGCCTTGATGGGCGCCCCGTCGTATTGCTGCTGGCCGACATCCTCAGCGCAGGCAACGCCAGCCCGTTCACCCTCGACGCTGCGACTGCCTACGCCCAGACACGGGGTCTGGTGGGAGTCTCGGTGATCGACCGACAGACCGGCCGATATGTCGACAACGGCGCCGGCGCTCACACAGCCATGGGGTCAGCATCGGTGATCAAAGTGATTCTGGCCGAAGAGATCCTGCATTTGGACGCGATCGGAAGAATTCAGCTGGGTCCTTCCGAATACAGCCGGCTGGACTCGATGTTGGTCAGTTCCGACGATCCCGCGGCCTCGAGCTTGTACGGCCAGTTCGGCGGGATATCGCTGATCCTGCATGCTCTGCGCCGACATGACCTGACCGAGTCCAGCGCACCGGCGGACCCTCAGTATTGGGGCAACACCAAGATCAGCGCCCACGACATGGCAACCTTCTATGACAACGTGCTGGCAGGTTCCCTGCCACCGAGCAGTCGTGACTATCTGGTGGGCCTGCTTCGACGGATTGCACCCGTTGCCTCGGACGGCTTCGGCCAGATCTTCGGCCTCGCGGCCGCGACCGCGGCAGCGGCCCCCTCGACCGTGGCGGCTATCAAGCAGGGCTGGATGTGTTGTTTGGACGGGGTCCGCTCCGTGCACAGCACGGCGATACTCGGCGCCTCGGATCGGTACGTTGTCACCATCCTGACGCAGTTCTCCCCCGCATTGTCCTGGGACTACGGGCTCACCACCACCACCGAGGTTGCTCGGCTGATCCTTGCCGAACTGGATCGCTGACCCGCTCCCCCACCCTCAGAGGAGATGCACTTCATGCCCAGCCAGTTGCACGACCCCTATGCCTCGCTACCCCCTATTCGGTCATTCGAGCTGCGCAGCAACGACATCCACCATGGACAGCGACTTCCGGACGCGCAGGCGAGTGGCGTAATGGGGGTGAGCGGCGGACAGGATCAGTCGCCGCAGTTGTCCTGGTCCGGCTTTCCGGAGGAGACGAAGAGCTTCACTGTCACCGTCTATGACCCGGATGCCCCGACGGCCAGCGGCTTCTGGCACTGGGCCGTGTGCAATCTTCCGGCGTCGGTGACTGAGCTCCCCAGCGGCTCGGCCAGCGAGGGACTGCCTGAGGGTGCGGTGCAGCTACGCAATGATGCAGGCACGGCGAGTTACCTTGGGGCTGCACCGCCCAAGGGCCATGGGCCGCACCGGTACTTCACCGTCGTCCATGCCGTGGACGTCGCGACTCTGGAGATCCCCCGCGATGCCAGCCCGGCATTTCTCGGGTTCAACCTGTTCAGTCACGCCCTGGCACGTGCCGTGCTCGTTGCGACGTACGAACAATGAGCCCCTTACGGACTATGGCTAGACCTCTCAGCCAGTTATCGATCCTCTCCGAATGGACATTTCTAGTCCGATTTCTCTGAATAGCTCGGAAAAGCCACTTGGTGGATTTGACGTGGAGAAACCCCGAAATATGACTCTCCGACGAGAGACACCGTACGTTGAGTGACCCCTTTGATAACGAACGTGCAACGTTATGGCGTTTGACGACAAGGAATTGTGGGCGTTCGGAATGTCTGACATGCTGCACCCGCGTCGCGACACCTTCCATCGGGGGAGGACGGGCTGCGCGGCAAGGGGAGGCACACAGCTCGGCAGGTCTCATGCGCTCATTCCTGACGCATCAGCCAGTACACGCACCTTGTTGAGTCCCGCTTCCCAAAGCTTCCCGGGCTCGGCGCCACCTGACTCTGTACCCACAGACAGCTTGCGCCATTGAATAGCTCGGCCGCCTCACTTCACTGATCGATCCCACAGCCTGTCCGGTGTGGCGTATCAACCGCTGCACGGCTACGAACGTCAACCCAACGCACCGCGAAAGAGGACTCCAGGATGATGCAGAACCCACGACGCCAGGCCCACGAGGTCTCGTCCACGCCGAGCGATCCCGGCTTGTTCAGCCGCGCGCGTCGCAAGGTGGTTGGCCTCTTCTCGGTGAGCGTGCTCTCCGTTGGCTTCATACTCGCCGGCCTGACCGCGTCCATCGCGGTTCTCGGTGTGGTTGGCGCAAGCCCGGCTAACGCTCATCCGACGGATGGCTGGTATACGACTCCCACGTTCGGGGGCGCAACGATCAGCGGTTTCTGCGTCGACGCGGACCGGCAGGTGCCGGGCGGCGCTACCTACCGCGAGATCGGTGGGCGCAACGCGACCGGGGCCTCCAACACCCTGGCCTGGTTTGCCACGCACTTCGGCCCGGGAATCAACGGGGTGCACGACACCACCTCAGGCGGCGGCTACCCCGGAGGAGCCGGTGAGCCCGTCCTGAGTGGCGTGCCGTCCCAAGGCGACGCCAACAGCGTCACCCAACAGATCGGTGCCGCCGTCAACTACGTCGAGGATGGACGCCAAAACGGCCACCGCGTCGGGCTCAACGACTTCGGATTTGCCATCGCGCAGTTCGCCCGGCAGAACCCGGGTCCATGGAGCCTCCGTATCCAGCTGAACAACAGCACCGGAATCTTCTCCCCCGGAACGACCTACACCGGTTACGTCACGGTTGGGAACGCCGCCGGTGGCCGGGTTCCGGTCGCCGGCATCGGGGTGCAGCAGACCGCCCAGACCAATGTCAGCGTCAACCTCGGCTCGGGCCAGACCGATCCGACCGGCCGCCTGGACTTCTCGTTCACGGTCAACGCGCTCGGGCCATTCGACGCGAGGCTCTTCTCCGACGACCTGGCCGGGGATGCGCGGATCGCGGAGAACGCCGACAACCCTCAGCTGGGCCAGCGGCTCCTGATCCCCACCCGCGGCAGCGATTCAGCCGTCCTGTTCGGTCTACCCCCAAACACTCTGCCAACCGGAGCGATCGTCCTGGGCAAGGTCGACGAGAACATCTTCACCGATGGCCCGAACGGTTTCCGGGGTGTTGGCGGTGCGACGTTCTTCATCTCCAACTCCAATGCTGTGCTGGTCGACGTCATCACCACGTCCAACGGCTCCGGAGTTCCCAGTGATGTGGATGGGGCAGGTCCGATCCAAGGCAACAGCAACCGGGCGCCCGCCGGCGTCGCGATCAGCAATGCGAGTGCACCGCTGCCACCTGGCACCTACTTCGTCTGTGAAAATCCAGCCACACCTGGGCTTCCTCCGCCACCGGCTGGCTTCTTCCCACCGAGACCCTCTGACTACGATGCGAACTACAACGGCCCCTTCGACGCATGCAAGACGGCCCAGGTCGTGGCCGGGCAGTTCACCTTCCTGGTCGGTGACGGAGGCTTCGCCAACCGGTATCGGGAGGGGTCCCTCGCCATCGGCAAGATCGACGCCGACCTCAGCCCGATCACTGGCCAAGCCGGGGCGACATTCGAGGTCGCTCGTTGCCGGACGCTGAACCCCGACGAATGTGGTGTTGCGCCGGGCCAGAACCCGAACGAGACCATCAACCTCACCACGACCGCGGGTGGCACCGTCACCCAGGGCAACTTGCACGTGGGCGTCTACCGCATCAGGGAGATCGCGCCTCCTCCGGGCTTCGCTCCGTCACTCGGATATCAGCTCGTCATAGTCGGGCCCCTGATGACGTCTCCCGCGTTGTTCGTCAACGTCAGGCAGCCCACCGTGACCACGCAGGTCTCGTCGCAGGTGGTCGAAGTCGGCGCAACGGTGACTGACTCCATTGTGGTCGACAACACCGGTTGCGAGGAGGGCACTGCGCCCTGCGAGATCTTCCCGGCCATTCCTATCCTGGGACTTCCAGCGCAGTACTACAGCACCGCTGTGCTTTACGTGCTGACCGGCCCGGTGCCGGCGGCCGGCACTCCGCAGGCTCCCACCTGTGCTGGTGTTGTCTTCCCAATACCGACGACACTGGATGACCCCCTCGTCGCAGACAGCGGGGGCGTCCCGGTAAACGGTGACGGGACCTACACAACTCCGGGCTTCACCGTCCCGGCAGGTGGCCAGGGCTGCTACACCTACACCGAGTTGCTCGTTGCCGACAACTATGTCGACAACAACGGCGCGGACACCGGCATCCCGGCGGTCGGCGCGGCTGGTCCAAGCCTGCCGGGAAGGGTCACTGAGACCTTCCTCGTCCCGGGAGTGGCGCCCACCGCGGTGGTGACCACGCAGATCTCGGACCAGACCTCAGATGTCGGTGACACCATCACCGACGCCATCACCGTCACAGTTCCTCCGGCTGGTCCGCAGTACAGCGGCAACGTCGCCTGGACGCTCCTCGGCCCGGTGGCCCCTGGAGGAACTCCAGAGGCTCCGACCTGTGTGGGCGTCACCTGGACCGGAGCAGCTACGGCCGCGTCCGGCACAGTGGCCGTCACCACGGTGGCCGGCACCGGGACGGCCACCACAAGTGGCTACACGGTTCCCTCGGCAGGTTGCTACACCTATGTGGAGCAGTTGGCCGGGGACGCGAACTATCCGGCGGCGACCACACCCAGCGCCCCGGGTCTGGTGACCGAGACAACCCTGGTCCCCCCGCCTGTCGGGCCGCCTCCACCTGAGGTGACCACGCAGATCTCGACCCAGAACGCGAACGTCGGTGCCGTCATCTTCGACACGATCGTCGTCACCGGTTTGGCACCGGGGAACGCCACGACCGCAACGTCGACGCTGCTCGGGCCGGTACCTGCGGCCGGGACGGTTCAGGCGCCTACCTGTGTGGGAGTGGACTACACCACCGCCCCCACAGCAGGGAGCTGGACTGTCGCGGTCACCGGAAGCGGCTCGTTCGTGACGCCGTCGTTCACGGTGACTGCGCCGGGCTGCTACACCTATGTGGAGACCCTCGCCGCTACGGCGACAACCCCGGCCGTACCTTTGAGCCCGCCTGGGCGGGTCTCGGAAACGGTGCTCGTTGCGCTGCCGCCCACCGCGGTGGTGAGCACGCAGATCTCGGACCAGACCTCGGCTGTCGGTGACACCATCACTGACGCGATCACGGTGACGGTTCCGGTGGGTGCGCCGCAGTACAGCGGCAACGTCGCCTGGACGCTCCTCGGCCCGGTGACTCCTGCAGGAACTGAAGAGGCTCCGACCTGTGTGGGCGTCACCTGGGCCGGAGCAGCTACTGCCGCGTCCGGAACGGTCACCGTCACCACGGTGAACGGCACCGGAAGCGCCACAACGGCTGGCCACACTGTGACGACGGCGGGTTGCTACACCTATGTGGAGCAGCTGGCCGGAGACGCCACCTACCCGGCGGCGACCACACCGAGCCAGCCTGGCCTGGTGACCGAGACAACCCTGGTCCCCCCGCCTGTCGGGCCGCCTCCACCCGAGGTGACCACGCAGATCTCGACGCAGAACGCGAACGTCGGTGCCGTCATCTTCGACACGATCGTCGTCAGCGGGTTGGCACCGGGGACCGTCACGACCGCAACGTCGACGCTGCTCGGACCGGTACCTCCGGCCGGGACAGCTCAGGCGCCTACCTGTATGAGAGTGGACTACACCAACGCCCCCACAGCAGGGAGTTGGACCGTCAACGTGACCGGTAGTGGCTCGTTCGTGACGCCGTCGTTCACGGTGACTGCGCCGGGTTGCTACACCTACGTTGAGTCGCTCGCTCCGACGGAGACCACACCTGGGGTTCCTCTGAGCCCGCCTGGGCGCGTGTCAGAAACGGTGCTTGTTGCACCGTTGCCGGACACGCCTCAGGTCACCACGCAGATCTCGTCGCAAGACGCGAACGTCGGAGACACCATCTTCGACACCATCGTGGTCAGCGGTCTGCCGGCCGGTGTGCAAACCACAGCGATTTCCCGTCTGGTCGGTCCGGTACCTGCGCTCCTGGACGGCCAGGGTCGGGCGACGTGTGTCGGGGTCGTCTACGCCCCGAACGCTCCGACAGCTGGGAGTTGGACCGTCGCTGTGACCGGTAACGGCTCGTTCGTCACGCCGTCGTTCACGGTGACTGTGGCGGGCTGCTACACCTACGTTGAGTCGCTCGCCTCCACGGAGACCACGTCTGAGGTTCCCGAGAGCCCGCCTGGGCGGGTCTCGGAAACCGTGGTGGTGACCAATCAGCCGCAGGTCAGTACTGAGATCTCCAAGCAGCGGGCCAACGTCGGTGACACCATCACCGACAGGATCAAGGTGACCGGCTCGGTGGGTTACCAGGGTCCGGTCAACTGGGTGCTGTCCGGTCCGGTGACCCCGGTGCGGGCTGCCGATGGGAACCTCACCTGTGTAGGTGTCAGTTGGACGAACGCGCCAATTGCGGCTAAAGGCTCGGTCACGGTGGCCGGCGACGGGACCTATACGACCTCCGGGTTCAAGGTCTTGATCGCTGGTTGCTACACCTACACCGAGACGCTGGTCGGAAACTCGACCACTTCTCAGGCAGGACCCAGCGTTGCCGGCCAGGTCAGTGAGACTGTGCTGGTCATGCCGGTAGTGCTGGCGGTGACCGGTACCGATGTGGGCCTCATGGCTCTCGGCGGTCTGGCGCTCATGCTGGTCGGAGGCGCTGCTGCCCTCGTTACGAGGCGGCGGGGAACTAGCGTCATCGAGTAGTCAGGCATAACGCACAACGAGACGGTGGGCGAGCTGAGAACCTTCAGCTCGCCCACCGTCTCGTTTGGTGTCCAGGACCGTTTCGGTTCTGGCGGGCGGACGCGGAGGGGCCCCGGGCCGGATTGCTTGTTGGAGCTGGAGTCCGCTAGTTGATGGCCAGGCAAGCGGTGCCGACCTGGGCGAAGCCGACCCGCTCGTAGACCCGGGCCGAGTCATCATCACCGGCCGACAGGAAGACCAGGGAACATTCCTGCCGCGCGTCGGAGACCAGCGCTGCGGTCAACGCCGCCCCCAGGCCGCGCCCGCGGTAGTCAGCAAGGGTGCACACGCCGACGATCTCGGAGACGACGTCCTCCCCCACCACAACCGGATGATGCGATCCGACCGCCAACAGCCGCTCCCCCGACATGGCGGCCATCAGCACGGTGCGACCGTCGGCAATGCGGATCCGCAGGTGGTTCACCGCCGCCACTGAGGCGTCCGGCAGGACCCTGCCCGGACCTTCGGTGGCCTCACTGTCAGGCGATGCCCTGGCCGCAAGTCGAAGGTAGTCGGCAAGCCGGGGCTCGTCTGCGCCGACGAGGTAGAGCCGTACGCCGCCCGGCAGCATCACTTCCACCGGATCGGCGACGACCAGAAGCGGTCCGTCCACGCAGGATAGACCTGCTCGAGTAACCGCCGCCCGCATCGATCGCGCGTTCGGCGTCTCTGCCACCCACTCGAAGGCCTGCGGAACATCAAGTTCGCGCATCCGCGCGTTGGCTTTTTGCACATCTTGGAGATCAACCGCGGGCGTTCCGAGCCGGGGCCGGGTGTAGTAGGACCAGGGCCCTGTCCCGACGAACAAGGTCACTGAGCCGATTTCCTCGACGCGCGCGTCGCTGCGTGGAGCGGTGTCGTAGTACTGCTCGACGGTCTGCAGAGTCGCGCTCATGGTCACGTGGGCACCCTAGCCGCGTCGCGTCCCACCGCGTCCCAAGTCAGGGGCATCCCTCACGATCGAGCCACGATGACGGCGGCGCTTCGACAGGGGGCAGGATGATCTCGTGGTCACCAACGGCGGCAAGGCAAGCCTGTCCCCGTTCGTGAACTTCGATCGGGCGAGTTGGCGCGCTCTAGCGGCGAGTACCCCGCTGCTGCTCAGCGCCGACGAGATCGGCCGGCTGCGAAGCGCCGGCGACCCCGTGGACACCGATGAGGTGCGGACGGTCTACCTGCCCCTGTCCCGGCTGCTCAACCTCTACGTGGCAACCGTGCAGGAGCTCTGGTCAGCCCAATCGCGCTTCTTCGGATCCGGCGAGGCGAAGGTGCCGTTCATCATCGCCGTAGCCGGAAGTGTGGCGGTGGGAAAGAGCACTACCGCGCGTATCCTGCAGGCTTTGCTGTCCCGCTGGCCCGACCACCCGAAGGTCGAACTGGTAACCACCGACGGCTTCCTGTATCCCAATGAGGTTCTCCTGGAACGGGGAATGCTGCAACGCAAGGGCTTTCCGGAGACCTACGATCGTCGTCGGCTGGTCCGTTTCCTGTCCGAGGTCAAGTCCGGCGCCGCGTCGGTGGTGGCACCGGTGTATTCCCACCTGAGCTACGACGTAGTGCCCGGGGCGGGCATGACAATCGAGGATCCGGACATCCTCATCCTGGAAGGACTCAACGTCCTGCAGTCCGGCGTCCGAGCCGGTGAACACTCGCCGGAGATCTTCCTGACCGACTTCTTCGATTTCTCGGTCTTCGTCGATGCTGCCGAGGACGACATCCGGCGCTGGTACGTGGAACGATTCCTCACGCTGCGCTCAACTGCCTTCCTGGACGAGCGGTCCTACTTTCACCGATACGCCGACCTCAACGAGGCCGAGGCGACAGCCACGGCCGAGGGCATCTGGGCCGGTATCAACGCCCCGAATCTCATTCAGAACATCGCCCCGACCCGATCCCGCGCCAAGTTGATCCTGCACAAGTCCGCCGACCACTCGGTCTGCAAGGTGCAGCTGCGCAAGATCTGACCCACCATGGCGGACAGCCCTGGGAGTCACCTCCAGACGGCGGCCTCGTTAGGCAGAGTGAATGCTCATTGCCGGCTGATTCCCACTGACGGCGATGGAACCAATTCAGTTCTGCGGCAGTCCTAATCTCAGCTGGCTGTGCAGCTTGCCCAGTACGTGATCAGATTGTTGTGTACCGATACCGACCAGTACAGTGCCCGACACGCTGATGGCCACCTAGGCTGACAGAAGTGTCAGCTGTGTCACATTGTGCATGCGGCTTCCCCGCCGGCACGAACCGCACGAGCCGAAGTAGGAATGAATGAGTAAGACCGACGCGATGTGTACCCACCAGCCTTGCTGCCCCACGGCGGACAGCGCGGGGCGCGACGCTGCCCACGTCGTACACAGTCACCCCGAACAGGGGTGGAGCCTGTTGTGCAACGGCGTCGTTCTGTTCGAGGACAACGGCGAGATCCTGCCCAACGGCAGCGTTATTTCCTCTCGTCGGCCGCACGCCGCTGCGGTCTGAGAGTCAATCCTCCCCGTAGGCATCGCGTCGTCTCGTCATTCGGCATAGTCCGAAACGGGCGGGCAGCTGCACACCAGGTTTCGATCCCCGTAAGCGCCGTTGATCCGCCGGACCGGGCTGAGATACCCCCTGCCCACCAGAGACGGCAGCGGAAAGACCGCTGCGGCCCGGTCGTAGGGGTGCGGCCACTCCTGAGTCAGCATCTTGAGCGTGTGCGGGGCCTGCCGCAGCGGGTCCTCCCCCTCCGCCCACTCCCCTCTTTCTACCGCGCCGATCTCGTGGCGGATCGCGATCATCGCCTGAACGAAACGATCGAGTTCGTTCAGATCTTCGCTCTCGGTCGGCTCCACCATGAGAGTCCCTGCCACCGGGAAACTCATCGTCGGAGCATGGAAGCCGTAATCGATGAGCCGCTTGGCGATGTCGTCGACGGTGACCCCGGATGCCTTTGTGATGGGGCGGATGTCCAGGATGCATTCGTGAGCCACCAGGCCGTCGGCGCCGGCGTAGAGAATCGGGTAGTGCTCCCGCAGGCAGGTCGCGATGTAGTTCGCAGCGAGGATCGCACTCTGCGTGGCCCGCCGAAGCCCGTCTGGGCCCATGAGACGGATGTATGCCCATGAGATCGGGAGGATGCCGGCAGAGCCCCAGGGGGCTGCTGAGACCGGTCCAGGGCCGGTCTCAGGGCCGGCACCGGCGGCCAGCGGGTGATTGGGCAGGAAAGGGACCAGATGCTCGCGTACCCCGATCGGGCCGACCCCCGGGCCGCCGCCGCCATGCGGGATGCAGAAGGTCTTGTGCAGGTTCAGGTGGCTGACATCGGAACCGAACTTGCCAGGTCTGGCCAGGCCGATCAACGCGTTGAGATTTGCACCGTCGACATAGACCTGACCGCCGCCCTCGTGGACCGCCGCGCAGATGTCGGTCATCGACGTCTCGAAGACGCCATGGGTGGAGGGGTAGGTGATCATCAGCGCGGCCAGCGCCTCACGATGAACCTCGATCTTGGCCTTCAGGTCATCGAGGTCGACGTTTCCGCGTACGTCACAAGCAACAACGACAACCCTCATGCCGGCCATCACCGCACTCGCCGCATTCGTGCCGTGCGCTGAGGACGGAATCAGGCAGACCGTGCGTCCTTGTTCACCACGGGCGTCGTGATAGGCGCGGATGGCCAGCAGACCGGCGAACTCGCCCTGGGCACCGGAGTTCGGCTGGACACTCACCGCGGCATAGCCGGTGATCTCTGCAAGGTCGGCACACAACTCGGAGATCAGCTGTTGATAGCCGAGCGTCTGATCGGCCGGGGCGAAGGGATGCAGCCCGGCGAATTCCGGCCAGGTGATCGCTTCCATCTCGGCGGCAGCGTTCAGCTTCATCGTGCACGAACCCAGCGGGATCATCGTCCGGTCCAGCGCCAGGTCCTTGTCCGACAGCGAGCGCATGTAGCGCAGCAGGGCGGTTTCGGAACGATAGGAAGAAAAGACCGGGTGCCTCAGGTAGGTGGATGTGCGCTGCAGCTCCGTGGGAATCAACTCCGGGCCGGTCTCGTCAGCCCGCCCATGTGTGACGTTCATCGCGGATGTTCCGAAGGCCTCAGCCACCAGAGCAATGTGGCCAGGCGAGGTCCGCTCGTCGCAGGAGATGCCCAGGTGATCTGCATCTATCCGTCGCAGGTTGATTCCTCGCGCGAGGGCGGCGGCCAGGATCTCATCAGCACGACCAACCACCTCAACGGTGAAGGTGTCGAAGAACGGCGCGTCCATGACCTTGACGCCGCTGTTCCGGAGAGCTCCGGCAAGTGTTGCGGCATGACCATGAACCTGTCGGGCGATTGCGGATAGCCCCTCGGGACCGTGGTAGACCGCATACATCGAGGCGATTACCGCCAGCAGGACCTGGGCGGTGCAGATGTTCGATGTCGCCTTCTCCCGGCGGATGTGTTGCTCGCGCGTCTGCAGAGCGAGCCGGTAGGCAGGATCACCGTCAGCGTCGACGGACAAGCCGACCAGGCGCCCTGGCATCTGTCGGGCCATCTGCTCGCGGATGGCCAGATACCCGGCGTGCGGCCCACCGAAGCCCAGTGGCACGCCGAATCGCTGGGTGGTGCCGACAACCACGTCGACCTCGATCTCGCCGGGTGGACGCAGCAGGGTCAGGGCCAACAGGTCGGCTGCGGCGACCACGACCATTCCTGCCTCGTGTGCCTGGGTCACCAGTGGCGTGTGGTCGGCGATGGCCCCGCTGGCCCCTGGGTACTGCACCAGCACTCCGAAGAAGTCTCCCTCGGGAAGGCCGCCGGTCAGGTCGGCCACCACGAGATCGAGCCCCAGCGGCCGGGCTCGCGTGCGAAGAACGGCCAGCGACTGCGGAAACACATCCGCGTCGACCAGGAATGCAGCGTCTGGGCCGGCCTTTGAAACACGGCGGGCCAGGGTCATCGCCTCGGCAGCGGCGGTTGCCTCGTCCAGCAGCGAGGCATTGGCGACATCGAGTCCGGTGAGGTCGGCCACCATAGTCTGGAAATTGAGCAGCGCCTCCAACCGGCCCTGGCTGATCTCGGGCTGGTAAGGGGTGTAGGCGGTGTACCAGGCCGGACTCTCCAGAACGCGGCGAGTGATCACGGCCGGGGTGTAGTTGTCGTAGTAACCCAGGCCGATCATCGAGGTGTGTAGCTGGTTCTTGGCCCCGATTGAGCGCAGTGCACTGAGGACATCCACCTCCGAGCATGCAGCGGGCAGCGACAATGGGCTCGATTCGCGGATTCCCGTTGGCACGGCGGCATCGGTCAGCGCGTCCAGGCTCGGGTAGCCCACGGTGCTCAGCATGTGCTCGGTGTCGGCAGTGCGAGGGCCGATGTGCCGGTCGGCAAAGGTGAGCGCCGGCGGTCGGTCCTGCGAAGGCGCGGGTGTCAGCACCCGAGCGAAGCTACCAGCGAGCTTCGCCTGACCGATCAGCTAACCGCACGCTGCTGACGGCGATCGGCGAGTTCATCCGGCTCGGCGCCTGCACTAGCACCATCTGCCCGTTCGGCCGGAAGTGTATGCAGCGAACCGGTCAGTTCCCGCAGGGCACCGGCCACAGCGATACCGAAAACTCCCTGCCCGCCGGCCAGCAGATCGATGACCTCCTCGGCGGAGGTGCACTCGTACACGCTGATCCCGTCGGAGAGCAGCGTCACGTTCGCCAGGTCGCGGACCCCGCGCCCGCGCAGGAATTCCACGGCCTTGCGGATGTTGGGAAGTGACACCCCGGCGTCCAGAAGACGCTTGACGACCTTCAGGACGAGGATGTCGCGGAAGGAATAGAGCCGCTGCGTGCCAGAGCCGCTGGCGGCCCGCACGGTCGGCTCGACGAGGCTGGTGCGCGCCCAGTAGTCCAGCTGACGGTAGGTGATGCCTGCGGCGCTGCACGCCACGGGACCGCGGAAACCGACCTTCTCACGAGCCGCCTCGTCGTAGCTGACGCCAGCCACTTCGGCGGTCGAGAACAACATCTGCTGCGCTGGCTCGGACTGCGGCGCTGTTGCTCCGTCGTCAGGACGATGGCTACCGCGTTCGCTCATGCCGTGCTCTCCTCGCCGAACTGCCAGCAACCCTCCCGGACACGCTCGAACCGGTTAAGTCACACCGTGGTAATTGCCACCGACCGTAGGCCCGGAGCGGGCAGGGGGTCAACGCGGGATGCGGCGTGTCGGAAAGCTAACCCTCATGGTCAGGTCGAGACTTCGATCGCCTCGACCTATTTCGCCTGCTTGCCGCCGAAGTCCTCGGGGGTGATGGTGTCCAGGAACTCCTTGAACTTCTCCACTTCATCCTCTTGCTCGTCCGGGATGATGATCCCCACCTCGTCGAGCAGTTCCTCCGCACCAAAGATCTTCGCGCCGCTGCGGACCGCCAAGGCGACGGCATCCGACGGGCGCGAACTGACCCTGGGGAAGCCGGTGAGCACCAGTTCGGCGTAGTAGGTGCCGTCCTTCATGTCGGTGATGTGCACCGCCTCCAAGGAGGCATTCAACGTCTCGATGACGTCCCGCAGGAGGTCATGGGTCATCGGTCTGGCTGGTCGCACCCCCTGCTGCTCGAAGGCGATGGCCGCGGCCTCGACGGCTCCGACCCAGATCGGCAGATATCGTTCGCCGTCGACCTCTTTGAGCAGGAGAATGGGTTGATTGGCCGGCAATTCGACACGTACACCTACGACGGTGAGTTCGCGCATCGTCATCTCGTCCCCCACAGCATCGAAGGCTTGGCTCTGCGGCACCGCTACCGAAGACGGCGCCGTCACCGAAGACCGTACACGTCACCAGGCCTCGTCGAGCCGACGCATTTGCAGTGATCAGGAGCCGAATTCCAGGCTGTGCCGCTCACCTCACCGGCGTATCGCGGCAGGCAGCCCGGTCTTGACCAAGGTGGCGTGCAGCCGGACCGACAGCGCCGCGAGTTCGCGGGTGTTCTCCTCTGCTCGAGCACTGGCATCGGCCCCCCGGCTGTGCAGCAGTGGGGCCAACACCTGCTCGAAGAGCCCGATTTCGCGGTCGGCCGCGGCGCGATAGGCGCGAAGGTGGCGCGCCTCGATTCCGAACCGCGACATCTCCGCGATCGTCCGCGCGATCATCAAGGCATCGGCATCGAAGAACCCGGAGCCTGCCGGCCGAGGGACCAAGATCCGCAGGTCCATCAGGGCGGCCACCTGCTCGGCGGCCAGTCCGGTGGCAGCGCACAGTTCCTCCACCGAAACTCGCACGTCGCTCGTGCCCGAGATGAAATCCTCAGCGTCGGGCAGTCCCGGAGCAGCCGACAGGCGAGGCGGCCGAGGTGCCTCGCCGGCGGAGTCCTGCTGCAGCCCGCGATCGAGGGCCTCGAGTCGTTCCTTGATCACTCGCAACGGAAGGTACTGATCGCGTTGGGCGGCAAGCACATACCGCAGTCGGCCCACGTCGGTGTCGGAGAACTTGCGATAGCCCGAAGCCGTCCGCTCGGGCGTGATCAGCTCCTCGGCCTCCAAGTACCGGATCTTGGAGATCGTCACCGACGGGAAGTCCCCACGCAGTTGCGCGAGCACCTCTCCGATGCTGAGCTTCGCGTCGCCGGCTCGAGACATGGCTCGGTCTGCTGCGGTCATGGAGCCGGGTCCGCGGCACCCTTAGCACTGCTGTTGCCCTCAGAGCCGCTGGTGAGGAAGACCAGCCGGAACTTGCCGATCTGCACCTCGTCCCCACCGGACAAGATCGCGGTGTCGATGGGTTCGCGGTTGACGTAGGTGCCATTCAGGCTCCCGACGTCGCGCACGACGAAGGCGCCGCTGTCACGGACGAATTCGACGTGCCGTCGCGAGACCGTCACGTCGTCGAGAAAGATCTCGCTGTCCGGGTGTCGCCCAGCGGTTGTGACATCCCGGTCGAGCAGGAATCGGCTGCCCGCGTTCGGTCCGCGCTTGACGACCAGCAGGCCAGAGCCCGGGGGCAAAGAATCGACCACACCGCTGTCGGCGGAGTGGTCGTGGGCCAGATCGCCTACCTCGGGCTGCTCGGTGGAGTCCTCGCCACCGACCTTGGGGATTACCTTGGTGGTGTCTCCCGTCGGAACCTCGTTACCACGGGAGAGTGCGTGCCCGCATTGGGCGCAGAACCGGCTGCTATCGGGATTCTCGTGCCCACATTGAGTGCAATACACGCCGGCTGTTCTCCTTTTCCGATCGTCCGGGCCCGTGCCGGCTGGGTTGCTCGTCAGCTGACAGCGGCGGTTGAGGGTCAACCATACGTCGAGGGTCCACCCCTGACTCCGGCGCCTCCGAGGTGGCTTCTGTGCTCCTCAGGACCGGTCGAGAAGTGCCTGGTAACCGGCTGCGTCGAGCATCTCGTCCAACTGTTCCACAGCCTCACCCTCCACGTTGATTTCGACCAGCCAGCCATCCCCATAGGGGTCACTGTTGAGAAGCTCCGGCGTCTCGTCGAGGTCGGCATTGTGCGCGCGCACCGTTCCATTGCATGGTGCGTAGACGTCGGAGACGGACTTGGTCGACTCGACCTCCCCGAACGGCTCCCCCGCAGTCACCGCGTCTCCCTCGGCGGGAAGCTGGACGAAAACAATGTCTCCCAGCGCCCCTTGGGCGAAATCGGTGATGCCCACCCGCACCGCCGCGGTGTCGATGTCCCCGAGGAGCAACACCCATTCGTGTTGCTCGGTGTACTTGCGGTCATCCGGTAGGAGCACAGTTCGCCTCTCGTGTCGGGCAGACGTAGACCGATCGATCGTGGGGTGTGGGGCTGGGTGCCAGGTAGTATTTCCGGCGATCAATCGTCGGGGTCGGGAGCGGGTTCAGCGTATTCAGGCACTTCCAAGGGTCGCAAGGCGTCCACGGTCACCCGGTCAGCAGGAACAACGTTGATATTTCCCCCCACCTGGATCACCCGGTCCTCGACACCCCCGGGAATCTGCATCGCCGTCGCAAGGGTCTGGCTGTCACCGATCGCGACGATCACGTAGGGGCCCTCGACAGCCACATCGTCGATCCGGATCTCCCCTGGGTCCCCGACCAGTGCGCTGGACATCCCGATCCGCACACCGTTGACCTGCATCGTCTCTGCGCCCGCACCGCGCAGCTCCTGCACCGCATCGAGCAGGATCGTCGAGGTCACTGTGGAGTCGGGGTCCCTGATGGTGATGGTTACTCCCGGCCCCGCCGCGGCGATGGTTCCGTTGAGGATGGCCAGGGCCTCGGCTTGCCGCCGAGCCTCTTCTATGGCGGCCGCGGCGGAGTCCTCGCCGCTGCCGAGCTGCTCGAGCAGAGCCTGCTGCTCGCTGATCTCGCTCCGAAGACGGTCCTGACGCGATTGCAGGTCGGCCAGGATCCGGGCAAGGTCCTCTTCCCGGGCGCTGGTCAAGCCCTCGTCGGAATCGACGGTACGCAGCTGGACGGCGAATGCGAAGCCGAGCAGGGCGCACAGCAGCCCGATGAGCAGGCCTGCTGACCAGGGCCGCTGACGCGTGGGTGCTTGCTCAGTGACCCCTTCTTCGGGCGGTCTCGTCGTCACGGCGTCATGCCCGGAACAGGTGTCGTCGGATGGCTGCGACGTTGCCGAAGATCCGGATTCCGAGTACGACGATCACGGCTGTCGAAAGCTGGGCTCCGACGCCGAGTTGATCGCCGAGAAAGACGATCAATCCCGCGACGACCACGTTCGAGATGAAAGAGACGACAAAGACTTTGGCATCGAAGATCCCGTCGAGGCGCGCCCGGACCCCCCCAAAGACGGCGTCGAGTGCCGCGACAACCGCGATCGGCAGGTAAGGCTGCAGGGCCGTGGGCACGCTCGGGTCGAACCAGATGCCTGCCGCGACCCCAGCCGTCAGGCCGAGGATCGGGATGAGCGGACCGGTACGCACGCTTCTCACGGGCCGCCCTCCCATCTAGTGCTACCACGTAGGGGCACCGGCTCGGCCTGCGTGGTCACCGTTCCCGTGCCGGGCGCGAGGTCGAGCGAATCGTCCTCCACGACATCGAGGCCCAGTCCGAAGGTCGCGACGTAGGAGGCGAGAATACGACCCGTGGCAGATTG
>Ga0190275_10001052_pt1 | contig 21230 bp, 22 predicted proteins | sample Popmic550T_FD_133745 | JGI IMG/M metagenome (GOLD analysis project Ga0190275, IMG submission 133745) | Populus adjacent soil microbial communities from riparian zone of Yellowstone River, Montana, USA - 550 T | ecosystem: Environmental > Terrestrial > Soil > Riparian zone > Trees stand | place...
AAGGACCCGACGAAGACTCCAGATTATACGCGCCGTTTCGGAAACAACGTCACCTGGGGTGCCGGGTAGGTGACGCGGTCCGTTTCGAGCCGCAGGGAGACCGACCAAGGGGCCTCCGGCGGGCCGGCCCGGCCGGCAGCGTTTGTTTCCGCCCGGACCACGTTCCGCGCGAGAGGCGTGCGTTCAGCCTATGGCAACCAACGCTGCCGGCCGGGCCGGCCCGCCGGAGGCCTCCCGGTCGGTCTTTCTGTTGGCCTGAACAAATTCCTTCATGCCGCGGGTGGAATGGCCGATCGTGTAGATTCGCTTCAACATAAGTCGCCGATGGCTTCCTATTACGCAGAGCACGCGCAGCAGCTCAAACGCGATCTCGCCCGCGAGATTCCGGGCGAAGCCCTGCGCGAGCTGCACCAGAAGCGGCCGCTTCTGCATGCGGCGATCGCCACCGCGAACGTGGCGGCGATCGTGGTCAGCGCCATTGCCATCGTCCAGTTCGACCGCTGGTACCAGTGGCTGCCGTTCGCGCTGGTGGCCGGCTTCGCGGTATTCGATTTCACGGTGCTGCTGCACGAGGTCGTGCACCGGGCCGTGCTCAGCGAGGCGAGCGAGCCGGGGTACCGCTTTCTCGGGCTGCTCTACGCCATCCCAAGCGGCATCTCCTCGTCGCAGTTCACGCGGTGGCACCTCGACCACCATGCCGGGCTCGGCTCGAATGAAGAGGATCCGAAGCGGCACTACCTCTCGCCGAAGATCAACGCCCGCTGGCTGAAGTTCCTCTACTTCACCCCGGCACTCTTCCCGATCTACTTCCGCGCCGCGGCGAAGGAGACGGCTTCCTACGAGCCGGAGTTGCGCAGGCGCATTGCCCGCGAGCGCCTCGGCACGGTCGCTTTCCACCTCTCCCTGCTCGCTCTCGCGGCGTGGCTCGGCGGCTGGGCGATCGCCTGGAAGCTCTACCTCGTCCCGGTCTTCTTCGTCTTCCCCATCGCCTTCGCCCTGAACCGCCTCGGTCAGCATTACGACATCAACCCGAACGACCCCGCGGGCTGGTCGACGCTGATGCGGGGCTCCTGGTTCTGGGACAAGGTCTTCCTCTACTCGAACTACCACCTGGAGCATCACTACTTCCCCGGCGTCCCGTTCTACAACCTCCCCCGGCTGCAGAAGCTGCTGATGCCTTTCTATGAAAAGCGCGGCATCGTGGGCCGGAGCTACGGCGAGCTGGTGTGGCGGTATTTGATCCTGAACCGCAAGCCGCACACCGACTGGAGCGACGCGCCCCGCGGGGCGGCGGTGACGGCGGCGGAGTAGGGGTTATTCGCGTAGTTCGTGCGGCACGCCAAGCCGCCGAAGGCGGCGAAAGACCTGTAGACCCGGCCTTCAGGCCGGGTATGCGGTTCCGACGAGGGGAAGCCCGCGAAGCGGGCGACAGGGTAGGGGCTTCGCCAGTGCCCCTGTTCTGTCACCCGCTTCGCGGGCTTTCTGTATTGGCGCCCCGTGAAACCCGCCCTAAAGGGCGGGCCTACAGATCTTTCGCCGCCTTCGGCGGCTTGGGCGGTCGGCGTCGGTCAGGAATCGCCAAGTCAGTGCGTCGGCGGAGTAGAGGGTTATTCGCGGACGCGGATTCGTCCGAGCTCGACGATCAGGAGCTTGCCTTCTACGGTTCCTCCAGCCCTGAGGTAGTCGAAGAACTCTTCGAGCAACAGGCGCATGTAGGGTGAACCGGCCCGGAACGGAAGCGTGAGAACGACGATGCCGTGGTACCTGGCTGGGTTGTAGTTCCGGATGTCAGCGAAGTCGAAGTCGCCGGTGACGATGCAGCGCCCGCCGTCACGCGCATGTTCGCCGACGACCGGATCGGGGAATGTCGCCAATCCGATGTCGTCGGTGTGAACGGCGTCATGTCCCTCCGCCGCCATCGCGCCAGTCATCCACAGCGGAAGATCGGCGTCGATCAGGAACTTCACGACGACTGGGTCATCGGCAGGACGTGGTGCTGCTCCTGCGCTACGAGCTCGGCGGCGTACTCGATCGCGGCAATGACGTCTTCGACCGAGAGTCGGTACTCGCGCGCGACGTCATCGCGAGTCATGCCCTCGGCGAGCTCGCCCAGAATACGCACGACGGGCACTCGCGTCCCCTTGATCACGGGTCGTCCGTGCTGGACCTGCGGGTCGATGCTGATACGCGGGTTCATGGCGTAAATTGTAACGCCGCCATGAACCCGCCGATTCTCACGCCAGGTCTTTGAGCGCCTTCTCCATCCGCCGAATCCCCTCCGCGGCCTCTTCCATCGACAGGTTGAGGGGCGGGCGGAAGCGGGCGGACTGGTGGCCGGACGAGAGCACCATCATGTCATGGGCCATGAAGGCGTTGATGGCGGCGTCGCGGATTTCGCCGCTGGGGAGGTCGAAGGCGACCATGAGGCCACGGCCGCGGACGTTCGAGACGAGGTTGGGCATCTCCTCGGCAAACCGCTGCAGCTCGCCGAGGAACCAGGCGCCGACGCGGGCGGTGTTCTCGACCAGGTTCTCCTCGTCGATGATCTCGAAGTAGCGCTGCGCGCGGACCATGTCGGTCAGGTTGCCGCCCCAGGTCGAGTTGATGCGGGAGGAGACGGTGAAGACGTTCTCCGCCAGGTCGAAGATCCGGTCGTTCGAGGCGAAGCCGCACACCTGGGTCTTCTTGCCGAAGCAGAACATGTCGGGCTCGACGCCGAAGTGCTCGAACGACCACATCTTGCCGGTGATGCCGACCCCCGACTGCACTTCGTCGAAGATCAGGATCATCTCGTTCTCGTCGCAGAGCTGGCGGATGGCCCGGAAGAACTCGGGACGGAAGTGGTTGTCGCCCCCTTCGCCCTGGATCGGCTCCATGATGAAGGCCGCGACCTCGTCTTTCCGCTCGTGCAGGAACTGTTTGGCCTGGTCGAGGGCGGCCTGCTCGCGGCGGGCGGCGTCGGCGAGGTTTTCGTCAGTCAGCGGGAAACGCAGCTTCGGGTTGTCGACGCGCGGCCAGTCGAACTTCGGGAAGTACTGGGTCTTGCGCGGGTCGGCGGTGTTGGTCAGCGACAGCGTGTAGCCGCTGCGGCCGTGGAAGCAGTCCCGCAGATGCATGATCTGCGTCCCTTTCTCCGACGGAAGCCCCTTCGCGAAGTTCTTGCGGATCTTCCAGTCGAAGGCGGCCTTGATGGCGTTCTCGATGCCCATCGAGCCGCCTTCGATGAAGAACATGTGCTTGTTCAGGGACGGCGGGACGGCCAGGCGGGCGAAGGTCTCGACGAACTCCGCCATGTAAGTCGTGTAGATGTCGGAATTGGCTGGTTTGTTGACAGCCGCGTCCGCGATCCGCCCGCGAAACTCGGGGGTGGCCATTTTCGGGTGGTTGTAGCCGACGGGGACGGAGGCGAAATTCGTGAAGAAGTCGAGGACATTACGTCCACGGCGGGAGTCGAAGACCCACGACCCTTTCGACTTTTTGAGGTCCATGACGATGTCGTAGCCGTCGGCCAGCATGTGCCGCGAGAGGACGTTGTGGACCTCGGCGGGCTGGACGTGGATCCGGCGATCGGTGATGGTAGAGAGGGACATGCGGTAAACGCTCCTAATCAGGTATTCGGTGAGGGCGGCCGGATTCTATCAGTAGCCGTGTGATAGAACTCGGCCGCGAAATGACCTTGCAGTCAGCATAGGGAGATCCAATGAAAGAAATCGTCATCCTCGGCGGCGCACGCACGCCGATCGGTTCGTTCCAGGGGACGCTGTCGTCCCTCCCAGCCCCCCGCCTCGGCGCCACGGCCATCAAGTGCGCCCTCGAGAATTCGGGCGTCCAGGCCGACCAGATCCAGCAGGTGATCATGGGGAACGTCCTGCAGGCCGGCATCGGCCAGGCCCCGGCGCGCCAGGCTGGCATCTTCGCGGGCATCCCGGTCGGCGCCGGCGCGGTCACGGTGAATAAGGTCTGCGGCTCAGGCATGAAGGCCGTGATGTACGCCGCGAACGACATCCGCTGCGGCGAGTACGACCTCGCGGTCGCGGGCGGCATGGAGTCGATGTCGAATGCCCCCTACGCATTGCCGCAGGCGCGCAGCGGCTACCGGATGGGGAACGGGAAGCTGATCGACATCATGATCCACGACGGCCTGTGGGACCCGTACGGCGACAAGCACATGGGCAACTGCGCGGAGCTCTGCGTGCAGAAGTATTCGTTCACGCGCGAGGAGCAGGACGATTTCTCGCACGAGTCGTATCGCCGCGCCCAGGAGGCGATCAAGAGCGGGAAGTTCAAGAAAGAGATCGCCATCGTCGAGATCGAAGGGAAGAAGGGGAAGACGGTCGTCGTCGACGACGAGGAGCCGTTCACCGCGCCGCTCGACAAGATGCGCACCCTGAAGCCGGCGTTCCTGAAGGACGGTGGGACGGTGACGGCCGCGAATGCCTCGAAGATCAACGACGGCGCCGCGGCGCTGGTGGTCACCTCGGCCGATTACGCGGACCAGAACGGCCTGAAGCCGATCGCCCGCATCATCGCCCAGTCGACGTCGGCGCAGGAGCCTGAGTGGTTCACGACGGCCCCGGCGAAGGCGATCGATCTCGCCCTGCAGCGCGCGAAGATGACCGTCGACGACATCGATCTCTTCGAGATCAACGAGGCCTTCGCCGCTGTGGCGATGGCGGCGATGAAGGACGTGAACATCCCATACGAGAAGCTGAACGTCTACGGCGGCGCGGTGGCCCTCGGCCATCCGATCGGCGCGAGCGGCGCCCGGATCCTGGTCACGCTCATCCACGCCCTGCAGGACCGCGGCGGCAAGCGCGGCATGGCCGCGATCTGCATCGGCGGCGGCGAAGCGGCGGCGATGATCGTCGAAATCATCTGATTCTTTCGATTTGTGACAGAACTTCTCTCCTCGTCCGTCGTCCAATGGGGCGAGGAGGGAAGTATGCGCAAGATTACGATCGTAGTTGTCGTTGCAGTGCTGTTGGCCCTTCCGGCCGCCGCCCAGCAGAATCCGGGGCCTTTGCGGCTGTCCGTTTTCGCCAGTGACCTCGGCTACACCGAGAGCGACCGGGCCGGAAGCGATTTGTCGGGAGGCATCGGTGTTGGCCTCGAGTACCGGCTGGCGCCGCGGTGGTCGGCCGCCCTTTCGATCGCCGCGGAGGAGCACACCCGATTCTTCGACCCGCTGCCGCCGGACGTTTTCGGGGCCAGTCGGATCGATCGCGTGGAGGTCCGTACCTATCCGGTCGATCTGGTCGCCCAGTACCACATCTTCACGCGGACGCGTTGGCAGCCGTACGTCGGCGCCGGTGCGCGCTGGGTTCACGGACCGGGAGCGCCGGAGCCGTTTTCCGACCGCCTGTCGGCGCAGATTGCAGCGGGCGTGGACTTGAACCTGCCCTCCAACTGGTCGGTGCGGTTCGACGCGAAGCGCCTCCTGCAGGCCAGCTCGACGTTCTATGACCCTCTGACCAAGGTGTCGGTGGGCGTGGGCAAGCGGTTCTGACCCTCAAACATACAGGGGACGACGAGGGGCCTCCGGCGGGCGGGCCCGGCCCGCAGCGTTGGTTGCCATAGGCTGAACGCGCGTTAGTCTCTCGGAACGCGGTCCAGGCGAAAACAAACGCCGCGGGCCGGGCCCGCCCGCCGGAGGCCTCCCGGTCGTCCCCTGTATGTTCACGCGAGCAGGTCGGCCAGACCGGCCATGTCACGGACCTCGTACGTCGGCACGCCGCCAGGGAGCGGCGTGCCGGCGCGGCGGTTCACCCACGCCGTCGGAACGCCCATGGCGTTGACCGGCACGATGTCGTGATAGTTGCTCTGCGCCGCGTGCAGCCAGCGCGCGGCGCCGATCCGCTCGCGTGCCGCGAGGAAATGTCCGGATGCAGGCTTGTAAGAGCCGACGTCTTCGGCGGTGACGATCAGGTCGAAATCGACGGTGAAATGCTTCCGCGTCCCGGCGAACAGGTCGCGGTCGACATTGGAGAGGATGCCGAGGCGATAACCGGCGTCGCGAAGCCGCTCGAGCGCCGGATTCGTATCGGCGAACGGCTTCCACGACGGAAGCGACCGGGCCAGGAATGTCGGATCGGCGATCCGCACGCCGAAGGCGTCGCCGACCCGGAAGGCGGACTCGGTCAGGACGTCGCGGTAACGGCGGTACTGCTCGGTCTCGACGAGCGGCTCGATCGACGCGTAGGTGCGGAGGACCGCCTCGCGGGGCAACTCCGGCGCGGCGTCGTGAAACGCATCGGCGATTCCGCTCTCCCAGTCGATGAGCGTTCCGTAACAGTCGAAGGTGATGATCTCGAATTTCTGCATAGAGCGTGAGCGGGATCACACAATACCGGAGGGGCCGGTGATATCTCTAGTGCCGCGTCAGGCTTGTTTCTGTGGGTGATTTGCGAGCGCCGGTGGGCCGGATGCGAGTCGCCGCGACGAGGCGATGCTGGGACATCGTCGAGGAGCGGCGACGAAGCAGACGGTCCGCCGCCGCCGCAAAGCACCCACGGAAACAAGCCTGACGCGACACTCGCCATACAGGTGTAAGCTTTTGCTACACGGTCCAATGCACGAGGGAGCACGGAATCTCAGAACGGCCGAGCGCTATCTACTGGCGCCCGCTCTCACCGCCCATTTCGGCGAGGCGGCCGTGGCTGTCTGCGATATCTCCTCGAAGGGGGCGCGCTTCCGCCACGAGCAGCCGGTGCAGACCGGGATGAAGTCGCTCCTGAAGTTCGCCGTGGACGGCCGGGCCGCTCCGGTGACGCTGGAAGCGGTCATCGTCTGGTCGCAGCCCGACCCGCAGTGGCCGGGGAAGTTCATGTCCGGCTGCCGGACGTACGGGCCGCCGGAGGTGGTGCAGTCGCTGCTGGCGATGCTCCTGACTTCTCACCGAACCACCCGGATCGAAGAGCTTCGTTCCACCGATCGTTTTTATGTCCTGCCGGCGCTGGCGGCCACGTTCGAAGGGCAGCCGGCGCAGATCGAGGATCTCTCCGCCCGCGGTGCGCGCCTGGTCCTGCCGTCCGAGCCCGCGAAGGGCGTTCCGGGGATGTCGTTGCATTTCGCGCTGCCGGACTCCCAGATCGACGTCACGGTTCGGGCGCAGGTGGTCTGGACGTCGGTGAAGGCGATCACCGGTGCGGCCACGCGCAACTATCGCGCGGGGCTGTTCATCAACGAGAAGGCAGAGTTGATGCGCCTCGCGATCGGGCACCTGTGCGAGAGCAATCGTGCCGGTCTCGACACGCAGTCGCTGCGCCTGAAGCTGAAGATCATCCGCGCCCGCGCGCGGCAGATGGCGCCGTCGTTCCGCCAGATCGAGGAGTCGGGCATCCCGGCCGAGCAGTATCTGCTGATCCAGGGTGTCCGCGAGGAGCTGCGCCTGAACCCGGAGGAGGCGATGCACTGGTACCGCCGCGCGCGGATCGTGATCAACGACCCGGCCACGCGCAGCGTCGCCCCGCCGATCGCGAATCACCCCGACGCGATCGCGGTCTGGGAGTACCTCGACCGCTCCGTCGATCCGTCCATCGTCGGCCGCGCGTTCGAATTGCCGCTGCACTGAAACGGGGACGACGGGGGGCCTCCGGCGGGCGGGCCCGGCCCGCCCGCCGGAGGCCTCCTCGTCGTTCTCCTTTGGCGCTGGCGAGAAGCGCACGCTCAGAGATTGGCGAGTACGAGGAGCGTCACTGCGAGCAGTGCGCCGAGGGCGATGAACCAGTAGAGCAGGCCGATCGCCAGTCCCTTGGCGATCGTGGCGCCGCGCGAGCCGCCGAAGACGCGGCGCAGGCCGATGAAGTGATACGGCACCGGTGCGAGCAACAGCAACGCCGCGACCGGCTTCGAGATCAGCCACGACAGCACGACATAGAGCGCCATCACCAGAAAGACGAACGCGTGAAAGTGGACGGAGTAGTAGAGGTGTGGGATGTAGTACCGCCGCTGCTTCCGGTAAAACGCCCACGTCAGCAGCCCGAAGAGCGGCATCAGCACGAACATCGCCCGCGGGAGGTTGTGCATCACCGCCTCCCCAAACCGTTCCGCATCCCGTTCCGCCTTCTGCAGCCCCGTCTCCAGCCGCTTCTCCAGCGCCGACCCGACCGCGGTCGTCGGCCTCGTGCGGGAGATCTTCAGCTTCTGCCCCGGCACCATCGCCGCGAGCAGGAAGAACAGCAGGCTGCACGTGAGATAGACCCGCAGCGGCGAGATATACCGCGCCCGCCGCCCGATCAGAAACTCATTCGTCAGCTGCCCCGGCCTCGTCACCAGCAACTTCGCCGTCCGCCCGATCTTCCCATCCAGATGCAGAAACTCATGCGTCGCCTCGTGCACGAAGTCATGCACCCCCACCTCCATCGCCACCGCCTTCTGCCCGCAGACATGGCAGAACACGCCCTGCAGCTCGGCGCCGCAGTTGAGGCAGTTGGGGTCGGTCGAGGGGTGGCTCAGAGGGGAACTCCGATGACGTCGAAGTGCATGGCTTTGGCGGCCTTTGCAAGTTGGACGTCATGTGTCGCGAAGAAGATCGGCCGTTCGTCTCCAGGTTGCGTCATTCGGTAGAGCATCGCCGTTGCGAGATGAAGTGCGTCCAGCGTTCGTACCGGCGTTGGGAGTGCGTTCGACGCGAGCTTCAGAACGTCAGGCGTGAGTTCCTTCAGATCGAGACGTGGGAGAAAAGTCTCCAGAAGGAGTCGTTTCTCAGCGACATCATTCTCGTCGAGCTGATTGCGATGCCAGAGCTGGTCGAGAGTGCGGTAGCCCTCGACCGAAATGAGCACACTCGAGACTCCCACCACCAACTCGTCCCACTCTCGGAGTGGATTCGCCTCCTGAAGGATGATCCGCATCAGGACGGAGGAATCGAGGTACGCGATCACAACCCGTGCTTCTTCAACTCCGAGTCGCGGTCTTCACGAATCAACTCCGTCACGTCTGACGTGAGATTCTTGGGTCGGCCTCCGAAGTCAAAATTGCGGAATGGGTATCTCACTCCCCGCTGCGCGACCCTGATTGTGGGACCGAACGTGCCGATGTTCCTGCCATTCTCGAGGATCGTGACTGTCTCCCCGGCTTTGACGTCAGTGAGCACCTCATCCAATCTTTCCCGCAGTTCCTCGACCGTCACCTCTTTGCTCATGGCTTCAGAATCCCTCGGTCTTCCCTCTGTGTCAACGCCGTAGGTCTGAGGATCACCGACGCATCGAGATACGCAATCACCAGTTCCGGTCTTTCTCCCGATCCGCTGTCAGGAACTCCAGGGAATCAAAATCCAGAGGTCTTCCCAGTCCTGACGGTCGGTAATCGCCGAGACGAATGCCTGCCGGAGGAACATGCGCGAACACGAGGCCAGACTCCTCCAGGGTGATCGTTGCGGCGCGGCCGTCCGACAGGAGAAGCCTCAGCGTCTCACCACGTCCAACGTCCGCTACGTAGTCGTCTAACCGTTCCCGCAACTCCTCGACCGTCACCTCTTTGCTCATGGCTTCAGAATCCCTCGGTCTTCTCCCTCTGTCAACGCTTGAACATTCCTCTGCATGCCGGCGAGTTTGGCGCGTTTGATGGCGCTTTTGCGGAAGAGGGTCGAGAAGTCGGGTTGGTCGAGGCGGAGGAGGTCGGTGATGGGGGTGGCGCGGTATTGGTCGCGGGGGGTGAAGGCGGGGTGGGGGGCGGGGGGACGGCGGTTCCAGGGGCAGGTTTCCTGGCAGATGTCGCAGCCGAAGGCGTTGCCGGCGAGGTGTTGGGCGAGGTGGGGGTCGAGGGGGCCGCGGTGTTCGATGGTTGCGTAGCTGATGCAGAGGGCGGAGTCGAGGGTGCGGTCGGGGAGGATGGCGTTGGTGGGGCAGGCGTCGAGGCAGCGGGTGCAGGTGCCGCAGCGGTCGGTGACGAGGGTCGAGTCGATGTCGTTTTCGAGCTCGGTGAGCAGGGTGCCGATGAAGAAGTACGAGCCGATCTCTTCGTCGATGAGCATGCCGTTCTTGCCGATCCAGCCGAGGCCTGCCTGAGCGGCGAAGGAGCGGTCGGAGAGGGGGCCGGTGTCGACGTAGCGCCAGGTCTTGACGCCGGGCAGCGCGTCTTCGACTTTGCGGAGGATGCGGTCGAGGACTTCGTGGTAGTCGTCGCCGAGGGCGTAGCGGGCGATGTGATGACTGAGGGCGCCTTCGGCGGCTTCAGGGCGCGTGGGGGAGTAGGGGACGAGGAGGACGAGGACGGATTTCGCCCAGGGCCAGCGTTCGTGTGGGTTGCTGCGGAGGGCGGCGTTTTTCGCCAGATACGACATCGACGCGTGGTGGCCGCGCTCGATCCATTCGCCGAAGAGCGAGGCGTGTGCGTCCTCGATGTCGCTTGCGCCGAGGCGCACGACTCCTACGTCGAGCGCTACCCGCTCAATCGCCGGCCATACCTCGGAGAGCTTTTTCGGGGTCATCAGATGTGTGCCGTAGGACGAAGGTGGCGATCTCCGGCTTGCAGAGGATGCGCAGCGGCGGGATGGCGCCGATCCCGCGGCTGACGTAGAGCAACACGTCTTCGACCCGGTGAAATCCGCTGGCGTAGAGTCCCTCGTGGCGCGAGGGGACGACGACCGAGCCGAAGAAGGGGAAGCGGATCTGGCCGCCGTGCGTGTGGCCGCAGAGGAGGAGGTCGAGATGCCGGCCGGCGAGCAGGTCGATGACGTCGGGGTGATGACTGAGGCCGATGCGCGGGACCTGCGGTTCGACCAGGGCGAACGCCGCATTGATGTCCGGCCGCCCGCGATAGAGCTCTTCGATGCCGAGGAGCGCGATCCGGTCTTCGCCGCGGTGCAGGTAGAGCGAGCGGTTGTGGATGATCCGCACGCCGCGCGAGGTCAGGGCGGCGATGACGCCGTCGCCGTTGGCCCAGTAGTCGTGGTTGCCGAGGACGGCGTAGATGCCGTCGCGGGCCCGCAGCTCGGTGAACAGCACGTCCGCCATCAGCGGGATGTGCCGCTCCCAGTGCACGAAGTCGCCGCCGCAGAGGATCAGGTCGGGGTCGAAGCGCAGGGTCTGGGCGACGATCTCGCGGTAGAAGTCGCGGCGGACGAATCCCGCCACGTGCGTGTCGGTGAGGAAGGCGATCCGGTAGCCGTCGAACGACTTCGGCAGGTTGTCGATGAAGACTTCGTGACGCGTCACTTCGAGGTCGTAGAGGTCGTTGTGCGCGCCGAGCCTGCGCAGCAGGGCGATCGGCACGTGCGCCTTCCGCAGGCGGATCACCTCCGATTCGTGCGTGCGCGTGCCGGGGACGACGACTTCTCCGATGGCCAGGACGCGGATGCGGTCGACGATCCAGTACGCGCCGATGCCGGCGGCGAGGAAGAGCCACGCCGAGCCGATCTTCGCCAGGGTGACCGACCAGAGGACGCGCTCCAGTGCCTCGGGGGTAAGGCGGTCGACGAGCTCGTTGTCCGTGGCGAGGCGGATCCACTGGTGCAACGGCCAGAAGAGGAGCGTCAGCACGAGCAGCAGCGGCGGCACCGCGTACAGCATCCAGTGGTATGGCGGTTTCTCTTCCTTATGGCTGCCGAAGATGAGGCGGTTCGCGACAAAGAAGAAGACACGTGCGTCGCCGATCAGCGCCAGGATGAGGAGGATGAGGAAGAGCGGTTGGAGCACCGCCGTCACATCCGATCAAGGATCGGACCAATCATCGATTCCGGGACTTTGACCGTCCCGAGGGTCTCGCTGGTCTTGACCGCTCCATGGTCGTCCGAGCCGCCGGTGGTGAACTTGCCGCGGAAGCGGGCCAGGTTCGTATAGCGTTCGCGATTCAGCGCGTCGACGTCGGGATGCATCACCTCCACGGCGTCGAGGCCGAGGTCGAAGAGCTTCGGGACGAGTCGCTCGTGATCGGGGTAGACGGTCGGATGGGCGATGGAGGTTACTCCTCCGGCGTCGTGGATCAGCGCGACCGCTTCTTCGATCCGGAAGCGCTCCTTCTCCACATTGGCCGGCTTGCCGATGCCGAGGAGCTTGTCGAAGGCCTCGGAAACGGATTCGACGTAGCCTGCCTCGACCAGAGCTCGCGCTACGTGAGGACGTCCGACCGAGCCGCCGGCGGCGAGCTCGTCGACCCGCTCGGCACGGATGTCATAGCCGAGGGAACGGAGGCGCTCGACGATGGCCAGACCGCGGCGCTGGCGGGTGACGCGGAACGCCCGCAGGCGCTCGCCGATGCGCTCGTCGTGCGGGTTGAACGCGTAGGCGAGGACATGCACGTCCACTCCGTCGTACCCGCACGAGAGCTCGATCGCCGGAATCAGCATCACGCCGCGCGAGGCGGCATACGGCTGGACCTCGTAGAACGCCGCGAGGTTGTCGTGGTCGCTGATGGCGAGGATCTCGATGCCATACGACCGCGCGACGTCGACGACCTCCCGCGGCGAGCGCGTCCCGTCGGAGTGATAGGTGTGGGTATGGAGGTCCGCGGAACGCACTCGGATTCGGGTCGAGGGTCAGATTTTCTTCGCGGCCTTCTTCAGCTTCTTGGCCGTCGAGTTCAGCGCGTCCTTCGCCGCGGCGCGGACGGACTTTTTCGCGTCCTTGATCTTCGGCCCGGCGGCTTTCTTCACCGACTTGGCCACTTCCCCGGCCTTATCGGCGACGTCGCTTGCTGCACTCTTCGCCTTCTTGATGGCGACCTTGGTGATCTTCTCGGCGCTCTTCTTGATCGCCTTCGTCTTCAAAGCCATAACTGCCTCCTACTTTGTGCAATGCAGTGTAGCAGCCTAAGCTGTCGGAACCTCGGCCGGCGCGAGCTGGTCGACTACTTTCTGGCAGCGTCCGCAGAGATCTCCGTCGTTCGCCACTTCCTCGCGATAGGTCCAGCAGCGGCCGCACTTCTTGCCGCGCGCGGGCGTCCAGGAAATGCCGATGCGGCCGAGGCCTTCGACCTCGGCGAAGTCGCCGACCGAGTCATCCGCCGGCTTCACGTCGACATGCGACACGATGAAAAGCTGCGCCAGGTCGAGATCGCCCGCGCCGGGATCGCCGTACAGCGTGATGTCGGCTTCGAGCGACTGCCCGATCTCCTTCGCCGCACGGGCGCGCTCGAGCACTGCAAGCACCGCGTCGCGAAGACGCAGCAAGCGCCCCCAGCGGGCTGCATCGTCGGCGTTCAGGGTCTTGTCGAGCTTCGGGATCTCGGCGAGATGGACCGACGCCTCCTTCTCGCCCGGCATCGCCTCGTACACCTCGTCGGCGGTGAAGGTGAGGATCGGCGCGATGGCCGTGATCATGCCGCGCAGCACCTCGTACATCGCCGTCTGCGCGCTGCGGCGCTCCGGCGACGCGGGGGCCTCGCAGTACATCGTGTCCTTCGACGCATCGAGGTAGATCGCCGAGAGGTCCGTGGTGCAGAGCTCGAGGATGCGGTGATAGACGACGTGGAACTCGTACTCGGTGTACGCCTGCCGGCAACGCTCGACGGAGCGGCTGGCGCGATCGAGGATCCAGCGGTCGAGCGGCTGGAGCCGGTCCGCCGCGACGGCGTCCTTCGCCGGGTCGAAGTCGTACAGGTTCGCGAGCAGGAAGCGGGCGGTGTTGCGGATCTTGCGGTAGCCGTCGCTCGTGCGGGCGAGGATCTGCGTGCCGAACGGGATGTCGTCGGTGTAGTCGCTCACGGCGACCCAGAGACGGAGGATGTCGGCGCCGCTCTGCTTGATCACGTCCTGCGGCGAGAGCGCGTTGCCGCTCGACTTCGACATCTTGTCGCCCGCTTCGTTGAGGATGAAGCCGCAGGTGACGACCTCTCGATACGGCGCGCCCTGCTCGATTCCGGCGCCGACGAGCAGCGAGGAGTGGAACCAGCCGCGATGCTGGTCGTGCCCTTCGAGGTAGACGTCGGTCGGCCAGCCCAACTCCTCGCGCCGCTTCAGCACGGCGACGTGCGAACAGCCGGAGTCGAACCAGACGTCGAGGATGTCGGTCTCCTTCCGGAATTCACTGCTGCCGCAGGAGCATGGCTTGTCGTAAAAGTCGGCGATCGGCCGTTCGTACCAGGCGTCGGCCCCTTCCTCGCGGAAGATCCGGGTCACGTTCGCGAACAGCTCCGGCGAAGTCACGGTCTCATTGCACTTCTCGCAATAGAGGACGGTGATCGGCACGCCCCAGAGACGCTGGCGGGAGATGACCCAGTCGGGGCGGTTCTCGATCATGCCGTAGATGCGGTCGCGTCCCCACGACGGCACCCACTTCACCTTGTCGATCTCTTCGAGCGCGCGCGCACGCAGGCCGTTCTTCTCCATCGAGATGAACCACTGCTCGGTGCCGCGGAAGATGACCGGGTTCTTGCAGCGCCAGCAGTGCGGGTACGAGTGGGAGATGGTCTCGCCGAGGACCAGCGCGCCGCTCTGGCGGAGATGCTCGACGATCAGCGGGTTGGCCTTGAAGATGTGCAGGCCGGCCCAGTTCGGGATGTCCTGGGTGAACTCGCCGCGGTGATTGACGGGCGTGTAGATCTCGAGGCCGTAGCGGCGGCCGGTCGCGAAGTCGTCGGCGCCATGGCCGGGAGCCGTGTGGACGAGGCCCGTGCCGGCTTCCAGCGTGACGTAATCGCCAAGGACGAACGTCCCCTCGCGATCGAGGAACGGGTGTTGGTAGCGGAGGTGCTCGAGCGTCGACCCTTTGTAGACCTTGCCGCTCTTGTAATCGGTCCAGCCGAACTTCTGCGTCACCGTCGCGACGAGCTCCGTCGCCACGATGTAGTTCTCGCCGTTGTTCTCGACGATGGTGTATTCGAAGTCCGGCCGCACGGCGATGGCGAGGTTGGCCGGGAGCGTCCATGGGGTGGTCGTCCAGATGATCGCGTAGAGCGGCTTCTCGATCGGGAGGTCGAGGTCTGTCACCGCCTCTTCCTTCATCCGGAAGCGGACGTAGACCGACGGCGAGGTGTGGTCGCGATACTCGACTTCTGCTTCGGCCAGCGCGGACTGGTCGTACGTGCACCAGTGCACCGGCTTGAGACCCTTGTAGACGCCGCCGGTCTGGAAGAAGCGGCCGAGGGCGTCGGCGATGTCCGCCTCGTAGTCGAACGACATCGTGGTGTAGGGATGATCCCAGTCGCCGAAGACGCCGAGGCGGACGAAGTCCTCGCGCTGGACGTCGATGTACTTGGCGGCGAACTGGCGGCAGGCGCGCCGGATCTCGGCGGCCGACATCTCCGCGCGCTTCGAGCCGAGCTCCTTGCCGACGGCATGCTCGATGGGGAGGCCGTGGCAGTCCCAGCCCGGGACGTACGGGGAGTCGTAGCCGAGCATCGTCCGCGACTTGACGACGATGTCTTTGAGGGTCTTGTTGAGGGCGTGGCCGATGTGAATCCTGCCGTTGGCGTACGGCGGTCCGTCGTGGAGCACGAACTTCGGCTTGCCGGCGGACTTTTCACGGATGCGCTGGTAGAGGTTCATCCCGCGCCAGTGCTCGAGCCGCTTCGGCTCGTTCTGCGGCAGGTTGGCCTTCATGGCGAATGTCGTTTGCGGCAGGTTGAGGGTCTTCTTGTAATCGCTGCTATCGGCCATGGGAGGGGCAACCTAGCATGAAGGGTTGCCGGTTGTCAGGCGGTCAGGGGAGACGACGAAGGGCCTCCGGCGGGCGGGCACGGCCCGCGGCGTTTGTTTCGCGTCAACCGCGTTTCGTACGCGAGGCGCGCGTTCAGCCCTAGGCAACAAACGCCGCGGGCCGTGCCCGCCCGCCGGAGGCCTCTCGTCGTCCCCGAAGGGACAGCCCGACGGTAGCCGGTGGCAAGCGCGAAGCGCGCAGCCACCGGATCGGCGGGCTGGGATGTTCGCGCTCCGAGGGGCGCCAGAGCGCGGAAGGGATGACCCACCACCCGGCGCGGTCACCGCGGGAGCCATCCATCTGCGCGAAACGAGCTTCATCGCGCCTTGGGGGCGTCGTAGAATCGGCGGATGAGCAGTGGCCTGGCAGCGGGTTTCCTCCTCGACCAACAGTGGCACTGGATGAGAGGCGAAATGGAAACGACGAAGAAGCCCGCGCTGGCGGCGCTGGTGCGTGTCCTCGATTCCGAGAACGTCCCCTACGCGATCATCGGCGGCGTGGCCGTTCAGGTTCATCATCCCGACCCTCGGACCACCCTCGATATCGATGTCGCCGTTCTGAGTGCGGACGCCATTCCTCGGGAGGCCTTGACCGCCGCAGGATTCAAGTCCACCGGCTCCTTCGAGCATTCGGAGAATTGGGTGGCGGAGAACGGTACGCCGGTGCAGTTCACCGACGATCCCGGCCTGGCCAGTGCCGTGCGTTCGGCGGAGGAGGTCCCGCTCGAGAACGTCACGCTCCGAGTGATCCGTGTCCTCGATCTCGTCCGCCAGAAGATTCGCGCCGGAAGCGACCCGGCCCGGCGCCGTTCCAAGCGGCTCTCGGATCTCGTGGACGCACAAGGACTGATCGAGGTGTATCCCGACCTTCGCGCCGAACTCATGCCGGAGGAACTCGCGGTGCTCGATCGACTGCCTTTTTGAGGTGTGACTCCGAGGGGCCTTCTGCGTAGGGGTCACGGCTTTGCTTTCGACAGAAGAACGAAGGTGTGACCCACCATGTCTTTGTGCGACGCTCACCGACAGCTTCACACCAAGTTGGGCGGTACATTCTGGCAACGTACTAGGCGGATCGTCTAACCCAGACTTTCAGAGATTTAGGCGGATTTAGCCTCGTACCTGCCGAGGCCCTCCAGCAACTCTTGCAGGGGGCGCTCGCTAATAAGGTGCTTAGCGACGACTGACAAAGCTTTCTCATCGTCGAGGCTCGGCGTCAACCTTTGTATGAATCGCGCTGCCGCATTGAACAACGCTGGCATGCTCGCGTTTTTATAAGGAGGCAATTGCACGCGCGCTTTAAGGAACTTATAGAGTTTGATGCGGTCATTCACAGGATAGTACTGCGCGTGATTGGTGTAATCTTTCTCATCCAGATCATCGGCCTGTGTTGGTTCACTCTGGCCCGCGCGCTGGAAAATCTTCACTGTCTGCAGAATCTCATCTAGCACCTCCGCAACTGGACGCTCGACTTGTTTGTCGACAGTACGCGTCTCCGGCTTGATTTGTTGAAGCTTCGACAGGAACTGTTTGCCTGTCCATTCGAAAGCAGCCTTCAACTGGTCTGCGGGCCACGGGTCCGGCTGCGCCTGGTTCAGAGACTCTGCCAATTGGTAGAGCTGTGTTTCAAGACGTATAGCTTGAAAGTCCGACAGCGGCGGACGGAGCGCTGATATATGCATATCAGCCAACACAGGCACAACCCGCGACTCACCCAAATGCTTCGCCAATGCGCCAGCTTCGAATAGCAGCCACTCCGAATTGACGCTCTCAGGCGTAAGTATGAGGATACCGAAGTTGCATCGGTCGAGAGCCGTCGCCACCTCGTGGCTCCATCGCTTTCCCGCACCTATTTCTTTGGACAGGAATGGCCGCGTGAATTGAAAGGCAACCGTGAGCCATTCCTTCAGCTCGTTTGCGATCGCCCCAGCACGCGTGCCGCTCCATGAAATGAACACATCCAGCTTGAGTTCCTCACTCATTGCCCACCTCTCTTGCCGAAAATTCCATGATAACAGTATCGGACCCGCGACTCAGCGCAGACGGTGTCGCTCGAAAGTACCGACCGGCCATCGAATGGTCGGCGCCGCCCAGTCTGTTCGGAAGTCCTGTCTTGGTAAGTCTTTCCCGACTGTCGCTATAGTGGATTCGCCCGGCATCGTCGTCGAGCGATCGTGCCCGGCTACCCCGAGCAGAACGGCGCGCACGAGCGGATGCACCGCACGCTCACGACCGTGAAGACGCAGTCGCCTGAACGCCGCACTCAGGTCCGTGTTGGCAAAGTGCACGGTGCGGTACGGCGGCGGCGCGTCGGTGTTGGAGCGTCCACAGAAGCGCTTCGACGGCCCGGCGGGTCACTCCGAAGCAGTCGCTCACCACTGAGGAGAGCTTGATGCCGGCCATCTCCAGGAGCTTGATGGTCCGGTTCCGAATGGTCGTACGAGTGTCCACCAGCCGGTCCGATACCGTTCCGAAGAAAAAGAAGGTGTGACCCCACTTCCCCAGTTCACCGACGATCCCGGCCTGGCCAGTGCCGTGCGTTCGGCCGAGGAGATTCCGCTCGAGAACGTCACGCTCCGAGTGATCCGCGTCATCGACCTCGTTTGCCAGAAGCTCCGCGCCGGGAGCGACCCGGCCCGGCGCCGTTCCAAACGTCTCTCCGATCTGGTGGACGCGCAAGGACTGCTCGAGGCGTATCCGGACCTTCGCGCCGGGCTCACGCCGGAGGAGCTCGCGGTGCTCGATCGACTGCCTTTTTGAGGTGCGATTCCGAGGGCGTTCTGGGGCGGGGGGCACGCCTTCGCATTCCGAAACCGGCGTGACGCCACGGCTCTAGGGGTCGGCTCAGGCCGCCGGCAGCTTCAGCGTCACGTTAAGCCGCCCTCCAGCACATGATGTTGGCTACTCGCCAGAGTCGAGTGGTGTTCTGTAGCTGCAGCGATGACATGCCACCTCGGCCTTTCGAAATACTCGTATCAGGTTACGCGAGTTTACCCGAGCTCGCGTGTCGCAGCGCGCACAACGTAACGTCCGCAGCGTCCGTGCTACAACCCAATGCAGTCGGTAACAAACGTCGCTGAGCTCGAGTACGCTCGATCGACTACCCATCCAAAGATCCATACCGGCTAACTTCCTGAGCGGTACCAGATCCGGCTTCTCGCGTCGTGCGAACATGTGAATCATTGCCTCGATCATGTTGACAGCATGAAACAACAGAAGCGGCACCGTCGCATAGAAGCCTCGAATTTGCGAATGCCGTTCGGTATCACCCGAGAAGACAAAGTTGAAGTTCTCGGCCTCTGTTCGCACTCGCGCGCCTTTCGTTGTAATGAGGTGACTCGCCCTCTGCCACGTCGGTTCGAGTCCAACCTCGCTTTGTTTGTCGAATCTGAGCTCATAGATGAATTCCGGCTCAATCCACCGCGAGTACGGCGACGCCGTCATGGCGCTGCGTATCACTTCAAGCTTGCGAGTCGGCTCGACTTTGCGTAACTCCAAGGCGTCGACATCGCCCGCTTCAAACTTTTCGAAAAAGTCATCAGAATCTGCCAAGATCCACTCGATGTAGAAGAGGTTCTCTTTGAACGGCTTACGAAGGAGTGCAAGCGCTACCGTCAAAGTGTCATCCATCGTGGCACGAACCGCCGCGCCAACAAACTCGAGCAAGTCGTAAGCTAAAGCCTTACAGATCGATTTGTAGAAAACTTCAAATGCTTGATCAGAATAACCATTCACCTTCATCCACGCGAGCAGATCTTCGCTTGAAACCCCCTGGATCGCTTGCGCGTGATCGTCGTCGGTGAACTCAAAAGTGCAGTTGAACACGCCGCTGGCCTCGGCAGACGCCAACATTTCGGTGAGTTCATCGAGCATGAACCCGGTCACGCGCCATCCGGATCTGACAACCGACGGGACCTCCCAAGCGTGTCTTTTTCTTCGCACCGCTGCATTGTAGCCAGTTCGCCTTCTTGGTCGGCCTAACGGCTTCACGCTAAGCGCCGCGAAGCTTGCGCTTCTGTAACCGGCTCGGCCGGCGGGCCGGACACCAGCCCGCCGTCAGCTTCACTCCAAAGTTAGGCGCCCAGTTTTCGCTTCACTCCACGTATCACGACGGAGATATCGCAGCCTGCGTGTTTGCATCGGTTCCTTCGACCATGCCTCTCGCCGAGACCGTGGGTCCATCCGCTCAACGTCCTTGGCGTAAGCTGCGGCGGGCTTCACGTGCAATGAACGACGCGGGCGCGACGGCCGCTGCGACTAACGAGAGACTCGGCGGGAGCGATCTGCGGCCAGCGTGACCGTGAATCTTAGAGCGCCGTAGCCGGCTCGGCCGACGGGCCGGGCACCAGCCCGCCGACAGCTTCACGCCAAAGTTGGGCCGCGTCCCGCTATGATCTGGTCAGCAAAAGGTACACGAATGCTAGTATCCGGTCAGCTTCCGTCTTGTTCAGCTTGAGATCCGGTAATGTGAAGTCAGTTCCAACTCCAACGAACGGTACTGAAACGGCGACATCTTTCGTAAGTTTCGCCGCTGCCAATGCCTTCTGCCATGACTCCAAAGCCGCATCCAACTCTGACGTTGTAGCATCAACCGATTTGTTGTCATCGGCTTGTAATGCTTCACGAAAGGTATTTACCGCTTTTCTGAAAGCGATCGCGTGCTTCGAATTGCGTACTTCAGCGATGACGTTTGGTATGTCTGGCCACGTCTTGCATCTACGCAAGACATACTCTGTCAAGATTGGTACATGTACGCGGCGATCTGTCATGCCCGTCCATCGTTGCTTACGAGCGTAAAAGGCACTGCGCGCCTGAGCGTCAAAGTTGTCCAGAATGGATCGTTGTACGCTAGGTTGCGGCTCATAGACTGTGGCCTTCAGCGGATGGAGCGCCAAGTCCGCTCCAATCAATTGGTGCAGCATGCCATAGTAGAAGCAGCGCAGCAGGACAGCACAGGCCGGTCCCGAGTTTTCGTCCTTAAGCTTCTGTCCGATTTGCCACGCGATAAGCGCTCCTTTTCCGCCTAGTTCATGCTCAACGTGTCGCCATGTTGCCGTAGGCCCATACTTCGCGATGCCGAGTTCACCGGCCACCGCCGTATCTGCGGCCACACTAACTGCCGCGCCTGGTTGCAACAGGGGAACAGAATGCTTCTCGACAAGATCGTAAACTCGATCTTCGGGAACTCCACCATAAACATTCCCTGCGATCGAAGTGATTCGCTGAAGCGATGGAAGTTTTTCTACGTTTCGTTCGACGGAGGCTTGATCAAAGAAGATCTGGTCGTACACGGTCAGCGCGAGGATTCCGGCATCCAAGTCGGGATGGCGGGCATACATCGCGTGAGTGGCTCCGGCGTTGACTTGGTCATCTTCGGTCGCAAGCGCCACGGCAATTAACGAGGATGTGTCGACGAGAACGCGAGTCATGAGGTCTCCTCATACGAGGAGAGTCCTTGAGTGCACCAATCCCTACCTGCCAGTAAGGACGGGCGGGGGAAGCGGGCAGTCGGCGTGAGTTCGGTTCGTCGGCTCAACGTTTAAGGTTCTTTCCGCACTCCTGAGCGAGACGTGGGATGGCAGCGGAGTCGTGCTGAGCTGCAGCGGCGGCGTTCGGAGCGGGATCAGGAGTGCGGAAAGAGCCTGTTGAACGGAACCGC
>Ga0190275_10001053_pt1 | contig 21219 bp, 19 predicted proteins | sample Popmic550T_FD_133745 | JGI IMG/M metagenome (GOLD analysis project Ga0190275, IMG submission 133745) | Populus adjacent soil microbial communities from riparian zone of Yellowstone River, Montana, USA - 550 T | ecosystem: Environmental > Terrestrial > Soil > Riparian zone > Trees stand | place...
CACGCCCTCGTCGTCCTCGATGGAGTCCAGGCTGAGCGCCTCCAGCCCCAGCTCGGTGAGGCGGCGGATGCGCTGGGGCCGCGTGGGGAAGTGCAGCATGGAGACGAGCGTGGCGCCGCGCTTCAGCTTCGTCAGCTCGTCCAGCTCCGGGGAGCGCAGCACCAGCACCACGTCCTGAGCGTACGCCTCCTGCCCGTCCACCACGTGCACGCCCAGGCCCGCGTAGTCCGCGTCCGTCAGCCCCATCCCCAAGCCGATGCCGGACTCGGCGTACACCTCCACGCCCCACTTCGTCAGCCTCCGTACCAGGCTCGGGAGGAAGTCCCGGCGCTCTCCCCGCTCCTTGTGCATGCGGGGCAGTCCCAGCGTCAGCGGTTTGCCTTGTGCCATCTCGTCGACTCCGCGCGGGCCACCGCACGCTCAAAGTATCTGCCATGCTTCTCGTCCAGCGTGTCCAGCGGCAGCTCGAGGGCGACGCGCAGCAGCGGCTCGAGCTGCGTGCCGTAGACCTCCATGCACTCGCGGGGGTTCACTCCCGGCCAGGAGTAGCACGAGAGCGCCACCCGGCGGTGCTTCGTCTGGATGCGCGGATCCATCCGCGCATACACGGGATCCTCTGGCGCGAAGACGTACTGGTCCAGGTTGCCCTCGGGGATGCCCTCGATGCCCTTCACCTGCGCCGGGGTCGTGGTGAAGTCGTACGGGTCCACCGACAGGTCCAACATCACCGCATGCACCGGCAGCGCGCCCACCCAGTCATTGGGGATGACGGGGCGGCTGGGGTCCGGCCGGAAGGTGGCGTCCACCAGCAGGTCCGTGTGCTCCAGCCGCGAGAGCATGTAGTTCTCGATGCCGGTCACGTCATGGTCCAGCAGGGACACCTCGATGCCGGGTACGCCCGCGGCCAGCATGGCCTGGCGCAGCTGATCATCGCCGTAGCGGCTGGCGGCCCGGGCCGCGTACCCGCCCACCGCGCCTGCCCCGAGGATGGTGACGCGCAGGGGGCGGCGCCCCGTGTCTCGGAAGCGCCGGTGCGTCCTGGCCAGCTCGCGGAAGGCGGCCTGCACCCCGTTCCACCCCACGGACTGGAGGTTCTCCACCAGGCGCTTGCCCCTGTCGTCGGTGAGGCCGTCCAGGCTCACCCCGCGCAGGCCCAACTCGTGCAGCAGCTCCAGCCGGTGGGGCCTCGTAGGGTAGTGCAGCATGGAGTAGAGCACGGTGCCGGGACGCAGCTTGCGCAGCGTGGTGTCGTCCGGGCAGCGCAGCACCACCACCACGTCCTGGGCCAGGCACTCCTCATAGGTGCCCGTGCGCGCCTTGCTCGAGGCGGCGAGGTACTCGGCCAGGGGGACGTCCAGCCCGGAGCCATAGCCCTCCTCGAGGACAATGGCCTTCACGCCCACCCGGTCCAGGAAGGAGACGAGCGCGGGGAGGAAGTCCCGCCGCTCGCCCGCCTCTTTGTGCATGCGGGGCAAACCGACGGAGAGGTTCATCCACTCACCATACCGGGCAGGGGTCTCAAGGTGAATTCTCCAGGGCGCCTGAGTCACACGCCGCGAGCGGTGAAGTGCGCCAGCACGTTGCGCACCTTGGCGGCCTCTTCCTCGCGGCCCTGCTCCTCATAGAGCGGGAGCACGGCCTCGAGCTGGGCCCGCGCCGCCGGCCAGTCCTGGGAGTGGTAGCAGGCCAGGCTCAGATCCCACCGGGCCCGGGCTTCGAAGACGTGATCATGCAGCTGCGCGTACAGCTCCACCGCCTGGAGCAGGTGGGGCCGCGCCGCCTCGTGGTTGCCCATCAGCCCCTCCGCCTCGCCGAGCAGCAGCTGGCAGAGCGCCAGCGGCTCCGGCTCCTCGCCCTTCTCCAGCAGCGTGAGGGCCTCCAGGAAGCGCTCACGGGCGCGCTTGTAGTCCGCGGCCTCCATGCGGATGTCGCCGATGTCCATCAGCAGCGCGGCCACGCGAGCCGTGTTGCGCGTCTGCCGGAAGAGGATCAGCGCCTCCTGGTACTTCTCCTCGGCGCCCTCGGTGTGCCCCAGCGCGCGCAGGGACTCGCCGATGCAGGCGCGGCAGAGCGCCTCGCCCTCCTTGTCCTTCACCTCGTTGTAGAGGGCCGTCGCCTGGGCGATCCACTCGATGGCGCCCTTGTGGTCCTCGAACTGGGCGCGCGCAATCCCCAGCCCGTACAGCGCCTGGGCCTGGCCCGTCTTGTGGTGCGCCGTCTTGAAGAGGCCCAGCGCCTCCTCGTAGTGCTTGCGGCTCGCGGCGTGATCCTCGAGCAGGCCGTGCAGCTCGGCGAGCTGGAGCAGCCCCTGGCCCACCTCCACCGGGCTGCCGGTGAAGCGCAGCGCGGCCAGCGCGTCACGCTGCTTCTGGAGGGCGGATTGGATGTGGGCGCGTTCGGTGTCCGTCAGGCTCATGCCTCGCCCTTGTTGCGGCGCCGGGCCTGCTTGTCCAGCAGTTCCTGCCGGCCGTTCTTATCGGCCCCAGTTCTTTCGCCATTTCTTTCTCCATGGTCCCCGCGCTCACCCTGAGAGGCGCGGTTGTCGCCCTGCTCGTGGACGAGCAGCGGGGAGAAGAAGCAGTCCTTCTTCGTGTACTCGTCGAAGGCGAAGGCGAAGCGGTAGCTGGGCGCCGCGCGCTGGTTGCAGTCCGTGCGCTCGCAGAAGCGGCAGGTGATGCCGGTGGACACCGCGTCCTTGCGCAGATCCGTGGTGGGCAGCCCATAGGCCAGGTACTTCGCGTTCTCCGCGTGCGTGCCCAGGCCGATGGAGTAGGCCGTGCCCTTGACGATGGAGCCCTCGATGGGCTGCAGCTGCACCTTGGCGAAGCAGAAGTACGCGGTGCCGTCCGGCATCATCGAGTACTGCCGGGTGAGCTGGCCCGGGTTGAGGAAGGCCAGGTGCACCGCCCACTTGCCGCACGAGCCGCCGCCGCTGGCGAACTTCAGCCCCGTGCCGCTGTAGCGCTTGGAGATGTTGCCGGCGATGTCCGCGCGCAGGAAGTGGAACGGCAGCCCCGGCCGCTTCGGATCCGAGAGGTTGCACAGCCGGTGGGCCACCGTCTCGTAGGTGGTGCCGAAGATGCTGGAGAGCAGCTCCACGTCGTAGCGCGTCCGCTCCACCTCCTTGAAGAAGTCCCCGTACGGCAGCATCAGCGCGCCGGCGAAGTAGTTGGAGAGGTTCACCTTGATGAGGCGCACCGTCTCCGCGTGGCGCGTGCGGTTGGCCCCGACGATGCGCTCCACCAGCTTCGCCCGGTCCATCAGCAGCAGCCCGATCGAGGTGGCTATCTGGAACTTCAGCGGCTGCTCGGTCAGGTCCGGCGAGAGCGTGAGGGTCTGCTCCTCGGGATCCAGGCGCCGCACCACGGACGAGCCGCTGGTGGCCCGCTCGAAGCTCACCCGGAAGCCGAAGCGCTCCTCGAGCAGCCGGATGAGCTGGCTGCTGGTGAGCAGCCGCTCCAGCTTGAAGTCCCGGCGCAGCGCGTCCGCCTGCTCCTCCAGCTCCGGGAAGTAGTTGCGGTGGGACTCCAGGAAGTCGCTCACCTCGTCATAGGGCGAGTAGTCGTAGCGCAGGCCCGGGCCGTCGCTCCGCTGCGCGCGCGCCCGCTCCTCGGCGGACAGCTGCGCCAGCACGTTCTCCAGCTGTGTGCGCGTGTTCTTGTAGAGGTTGAAGAGGGCGGCCACCGTGCCCGCCAGCTTCGGCTCCGCTGACAGGCTCTGGAGCGACTCGGAGTCGATGTCCAGGCTCTTCAGCAGCGGCTCGTCCAGCAGCTTCGCCAGGGCCTCGTCCACCCGGCCCTCGCCCAGCGTGGACATGAACTGCTCTGGATCCTGATCGAAGTAGCGCAGCGCCTTCCACAGCAGCGGGAAGGGCATCACCCGCTTGCCCTTCTCGATCAGGTTCAGGTACGCCGGGGACACCCCCAGGTCCTTCGCCGCGTCCGTCTGCTTGATGTTGCGCGCCAGCCGCAGGCCTCGGAGCTTCAGCCCGACGTTCGCGTTCAGTGCATTCTCGTTCATTACTTTGTCCTACATAGCGGCGCCCTCAGGCCGGCGCTCGCCATGCTCGAGGCCACTCTGCAAACCGATTTACCGATTTGCAATCAACGTTTTGGGAGGGGCGCGGCCCTGTCTGAGGGGCAACGGACGAGGGGCCCTTGGACAGTCCCGAAACGTTCACTCGCGGGGAATCAGCAGTCTTTACAGTGGCTTACAGGGATTCAGGCGGTGCGCGCCCTGGCGCTCGCGGCGGGCCTTGTCAACGTTTTACTGACACGGTGCGCCATGAAAAAAGGAAGTGCCGGGTGGCGCCCCTGGGCGCGCCTCGGAGAAGGCGCTCGCATCGCCCGAGGCTTTGGGCCAGCCTCTCGGCCCCGGACCCTGACCTGGAGCGTTTCCTTGGCTGACCTGCGTCCCTTCCGTGGCCTGCGCCCTCCGAAGGAACTGGCACCGAAGCTCGTGGCACCCCCCTATGACGTGGTGAACGCCGAGGAGGCGCGCGCCTACGCGAGGGGCAACCCGGACAGCTTCTTCCGCGTCTCTCGCCCGGAGATCGACCTGCCGCCCGGCACGGACGAGCACGCGGACGAGGTGTACGCGAAGGGCCGGGAGAACCTCGAGGAGTTCCAGAAGAAGGGCCGGCTGGTGCAGGACGCGGAGCCGTGCTTCTACCTGTACCGGCAGCGGATGGGCGCGCACGTGCAGACAGGCGTGGTGGCCGCCGCGAGCGTGGAGGAGTACGACGCCTCCCGCATCAAGAAGCACGAGCTCACGCGCGCCGACAAGGAGGACGACCGGACGCAGCACGTGGATGAGCTCGGGGGCAACGACGAGCCAGTGTTCCTCACCTACCGCGTCTCGCCGGCCATCAACGCGCTGGTGGAGGAGGGCACGCGCGGCGCGCCGGAGTACGACTTCACCACCGAGGACGGTATCGGCCACACCTTCTGGGTCGTGCGCGGCGCCCTCAACACCCGCCTGCAGGAGGCCTTCCGCGCGGTGCCGGCGCTCTACATTGCCGACGGGCACCATCGCTCCGCGGCGGCCTCGCGGGTCCACGCGCTGCGCCACAAGCGCGGGCAGGGTGGGGGACACGATCGGTTCCTCGCGGTGATCTTCCCGCACGATCAGATGCAGATCCTCGACTACAACCGCGTGGTGAAGGATCTGCGCGGCCTGTCGCCGGAGCAGCTGCTGCAGCGGCTGGGCGAGCGCTTCGAGGTGAAGCAGGGCGCCCAGAAGAAGCCGGATCGCGCCCACCAGTTCGGCATGTACCTGGACGGGAAGTGGTACCAGCTCACCGCGAAGCCGGGGACCTTCGAGCAGACGCCCACGGGCGTGCTGGACGTGACGATCCTCCAGCGCAACGTGTTGGAGCCCCTGCTGGGCATCGGCGATCCGCGCAAGGACGCGCGCATCCACTTCGTGGGCGGCATCCGCGGGATGGAGGAGCTGGAGCGGCTGGTCGATGGCGGGGCATCGAAGGTCGCCTTCTCGCTCTACCCGACGAGCCTGGATCAGCTCATGGCCATCTCGGATGCGGGGGAGATCATGCCGCCCAAGTCCACGTGGTTCGAGCCCAAGCTGCGCAGTGGGCTCGTCCTGCACCTGTTCTGATGTCACCCCGCTCCCATGTCTGGGGCCTGGGCCTCGCGGCCCTCGCCGCGGTGCTGTGCTCCTGCCGGCCAGAGGTCATCCGCGAACCCCGGCCGCCCGCGGAGGAGGCATCCGCGGCCCTGCGCTACAAGGTCACCTACGTCCGCGAGCCCGAGCAGGCGCTCGACGTGGAGGTGGTGCGCAGCAACGAGGCGCCCCGCGACTTCCTCTTCACCCAGGCGGGAGGTGTGCGCACCGTCCAGGCCTACAGCGACACGGGTGAGGTGCGGGTGCTGCAGGTGGAGGAGGGGGGCGTCCTCGTGCCCTCCGATACGCGCTCGCTTCGCTACCGCTACTCGCTGAACGCGCGCACGGGCCGGCGCTGGTGGGATCTCTATGGAGGCATGACGGCGGAGGGCGCGCTGCTCATCGCAGGGAAGTCCTGGCTCATCCGCCCGCGGTTCGCGGAGACCCGCCACCAGGTGGAGCTCTCGGTGCAGGGCGCGGACGTGCTCCTGCCGTGGCAGCCAGGGCCCGACGGGCTGTACCGCCTGCGGACCGAGGACCTGGTGGACTCGGGCTTCCACGCCTTTGGTGGGCGGCGCTACCAGGTCCAACTGCCGGACGCGGTGCTGGACGTGGCCATCCTGGCTCCGATGACGCATATGGAGGATGCGCGCGTCTGCGAGTGGGTGCGGCAGCGGGCTGAAGAGGTGCGCCAGATCCGGCGCACCTTCCCGTACCCTCGGGTCAGCGTGATCGTCTACCCCGTGCCGAGGCGGAATGATGCCGACCTCTTCGGAATGGTGATGTGGAGCTCTCCGCCCAGCGTCGCCCTGCTGGTGGGCCAGGACACTCCGCCTGACGCGCTCACCCGGGACTGGATGGCCCTCCATGAGCTGCTGCACCTGATCCACCCCGCCATCCTCCCCCGTACCCCTTGGGTCTCCGAGGGGCTTGCCACCTACTTCACGGAGGTGGCTCGGACGCGCTCCGGGCGGCAGTCACCTGAGCGCCTCTGGCGCGAGCTGCTCTATGGCTTCAACATGGGGAGGGAGCAGGCCGACGGGCGGACGATGCAGGAGATGATCGACGAGGACGCGCCGCCGGGCATCTACTGGGTGGGCGCCTTCTTCTCCCTGCGCCTCGATGTGGCACTGCGGCGGGCCACCGAGAACCAGCGCGGGCTGACGGACGTGCTGGAGTTGTTGGCGATGCAAGGATCCACCGCCACTGTAGAGAGCTATGGCGCGGCGGTGGACGCGGTGGCTGGACGGCCGCTCTTCGAAGCGCTGCTGGCGGAGGATCTGCGTCGGCCTGCTTTTGCAGCGCTGGAAGGTTTGCTAGAAGACCTCGGCGTGATGAACACTCCGGGCGGCGTCAAGCTTCAACCAGCCAGGGACAGCCAGTTGCGTGAGGCACTGGACGGAAAAACCCCTGCCCGCTCCCAGTAGTCAACGGAGGCGGGAATTCCGCCAGGTAACCGGGAGGCAGTCCCCCGCGTAGAACATGCATCCACCCTGTACTCCCATCCGTAGTGAGGTTGACATGTTCGTACGTCTCGCCGCGCTGTGCCTCGTCTCCCTGTTGCCGCTGACTGCCAGCGCGCAGACCGCGCCCGCCGCGAACGCGAAGCAGACCTTCGTCTTCAATGATCTGCAGAATCGCGACACCGTCACCTTCTTGCTCGATGCGCCGCTCGAGGTCATCAACGGGCTGTCCAACCGCTTGACGGGCACCATCGTCGTCGAGGGCAACAAGGCCTCCGGCAAGCTCGCGGTGCCGGTCAGCTCGATCAAGACGGGGAACGAGTCGCGCGACGGTCACCTGCAGAATGACAAGTGGCTGGACGCGGCGAAGTACCCGGACATCATCGTCGAGTTCAAGGATCTGGCGCTGCCCTCCACGCTCGAGTCCGGCAAGCCCTTGAAGCTGCAGACCAAGGCCCGGTTCAGCCTCCACGGCGTGACGCGCGAGGAGCCCGTGGAGATCACCGCCTCTTACATGAAGGAGTCCGAGGACACGAAGAAGCGCGCCCCGGGCGATCTGCTGCGCCTGCGCGCCAAGTTCCAGATCCCTCTGGAGTCCTACAAGATCAACCGGACTGGCGTCTTGATCCTCAAGGTGGCTGAAGTCGCTGATGTGTCCGTCGACGCCTGGGGCTCAACCCAGTTCAAGCTGTAGTACCCCCCACGCAGTAACCACGTAGTCCCGAAAGGAAGAATCACCCATGAACGTCAAGGCTCTGGCTGCCATCGTTGGTACCCTCTCTCTCGGCGCGCTGGCCACCGGTTGTGCCTCCAACAAGGCCGCCGAGGGGACCACCGCCGAGGGGACCACCGAGGCGAAGGGCGCCGAGGCCAAGTGCACGGCTGGCACCGAGGCGAAGGGCGCCGAGGCCAAGTGCACGGCTGGCACCGAGGCGAAGGGCGCCGAGGGCAAGTGCGCCGCCGGCGGCTGCAGCGGCGAGAAGAAGTAGTCCGCTCTCACAGTGCACGCGGGCGGTGGGAAGAAGCCTTCCCGCCGCCCGTGTTGTTTCTTCCCCGAGGATCTTCACGGTGTCCGAGAGCTACGCGCAGCGGCATGGGCTGAGACCACTGGGGGCCGGCATCGGGCTGCGGCGCAGCTTCTATGAGGCGCTGCCCCGCACCGAGCGGCAGCTCGACTGGTTGGAGATCATCCCAGAGAACTTCCTCACCTTGGGGGGCCGGTCGCAGCACACCCTCGAGGCCTGTGCAGAGCGCTGGCCGGTGCTCCCGCACGGCGTGGGGCTGAACATCGGCGGTCCGGATCCGCTGGACGAGGACTACGTCACCCGGCTCGCGGCGCTCGTGAAGAAGCTGGACGCGCCCTTCTTCTCGGATCACCTGTGCTACTCGCGCCTGGCCGGCGTGTACCTCCACGATCTGCTCCCGCTGCCCTTCAACGAGGAGGCGGTTGAGCATGTGGTTCCCCGCGTCCGCGAGGTGGTGGCGCGGGTGGGCCGGCCCTTCCTGCTGGAGAACCCGAGCTACTACGCGCGCATGCCGGGGGGGACGCTGGCCGAGGCCGCCTTCCTGCGGCAGGTGGCGGAGCAGGCCGACTGTGGCCTCCTGCTGGACGTGAACAACGTCTACGTCAACGCGCAGAACCATGCGTATGACCCGCGCGCCTTCATCGACGCGCTCCCGCTGGATCGCGTGGTGCAGATCCACCTGGCCGGGCATGACCGCTACCCGGACGTCATCATCGACACCCACGGCGGGCCTGTGTGCGACGACGTGTGGTCGCTCTACCGCTACGTGCTGGAGCGCACTGGGCCGGTGTCCACGCTCATGGAGTGGGATCAGGCCATTCCCTCCATGGAGGCGGTGCTGGATCAGGCGGACCTGGCGCGCGCTGCCTTGAAGGAGGTGGCGCGATGAAGCCGGAGCTGCGGCACTTCTTCGACTCGATGGCGCACTTCTTCGCAGAGCCCTCTCGGCAGGAGCAGCTCCACGCGGCGCATCCGGGCTGGGACGCGTCGCCCAAGCGGGTGGCGCTCTACGGGGAGTTCGTGCTCGCCCACGTCCGAGAGGTGATGGAGAAGCTCTACCCGCTCCTCCAGGCGCGCATCGGGCTGGAGCGCTGGGAGCAGCTGGTGGAGGGCTACACCGCCACGCGCCCCGCGCGGCACTTCGAGATGAACCAGCTGGGCGAGGCCTTCCCGGCCTTCGTGGCGGATGTGACGGTGGCCCAGGGGCTGCCGGAGTTCCTCCCCGCGCTCGCGCGCTTCGAGTGGGCCGACTGGGCGGTGTATGCCTCCGAGGAGCGGCTGCCGGAGCGCGTGGAGCGGCTCACGGTGAACCCGACGCTCACGGTGCTCCAGCACCCGTTCCGCCTCTGCGCCTATGTCCGTGGGAAGGGAGCGGCACTGGCTCCGGCCCCGGGCGACGAGATGGCGCTCCTGTGGCGGAACCCGCGCCAGTTGAACACGTGGTTCACGGCCGCCCACGAGCGCTCCCTGCTGGTGCTGAAGATGGCCGTGGAGGGGCTCTCGCCGGGCGACGTGGCGGCGGCCACCGGCATGGCGGAAGAGGACGTGCGACGGGCCGTGGAGGAGTGCGCCGTGGACGGTCTGGTCCTCATCTCCTGAGGCAGGGCCCCCGGTGGCGCGTCGCTACTCGGGCTCGCATACGCGGTCGCCGCTGTCCATTTCACACGAGAAGCCTTCCGGGCACTCGCGGCCGGAGGTGCACCGAAGGGTGCAGATCTCCTCGTGGCACAGCCCGGCGACGAGCCCCAGGTTCCGGCAGTGATCATCGCTCTCGCAGGCGGCTCCCAGCTGGCGATACGCCTGGCATCCCATGAACCGGGCCGGGTCGGGCAGGCACTGGCTTGCCTGACAGGTGAAGCCTTCCTCGCAGTCGTCAGCGTCCTTGCACGAGCCCACGCAGGCCATGGTGTCCTCGGCGTGCTCCAGGCAGCTCGCCCCAGCCTGGCACTGCCAGTCCCCATCACAAGGGGCGCAGAGGGGGCCTTCCCCTTCGCAGCGTGAACCGTGGCAGGAGAAGCCAGGAGCGCACTGGCTGTCCTCGGTGCACTCGATGCACTGGCCGTCCGAAGCGCAGAGGAAGTCGTCCGAGCAGCCGGTGACTGCACACCCGCTGCTCGGGGGCGGAAGCTTGACCTTCACGTCCTTGCGCTCACTCTCTTCCACGCAGATCGCGGAGTTCACATCCGGAAACCCCGTGAGCGAGAGGGCCAGCGTGTAGCAGCCAGCCGGCAGCGGGCCCATGAGCAGGCGTCCTGACGGGTCGAGCTGCACCTGCTCCACGGGCGTGCCCATCAGGGTCACCTTCGCCGTGCTCACCCGCTCATGGGAGGGAGCCTTCACTCGCACCGACAGGAAGCTGGCCTCCTTCGGTGTCAGCGGGCCGACCGAGACGGACTGGCCTCCTTGGATGGTCACCGGCACGCGCAGGGCCTTGCTCGCCGAGGCAACGATGAAGAGCTCGGCCGCTCCCGCGGGCACCTGCTCGATCGTGAAGCTCCCATCCGACGCCACGGTGCTGCGCAGGCTCGGCGCGCCCATCACGGACACCAGCGCCACGCTCGGATCCCACTCGGAGAGCTGGCCATGCACCGTGCCGCGGCGAAAGGGCGCATTGTCCAGCCCGCCGCACCCGCTCGCGCCCAGCGCCAGCAGGACACCCATCGTGATGTGCCGTGTATGTCGCATTAGAAGCGATATCCCATCCCGGCCCAGCCGCCCGTGAAGCCTACGGCCTGTCCCTGCCCATCCACCACGATGTACGACAGCATGACCTGGGCCTGCGAAGTCAGCTCCAGCCTCTCGCCCAGGCGCCACACCACGCCGCCCACCACGCCCGGGCTCACGGTGAAATAATGCTGCCCACCGACGAAGGCCTCCACGTTGAAGGACCGCCGTAGGTAGAGGGCGGCCACACGCGGACCGGCGTAAATCGACAGCCGATCCCATCGCCACAGGTACGGAACTCCCACACCCAGGGAGAGGCGGGTGTAGCCGAAGGGCACCTCGGAGCCTGGGGCGAGCCGGAGGGTGTGCCGTCCCCGGCTGCCGCTCACGTCCACCACCAGCCCGAAGTCCTGCAGCGGCCGATCCTCCAGCCTCAGCACCAGCGCCACCTCGGGCGAGGCGGGCAGCAGCTCGCTCCGGCTCTTGCCGTCCACGAACGAGAACACCCCGCCCACCAGGGAGAGCGAGCGGCGCGGGAAGGCCTCCGCCAGGAGCTGCTCCAGCGGCAGCCGCTCGCCCGCGGCCATGTCCACCTCACGGCGCACCAGCACCGTGTCTCCCTTGGTCAGCTCCACGGTGCGCAGGCCGGGCGCCACCGCGGCGCCTCCTGGCAGCTCCGTGCGCGCCTCCCCATCCACCTTGAGGGTGAAGCCATCCAGCCGCGGGTGGTACGAGAACAGCTCCGGGCGGCCCGTCCGGTTGATGCTGCCGGAGAGCACCACGGGATCAGCCCCTACTTCCAGGATCTCCGCCGACGGGCGCTGGCGCCCTTGGGTGAAGGCGAAGGTGCGGCGGCGCGCGTAGTCATGCGCCTCGCTGGCGGTGACGGCGCCGTCCGTGTTCCGGTCCGCAGCACCCTGGAGTCCCGCGATGAGGAAGTGCGTGTAGATGTCGTTGCGCAGCCCCTCGTCCTCGCGGGCCGTCTCGCCCCAGTCGCATGCGGCGAACACCATGGAGGCGCGGCTCGACTCCTCCAGCGGGCGTGCGTAGAAGCTGTTCTTCACGCCGGTCAGCTCCGCCTCCAGCTCCTTGGGCAGCAGCGACTTGCCACTGCCGCTGTGACAGGTGGCCAGCACCAGCAGCCGGCGCCGACTGGGCAGCTTGTCGAACTCCGCCTTCAGCATGTCCATGGAGAGCGCCGTCTCGGAGATGGCGCGGTAGGAGGCGTCCTGGGTGACGAGGTAGCGCTTCAGCTCTCCCTGTCCATCCCGCGCCAGCGTGCCGTGGGCGGAGAAGTACACCACCACCACGTCATCCGGACGGGTGGCCTCCTTCTGCAGCTCGCGCACGGCGGAGAGGATGGCCGCGCGCGTTGTCTGCTCAGGACGGGTGAGCACGCGCACCGCGTTGAAGTTCCCACGGGCCGGATCCCTCAGGGCCGCCGCCAGATCCTGCGCGTCCTTCTCCGAGTAGCGGAGGTCGCGCCACTGAGGATCCTGGACGTCGGTGATCCCCACCAGCAGGGCGATGCGCCGGGGGGCGTAGGCATCGGACAGCGCCGCCTCGTCGAGCTTGAGCGGCACCAGGCCACCCTTCTCGTGAGAGGTGGGGCTCGCGCAGGCCGCGAGGGCTCCCAACAGCATGAGGACGAGGCGCTTCACGGGTCAGCGCGGATTGTGGCCGTTCTGGACGAAGACGTCGAACCTGGAAACAGCCAGGGGGTTGTCCTCTCGTGCCCGCCCTCCCGCCAGCATCCCTTGGACTTCATCTGGCGACAGCTCCTCACCTGCGGCCGAGGCCACCAGCCACAACGTCACCGGGCCGCTCTCGTCGGAGAGGCTCACGCCGATGATGTCCGGGGCGCCCAGATCGTGCGTCCCGGCCTGGAGCAAGAAGCTGCCGAGCAGCTTGGGCGGGCCCTCTCCCGCTTGCTGGAAGAGCAGGGCGCTGCCTGCCTCGGTGGCGTGGTAGCGAAGCGCCAGGACGTCCTCTGGACCCACCGTGGCGCCCGGATCCAGCCGTCGGATCTGTCCGTCCTGGCCCTTGGCCGCCGCCGCCAGCTCCAGCGTGATGCGGCTCGAGCCCTTCACCCCGCTCCCGGGGAGCTCCGTCGGAGGAGTGCTCACCAGGCGCGGCACGAGCACCACCGCCAGCACGCAGGCCGCCAGCGCCGCGGCGACACCCACCCACCGCCCAGGGTGGTTGGAGGTACGCATACGTCGCCTGAGACGCATCCAGCCGACTTCATCCGGCGGGGCCTCCTGGCGCGGGGCGAGGCCGAGCAGGAGGGCATCCACGTGGCCATCGAGGGCATCCGTGCCGGGGTGCTGGGCGAGGAACTCCTCGCAGGCATCGCACGGGGAGGCCAGGTGCTCCCGGAAATAGGCCACCGCCTCGGGGTCCCGGGCGACGAGCGCTCTGAGCGCATGGGCGTCGAGGTGCTTCATGCCATCACTCCCACCGCCCGGCGAGCACGCGCCGGAGCAGCTCCCGCTTGATGCGTGCCCGGAACCGATCGAGTCGCATGGTTACCGCGCTCTTCCCGACGCCCAGCTTCTCGGCAATCTCGCGCGCGGACAACTCCCCCTCCAGGTAGAAGAGCTGGACGGTCTTCTTTTCCTCGCCCTCGGGCAGCTCGGAGATGAGCTGACGCACCACGGCAATGTCCCGCTCCACCTGCAGGGCTTCCGGCAGGAGCGGGACGGACTCAGGCTGAGGATCCGGGCTCTCCTCTTCGAGCCGCCGGAGGTTCTGTTTGCGCTCCAAGCGAGTGCGCGCCCGGTTGCGGGCAATGGAGAGGAGCCACGCCTCGAATGCACCGGCCTCCTTCAGCCGGGGGAGCGCCTTGAACGCTCGGACGTAGGTCTCCTGGATCACGTCTTCCACCTCATCCGCATCCAGGGTGGCGAACCCCGCAATGAGTCGGGCCACCAAGGGCCGTGTTCGTTGGTACAGCTCACCGAAGGCGGACTCCTCCCCGCTGGCGGCCTGCCGTACCCACTGTGTCAGTTCCTCCGGGGAACCCACCCGCTGTCCTCCTGACCTCCACAATCCCGTGTCGGCCACACGCTACGTGCCAGACACCGCCTGCGCTTCCCGCTGGCCCTCTGAGGCCGGTCGGAGAGAATGGGGTGCGGTTCACTTCCTACGAGGACTCAGCCATGCGCGTCATCAACTTCAATGCCGGTCCTGCCGGTCTGCCCCTGCCAGCGCTGGAGCGGGCCCGGGAAGAGCTGATCGACTTCCAGGGCTCCGGCATGTCCATCATGGAGCATAGCCACCGGGGCAAGGAATACGAGGCCGTCCACAACGAGGCCATCTCCCTGTTGACGGAGCTGCTGGGCATCCCGGCCACGCACCAGGTGCTCTTCCTGCAGGGAGGCGCCTCGCAGCAGTTCGCGCAGGTGCCGATGAACTACCTCACCGCGGAGGCCAGCGCGGACTACCTGATGACGGGGGTCTGGAGCGAGAAGGCGCTGGACGAGGCGAAGTACTACGGCAAGCCGCGCATCGCCGCCACCACGATCAACGCGGACAAGCGCTACACGCGCGTCCCCAGGCAGGCCGAGCTGCAGCTGGATCCCAAGGCCGTCTACGCCCACATGACGACCAACAACACCATCTACGGGACGCAGTGGCACACGGTCCCGGAGGTGGGCGGGGTGCCGCTGCTTGCGGACATGAGCTCGGATCTGCTGTGGAAGCCGATCGACGTGAGTCGGTTCGCGATGATCTACGCGGGGGCGCAGAAGAACGTGGGGCCCTCGGGCATCGTCATCGTCGTGATCCACAAGGAGTTCATGGCGAAGGGGCGCACGGACATCCCGAAGATCTTCCGCTACAGCACCTACGCGGAGAACAACTCGCTGTACAACACGCCGCCCACCTTCTCGATCTACCTGTGCCGCAACGTGCTGGCGTGGATCAAGGGCGTGGGGGGCCTGAAGCAGCTCGAGCAGTGGAACCGCGAGAAGGGCGAGCTGCTGTACGGGGCCATCGATCGCCACGCGGACTTCTACCGGGCGCCGGTGGAGAAGGACTCGCGCTCGTACATGAACGTGGTGTTCAAGCTGCCCACGGAGGCGCTGGATGACACCTTCGTGGCCGAGGCGAAGAAGGCGGGCATGGTGGGGCTCAAGGGGCACCGGAGCTCGGGGGGCATTCGCGTGTCCATGTACAACGCGGTGACGGTGGACAATGTAAAGGCGCTGGTGTCCTTCATGGATCAGTTCGCCAAGAAGAACGGGTAGCCTGGGCCGGCAAGCCCACCCGCCCGGAGGAAGTCCATGAAAGCGACGCTGTCCGCCCTCGTACTGTCCCTGACCCTCGCACTGCCCGCCTTCGCCAAGGAGACGGTGGTTGCGGGGGTGAAGTTCCCCGAGACCGTCACGGTCGAGGGCAAGGAGCTGAAGCTGAACGGTGCGGGCCTGCGCACCAAGGCCATCTTCAAGGTGTACGCCGCGGCGCTCTACCTGGAGACCCCGACGAAGGAGGGGGCGCAGGTGATCAGCTCGGACCAGCTCAAGCGCGTGCGCATGTACATGCTGCGCGACCTGGACAAGGCGAAGATCACGGACGCCATCTCCGAGGGCATCGAGAAGAACAACAAGGCAGCAATGCCGGCGCTGAAGGAGCGGCTGGACAAGCTCAACGCGGCCATCCCGGATCTGAAGAAGGGTGAGGAGCTGACGATCACCTACGTCCCCGGCAAGGGCACGCAGGTGCAGAGCAAGGGAGGCCAGGAGCTCTCGCTGGAGGGCAAGGACTTCGCGGACGCGCTCTTCGGAGTGTGGCTCGGCGCCAAGCCCGTGGACGGAGACCTGAAGGACGGGATGCTCGGCAAAGAGGACTGAGCTCCGCGGCTAGAAGAGGCTGAGCTGGGCAGAGGGCCGCGTTGGCCGCCGGAAGGGGGTGGGCGCGGCCTCTGTCATGGTGGACATCCGCATCCCCACCTTGCGCGCTGTCGTGTCGAACAGGCGCTCGATGGTCTCCGCGTAGAGGCCCTCGCCTCGCATGCGGTGCTTGAAGCGAGGATCGGACAGCTCGCCGCCCCGCGTCTCCCGGATGCGGTGGAGCACACGCTCGGCGCGCAGGGGCAGCTTGTCGCGCAGCCGCTCCTCGAAGACTTCCTTCACGGGGCCGGGCAGCCGCAGCAGGGTGTAGTGGGCCCGGGCGGCGCCGGCCTGCCTTGCAGCGGTGAGCACCTTGGCGATGTCCTCGTCATTGAGGCCCGGGATGATGGGGGCCACGGACACCGCCACGTCGATCCCCGCCGCCGCCAGCCGCTCGATCGTCTGCAGCCGCCGCTTCGGCGTGGCCACATAGGGCTCCATCGCCCGAGCCAGCTCCGGGTTGTGGAATGGCACGCTGACGCTCACCCAGAGCTGGGCCTCGCGTGCCAGCGTCTGGAGCACGTCCAGATCGCGCTCGATGAGCACGCCCTTGGTGATGATGCCCACGGGGTTGCGGTACTCGGCGCAGACCTCCAGGCACCGGCGCGTGAGCCGCAGTGAGGCCTCCAGCGGCTGGTAGCAGTCCGTCACGCCGCTGAAGACGATCGGCTCTCCCTGCCAGCGTGGGCGCTCGAAGGCCTCCCGGAGCAGCTCCGGCGCGTGGGGCTTCACGACGATGCGCGTCTCGAAGTCCGTGCCCGCCCCCATGCTCAGGTACTCGTGGGTGGGGCGCGCGTAGCAGTAGGCGCAGGCGTGCATGCAGCCGCGGTACGGGTTGATGCTCCAGGTGAAGCACACGTCCGGGCTGTTGTTGCGCGCCAGCACCTCGCGGCTGTGATCCTCCAGCACCTCCAGCCGCGAGGGGGGGATCTCATCGAGGTACTCCACCTCGGTGCTCGCCCACGGGTTGGGCGGATTGGAGACGGGACGCGCCTTCACAGGAACAAGGTGGACCTGAAAAGACGTTCAGTCAAGCGCTGCCGGATATTCCCGGAAATACGAAGGCCGGTAGCCCAGAGTTTCCTCAGGAGCTACCGGCCTTGACGCCAGAGCGGCGGACCGGGTTCGAACCGGCGACCCCGAGCTTGGGAAGCTCGTGCTCTACCAGCTGAGCTACCACCGCGACCGAAGCGTTCTCAAGGTAGGAGCACCGCCTGACCTTGTCAACGAGAAGTAACGGCTTCGTCCGCTCGGCTACTCGCCTTCCTCAACGGTGAGCTGGTACGGGTCCTGGAAGTTGGACTCACGGTTCTTCGCGTCGCGGACCTCGAAGAGGTAGACGCCCGGCTCGAGGCTGTAGCGGATGCGCTCTGGCTGGTCGCCCTTGGCCCGGTCCGCCGTCTGCACGAGCGACAGCTTGCCGTCCTCGCCCACCCGGTGGAGGTACAGGCCCACGTCCACCTTGAGGATGCCCAGCAGCGTGGCGTGGATGGGCGTGCGCACCGGCCGGTCCGTCAGGTCCAACCGGTAGTAGTCCACGTCCTTCGGCGGGTACACCGTGCCCCGCACGGCCTTGCCGGTGGCGATGTCCATGGCCCGCTCCACCGTGTTGTTGGGCTCACGCTCCTCGCTGCCGTTGTCCGGCACCGAGGTGATCGTGATCCGGTACGGCTGGTCCGGGTTCTCGTAGTCCCGCACCCACTTGCCCTCGACCTTCCGCGAGGCCCCCTCCACCTTGAAGTAGCAGGTGCCGTTGCAGGCCACGTTGTTGAGCCGCTCGGGCTCCTTCAGCTCGCCGTCGTTGGCCTTCAGCGTCACCGTCTCCGTCTTCCCATCCCCCTCCGGCGCATCCACCGCTGACAGCACCAGGTCCAGCCGCTCCACCCCGGACACCTCCACCTTCGCCAGCACCGGCTCCGTCGTCCTCAGCGCGTAGTAGTCCGCGTCGTTCTTCGGTGCGAGGAAGCCCTCCTTGAAGCCCGAGCCCTGGATCAGCGTCGCCTTGTAGAGCTCGTCATTGGGCTCCAGCTCCGCGTTGGCGCCCGCCTCCTCCAGAGACACGGAGAGCGTGTACGGATTCGTCGCGTTGTACGTGCGCTTCGCCTCCTTGCCCGAGCCGACCCAGCCGCTCTTCACCACGACGTAGACGACCTTGTCCGTGGACCGCACGCCGATGTTGCGCAGCGTGAGCGCCTCGCCCTCCTTGCTGGCGCGCAGTGAGAACAACGGGGCCTCCGCGGCGGACAGCACCGCCAGCTCCGGCCGCACGCCCTCGATGGAGGACAGCTCAATCTTCAGCGCCACCCCTGGCGGCTCTACCGGCACGGCAGGTAGGGCCGCTGCGCCTGGAGCCGCCCCTGTCGTCCCAGCGGCGCTCTCCGTCCCGGTCCCCTCGGGCGGAGGCGAGCCCAAACCCTCGGCAGGAGGTGAGCCCAAACCCTCGGTAGGCGAGCCCAAACCCTCGGGCGGAGGCGAACCCGAACCCTCGGGCGGAGGCGAGCCCAGCCCCTCGGACGGAGGCGTTGTTCCCTCGGGCGTTGGAGAGGGGGGCGTGCCCTGCGGTGCCGGAGGAAGCGTGCCCTCGGTGGGCGCCAGCGACGGGGGGGTGGGGGCAGGGGGAGTCCCCTCAGTGGGAGCGGCGGGGGTGCTCGGCTCCTGCGCGGGCAGCTCGATGCGGTACCAGTCCTCATCTCCCGCGTGACCGATGTATGCCGCTACCGTCTGCCCAAGCGTCAGCGGCGTCGCGTCCACGGCCCGATCATTGGGCTCGCGCTCCTCGCCGTCATTGGGACGCCGGTAGGTGAGTGTCAGTGTGTACGAGCCGCCGCTGCCCTTGCGGGCGGGGGCCACGCGCACGTAGCGCTCGCCTTCGACATAGAGGTTGGGGTAGCGCTCCGGCTTGCCTTCCCCCTCGCTGTTCACCCCTCCCAGCCGGTTGCGATCCCGATCATACACGTCGATCGTCACATCCCCGCCCGGGATGCCGGTGACGGTGATCTCCGCCGTCCGCGCGGACAGAGGCGCCAGCCGGTACCAGTCCTCGTCGCCCTTGGCCGGATCGGCCGAGAGGGCCCCGCTCACCACCGCGTCTCGCGCCAGCGTCAGCGCCTGATCCGGCCGCTCGTTGGGCTCCTGCTCGCTCACCATGTCCGGGCCGGCATCCACCGGTCCCGCGTCGGCTCCCTCGTCCTTGCCCTTGGGACAGCCGGCCAGCACCGCACACACCGCAATCCAGCCCAGACGTCGCATCGCATTCCCTCGCTTCGGCCGCCTACTCTTCCCCGTGGGGACGGGGTGTCAAGCACCGCAAACATCGCAGCCCTCGTTTTCATCCGGACGGCCCGTGGACTGGAGCGATCCGCGCAGACCGATCCAAGATGCCGGCTCATGCGAAGCCTCCCGGCCCTGGCCAGCCTGTTCCTCCTCGCCGTTGCTCCCCCCGCGCTCGCCGCGCCGCCGCCCTCCGTGGGCTATGCCCAGGCGGAGGACTACCTCGAGAAGGACTCGAAGCCCGGGAAATACACCCCGCTGAACGTGCTCGATGGGCGGGACACCACCGTCTGGTGCGCGCCGGAAGGGGAGGGGGCTCCCTCGCTGATGACCATCGGCTTCAAGGGGGTGGCCACCGTGGACGAGGTGCGCGTCTACACGGGCAACGGCTCGGGCCGGGACGCCTTCAAGGCGTACGCCCGGGCGAAGAAGATCACCCTGGAAGGCAAGGCCAACGCGCGCGGCTTCACCCTCGAGGACAAGCGGGGGCTGCAGACGGTGCCGCTCAACCCCCCTGTCTCCGGGGCCTGGCTCACGCTCGAGGTGAAGGACACCTTCCCAGGCTCCGAGTCGCAGACCCCTGTCTGCCTCACGGACATCGTCTTCTACTCGGAGGGCAAGCCCCTCAACGGGACGAAGCTGGCCCCGGTGCTGAAGTACGACGCTCGCAGGGCGCCCCTGCTGGGCACCTGGTTCGGGGGGCTGGAGGGCGCACCGGACCGCTTCCTGTCCTTCTACGTGGACGGGACGTACCGCTTCGTCCACGAGCCGCTGGACGGGGGAGAGCCCACAGTGCTTACAGGGGGGTACACCGCCTCGAGCTCACGCCTGTCCCTGGAGCTTTCGAAGAAGGGCAAGGTCTCGGTCCGCTTCAGCCGCGAAGAAAAGGGGGGCTCGGCGGGTGGGTACACGCTTACCTTGGCGGGCGATCTCCCGGAGGAGTGGAAGGAGCCCTTCCGGAGCCGCCCCTGAGGGGGGCTTGGAGCGAGGCCTGGCTAGACGGCGGCTGACTTCTTCTTGCCGCTGAAGGCCTTGAAGAAGTCGACGATCTCCGTGACGGCGACCTTCACATCGGTCGCGTCCTGGAACTCGGACTCCAGGAAGATGCCGCCACAGGACTCGCAGGTGTCGTAGCTGAGGGGGTGGTGCCGGTCCCCACCGTTCACCCGGACGAGGTCGACCTGGCACTCAGGGCACTGGCCGGTAAGCGCCTCCGCGTCCACCTTGCCGCCCTGACTCTCCAGCCCAGGGAGGTTGCTGTGGAGGAGGACACGGTTCAGGTCCGCGACGTCAATCCAGAGCCCGCCGCAATCTCCACACTTCCGCAACGTCATGTCGTCCCCCTCGAGATCGGCCATCTCGACGCTGCACGTGGGACAGTTCATGGGGCGGCTCGTTCTCCTGGAAGAGGGAGGCTTGCTCCCTGTGGATTGGAGAATGATAGGGCGTCCAATTTTCAGGATGCAACCGGTGTCGGCCGATCTGTTGCAAACGCGCCGTCAGGCAGCCCTCAGGCCTTTACTCGGCGGATGTCCGCCCCCAAGCTCCGCAGCTTGCGCTCGAGCCGCTCGTAGCCCCGGTCCAGGTGGTAGACGCGCGCTACTTCTGTACGCCCTTCGGCCCGGAGGCCGGCGAGGATCAGCGAGGCGCTGGCTCGCAGGTCCGTGGCCATGACAGGCGCACCGGACAGCTTCTTGACCCCCTTCACCACGGCCGTGGGGCCCTGGATGGTGATGTCCGCCCCCATGCGGTGCAGCTCCGCCACGTGCATGAAGCGGTTCTCGAAGATGTTCTCGGAGATGACGGAAGTGCCGTTCGCCACACACATCAGCACCATGAGCTGAGCCTGCATATCCGTGGGGAATCCCGGGTGCTCGGTGGTGGTGATGTTGACGGGGTGGATCGTCTTGGGGGCCTTGCAGCGGATCCCCCCGTTCTCGGTGGTGAGGGTGCAGCCGGCCTCGCGCAGCTTCTGCAGGACCGGCTCCAGGTGCTCGGGCACGGCGTGCTTCACCAGCACGTCTCCTCCGCTGATGGCGGCGGCCACCAGCAGGGTGCCCGCCTCGATGCGGTCGGGGAGGATGGAGTGCTCCACGGGGTGCAGGGAGTCCACCCCGTCAATGGTGATGACGGAGGTGCCCGCGCCCTCGATCCGGGCCCCCATCTTGTTGAGCACCTTGGCCAGCTCCTCCACCTCGGGCTCGCGGGCGCAGTTCTCCAGCACGGTCCGGCCCTTGGCCAGCACCGCCGCCATCATCACGTTCTCCGTCCCGGTGACGGTGA
>Ga0190275_10001054_pt1 | contig 21184 bp, 18 predicted proteins | sample Popmic550T_FD_133745 | JGI IMG/M metagenome (GOLD analysis project Ga0190275, IMG submission 133745) | Populus adjacent soil microbial communities from riparian zone of Yellowstone River, Montana, USA - 550 T | ecosystem: Environmental > Terrestrial > Soil > Riparian zone > Trees stand | place...
AGTCCAGCCGCTACGAGTTCTCCGTGTTCGTGGGCCAGGTCCACGGCGATGCGCGCCAGTTCGCCCAGCGCCTCCACGGCGCCGCGGTCGCACCCGACCGCAGCGTGCTCGTGATGGTCGACCCGGGCGCCCGCCTGATCGAGGTCGTCACCGGCGACGTCGTACGCCGCACCCTGACCGACGCCGAGGTCGACCTGGCCATCGTGCAGATGCAGTCCGCCTTCGCGGAGGAGGACCTGGTGGGCGGTCTCACGCGCGGGATCGCGCAGCTCGCCGACCACGCACGCTGACTGCCGCCCAGACCGCTGGCAGGCTCGCGCTCAGGGGGTTTGGGCGTCGCGCTTCTGCGCGGCAAGCGCCCGCACGACGTCGGCACGACCCTCGGTGACGTAGCGCCTCGCGCCGGGACCGGCATCAGTGGACGCGAGCCACTCGTCGACCCGGGTCAGTAGCTCGGGGGAGCCCAGCGGCTTCGGGAAGAGGTACTCGACGGCGACCGACGCCTTGTGGGGTCCGAGCGCGTCCCACAGCGTCTCGGCGGCCTGGAGGTAGGCGTCGACGTACGGCTCGAGCACGGCGCCCTGGTCGGGCCGCATGAACGACAGGACGATCGAGCGGGACGTCTCGTTGGGCGTGTTGGGATCGAGCACCGTCTGCCACGCAGCGGCCTTGGCCTCGGGCGTCGGGCGGGCGGCCCGCGCCGCCGCCGCGTGCTCGCGACCGGAGATGGTCTTGTCGCGCGCGAGCTCGGCGTCGATGAGGTCCTCGCCGATCCGGCCGGCGCGGGCAAGCCCGGTGACGAGTACCCAGCGCAGGTCCTGGTCGACGTCGAGGCCTTCGAGCGTCAGCGAGCCGTCGAGCAGCCCCTCGATCTCGTCGAGGATCTCCGGGCTCCGCGCGGCGACGGCGAGGTGCCGGGCGAACGTGAGCTGGTGGTCGCCGCCGGGGCTGGCTTCGTCGAGTAGCTTCCGCAGCCCCTTCTCCCACGCGTCCTTCACCGCGTCGCGGTTGGCGGGCGCGGTGTAGTAGTTCATGGCGAGTGCCGCGAACCGGGGGAGGGCGGCGAGGCCCCAGGCGTCGGTCTCGGTGCCGATGTTGCGCAGCACCAGGTCGACGAAGTCGCTGGCACGCATCTCGGCGTCGCGCGTCATGTCCCAGGCCGCGCCCCAGCACAGCGCGCGGGCGAGGGAGTCGTCCAGCTTGCCGAGCCCCTCGACCGCGGTGGCGAGGGAGCGCTCATCGAGCCGGATCTTGGCGTAGGTGAGGTCGTCGTCGTTGAGCAGCAGCAGGTCGGGCTGCCGGGCACCGGCGAGCTCGGGCACCTCAGTCAGCTCACCGCGTACGTCGATCTCGATCCGGTCGCGACGCACGAGCGCCCGGTTGCCCTGCTCGTCGGGCACCGCGTCGTAGAGGCCGATCCCGATCCGGTGCCGGCGCAGGGTGGGCCAGTCGGGGTGGGCGGTCTGTCGCACAGTGAAGGAGGCAAGGGTGCCGTCCTCGGCGAGCTCGAAAGCCGGTGTCAGGGTGTTGACACCCGCGGTCTGCAGCCACTCCGAGGCCCACGAGTCGAGCTCACGGCCCGAGGCCTTCTCCAACGCGGACAGCAGGTCGGCGAACTCGCCGTTGGAGAACGCGAAGTCCTGGAAGTACTGACGCAGTCCGGCCAGGAACGGCTCCAGGCCGACCCAGGCGACCAGCTGCTTGAGCACCGCCGCGCCCTTGGCGTAGGTGATCATGTCGAAGTTGACCTCGACCGCGTGGAGGTCGACGTTGTCGGCCGCGATCGGGTGGGTGCTCGGCAGCTGGTCCTGCCGGTAGCCGGTCTGCTTGCGCGCGTTGGTGAAGCCGGTCCAGGCGTCGGTGAACTCGGTCGCCTCGACCTCGGCGTGGTAGCACGCCCACTCGGCGAACGACTCGTTGAGCCACAGGTCGTCCCACCACTTCATCGTGACCAGGTCGCCGAACCACATGTGGGCCATCTCGTGCAGGATCACCGAGCTGCGGAACTCGTAGAACGCCTTGTCCTGACGGCTGCGCGGGAGGTACTCGTCGCGCAGGGTCACGCACCCGGCGTTCTCCATCGCGCCCATGTTGTACTCCGGCACGTACAGCTGGTCGTACTTGTGGAAGGGGTACGGGTAGCCGAACTCACGCTCGAAGAACTCGAAGCCCTGGCGGGTGGTCCGCAGCAGCTCCTCGACGTCGAGGTACTCGACGAGCGACTGACGGCAGTAGTGCCCCAGCGGGATCGTGCCGTGCGCGCCCTCGTAGGTGTGGTGCACCTCGTAGTACTCACCAGCCACGATGGCCGTGATGTACGTCGACATCCGCTCGGTCTCCGGGAACAGCCAGACCGCGCGCTTGTCGTCGAGCGGCTCGGGCTCCGGCGTCGGTGCGTTCGACACCACCGTCCAGTGGACCGGCGCGGTCACCCGGAAGGTGAAGCGGCTCTTGAGGTCAGGTTGCTCGAAAGTCGCGTAGACCCGACGGGCGTCCGGGACCTCGAACTGCGTGTACGTGTAGACGCGGTCGTCGACCGGGTCCACGAACCGGTGCAGCCCCTCGCCGCTGTGGCTGTAGGTGCAGTCGGCCACCACGACCAGCTCGTTGTCGGCGGCTAGGCCGGTGAGCTCGATCCGGCTGTCGACGTACGCCGTCTCGGGGTCCAGCAACTCGCCGTTGAGCGTGATCGAGTGGACGTCCGCGTCGACCAAGTCGACGAAGGTGTCACGGCCGGGCTCACGGCAGGTGAAGCGGACCGTCGTCGTCGAGCCGAACGTGGTCGCGCTGGTGGTGAGGTCGAGGTCGACTGCATAGGAGCTGACATCGAGCAGCGCCGATCGTTGGGCGGCCTCGTCCCGCGTGAGGTTGGTTCCCGGCATGACGCGCATCCTCTCACCGGGGTGGCTGGGGCGGGAACCGGGTCGCCTCAGGGCCTGGCCAGGGAGACGACCGTGTCGGCGAGCAGCTCGGGGCCGCGCCACTGCTCGCCGGTGGCGACGTTCCAGGCCAGGGTCACCAACGGGTTACCTCCGGCCCCGGGCATCGCGACCAGCACCACCCCCGGGTCGATCCAGCCGATGACCCGCCCGCCACCGCCGTTGAGGTCGACCCGCTCGACCGGCAGCATCGAAACGACCTCGCCCTCGGGGTCGAGGGCGACGAAACCGCCGCGGTCCCAGGCGCGGTCGGGCCACCGGGCTGTCAGCTCCCGGCGGGCGACGACCAGGTCCTCGTGGCCGGTTGCCTCGTTGAGCACGCCCAGCAGGTCGGTTGAGATGTCGAGTGGTGCCCCGTCCCCGTCGGGGGAGAAACGCTCCCACGCGTGACCCGTCGCCACTCCCCAGTGGTTGGCGAGCACGGTCCCGTCGTCCAGCAGCGCCGCGTGCTCGGGGTCGAAGGGCACCCGGGTCACCTCACCGTCCGCGAGGTCGACCCGCCACCCCGCGGGATAGGCAAAGGTGTTGTCGTTGCCGGTCGCCCAGTAGCCCCGCGACATCAGCACCGAGTCGCCGTCCGGCGACCAGAACGCGTAGCGCCCCGCCCAGCTCGCACCGAGCCCCGGCACCGGGTACGACGTGGTCCCGGCCGTGGTGAGGTCGACCACGACGACACCGTCGGCCAGCCCGAGTGCCAGCCGGGTGCCGTCGGGCGACAATGAGCCACGGTGCAACCCGAGCAGGCCGCCGTCACCGTCGTCTAGGTCGTGGTCCGAGACGTCGATCCAGCGCCAGCGACCGTCGTCCCCGATCACCACGACGTTGGCGTCGCCACCGAGGTCGTACTGGAGCGCGGTCGTCGCCCGGGTGACCGGGTCCTCGGCCAGGGGCGTGGGACGCTCCGGTGAGAGCCAGTAGCCCAGGTCGCGCGGGTACGCCGGGAGGTCGGCCCAGTCCGCAGGGTCGGACATCGGCAACAGATGATCCTTGCCCACGACGCCGGCTGTGGCCGTGTCGTCGACCGTGAGGTCGGGGACCGTCGGGCTGGTCGGAACAGGTTGCGGCGCCGGTGACGGCGAGCCGCCGAGCCCGGCCACGCCGGCCGAGACGGCGGCCACGACGGCGACCGAGGCGGCGGCGGTCATGGCGACAGCGGCCGCCGAGCGACGTCGTCTCCGCCGTCCGGCGTACCAGATGTCGGTGGGGTCCACGTGCGACTCCACGTCACGGGTCGCGGCGTGCAGCACGTCGGACAGGGTCGGTTCGGTCATCGGAGTGCCTCCTTGCCGACGAGGTCGCGCAGGTCGGGGTGGTCCCGCAGGCGGGCGAGGGCGGTGTGTGCCTGGCTCTTGATGGTGCCGAGGGACACCCCGAGGACCTCGGCTGCCTGACGCTCGGTCAGGTCGTCGAAGTACCGCAGCACGACCACCGCCCGTTGACCGTGGGGGAGGGTGGCGAGCGCGGCCAGCACCACGTGACGCACCTCGGTGTCGGTTGTCGGTGTGGCTCGGTCGGACGCCACGGCGTCGGGTGCGCCCACCGGCGTCTCGCGGCGGCGGCGCCACCACGTGGCGTGGTCGCGGAACACGATCCGCCGGGCGTACGCCGTCGGCTGCTCGTCGCGCAGCCGCTCCCAGCGAGCAGCCACCTTGACCGCCGCCTCCTGGACGAGGTCCTCGGCCAGCGCGATGTCGCCGGTGAGCAGTGTCGCCGAGCGCAGCAGCGCCGTGCGCTGGCCGGCGAGCCAGTGGGTGAAACCCTCGGGAGCGGGCACGTCACCTCCTTCTGCGGATCGGTCTGGTCAGTCTCATCGGCGTCGGTCCCCCTGTGAACGACCGGCGGGGGTCAAAAGGTTGGGACGCGGCTGCGACGGATGGGGCGCCTGAGAATTTTGGTGAACATGTGGCGCGCCTGCTTGACATGAGGTTCACTTACGTCCCGTGACCCCCACCCCCCGCCCGCTCCTGCGCGCCCTCGTGGCGACCGTCGCGCTGATCTTGCTGGTCGGCGTGCTCGCGGTGGCGGCACCGGCCGTCGCGACCTCGAGGTACCTCTGCACCGGGTACGCCGCTTGCCAGCAGGCGGACTACCCGCACTTCGGCTACAAGCGGGCGGGCCGCAAGATGTGGTGGCGGATGTACAGCGGGCACAACTGCACGAACTACGTCGCCTACCGGCTCGTCAAGGGCGGCATGTCGCCGGAGCGGCCGTGGGACAGCACCGGTATGGCCTACAACTGGGGCCGCGCCAATCGCTCGATCACTGACGACACCCCGATGGTCGGCGCGGTCGCATGGTGGGAAGCCGGGGACAGCGTCGGCAGCAGCGGGCACGTGGCCTTCGTTCAGCAGGTGGTGTCGAACCGCAAGATCATCATCTCCGAGGACAGCTGGAGCGGGGACTTCCACTGGCGCGTGATCCGCAAGCGCGGCGGCGGTTGGCCGACCGGCTTCATCCACTTCGACGACCGGGAGGTCCGGCCCGTCGCGCAGCCGACGATCACCGGCGACCCCGCGGTCGGCAGCCCGCTCACGGTGAACGTCGGCCGGTGGAAGCCCGAGCCGACGTTCGCGGTGCAGTGGCGCAGCGGCCGGAAGGCGATCCCTGGTGCGACCGGGAGGAGCTTCACTCCGACCCCCGAGCAGCTGCGGACCCGGCTCACCGTGCGGGTCTCGGCGACCGCGCGCGGCTACCGGCCGGGCAAGGCCTTCACCGCGCTGACCACGCGGGTGGCGCGTGGCACCATGACGCCGACGTCGACGCCCACCCTGTCAGGTACAGCACGCGTGGGCGAGCAGCTCAGGATCTCCGGCGGCTCCGGCTCGCCGGTGCCGGACTCCCGCGAGATCCGGTGGTACGCCGACGGCGAGCTGCTCACGGGCGCCACGGGCGACCGGCTGACCCTGGCTCCCGGGTTGCGGGGCAAGAAGATTTCGGCCGCCGTGGTGCTGCGCCGCGAGGCGTACCGTCCGCTCCGCCTGGACACCGGCCAGACCCGGGGGATCGCACCGGGACGGATGGAGATCACCGAGCCGTTCACGCTCACGGGACGTACCCGGTACGGCAGGTTGCTCACGGTCGAGCCGGGCGCGGTCTCACCCGCTGACGCGACCGCGCGCTACACCTGGCTGCGTGACGGCGCCCCGATCGCCGGCGCTCGCGACGCGACGTACCGGCTCGGTGCTGCGGATGTCGGCCACGAGGTATCGGTGCGAGTCGAGCTGCGCCGGGAGGGTTACCGCGACACGATCGTGGACCTGCCCGCCGCAGGATCCGTCACCACCCGACCGAGGCTGACCCTCGAGGCGGTCGGCGGCGCGCGGCGAGCGGTCGTGCAGCTGCAGGTCACCGCACCCGGTGTCGCGCACCCGGGTGGTCGCGCGGTGGTGCGGATCGCCGGCCGCGAGGTCGAAGGGGTGGTCGAGGACGGCCGGCTGCGGCTGGTCGTGCGCGGGATCGACCCGGGCCGCTACCGGGTCCGGGTCGCCTACCTCGGCACCAGCCGGATCGAGGCGGCCAGCGTCTCCGACCGGGTGCGGGTCCGGCGCCGCTGACCGTTGTCGGCATCATGTTGAATGGTCAACATGACCCCTCCCCTCAAGAACGCCGACTTCTGGTTCGACCCGGCCTGCCCGTTTGCCTGGATCACCTCCCGCTGGATCCTCGAGGTCGAGCAGGTGCGCGACGTCTCCGTGACGTGGCACATCATGAGCCTGGCCTACCTGAACCAGGACAAGGACGACATCTCCGACGACTACCGGGCGAGGCTGCGCACCGCGTGGCAGCCGGTCCGGGTCTGCATGGCGGTGGAGCAGCACGATGGCAAGGAGGCGCTGCTCCGGCTCTACACGGCGCTCGGCACCCGCCGCTTCAACGGGGGTGAGGACTACACCCGCGAGACCATCGAGGCGGCGCTGGTCGACGCCGGCCTGTCGCCCGACCTCGCCGCCGCGATGGACGACGAGAGCTACGACGACGCGATCAAGAAGTCGCACCACCACGGAATGGACCAGGTCGGCGACGACGTCGGCACGCCCACGATCGCCTTCGAAGGGGCCGCGTTCTTCGGCCCGGTCCTGAGCACCATCCCGCGCGGCGAGGAGGCAGGCCAGGTGTGGGACGGATGCATCGCACTGGCCAAGGTTCCCTACTTCTCCGAGCTCAAGCGTTCGCGGACCCGGGACCTCGACTTCAGCTGACCACGAGCGGCGCCGGTACGCTCGAGACCATGACCGGCGCCCTGTTCGTGCCGGCGGACTTCACGCCGCCGACCTCCCTCGACACGGACCAGTTCCGTCTCGAGCCGCTCGGTCCGCAGCACAACGAGGCCGACCATGCGGCGTGGATGTCGAGCATCGATCACATCCGGGCGACGCCGGGATATGCCGACGGCGACTGGCCCCCTGTCGAGGGGATGACGCTCGATGCCAACCTCTCCGATCTGCGCGGTCACGCCGACGACTTCGTCGCCCGGAGGGGATTCACGTTCACCGTGCTCGACCCGGACGACGGTGACGTGATCGGCTGCGTCTACCTGTACCCGGCCGCAACCGACGACGAGGACGTCACCGCGAAATCCTGGGTGCGCGCCAGCCGGGCCAATCTGGACGTCCCACTCGCGGACGCCGTCGCCGCCTGGCTGGATGCAGTCTGGCCGTGGCCACGGGTGAACCGCGCAGGTCGCTGAATCGCGTGCGCTCCCGCGCGCTCGAACTCAGCAGATCACGAGCCACTGCCCGCCGATGCGGCGGCCGTGCTTGCCGTGACTGCCGCCATCACGGCCGCCTGGGACGCCTGCACGCTGGCGCGGACCGCGTCGCTCGCCCAGTGACCCTCGCCGACCTCCTTGGCACGCTTCTTGACCGTCTTCGCCGGGACCTCGCCGCGCTCCACGACCTTGTGGGCCCGGTCGACCGCGGCCAGCAACGCCGCCAGGGCCGCGGTGCGCGGGTCGGGCTCTCGGCCGTCCACGAGCGAGGCCTGGAGTCGCTGCCGCACCTCCGCCTCGTGCCGGGCGTCCGCGGCGGGCCACGTCGTCCTGGGGAACAGCCCCAGCACCTTCGACCGACGTCGCTCGATGAGGCCGCGCGCGACGAGCCGGTCGAGCAGCGCCGGCCGGAGGCCCTTGCCGAGCTTGTCGACGAGCTGCTGCGCCGACCGGGACTTCTCGGCCACCACCGAGAGTGCGTCCGCGAGCAGCGGGTCTACCGGCGTGCCGCCGTGGCCGGTCGCGCGCGCCCGGGCCGTCCTCAGGATCCGGGTGTGCTCGACCTCGACCTGTCCCGCGAGCGACAGCTCGACCAGGAGGGCGCCGCCGAGGAGCGGCCGCTCGTAGGAGGACGTCATCGTGCCCTTCTCGTCGTCGAGCAGGAGCAGCAGCAGGTCCTCCGCGATGAGGGTGTCCACAGCCCCACCGTACGGTCGCGGGGTCGACACTGTGGTTGATGTGACGCATGATGCTGGAGTCATGCCTCCCTCCCCGGCCGGACGACGCTGTGCCGCTGCTGTCGTCGCAGCGGTGCTGACTTGGCCCCTCGTGACGACGGTCGCCCCGTCGACGGCCGCGGACCGCGCCGTCGCCGAACCCGTCATCAGGCTCGCCGCTTCTCCGGGCTCACCGGTCCGCAGCGCCGAGACCGCACTGGCCCCCGGCCTCACCCGACTGCGTACCTCGACGTACTCCCAGGTCGCCGTGACCTGGCGGGGTTCGGCCCCGCGGGTCAGCGTGCGGACCGGGCCGGCCCAGCCGTGGCTGGCGCTGTCGCCGCTCGCCGACGGACCCGACCGTGGCTCCGTCGAGGGCAGGGCAGGTGTCTCCGGGACAGATCTGCTCTGGACCGGACCCCGCACCGGGCTGGACGTCCGCGTCCGCGGCACGGGCTTCAGCGACCTCGAGCTGGTGCTGATCGAGCCCGGCTCACTGCCCTCGGACGAGGGCTCCGGGCCCTCGGCCCCCACCACCGCCGCGCGGGCTGCCGTTGACGAGCCCGAAGCGGCCCCCCGCCCGCGCCTCTACACCCGCAAGGACTGGGGCGCCGACAACTCCTGGCGCAACGGCAAGCCGGCCTACCTCAGGGTGCTCAGGCAGGTGCACGTCCACCACACGGCCACCAGCAACCGGTACTCCAGGGCGGACGTGCCCGGCCTCATCCGGGGCATGTACCGCTACCACACCAAGACCCTGGGCTGGTTCGACATCGGCTACAACTTCTTGGTCGACCGGTTCGGCCGCGCCTGGATCGGCCGCTCAGGGGGCCCACGACGGCTGGTCCGCGGCGCGCACACGCTCGGCTTCAACCACGCGTCGGTCGGCATCGCGGTGATCGGCAACCTCGACAGCCGCGAACCCTGGGGCAAGGCCGTCACCAAGCTGCGCCGGCTGGCAGCGTGGAAGCTCGACTCGCGCGACCGCCGGGCGGTCGGGAAGGTCTGGGTCCGGTCGACGGGCAGCGACAACTACAGGGACGGCCAACGGGTGCGGTTGCCCGTGATCGACGGCCACCGCGACACCAACGACACCGCGTGCCCCGGTCAGCACCTGTACGACCGGCTGCCCGGGATCCGGCGCCGTACACAGGCCAGGATGGACGCCTTCTCCCCTCCGGACTGACCTGCGTCAGGTCCACCCCAGCAATGCGGTGTCGGCCGTCTCGACCCCACTCCTAGGATTCAGCGCATGACCCATGTCCTGTCCGCCGTCGCCTGGCCGTACGCCAACGGCCCGCGCCACATCGGCCACGTGGCCGGTTTCGGCGTGCCCTCCGACGTGTTCAGCAGATACATGCGGATGGCGGGTCACGACGTCCTGATGGTGAGCGGCACCGACGAGCACGGCACCCCGATCCTGGTCACGGCCGACAACGAGGGCGTGAGCGCCCGGGAGCTCGCGGACCGCAGCAACGCGGTCATCGTCTCGGACCTCGTCGGCCTCGGGCTGTCCTACGACATGTTCACCCGCACCACCACGGGCAACCACTACGCCGTGGTGCAGCAGATGTTTGAGGCGTGTCAGCGCAACGGCTACATGGTCGAGCAGACCACGCAGGCGGCGATCAGCCCGTCGACCGGCCGTACCCTGCCGGACCGCTACATCGAGGGCACCTGCCCGATCTGCGGGTACGCCGATGCCCGCGGCGACCAGTGCGACAACTGCGGCAACCAGCTGGACGCGACCGACCTGATCGACCCTCGGTCCAAGATCAACGGCGAGACGCCTGACTTCGTCGACACCCAGCACTTCTTCCTCGACCTGCCCTCGCTGGCCGAAGCGCTGGGGGAGTGGCTCGACGGACGTGAGGCGTCGGGCACCTGGCGTCCCAACGTCATCAAGTTCTCCCAGAACATCCTCAAGGAGATCCGCCCGCGCGCCATGACGCGCGACATCGACTGGGGCATTCCGGTGCCGGGGTGGGAGGACCAGCCGACCAAGCGGCTCTACGTCTGGTTCGACGCCGTCATCGGCTACCTGTCCGCCTCGATCGAGTGGGCGCGGCGGCTGGGCCAGCCGGACAAGTGGCGCGAGTGGTGGAACCCAGCGCCCGACGGGGAGGGGTCGGCCGAGTCCTTCTACTTCATGGGCAAGGACAACATCGTCTTCCACTCCCAGATCTGGCCTGCCGAGCTGCTCGCCCACAACGGCCGAGGTTCGCGCGGCGGCGAGCCGGGGGAGTACGGCGAGCTCAACTTGCCGACCGAGGTCGTCTCGAGCGAGTTCCTCACGTTCGGGGACGCCCAGTTCTCCACGAGTCGCGGGAACGTCATCTACGTCGGTGACTTCCTGGACCGCTACGGCCCGGACGCGCTGCGCTACTACATCTGCGCCGCCGGCCCTGAGACGTCGGACGCGGCCTTCACGTGGGCCGACTTCGTGACCCGCAACAACTCCGAGCTGGTCGCCGGGTGGGGCAACCTGGTCAACCGGACGGCGACGATGATCGCCAAGAACTTCGGTGAGATCCCGGCCGCCGGTCCGCTCGAGGAGGTCGACGAGGCCGTCCTGGTAGCTGTGCGCCACGCGTTCACCACCGTGGGAGACCTGGTCGAGCGTCACCGGCTGCGCGCCGCGATCGGCGAGGCGATGCGGGTGGTCGGTGAGGAGAACAAGTACCTCACGGTCACCGAGCCCTACAAGATGAAGGACGATGCCCAGCGCGAGCGCCTGGCGACCGTGCTGCACGTGGCGGCGCAGTGCGTCAGCGACTGCAACACGCTCCTGGCTCCGTTCCTCCCCCACGCCGCCAACCAGGTCCACCGGGTGCTCGGCGGGGTAGACGAGTTCATGCCGATGCCGCGGGTCGACCAGGTCGATGAGCTCGAGCCCGACAACGGGGCCGGCCTGACGTCCTACCCCGTCATCACAGGCGACTACTCCACCACGCCGACCTGGGCGTCGCGGCCCGTCGTCGCCGGCACCAAGGTCGACAAGCCGACCCCGGTGTTCACCAAGCTCGACCCGAGCGTGGTCGACGACGAGCTTGCCCGACTCGGGTGACCCGCTAACTCCCATGAGCAGTCGGGCGTTCGCGACCGAGCAGGAGCTCGCCGGGATCGAGGCCGACCGGGCGGCCGCGTACGCGGAGGCGCTGCAGGAGAGCAAGGTCGACATCGCCCGGGTGGAGGACGTCGACGCCGGCGGCGTACCCGCCCGGCGCTACGTCCCGCCCCGGCCGGCCGGCGTGCTGCTCTACCTCCATGGCGGCGGCTTCGCCCTGGGCGACCTGGTCACCCACGACGCGATCGCCCGGCGGTTGGTAGACCGGACCGGCTGGGCCGTGTTGCTACCCGACTACCGTCGCTCGCCCGAGCACAAGTGGCCGGCCGCGGCCGAGGACGCCGCCGCGGCCGCCGACTGGCTGGCCGGGCACGCTGGCGACCAGGGCCACCACCGGGTGGTGGTGGTCGGAGACTCCGCGGGCTCGGCACTCGCGATCGGCGAGGTGATCCGGCACCCGGGGCGCTACGCCGGACAGGTGCAGGTCTACCCCTTCGTCGACCCGTCCGCGGCGTCCTACGACCACGAGCTGACCGGTGCGGACCTGCCCGTCGAGCGGTGCGACCTGTTCTGGCGGCTCTACCTGCAGGGTGCCGACGCGTCGGCCGACCCGGCGCTGCGGGTGCTCGACCGCGGCGACCTCGCAGGGCAGCCGCCGGCGCTCGTGCAGCTCGCGGAGCACGACGTGCTCACCCCCGCCGGCCACCGGTACGCCGAGCGGCTTCAAGCGGCCGGCGTGCCGGTGCAGGTCGAGGTCTACCCGGGCGTCCAGCACGGATTCTGGCGCCGGACCGACAACGACCAGGCCGGCCCGGCGCTGGAGCGGGTCGCAGCGTTCCTGTCCACGCTCTGAGTCCGGGTCTCGGATGCCGCGTGCCGCAAAGATCATCGAGTGACGTGCTGGGGTGATGATTCTTGCGGTCAGCTGTCTCGATGGAGTCGTCGCTGACTCAGCCCGGGTCGGGCACGAGCGCGCGCACCGCCGGCAGCTGGGCGAGGGCGTTGACGACGACCGAGAACACCAGCAGCCCCACCGCCCACAGCTCGTGCCCAGCCCACCACAACCCGGCACACGCCCCGACGAAGACCAGCACCTTCACCGACGGGCGCACGACCGGGCCGCCCCAGCGAGCCTTCGGCGACGCGAACGCCCACCACACCGCGACCACCGCGACCGGTGCCGCGACGGCCCCCGGCACGCCCGCCGCTGCATGACCGGCGATGCCGGCCGCCACCGCGGCCAGCACCTCGTCGACGAACACCAGCGTCAAGACCAGCCACCCCCACCCGGCCATCGTCAGAAGCCGCTGGCAGGCGCGGGGGCCAGGTCCCGGCGGAACGCCCGCCACAGCTCGCCGATCGCGCCTGGTCGCCGCTCGGCCACGATGCCCGCACGCTGCTTCGCGAGCAGGTTGGTCCCGCCGAGGTACACCGAGCCGAGCACCGCGACCGGCACCTCGAGGTCGGCCTCGGCGTCGGTGCGCGTGGCCGAACCCTCGCCGCCGCGCGCGACGATCCGCCACCGACCCGCCTGCCACGGTGCGGCCGGATCGGCCACCTCGACGACCACGTCGCAGTCCTCGGAGTACGACCGCAGCGGCAGGGCCGCCGACAGGTCGATGATCCGCAGCCACAGGTTGTCGTGCGTCTGGATGTCGCTGGCCGACCGGGTCTCGGTCCAGTGCCACACGGGGTCGTCGACCCCGATCTGCGGAACCGTGACGTTGCCCATCAGGTCGAAGTCGACCAGGCGCCGGAGCAGAGCGAGCCGGGTCGCGGGCTCGCCGATGAGCGCGAAGACCTCCAGCTTCCCGGCGGGGTTGCCCTGCTCCCACTTGTGCTCGCGCCGGAACGCCGTGATGCCCACGTCCACACCGTCGCGCTGGGCGAACAGGAAGCGCATCGGCTCCTTGTCGCGCATGGAGCGCGGCTGCCGCTGGTGGCGGACGATCCCGGTGTAGAAGGACAGCGCACCGACCACCATGCCGGGCACCTTCGACGCCACCGCGCTCTCGCACGCCACCAGCCGCTCGGCGATGCCGTCGTCGGTCACGCTCGCGAACCGGGTGGTCAGGCGCTTCGCTTCGTCGTCGAGGCCGGGTGCCTTCAGCTCCGTGCCGCGACCGAGTGAGAGGGAGAACGTCTGGGTGGACACGCCCCAGCCGTGCCGACCGTAGATCGCGCCCTCGCTCGCGTGCAGCCCGGAGATCGCGACCCCCTCGCGGTGGGTCTGCTCCACGTGGTGGCGCAGCATCGCGGTGAGCACCCCACGCCGGCGGTGGTCAGGATGGACGCCGACCCAGGTCAGACCTGCCATCGGCACCAGGGTCGCCGCGTCGCCGGCGGCCGGCACGGCGAGCTGCATCGGGCGGACGCCGTAGATGCCGGCGTACGAACCCGGGTCGGCGTCCGGCAGGTCCGCGGCGAACCGCTGGTCGCCGGGGACGCCGACCAGCGCCTCGGACGCCGGCAGCTCGGTCGGCTCGTCGAACCAGACGATCGTGTCGGTGGTGAGGAAGCGCTCGTCGTCGGTGGCACGGTCGACGCGGATCGGGGAATCGGACATGGAACCAGCGTGCCGTCCCGACGGTCCCGGGGCCACCGGGTTTCACTAGGCTCGCCCTGTGACCGCCGAGATGTACCTGCCCACGTTCGACATGCAGCAGAGGTTCGCGATGGACGCCCTGAGGACACGGTGAGCCCGATGACGAACCAGGCAGCAGAGACCGACCAGCGGGTCCGGGTGCACCTCGGCTCCGACCACGCCGGCCTCGACCTCAAGAACCATCTCCAGGAGTGGCTCGTCGACCACGGGTACGCGGTCGTCGACCACGGCCCGTTCGTCTACGACGCGCTCGACGACTACCCGTGCTTCTGCTTACGGGCCGCCGAGGGCGTCGCGGCCGACCGTGGGGCCGGCCGACCGGCGTTCGGGGTCGTCATCGGCGGGTCCGGCAACGGCGAGCAGATGTCGGCCAACAAGGTCGAGGGCATCCGCTGTGCGCTCGTCTGGTCGGACGAGACCGCCCGGCTCGCCCGCGAGCACAACGACGCCAATGTCGTCTCGATCGGCGGCCGGCTCCATGAGCTCGACGAGATGACCGGGTTCGTGGAGGCCTTCCTCGAGACCCCCTTCAGCCACGACGAGCGACACGTCCGGCGGATCGGTCAGCTCGCGACGTACGAGACCGGGGGAGGCCTGCCGCCGCTCCCGGAGTCCGCGCTCGGCGGACCGAAGCATGCCTGAGGGTCACACCCTCCACCGGCTCGCCACCGACCTCACCGCCGCGTTCGCCGGCCGGCGGGTCCGGGTCTCCAGCCCGCAGGGCCGGTTCGCCGCCGACGCAGCCGCCCTCGACGGCGCCACGGTCGTCGCGGCCGAGTCCGCCGGCAAGCACTTGTTCGTCGAGCTCGAGGGTGAGCGCTACGTCCACGTCCACCTGGGTCTGATCGGCAGCTTCGACGTCCGCTCGGGTGCGGCGCCCGCACCCGTCGGCCAGGTCCGGCTGCGGATCGAGAACGGTGAGGCGTACGCCGACCTGCGGGGTGCCATCGTGTGCGACCTCGTCGGGCCGGAACGCCGGGCCACTGTGCTGGGCGCACTAGGACCCGATCCGCTGCGGCCGGACGCCGACCCCGACCGGGCGTGGCAGCGGGTCCGGCGCAGCACCCGCCCGATCGGTGACCTGCTGCTGGACCAGTCCGTGTTGGCAGGCGTCGGCAACGTGTACCGAGCCGAGGTGCTCTTCCGGCAACGGATCCACCCCCAGCGACCCGGCAACACGCTCCGGGTGGGCCAGTGGCGAGCGATCTGGGATGACCTCGTGGTCCTGATGGCCGAGGGGGTCCGAGTCGGCCGGATCGACACGGTGCGGCCCGAACACACGCCCGAGGCGATGGGTCGGGCGGCTCGCGACGACGACCACGGCGGGGAGGTGTACGTCTACCGCCGGACCGGCCAGGCCTGCCTGGTCTGCCAGCGGCCGGTCCGGACCGAGGTGCTGGCCGGGCGCAACAGCTTCTGGTGTGCGCGATGTCAGCCCAGGTTCCGCTCTCGCGCCGTACAGTGACCCGCCATGAGCCCGCAGTCGGGCGGTACCGTCCGCCGGGCGACCTCCGCCCTCCGCATCAGCGCGCCACTGGATCAACGGGTCCTGTGGGTCCTCGTCGTGTTCGCCGTGGCGCTCACCGTCCTGATCTGGACGGTGCCCGAGCAGGCCCCGTTCTCGGCGCTCGTCCTCCCGCTGCTGCTGGGCAGTCTGCTCCTCGGCCCGCGTCACCTGCCGTGGTTCGTGGTGTTCGTGCTGGTGCTGGTGGTCCTCGTGCAAACCCAGCAGGCCACCACCTCGCCGCGCACCGTGGCCGCGGTCATCGTGCTCTTCGCTGCGGGGCTCATCATCCTGGTGATGTCGTTCCGTCGGAGCCGGCTCGGTGTCGCCGGCGCCCAGGGCGAGTCGATGCTGGTCGACCTGCGTGACCGGATCCTGAGCCAGAGCTTCATCCCGGACCTGCCCCACGGGTTCCACGCCGAGAGCGCGCTGCGGTCGGCGGGCGGCACCCCGTTCGCCGGGGACTTCATCGTCGCGGCACGTCCGCCCGACACCTCGCGGCTCGAGGTGGCCGTCGTCGACGTGTCCGGGAAGGGAGAAGGTGCCGGGACGCGCGCGCTGTTGCTCTCAGGTGCGATCGGTGGTCTGATCGGCGCGCTCCCGCCGTCCGAGTTCCTGCAGGCCGCCAACGGCTACCTGTTGCGCCAGGACTGGGAGGAGGGGTTCGCGACCGCCGTCCATGTCTCACTCGACGTCGAGACCGGTCGGTTCGAGGTCCGCAACGCCGGCCACCCGCCAGCCGCGCACCGGGTCGCGGGCTCGGGCCGTTGGCTGCTGCTCTCGGACCCGGGCCCAGCGCTCGGCCTGCTCGAGGGCGTCGGCTTCCCGGTCGTCAGCGGAGAGCTCCGGTCCGGTGATGCCTTGATGGTGTACACCGACGGCATGGTCGAGACCCGCGAGAAGGACATCGCCCTGGGCACCGACCGGATGCTGGGGCAGAGCGACCAGCTGCTTCGCGGCTCGTTCGAAGGCGGCGCCGAACGGCTGATCCGCGCACTGGGTTCCCGCAACGACGACCGGGCGCTGGTCCTGCTCTACCGGACCTGACAGGCCCATCAAGTCCGGCCGGCGCGGCCGCGTTTGGGTCCGCCGGAGATCGGTGTGGCACGATGGTCGGCGCCCAAATCGCTGAGGCGGATTGAGCGCGCGGATGTAGCTCAATGGTAGAGCCCCAGTCTTCCAAACTGGCTACGCGGGTTCGATTCCCGTCATCCGCTCCAAGGGGTCCACGAGCCCGCCGAACGGCGTGCTCGCGACCACTTGGCGGGGCGTAGCGTAGTGGCTAGCGCGCCTGCTTTGGGAGCAGGAGATCGCAGGTTCGAGTCCTGTCGCCCCGACACGACCGATGCACCGCACGACCACCGAAGACCTAGAGACATCCAAGGAGACAAACCTGTGAAGAGCGCCGTCGAGACCTTGAGCCCGACCCGGGCCAAGCTGACCGTCGAGGTGCCCTTCGAGGAGCTCAAGCCGAGCCTCGACGCGGCGTACAAGGCGATCGCCCAGCAGATCAACGTCCCCGGCTTCCGCCGCGGCAAGGTGCCGCCGACGGTGATCGATCGCCAGGTCGGCCGGGCCGCCGTGCTCGACCAGGCCGTCAACGAGCTGCTGCCCAAGGCCTACGTCGAGGCGCTGCAGGAGAATGCTCTCGAGCCGCTCGCCCAGCCCGACATCGAGGTCACCCGGCTCGACGACAACGACGTGCTGGAGTTCACGGCCGAGGTCGACGTGAAGCCGGAGTTCTCGGTCCCCGACTTCGACGGCGTCGAGGCCCAGGTCGAGGACATCGAGATCAGCGACGAGGACGTCGAGGAGCAGGTCCAGGCGCTCCGCGAGCGGTTCGCGAGCCTGCTCGACGTCGACCGTGCCGCCGCCGACGGCGACTTCGTCGTGCTCGACCTCAAGGCCACCCAGGGCGGCGCCCCGGTCGAGGGCGCCGAGGTGACCGGCATGAGCTACCAGGTCGGTCGCGGCGGGATGCTCGACGGCCTCGACGAGGCCCTGACCGGCATGTCCGCCGGTGAGGACAAGGTCTTCACCTCCCAGCTCGTCGGCGGTGACCTCGTGGGCGAGGACGTCGAGGTCGCGGTCTCGGTCTCGCAGGTCCAGCAGCAGGAGCTGCCGGAGTTCGACGACGACTTCGCCCAGATGGCGAGCGAGTTCGACTCGGCTGACGAGCTCCACACCGACGTGCGCGAGCGACTCGGTCGTGGCAAGCGACTCGAGCAGGCCGCGGCCGCCCGCGACGCAGTGCTCGAGGCGCTGCTGGAGAAGATCGAGGTGCCGCTGCCCGAGACCATGGTCGCCGACGAGCTCAACAGCCGCCGCGCAAGCGTCGAGCAGCAGCTCGTCTACGCGGGACTGACGATGGAGAAGTACCTCGAGGACGAAGGCCAGACGCAAGAGGAGTTCGAGGCCGACCTCGAACGCCGCGTGCGGGACGCGATCACCGCGCAGTTCCTCCTCGACGCCGTCGCGAAGCAGCAGGCGCTCGGGGTCGACCAGAACGAGCTGTCCCAGCACCTGGTCCGCCGCGCCCAGCAGTCCGGCCAGGACCCGCAGGAGTTCGCGAACCACATGTTCGAGCACAACCACGTCCCCGAGATGGTGCAGGAGATCCTCCGGGGCAAGGCGTTGGCGACGATCGTCGAGTCGGCCGTCGTCACGGACGCCTCGGGCAACGTGGTCGAGCTCAAGAACCTCCAGCCCGACGGCACCATCGGCGAGCCCGCCGACGACAGCGCCGACGAGACCGAGGTCGAAGCAGGTGCCGAGGCCGGGGCCGAGCCCCAGCTGGCCGACAAGGACTGAGGCACACCGCGGTGGCCGCGCAGCAGGATGACTTCCGTGAAGTCCTCGACCTGACGCGCGGCCACTGGCGCGTCCTGGCGACGCGGGCCGCCCTCGAGCTGGGCGTCGTCGACGCGTTGACCGGTCCGGTGCCGCTTCCCGCGCTCGCCGAACTGGTGGGGGCCGAACCCGAGTCGCTCGTGCGACTGCTCCGGGTGTTGGAGGACGTCGGTCTCGTCGAGCACGACCAGCTCGGCGCCTACCGCCTGACGAGCAAGGGTCGGTTGATCCGCAGCGACGATCCGTCGGGTCTCCGGGCGCTGCTGATGTTGCAGACGTGGCCGCCCCACGTCGCATCCTGGACCGACCTCGACCAGGCGATCCGCGCAGGGAAGGGCACGTTCGAGGCGGCCAACGGGTCGACCCTGTGGGCCTTGATGGCCGGCGACCCCGAGCACACGGCGGTCTTCAACGCTGCGATGGCCCGTCGGGGCGCGGGGCAGGCGACGGCCGTGCTCGAAGGGGTCGACCTGACCGGAGTCCGGACCGTGGTCGACGTGGGAGGCGGTCGCGGCGCCATGCTGACCGAGCTGCTGGGCCGGGTCGACGGCCTGCGCGGGGTCGTCGCCGACCAGGCCGCCATGGTCGCGGAGGCCACCGGGGCGCTGTCGGCCGCCGGCCTCGACGAGCGGTGCGAGGCCGTCGTCGCCGACTTCTTCACGTCGGTCCCCGAAGGCGGCGACGCCTACGTGCTGTCCAACATCCTCCACGACTGGACCGACGACGAGTGCGTCGCGATCCTGCGCGTCGTGCGGGCCGCGATGCCGCCCCACGGGCGGCTCTGGGTGCTCGAGCGGGTGCTCGACCCCGATCCGCCGCGAGACCCGTTCGAGCAGGCCGAGCTCCACCTGCTCGACCTCCACATGCTGGTGACCTTCGGGGCGCGGGAGCGCACCGGCGACCAGTACGCCGCCTTGCTCGCTGCGGCCGGGTTCACGACTCCCGCGGTGCACCACACCTCTGTCCCGTTCGACGTCCTGGAGTCCCGGATCGCACTCGACTGAGTGCACAACCGTTCACTGGGCGGTCTAGGGTGAGGCCATGGACCGCACCGCGCCGGGGGCGCTCGATGCGCTCGCGCTGCTGACCGAGGTGGCCGACCAGCTCGTCGTACGCACGGTGCGCGACACCCACGTGGCCTGGCTCGACCGGATAGGCGGCGGCTCGCTCCACCGCGGCGTTGCCGGCGGTGTGTACGGCAGCTTCGGGTTCGGCCTGCGCGCCGCCACGCGCGGGCTCGGCGCGGCGGCCGACCGCGGGCTGGGCCCGCGCTGGGACTCCCACCCGGCGTCGCGGTTCGTGACCGGCGCGGTCAACGGGCTGATCGGCGATCGGTTGCAGCGGGAGCGGCCGCGACTCGCGATCCCGATGGCGGTCCGCGTCGACGGCGCCGACGTGGCGCCCGATGAGTCCTCGCTCGCCGCGGCCTTCCCGGCGGCCACCGGGCAGGTGGTGGTCTTCCTGCACGGCCTGTGCGAGAACGAGTCCCACTGGAGCCGGCACCGGGACCGCCGCGGCACGACCTACGGCGAGAGCCTGGCCGGGCTCGGATGGACCCCGGTGTTCCTGCGCGCCAACACCGGCCTGCCGCTGCGCGAGAACGGGGTGGCGCTGGCCGCGCTCCTGCACGCCCTGGTGGGGGCGTGGCCGGTCCCGGTCACCCGGGTCGTACTCGTCGGCCACTCACTCGGCGGCCTGGTGATGCGCGCGGCGTCGGCGGTGGTCGACGGCGACGGACCCGCGTGGACCCGGCTGGTGTCCGACGTCGTCACCCTCGGGACGCCCCACCTCGGGTCGCCGATCGCACGCGGCGTCGGGTCGGGGAGCGGCTGGCTGGCGCGGCTCCCGGAGTCAGCCGCGTTCGGGCGGATCCTCGACTGGCGCTCCCAGGGCGTCCATGACCTGGTCGAAGGCCTGGCCGAGGACGTGCCTCCCCTGCCCCGGGCGCGCTACCGGCTGGTGGCCGCGACCCTCACTCGCTCGCCGCGCCACCCGGTGGGCGCGTTCGCCGGCGACCTGCTGGTGCGGCCCCCGTCGGCGTACGGCCGTGGCCGTGGACGGGCGCTCTTCCCCGACGCCGAGGTGCTGCACCTGCCACGTGCGCACCACTTCGACCTGCTCAACGACACCCGGGTCGACGAGGCGTTGCGCCGCTGGCTGGCGTGACGTCCCCGGTCGAAGCGCCGTGCACGTCGGTCGCGCCTTTCGAGACCCCCTGAGTCGCTGAGGTCACTCCTCGATTTCGACGCGCCCGTCGCGGCCTCGTCCCTCGGCCGCGGGGCTTGCTCAATCTCCCCGAGCCCGCGCGCCACGCTCGTTCCTCGCGTGTCGCTGCTCGGTGAAATCCGCTGTGCGCGAACAGGGGTGCCGATCCCGTGGAACCGTCCGACCTTGCGGCTAGGGTCGCAGACGTGAACCAGAACTCCACTGCCCCCCGCTCCTCGGCGGACTCTCCGCAGGGCAACGGCGCCGGCACCTCGACGTACGGTCTCGACGACCACATCTACCAGCGCCTGCTGCGAGAGCGGATCGTCTTCCTCGGCTCCGAGGTCCGCGACCAGAACGCCAACGCGATCTGCGCCCAGCTGCTGCTGCTCTCGGCGGAGGACCCCGAGGCCGACATCTTCCTGCACATCAACAGTCCGGGTGGCTCGGTCGACGCCGGCATGGCGATCTACGACACCATGAACTACATCCCGAACGACGTCGCCACCGTCGGCATGGGCCTCGCGGCCTCGATGGGCCAGTTCCTGCTCTGCGCCGGCACCAAGGGCAAGCGCTACGCCCTGCCGCAC
>Ga0190275_10001055_pt1 | contig 21181 bp, 20 predicted proteins | sample Popmic550T_FD_133745 | JGI IMG/M metagenome (GOLD analysis project Ga0190275, IMG submission 133745) | Populus adjacent soil microbial communities from riparian zone of Yellowstone River, Montana, USA - 550 T | ecosystem: Environmental > Terrestrial > Soil > Riparian zone > Trees stand | place...
CCGGCACCGCCGGCGACCAAGACCTTCACGTCGGGCAGCCTAGGTGAGGACCGATTCTGGCGCCGTGACGTTGCGGTGCGACGAGGAGACGAGGGCAGCGGTGTCGGTACGTATACGCCCGGCCATCGCAGACCTTCCGGCCTATAAGCCCGGACGCAGCGCCGTTGACCTGGCTCGCGAGTTGGGCCTTTCCACGGCGATCAAGCTGGCCAGCAACGAAGTAGCCTTTCCGCCGTTGCCCAGTGTCGTCGCAGCGATCGCCGAGGCTGCGGCCAGCGTCAATCGCTATCCCGACAACGGGGCTGCCGAACTGACTGGGGCGCTGGCGAGAAAGTTCGATCTCTCCGCCGAGTCCGTCGCGGTCGGCTGCGGGTCGGTCAGCCTGTGTCAGCAGCTGCTCCAGTCCTACACAGGTCCTGGTGACGAGGTCCTTGTTGCCTGGCGGTCCTTCGAGGCGTACCCACTGCTGGTCACGGTTGCCGGGGCGACGCTGCGGCCGGTTCCGCTACTCGATCAGACCCATGACCCGGACGCGATGGTGGCGGCGATCACTGACGCGACGCGGATGGTGTTCATCTGCAACCCGAACAATCCCACCGGCACGGCGCTGGGTGGCGCGGCAATGACCCGGCTGCTGGATGCGATCGGTCCGGACATCGTGGTGGTCATCGACGAGGCCTACCGTGAGTTCGTCACCGATCCGGACATCCCGGATGGTCGCGAACTGATGCGGGGCAGGCCCAACGTGTGCGTCCTGCGGACCTTCTCCAAGGCCTACGGCCTGGCTGGCCTTCGGGTCGGTTATCTGCTCGCCGAAGACCCCCAGATCGCCACGGCGGTGCGCAAGACCTATGTCCCGTTCAGTGTGTCGACCCTCGCCCAGGTCGCCGCCCTGGCCTCGCTAGCGGCCGAGGAGGAGATGCGGGAGCGGTGCGCGGCGGTGGTGTCCGAACGCGACCGCGTCAGCGCGGCACTTGCAGAGCTGGGACACGCGGTGCCGATCAGCCATGCCAACTTCGTCTGGCTCCCGCTCGGCGAGCAGGCTATGACCTTCGCCGCGTTCTGTGAGGCACAAGGCGTGATTGTTCGTCCTTTCGCAGGTGACGGAGCCAGGGTCACCATCGGCCAGTCACAGGAGAACGACGCCTTCCTGTCGGCTTTCGCCGATTGGCAGGTTCCGCGCAGCTGACCGGCCGGCTCGGGTCAGATCAGCCGATCCGGTAGCTCGAGGACGGAGACGTCGAAGACGGTGAGGAAATAGACCGCCTGTTCGCACATCGTCTGCTGCTCGGTGCTTCCGTCCTCGAGCAGTTGGGCGTCCAAGGACCCAGTCTCTTCGCCGTCCGCGACGCCGTAGTCGATGACCAGGCGAGCGGAGTCCTGCCTACAACCTGGGTCGATGAAGGCGAACCGTCGAAATCCAGGCTCCAACGGTGGCAAGGTGGCGATCTCACCGTCTCCCAGGTCACCGAAGACATCCTGAGGCTGCTCGCCGTCGGCCAGTTCGACAGACTGGTATTCAGGGTAAGGCCGCTCGCCCTCGACCAACGCACCGAAGCCGACCAGCTCGCCCACGGTGACGTCGGGACGGAGGCTGCCGCAGCCAGCCAGAATCAGGAGCGCGGCCAGTCCGAGCACCGCATAGATCCGCGCCGTCACACCTTTCCGACGCTGATGGGAGCATTTCGGTTGCCTCGTCGAGGGTTTGGGGCGCAGACAATCGCGGGCGGAGCCCTCGGTGTCGGGCGGGGCGGGCTCTTGACAGGATGGGCGGATGCCGCGCCCACGGGTGCTGTCCGGTATCCAGCCGACAGCTGACTCCTTCCACCTCGGCAACTATCTCGGTGCACTCCGGCAGTGGGTCGCCCTCCAGCACAGCCATGACGCCTTCTACTGCGTTGTGGATCTGCACGCGCTCACGGTCGAGCCCGACCCCGAGGCTCTTCGCCGACGCACCCGCGCCAGCGCGGCGCAGCTTCTGGCGATCGGCGTCGACCCCGACCGCAGCACCCTTTTCGTGCAGAGCCATGTCCGGGAGCACACCCAGTTGGCCTGGCTGTTGCAGTGCATCACCGGTTACGGGGAGGCGGGTCGCATGGTGCAGTTCAAAGAGAAGTCGGCCAAAGCCAGCGACCGCACCACCGTCGGGCTGTTCACCTATCCGGTGCTCCAGGCCGCCGACATCCTGCTGTACCACGCTGATGCCGTACCGGTGGGGGAGGACCAGCGCCAACACCTCGAGCTGACCCGCGACCTGGCGCAGCGGTTCAACACGCGTCTGGGCCAGACCTTCACCCTGCCCGAGCCCTACATCGTCGAGGCGACCGCGCGAATCGCGGACCTCGCCGACCCGGCCAAGCAAATGAGCAAGAGCGCCGTCACCGCCGCCGGTCGGATCGAACTCCTCGAAGACCCCGCCGTCAATGCGAAGAAGATCAAGAGCGCCGTCACCGACACCGGCCGTGAGATCAGCTACGACCCGCAGAAAAAGCCGGGTGTGTCTAACCTGCTGGTCATCCTCTCCACGCTCACCGAGGCCAGCATGGACACCCTGCAGGCGCAGTACGCCGGTGTCGGGTATGGCCAGCTCAAGGCTGACGTCGCAGACGCCGTCGAAGCGGTCATCGGGCCGATCCGGGTGCGTACGAGGGAACTGTTGGCCGATCCTGCCGAGGTGGACCGAGTGCTCGCCCGCGGGCGTGACCGGGCGGCCGAGGTCGCAGCGGCGACGCTGGCCCTGGCCGAGGACCGGATCGGATTGCTGCCCAGCAAGCGCGTGCCCGGATGAGCGCGCGACAGGCCACTCAGGTGCCACGTGTCCTGGGTGTTGCCATCCAAGTACCTGACCCGTTGGGCGCGCTGCTGACCGAGTGGCGCGTCAAGGTCGGTGACCCGCTGGCCCACCTGATTCCGCCGCATGTCACCTTGCTGCCCCCCACCGACGTGACGGATCTGGGTGAGGTGGAGGTCCGCCAACATCTGGAATCCGTCGCCGTACGGCACCCGCCGTTCGTGCTCCATCTAGCTGGTACCGGCTCATTCCGGCCGGTGTCGCAGGTGGTATTCGTCACGGTTGCCGACGGGATCTCGGCGTGTGAATTGCTGGCCGACGACGTCAGGTCCGGACTCCTCAGCCGGCCTTTGGCCTACCCGTACCACCCACACGTGACGGTGGCCCACGATGTTGCCCCAGGGATGCTCGACATCGCCTACGACGGACTGGTGGACGTCGATGAGCGGGTCGAAGTAGACGCGTTCTGTTCCTTCGAGCAGGACCCCTCCGGCAGATGGGTGCCCGTCGCGCGGTACCCACTGCAGGGAGACGCGGATGGCTGACCGCTCCGGTCCGGCGACCACCGACGAGTCCGCTGGCGCCGAGCCCGGCCGTCTCGAAGGGCTGCGCGCGCGATACGGCTGGCTCGATCACGTGATCCGGGCGGCCACCCTCTACACCGGTCGCAACGCCGACATTCTTGCTGCGAGCATCACCTACTTCGGATTCCTCGCCCTGTTCCCGCTGCTTCTGCTGGCAGCGTCGGTATTCGGGTTCATCCTGGCCAGCCGCCCTGACCTGCTCGACGACGTGATCTCGAAGATCACCGAATACATCCCCGGGTCAGCCGGCGATCAGGTGGTAGAGGCGCTGACGGCGGCTATCGACTCCCGTGGGGCGGTCGGCGTGGTGGGCCTGTTGGGTCTGCTCTACGCCGGCTTGAGCTGGATCTCCAAGATGCGGCTGGCCATCCAGACCCTGTGGCGGGGAACGCCCGAGGAGAGCAATTTTCTCAAGGACAACGCGCGAGACCTCCTGGCACTGATCGGACTCGGTGGCGGCTTGACCGCCTCCCTTCTGGTCACGGCAGTAGGTACGGCGGCGGCGACGTTCCTCATCGACCTGGTCGGACTGTCCGAGTTCCCTGGGATCACTCTGATCACCGGCGCGCTGGCCATCGCCCTGGCCATCGCGGGCAGCACCCTGGTCTTCTGTTGGCTGTTCGGGAGCCTTTCCGGCCATGACATCCGGTTCCGTGCCGTCCTGCCGGGGGCGCTGCTCGCTGCGGTCGGCTTCGAGATCCTCAAGCTGATCGGCGGCTTCTACCTCTCGCTTGTGTCAAACAGTGTCTCGGCCGGCGTGTTCGGCAGCGTCGTGGGAATCCTGTTGTTCATCTTCCTGGCCTGCCGGTTTCTGCTCTTCTGCGTCGCATGGACGGCCACCTTGCCGCGGTTCGCCCGGCTGGGCCTGGGTCCCGATCAGATGGCCGGGAGCGTCTCCATTTCGCCACTCGCCGACTCGGCGCAGGGCGACGAGTCCGATGACCACGATCGCCCCGACAAGCCCGCGGTATCCCCGGCAGCGGTCGCGGCGGGCCTCGTCGTGAGTGGCGCGGTCATGGCGTCGGTGGGGCGACCACTGGTTCGTCGTTGGTGGAACGGGCAGTAGTCCGTACGGCCACCTCGGCGCTAGAGGGCTCCCATCAAAGGGGCTCCACGTCACCGGCGGCCGCCGTGCCTGCCGACCGGGACGCGCCGGGTCCAGAACAACGTGCCCACCGCGATCACCAGGCTGCCGATCGCCAGCGCAAGTAGCGGCAGGACCGAGCTGCTCGGGTCGGCGGACTCCGCGGCGGCATTGACCGGCGCTGGAGGTAGCCCGAGTCCTGGCGCAGGCTGTGCGGGGGAGGCGTCAACCGAACCTGGGGTCACCAGCTCACCCACCGACGGTGTGCCCGCCGGCAACGCGAAACCCCAGTCAAGCAGGCGGGCTGCCTGTTCCCAGGTGGGAATGGGCAGCTGCTCTGCCAGCATCAAGCTCACGACCAGCCGGCGGCCGTCACGGTCGGCAGCACCGGCGTAGGTGTAGCGGGCGGCATCGGTGAAGCCGGTCTTGCCGGCGATTGCTCCGGGATAGTTGAGCAACAGGCGATTCTGGTTCTGGATCTCGAAGCCAGGATCCATCCCTGGAACGCCGGGGATCCGAGCGCGGGTCGCGCTCATGATCGCCAGCATCTCGGGATTGTCCGCGGCCGCAGCCATCATCAACGCCAGGTCGTAGGCCGAGGATCGCTGTCCCTCCACGTCCAGCCCGCTCGGGCCACCAGGCGATGTGTCGAATGCCCCCAGCAGATCCGCGGTCTCATACATGGCCGCAAGGGTGGTCTCCGGTCCCCCGGCCGTACGGGACAGAGCATTGGCCGCGTCGTTGCCCGATTGGAGCATCAGCGCCAGCCATAACGTCTGCACGTCGTACTGCCCGCCGTTGATCAGGCCGACCCGGCTGCCTTCGACCTCCTCGTCGGCCACCTCGGCGGTGACCACCTCCGTGGGATCCAGCCGCGGGAACAACGACAGCAGCGTGAGCAGTTTCAGCGTGCTGGCCGGAAAGTATCGCCCGTGAGCGTCGCTCGCGGCGAGCACCTCCCCGTTCGTCGCGTCGGCGATCACCCACCCGTGAGCGGTGATGTCGGCGGGCAGAGGCGGCGCGCCTGGTGGCAGCACGATTCCACGGTCGGCCAGGGCAGCGCCTCCGACAGTTTCTCCGTTCGGTGCGGTGCCGACAGGTGGGCCGGTCGGGTCGGGAACGCTCGGACTCACCCCGGCGGGGTCGGCTGTGGGCCGAGGGGAGTCAGCCAGTGCCGTCCCCGGATTCCCGTGGAGAGCGACCAGTGCCAGACACAGAGCCCCGGTCGCGACGCAGCGCCGCACACCCGTGAGATTACGCTGGACCGGTTCCTGCGAACGGCCCCTGCGTGCGCGCCACGACCGCAGAGCGAACTGCGGACAACGAATGTGTCTCGGTGGGGGTAGTTGGGGCCCCGGGTCGGACTGCGGGCGGCTACGGTGGCCAGAATGCCTGTCCCGAGACCTCGGCTCAGGTACCCATGAGAGGAGATCGCGTTGCGCGTACAGCGACGTATGACGGCCCTTGCAGCGGCCCTGGCAGGCGCTCTGGTTCTCGCCGGATGTGGTGGCGATGACGGTGGCGACGACGGCGGAGACAGCGGCGGTGGTGGTGGCGGTGGCGATGCAGGCAGCGACATCAACGTCGGCGTCGCCTACGACGTAGGCGGACGCGGTGACCAGTCGTTCAACGACTCGGCAGCTGCCGGCCTCGACCAGGCGATCGAAGAGTTCGGCCTCAAAGTCACCGAAGCAGAGGCCAGCGACGGTGAAGACGACGCGGCCCGCGAGGAGCGGCTGCGGCTGTTCGCAGAGGAAGGCAGAAATCCGGTCATCGCGGTCGGCTTCGTCTACGCGACCTCGCTCGCCGTGGTCGCCGAGGAGTTCCCGGACACGCAGTTCGCCCTCATCGACTCCTCCGATGCAACCGCTGCCAACATCACCAACCTGTTGTTCGCCGAGGAGCAGGGTTCCTTCCTGGTCGGCGTCATCGCTGCGCTCAAGTCCGAAGCCAAGAACGTCGGTTTCGTCGGTGGTGTGCAGGTGCCTTTGATCGAGAAGTTCGAGGCGGGCTTCGCTGCCGGAGTTGCGGCTGTCGACCCAGCCATCACCGTGCAGACCGCCTACCTCACCCAGCCGCCGGACTTCAGCGGCTTCGGTGACCCGGCCAAGGGCAAGACCGCGGCTGAGGGGATGTACCAGAACGGTGCCGACATCGTCTACCAGGCGGCTGGCGGTTCCGGTGGCGGAGTCTTCGAGGCTGCTTCCGAGGCCGGGGCACTGGCTATCGGCGTTGACTCCGACCAGGCGCTCACCGCGGACCCGGCTGTCGCCGATGTGATCATCAGTTCGATGTTGAAGAACCTGAACGTCGCGGTTTTTGAGTTCCTCAGCGGCTTCGTGGACGACAACGTCGAATCTGGCGAGGTCATTTTCGACCTGAGCAACGACGGAGTGGGTTACTCCACCACCGGCGGGGCAGTCGACGACATCGTCGATCAGGTCGATGAGTACAAGCAGCAGATCATCGACGGAGACATCACGGTTCCGACCACTCCGTAACAACGCTGGACCGGTAACCGCGGGTAGGGCCCAGGAGACGCGATGGCGACTCCTGGGCCTTGCTCGTTGCCTCGGCGTGCGGTTCGGTAGCCGGTAGCGCGGCTGCGGTGTCAGTCGCACTTTCTTGTCCGCGTCGAACGACCTGAGGAGCGTGCCTGATCAGCACCGACGTCAGTCAGGCCCCGCCGGCAACCATCGCTGTTCGGGTGACGGGAATCACCAAACGCTTCCCGGGAGTGGTGGCGAACAGCGATGTCAACATCACCGTCATCCGCGGGGGCGTGCACGCAATCGTCGGTGAGAACGGCGCCGGCAAGTCCACCCTGATGAAGATCCTCTACGGCGTGCAGCGCCCGGACGAGGGGACCATCGAGATCGAGGGAAAAGCCGCCGTACTGACCTCCCCCGTCGATGCCATCGATCGTGGCGTGGGAATGGTCTTCCAGCACTTCATGCTCGCCGACAACCTCACTGTCCTGGAAAACGTCGTCCTGGGCGCGGAGAAGCTGCACGGGATCGGCGATGCGGCCAGGAAACGGATTCGGGAGCTGTCAGCCTCATACGGGCTCGACCTCGACCCCGACATATTGGTCGAGGAGCTGGGGGTCGGAGACCGTCAACGTGTCGAGATCGCCAAGGTGCTCTACCGCGGCGCGCGCATCCTGATTCTGGACGAGCCCACTGCCGTTCTGGTGCCGCAGGAGGTCGACGAACTCTTCGACAATCTCCGCGAGCTGAAGAGCGAGGGGCTCACGGTCATCTTCATCTCGCACAAGCTGGACGAGGTCCTCTCCGTTGCCGACGAGATCACCGTGATCCGCCGCGGCAGCACCGTGGCCACTGTGGACCCGAAGCAGACCTCAGCGCGGGAGCTGGCCGAACTCATGGTGGGCAGCGAACTGCCGACCCCGGAAACCCGCGAATCAACGGTCACCAGCCAGTTATGCCTGAGCGTGGCCGGCCTGACCCTTGCCGGTTCCGGTGAGCGGCAGCTGCTGACCGACATCAGCTTCGACATCCACAAGGGCGAGGTGCTTGGGCTAGCCGGCGTGGAAGGCAACGGGCAGGCCGAGCTTGTCGAGACCATCATGGGCATCCGAACCGCCTCGGGCGGCCGGGTCACCCTCGGCGAGATCGACGTGACCAAATGGTCAACTGCCCGCCGCCGGGAGGCAGGGATCGGGTACATCCCGGAAGACCGGCATCGGCACGGCCTGCTGCTGGAGGCCCCGCTCTGGGAGAACCGGATCCTCGGTCACGACTCCGGCCCGCCAAACATGAAGGGGCCCTGGATCGATCGGCAGGGCGCCCGCAAGGACACCACCCGGATCGTCGAGGAGTACGACGTCCGCACCCCGGGCATCGATGTCCTCGCGTCCGCGCTTTCTGGCGGCAATCAGCAGAAGCTGATCGTCGGCCGGGAGATGAGTGGTACTCCCATCCTGCTCATCGCCTCGCATCCCACGCGTGGGGTGGACGTCGGAGCGCAGGCGGCGATCTGGGACCACATCCGCAACGCACGGCGAATGGGATTGGCCACCTTGCTGATCAGTGCAGACCTCGACGAGCTCATCGGCCTCTCGGATCGTTTGATGGTGATCCTTCGAGGACGGCTGATCGGCGAGTTCGACCCATCGGAGGTGACGCCGCAGCAGCTCGGCTCGGCGATGACCGGAGCGGGGCCATCGTCGACCACACCGTCGGAGGACAATGCCTCGACCGGGACGGAGGCAGCACGGTGAACGGGCGCATTCGTTCGGCGATGATCGGACTCGCTGCGCCGGTCCTTGCGATCACCTTCTCGATCATGATCACAAGTCTGATCCTGGTGGCCACGGGCGACCCGTTCGGGCTGACCTGGCAGACGGTGTTCGAAGTCGGTCAGCGGCCGCGCAGCATCGCCCAGATCCTGAACCTCGGCACCATCTACTACCTCTCGGCACTTGCGGTAGCCATCGGCTTCCGGATGAACCTGTTCAACATCGGCGTTGACGGGCAGTACCGGGTAGCTGCCTTCGCAGCCGCCATGGTCGCCGGAAACCTCAGTCTCCCCTTCCCCCTATCCATCGTGCTGGCCGTCATCGTGGCCGGAATCACCGGCGGCCTGTGGGCCGGTATCGCCGGCTATCTCAAGGTCAAGCGGGGGGTCAACGAGGTCATCTCGACGATCATGCTGAACGCCATAGCCACTGGGTTGGTCGCGTTCCTACTCCGCCAGTTCGGCGAGGCGCGCGGAAATGACATCACGACACCGGTCATCGCGGAGGGATCCCGGGCCCCGGGAATCGATCTGATCCCCGGGTCCAGCGAACCGGTGAACAGCCTGATCGTCCTGGCCGTGCTGGCCGGTATCACGTACTGGGTCGTACTCAACCGCACCAGGTTCGGCTTCCGATTGCGGGCTACCGGGCGCTCTCAGGGGGCCGCGGTGGCCAGCGGCATCGATGTCAAGCGCATGGTCATCGTCTCGATGTTGCTCTCTGGTGGCATGGCGGGCATGGTGGGTCTCCCGCTGGTTTTCGGCGAGGCTTACTCCTACGGGCTGACCTTTCCCGGCGGGCTCGGGTTCACCGGGATCGCGGTCGCCCTGCTGGGGCGCAACCATCCGCTGGGCGTCGCTTTCGGTGCCGCACTCTTCGCCTACCTCGAGGTCGCGGCAAATCCCTTGCAGATCGTCGCCGACGTCTCGCCGGAGATCATCACGATCATGCAGGGCGTCATCGTCCTGGCGGTGGTCATCTCCTACGAGTTGGTCCGGCGCTTCCGCGTTCGAGACGAGCAACAGCGGGTGGCCAAGGCATTGGCCGCGGGCGAGTCGATCAGCTCCTCAGGCAATCCCGGCGGGGAATCGCCGCGTCAGCCAGAAAGGACTTCGGCATGAGTGTCGCGGAGGCTGGCCCAGGCTTGCAGTCCGGGACGCAGCACGAGCCGCCTGCGACCAAGCGCAAGCGCATCCTGCCTCGCGTCCTCCTGGCGATCGCCGGATTGCTCTTCCTATTGTCTTTGGTCCGGCTCATCACCGGTGCCAATGACATCGCCTCCTCAGGCACCCTGAGCGCGACCATCGGCCTGGCCGTACCCATCGCCATGGCCGGCCTTGGCGGACTCTGGGCAGAGCGTGCCGGGGTGGTCAACATCGGCTTGGAGGGCATGCTGATCCTCGGCACTTTCGGGGCCGGCTGGGCCGGCTACCAGTGGGGGGCCTGGGCCGGAGTGCTGACCGGCGTCCTGCTGGGAGCCGTCGGTGGACTGATCCACGCCCTCGCCACGGTGACCTTCGGTGTCGACCACATCGTCTCCGGCGTGGCCATCAACATCCTGGGTCTGGGGGCCACCCAGTATCTGGCGGCTGTGGCGTTCGAGGGCGTTCCCGGCGGCGGGTCGACGCAGTCCCCGTCCATCCCCGACCTCCCCGCGTTGACCGTGCCAGGGGTGGCCGACGGATTGGGCACGATCGCTGACAAGCAGTGGTTCTTCATCTCTGATGTCGCCGCAGCTCTGCGTGCCCTGACCAACAATGTCTCCACACTGACGATCATCGCGGTGTTGCTGATCGTGGGAACCTACTTTGTGCTGTGGCGCACCGCTTTCGGCTTGCGCCTGCGGTCCTGTGGGGAGAACCCGGCCGCCGCCGAGACGCTCGGAGTCAACGTCTACAAGTACAAGTACATCGCCTTACTCGCCTCCGGCGGCCTGGCCGGACTGGGGGGCGCCTTCCTCGCGATCGTGGCGTCGAGTTCCTACCGGGACGGCCAGACCGGTGGACGCGGTTTCATCGGACTTGCCGCGATGATCTTCGGCAACTGGCGGCCGGGTGGACTGGCCGCCGGTGCGGGGTTGTTCGGATATACCGACGCGCTCCGTCTGCGCAGCGGCGGGACGTCGGTGCACGCGCTGCTACTGGTCCTGGTCTTCGGGATGGTGGTCATTGCCGCATGGCAGATCTATCGCAAGCAACCGATGATCCGGCCGATCGTCACGGGAGCCTTTGCGGCGCTGATCCTCATCTGGTTCCTCCTCACCGATGTCGTACCAGCGGACTTCACCGGCATGACGCCCTACGTCGCAACGCTCCTCGTTCTCGCGCTTGCCTCCCAACGATTACGAATGCCCGCGGCCGACGGGTTGGTGTACCGCCGAGGCGAGGCAGGCTAATTGGCTGGCTCAGCGGCCGAAATCGACTGGGAGGCGTTGACTGCGGCCGCCATCACAGCGATGGGCCATGCCTACGCGCCGTACTCGAACTTTCCGGTCGGTGCCGCCGCCCTCGTCAATGATGGACGGATCGTGTCCGGCTGCAATGTCGAGAACGCCTCCTATGGGTTGGGCCTGTGCGCCGAGTGCGGCCTGGTCAGCGCGCTGCACGCCAGCGGCGGAGGGCGCCTGGTTGCGCTGGCCTGCGTCGGCGGGGACGGGCAGCCGCTGATGCCCTGTGGTCGATGTCGGCAGCTGTTGTGGGAGCAGGGCGGGCCTGAGCTGTTGCTGATGACAGAACGCGGAGCTGTGGCCATGACCGAGGTCCTGCCCGACGCGTTCGGCCCCAACGACCTTCTCGCCGCCGCTAACCGTGACCCCACCCCCTGACCGCGAAGAAGTCTGCGAGGTAGCAATGGATGCCATCGATGTCATCCGGGCGAAGCGGGACGGGCACACCCTGACCGACGAGCAGGTGGACTGGGTCATCGACGCCTACACCCGAGGTGCTGTCGGTGACGAGCAGATGTCCGCGCTGCTGATGGCGATCGTGTTCCGGGGCATGGCACCCGGCGAACTCACCCGGTGGACCAACGCGATGATCAATTCGGGCGAGCGGATGGCGCTGGGCGATATCGGGCGCCCGACCGCCGACAAGCATTCGACCGGCGGCGTGGGGGACAAGATCACATTGCCGCTTGCACCGCTGGTCGCCGCCTGCGGGGTCGCCGTCCCGCAGCTGTCCGGTCGCGGACTCGGGCACACCGGAGGGACTCTGGACAAGCTCGAGTCGATCCCAGGCTGGCGGGCCGAGGTGAGCCACGAGGACTATCTCGCCCAGTTGCGTTCGGTCGGCGCGGTGGTCTGCGCCGCGGGGGAGTCGTTGGCCCCGGCGGACAAGATGTTGTATGCCTTGCGCGACGTCACCGGGACGGTCGAGTCGATCCCGCTGATCGCCAGCTCGATCATGAGCAAGAAGATCGCTGAGGGGGCCGGGGCCCTGGTCCTGGACGTCAAGGTCGGCTCCGGCGCGTTCATGAAGACCGTCGCCGACGCAACCGAACTCGCGCGCACGATGGTCGGGATCGGCAGTGCTGCCGGCGTACACACTGTCGCGCTGGTCACCGCGATGGACCGACCGCTGGGCCGGTCGGCCGGAAATGCGGTCGAGGTCGCGGAGTCCGTGGAGGTACTCGCCGGCGGCGGGCCAGCTGATGTCGTGGAGCTCACCGTGCGGCTGGCCGAGGAGATGCTCGCCGGTGCCGGCGTGCACAACGCCGATCCGGCTGCGGTGCTCGCCAGCGGCAGAGCGATGGACACCTGGCAGGCGATGATCACTGCGCAGGGCGGGGATCCGGATGCTGCCCTGCCGGTGGCCCGCGAGCATCACGTCGTGCCGGCCCCGGCCACCGGCCGGCTGACCCGCCTCGATGCCTATGGGGTCGGTGTCGCTGCGTGGCGCTTGGGTGCCGGCCGTGCCCGCAAGCAGGACCCGGTCTCGGCCGTGGCCGGCATCACCTGGCGTGCTGGGATAGGCGATCTGGTGCAAGAGGGCGAAGCTCTGCTCGAGTTGCACACCGATGACGCCGATCGGATCCCACGAGCACTCGAGGCGCTCGAGAACGTGATCGGGATCGACACAGATGACGAGTTGCTGCCCCTGATCGTGGACCGCATAGCCGCAGGGTGATCGGCCCGCTGCGTCCGGACGAGCCCGGTCCGCCCGACCACGGAGTCCACCGAATGACGGACCGAGAACCAACCACCCGGGGTTAGAGGTCGCCCACCTCGTACGGGAGTCTGAGCGCATGCCAACCGAGACACCGCCAGTCGCCCAACCCGCGAAGACCTCAGCGGGCTCACCGCCAGCTTCGGTCGATGTCGCGATCAGCGTTCGCGGCCTGCGCAAGAGCTATGGCGACAACGAGGCGGTTGCCGGCGTCGACCTGGACATTTTCCGCGGTGAGATCTTCGCCCTGCTCGGCCCGAACGGTGCCGGAAAAACCGTGACGGTGGAGATCCTGGAGGGATATCGCCGCCGGGACGCCGGCGACGTGAGTGTGCTCGGCGTCGACCCGGCCAAAGCTGATGCTCACTGGAAGTCCCAGATCGGGATCGTCCTGCAGAGCCAGGGCGGGGACAGCGAACTCACCGTGGCCGAGACCGTACGAGTGCAGGCTGCCTACTTCGCCAACCCGAGGCCGGTCGAGGAAGTGATCGCACTGGTCGGCCTGACCCAGAAACTGAAAGCCAAGGCCAGCTCGCTGTCCGGTGGTCAACAACGTCGCCTTGACGTGGCCCTCGGCATCGTCGGGCGCCCCAGGCTGTTGTTTCTCGACGAGCCGACTACCGGCTTCGACCCGGAGGCCAGGCGCCAGTTCTGGGAACTGATCCGCCAGCTTCGCGAACTGGGTACGACCATGCTGCTGACCACGCACTACCTCGACGAGGCCGAGGCCCTGGCCGATCGTGTCGGCGTGATCGCTGCCGGCAGCATCGTCGAGATCGGCGTGCCCGCAGAACTCGGCGGCCGACATCTCGCGCCGGCCCGGGTGCGCTGGGTCGAGGACGGCCAGCATCGCGAGGAAACCACCGCGACACCGACCGCTGTTGTCCAGGCATTGAGCCAGCGCCTGGGCGGGGAGATCCCCGAGCTCGCCGTTCAACGCCCCAGCCTCGAGGACATCTACCTCCAGATGATCGGAGAACCAGCGTGAGCAACCCGACGCCCAACACCGCCACACCAGACTCGCGAACCGCGTTGGCCAACGATCCGGTGGAGCTGCCCCCGGCAGGTCAGGTGTACCTGGCTCGTTCTCGGGTCGAGATCGTCGAGTTCTTCCGACAGAAGGAAGCGCTCGTCTTCACCCTGCTCTTCCCATCCATGCTGCTGTTGATCTTCGGCGCCGTGCTGAACTTCGAGATCGCACCCGGTCTGGACTTCGTGCAGTACTTCATGGCCGGCATGGTTGCCTCCGGGGTCCTTGCCTCGGGCTTCCAGAATCTTGCGATCACGGTCGCGATCGAACGCACCGAGGGGCGGCTCAAGCGGTTGTCGGGGACCCCCATGCCCAAATCCGCCTATTTCGTCGGCAAAATGGTCCAGGTCGTCGTTGTGGGCGTCGCCACGATCGCGCTGCTGCTACTGGTGGGCGTAGTCGTCTACGGTGTCGACCTGCCTGCGACCGCTGCCAGGTGGGCGACCTTCGCATGGGTCACCTTGCTCGGCCTGGCCGCCTGCTCGTTGCTCGGTATCGCCTTCTCGAGCGCGATCAAGAACGGCAAGTCCGCACCGGCCATCGTCACCCCGATCGCTCTCCTCCTGCAGTTCACCTCGGGTGTCTTCTTCGTCTTCACCGACCTGCCGGCATGGATGCAGAACTTCGCCGCGATCTTCCCGCTCAAGTGGCTGACCCAGGGGATGCGCGCATCCTTCCTGCCGGAGTTCGCAGCCCAGGAAGGTGCTGGTTCGTTCGAACTGGGCAAGGTCGCCCTGGTTCTCGGCGCTTGGACGATCGTCGGCATGGTGCTCTGCGTCCTGGTCTTCCGCTGGCGCGACCGGGCGGACGGCTGACCCAGGACATGAGCACGGGCGCGGCCTTGGCTGACCGCCGACACTTCTGGGAGCGAACGGTACGGGGTTGGCATCTGGTCTTCGCCGCCATGATCGCCGTGATCGGCGCGGCGGCGGTGACGAGCACCGATGTCTCCAAGGAGCGGCAGTGGGTGATCCTGGGACTGTGCTCGATCTGGGTCATCTGGTACGTCGCACTCGGTGCGCCGAGTCTGGTGGCCGGGGAAACCCGTTGGCGGGCAAGGATATACGTTGCCGGCGCCATCCTCCTCGCCTCCGGCATCGCGTGGTTGGTGCCGGAGATCAGTTGGTCATCGTTCATCCTGATTCCGCAGATCTTCGCCACGCTGCACAGGATCGGCGAAGCCGCCATCGCGGTGGCGGTCCTGATGATTGCCTACGCCGGGGCCCTGATCTTTCCCGGCGAGGTCACCGGCTCTCAGCGTTGGGCATTGGTTATCGGACTGCTGGTCTCCTTCGGCTTCGCGGTCATCATCGGCATGTGGATCAGCGGCATCGTCGTGCAGAGCACCCAGCGGGCTGGCCTGATAGACGAACTCGAGAACGCTCGCGCCGAACTCGCCGTGCTCAGTCATGACAGCGGTGTGGCCGCCGAACGCGAGCGACTGTCCCGAGAGATCCACGACACCCTTGCCCAAGGTTTCACCAGCATCGTGATGCTCTTGGAAGCAGCCGAGGCAACCCTGGACCGTGACCCGGCCAAGGCGCGGGACCACCTCACTCTGGCCCGTACGGCTGCACGCGAGAATCTCGCTGAGTCCAGGTCGCTCATCGCGGCGTTGTCCCCGCCCACCCTTCGCGAACAGGGTCTCGTCGGGGCGTTGCATCGGCTGACGGAGCGTCTGGGTGCCGAGATGGCCGGGATATCGACGAGCATGACGGTGGAAGGCCAGGAACGGCAGTTGAGTCCGGCCACCGAGGTCGTACTCCTACGTGCCGCGCAGGAGGCCCTGACCAACGTGCGGAAGCATTCCTCTGCCCAGAGGGTGGCAGTAACGCTCGATTTCGACGAGCAGGCCACCACCACCCTGACGGTCCGCGACGACGGATGCGGATTCGCCGCGGATGCGGCCGACGGGGGCTTCGGTCTGCACGGGATGCGCAGTCGGGTTGCCGACATCGACGGTGCGCTGACGGTGAGCAGCGCCCCCGGCGGCGGGACGACAGTACGAGTGTGCGTTCCGTGACCGCCGGCTCAGATCGGTCAGGACAGCCTCGCCGGGTACGGGTCGTACTCGTGGATGACCATCCGGTCGTGCGCGCGGGAATCCTGGGCATGCTCGGTGGGGAGCCCGACATCGAGGTCGTGGGGGAAGCGGGAACCGGTCACGAGGCGGTGCGCGTGGCTGCGGCTGTCAAACCTGATGTCGTGCTCATGGATCTTCGGATGCCCGACATGGACGGCGTCGAGGCGACTCGCGCCCTGCGGGCAGGCGAGGACCCCCCAAGGGTGGTCATCCTCACGACCTATGACACCGACGCCGACATCCTGCGCGCCGTGGAGGCAGGCGCGACCGGGTATCTACTCAAGGACGCACCAAGGGCCGAGCTCAACGAAGCGGTTCGCGCGGCGGCTCGGGGGCAGACGGTCCTGTCCCCTCCGGTCGCCGCCAAGCTGGTGTCCCGGATGCGGGGCGCCGACACTGCCGCGCCCCTGACCGCGCGGGAGATCGATGTCCTCGACCTCGTGGCGCGTGGCATGACCAACGGGCAGATCGGCCGGGCGTTGCTCATCGCCGAGGCCACGGTCAAGACGCATCTGTTACGGGCTTTCGCCAAATTGGGTGTCGATGACCGAACCGCAGCTGTGACCACAGCGATCTCGAAGGGAATTCTCGGCTCGCCGAGACTGTGATCAGCAGCGATAGCGTGACGCGCATGTACACACCCCTCGACGAGGAGTCGATCCGCCGGGTTCCCAAGGTCTTGCTCCATGATCATCTGGACGGGGGGGTACGGCCGGAAACCGTGGCCGAACTCGCAGCCGAGGGCGGGTATGCCGACTTGCCGGCGGCCGACCCCGGTGAGCTTGCGGCCTGGTTTCGCACCGCCGCGGACTCCGGTTCTCTCGAGCGCTATCTGGAGACCTTCGCCCACACCGTCGGTGTCATGCAGACTCGCTCCTCCCTGGCGCGTGTTGCTGCCGAATGCGCACTGGATCTGGCCGGCGACGGCGTGGTCTACGCCGAGGTGCGGTTCGCGCCTGAGCTGCATGTCGAGCAGGGGCTGGAGCTGACAGAGGTCATTGACGCTGTCCTGGCAGGTTTCGCCGACGGAACGGCGCAAGCCGCCGCGCTGGTCAGCGCCGAGAACGCGCGTCGCCCTATCCGGATCGGTGTCCTGCTCACCGCGATGAGACACGCGGCGCGCTCCCGGGAGATCGCGGAACTGGCGATCGCCTACCGAGATCGCGGAGTCGTCGGGTTCGACATTGCCGGCGCAGAAGCAGGCTTTCCGCCGACCCGGCACCTCGACGCTTTCGAGTACATGCGCCGGGACAACGGTCATTTCACGATCCATGCGGGAGAGGCGTTTGGGCTGCCCTCGATCTGGGAGGCGTTGCAGTGGTGCGGCGCGGACCGGCTCGGCCATGGCGTACGCATCGTCGACGACATCACCGTCGACGACAGTGGAACCGCCACCCTGGGTCGTTTGGCCGCCTATGTTCGCGACGTACGCGTTCCGTTGGAGATGTGCCCGTCGTCAAACGTCCAGACCGGGGCGGCCGCCAGCATCGCCGAGCATCCCATCGGGTTGTTGCGCCGCCTCGGGTTCCGGGTCACGGTCAACACCGACAACCGACTGATGAGCGATTGCAGCATGACTTCGGAGATGCTGTCGCTGGTTGAGGCCTTCGGCTACGGCTGGGCGGACCTGCGTTGGTTGACGATCAATGCGATGAAGTCGGCCTTCATCCCGTTCGACGAGCGACTAGCGCTCATCAATGACGTGATCAAGCCTGCCTACGCCGACATGCTCGGCTAGACCTACCGACCTGAGGCAGCCCTACCCTCAGGTGATCGCAGGTACGTCGGGGTCTGACCAGCATCACGTCGCCACTGGGCGACCGAGGGCGCGGCGACCAGTCCCCCGATCGCAAGACAGGCCAACACGGCGGGAATCAGGAACAAGATTGCTATGCCGTTGAGCAGACCGGTGGCGACGAGCGCCAGAGCCCCGGCAATGCCGGTCACGCCCAGCGGCGCGACGTGGACGCTCCTGGCTGCCAGGGTCGCGAAGACGACCAGACCCAGCCCGGACGCGGCGACGGCAAAGATGACCGGCCTGAAGTCGGGATAGATGTCAACGGCGCCCGCGAGGCCAAAGGTTTGAAACAGTACGACGTCCCCCAGCAGTAACAGCGCGCCGAACGCCCAAGCCAGTGCGATGGCAGTCACGAGGGCTGCCGGGCGGGGGAGGCTGAAGCTTGTCTCAGTCATGCCAGCGAACCTTTCCGGTCACTTTGGCAACGACCTCGTCCCAGGCCGAGGCCATCGCAGAGGTGTCAGCCGGGGCCAACGACTTGCCTGCGCCGCGCTGACTCTCGACCAGGGCCCGGCCCAGAGCCGTCTCCGGCCGAATGAGGCTGTCCACGCTCGTCAGATCCGCATACTCGGCAATGTCGAGAACGCCGTCGAAGGCATGCGCCAGTCGGGAATAGTCGAAGATGTCGGTGCTGTCGCCGCGGGCGAAGAGTTCGGAGATCTCGGCGAGGTCGAATCGGTCTTCCTCGGCCGGAAGGGCCGCGACATCAGCGTCGACGACGTCTGCCCATGTCGCGATCTCCTGCAGATCATGCGGGTCCTTGCCTCGAATGAAATGCGCGAGGCCATCCGCCGAGCGGAACAGGTAGACCGTCCCCTTGCGGCCGAGAAAGCGTGGCGAGTCATCGACGTAGCAGCGCAGCGTCAGCCCGCTTCCCTCGGGCAGTGTGAGTTCCACCGGGAGGATTCCGACCGACTCCCAGAACTCGGTTGCCTCGTCGACCTCCTCCGCGTCGGCCTCCCATGCGGTACTCGGCAGCTGGATGACTGCCGTGCCCGTGACAGGTTCCTCAACGAGGATCTCGTCGTCATCCTCGTTCTCCAGGGCGCGGCGATCGGCATCCTCGGCCTCGCGGCCGAGTTTGCCGGCAGCAGCACGTCGCTTGACTCGCGCACCGGCGATCCTGTCGCTGTCCTCGGCCTGCTTGGCAGCAAGCTCCTTCTCCTCGGCGTCGAGCACCGAGACGTCTACCTTGGGCCACCGGATCCTCTTGCCCAGCCGGGTGAGCACGGTCTCCCAGTGCTCGTCGACGGCTTTGCCCACCTCGTTCCAGGATTCCTCGCCCTCCCGTCCGACGAAAGCGTCCGCTCCCATGGACAGCAGCCCGATCTGGGGGACCTGCTCCAGATCGCGCACGATGCGTTGCGCCGAACAGCATTCGGCGATGCGGCTGACCATGTCGATGGTGTCGGCAACCTCACCCACCGACCAACGGTCCGGGTCTTCGGCAACCAGCTCGTACAACCCGTCCAGGTCGTAACGGTGGTCGTCGTCGGGGGTCAGGTCGCGGGCTGGCAGCGTGGCGATGACCGTCCACACGGGGTGGTCATCGAGGTCGTGCTCTGTCGCGGTACGGCTGTAGGCGGCCAACTCCCGCTCGGAGGCGAACAGGTGCAGCCGGCCCTCGGCGCCGAGGAAGGCCTGCCACTGCTCACCGTCCTCTTCCCATGGGGGAGCCCACAACGTGTAACCGGTGCGGTCGTCAAGGGTGAGCGCGATCGGAACGATTGAAGGTGCGGCCATGGCGGGAAGGTCAGACTCCGATCGGGTGCCAGACGGTCTTGGTCTCCAAGAACGCAGTCATCCGGGACAGTCCCGGCTCGGCGGCCCAGTCTGGACTACCGCCCTGCTCTGCGGGAAGCGGAGGGCGCCGGACCCGCTTGAGGGTTCCGGCGGCCTTGGCCTCCAGATCGCGCGCCAACTCCGAGTCGGCGCGTTCGTCACCGTCGGAGATGCCCACCGTCCCGGTCAGATCGAGGGCATTGACGTCGGCGTGCTCGGCGAGCCAGGGGCCGATCTCAGCGGCACTGCCGGTCAACATGTTCACGACACCGCCGGGCACGTCAGAGGTGGCGAACGCCTCGGAGAGGGTGATAGCCGGCAGCGGCCGGCGCTTCGAGGACACGGCCACGACGACATTGCCGCCGGCCAGGGCCGGGGCGAGAACGCTGACCAGTCCCAACAGTGAGGAATCTTGCGGCGCAAGGACAGCCACCACCCCGGTCGGTTCGGGAATGGAGAAGTCGAAATACGGACCGGCGACCGGATTCGTACCGCCGACCACCTGAGCCAGCTTGTCGGTCCATCCCGCGTACCAAACCCAGCGGTCGATGGCCGCGCCGACAACATCACGGGCTTGCGACAGCCGGAGGCCCTCACCCGAGGCGACTTCGGCGGCGAACTGCTCGGCCCGGCCCTCCATCACCTCGGCTACGCGGTAGAGCACCTGACCACGGTTGTAAGCCGTCGCCTCCGACCAGCTGGCGAAGGCCGACCTGGCCGCAACGACTGCATCGCGAGCGTCCTTGCGCGAGGCATGGCTCGCGTTGGCGAGGAACTTCCCCTTACTGTCGCTGACCACGTAAGAGCGCCCGGATTCCGATCGCGGAAACTTCCCGCCGATGTAGAGCTTGTATGTCTTGCGCACATCTATGCGCATGACGTGCTCCGCACGTGAGTCGGCTCCGCTCCTCGGAGCCGGTCGACGGACAGTCTGTTGATGTGAGTCACCTTTCGTGTTGGGGCCCGTCGGCCAACTCCTGCGATGCTCGCCTCCCGCTCGCTCATGCCGACCCACCCTCGTTGCTGGCGAGATACGCGGCCAGGCCGTGTCGCCCGCCCTCCCGGCCGTAGCCAGATTCCTTGTACCCGCCGAACGGGCTCGTCGGGTCGAACCGGTTGAAGGTGTTCGCCCACACCACGCCGGCCCGGAGCTTGTTGGCGATGGCCAGGATGCGGGAGCCCTTGTCGCTCCACACCCCGGCGGAAAGGCCGTACGGGGTGTTGTTGGCCTTGGCGACCGCCTCGTCGGGCGTACGGAAGGTGAGGATGGAAAGGACAGGGCCGAAGATCTCGTCGCGCGCGATCCGGTGTGCGGGGGAAACCTCGGTGAAGATGGTCGGTGGGAACCAGAAACCGCGGTCCGGGAGATCGCAGGGCGGTGACCAACGCACCGCGCCCTCCTCCTCACCGATGTCGGACAACTCGCGGATCCGAGCCAGTTGTTCGGCGGAGTTGATCGCCCCGACATCGGTGTTCTTGTCCAAGGGGTCGCCCACGCGCAAGGTCTTGAGGCGGCGGCGGAGGGAGGAGATGACCTCCTCGGCCACCGACTCCTGCACCAGCAGGCGGGAGCCCGCGCAGCAGACGTGTCCCTGGTTGAAGAAG
>Ga0190275_10001056_pt1 | contig 21180 bp, 11 predicted proteins | sample Popmic550T_FD_133745 | JGI IMG/M metagenome (GOLD analysis project Ga0190275, IMG submission 133745) | Populus adjacent soil microbial communities from riparian zone of Yellowstone River, Montana, USA - 550 T | ecosystem: Environmental > Terrestrial > Soil > Riparian zone > Trees stand | place...
GCATGCGCCAACGTGGCCAACCTGCTGCTGGCGCGCGCGGTGCACCGGCGGCGTGAAGGGGCCATCCGCGCCGCCCTGGGAGCCAGCCTGAGCCGCCGGGTGTGCGAGTCGCTCGCCGAGAGCCTGCTGCTGGCGCTGCTGGGGGGCGCACTGGGGTTGCTCCTCGCGCTCTGGGGAACCGAGGCCATCTCCGCACTGCTGCCGCCGATGCTGAGGAACCTCGCCGCTCCGCAGCTGCACCTGCCGGTGCTGTTCTTCACGGCCGGGCTGTGCGGCTGCGTGGCGGTGCTCCTCGGGCTGGTGCGTGCGCTCGACTCCTCCCGGGCTTCGCTGCTGCCGCTCCTGGGTGGGGGAGCGGGTGCCACGGGTGCCCGCCACCCGCTGCGCTCGGGCCTGGTGGTGGTGCAGCTCACGTTCGCGCTCGTGCTGCTCACCGGGGCGGGGCTCCTCGTGCGGACGCTCGGGCGTCTCTCGGAGGTGGAGCTGGGCTTCCAGACGGAGGGCGTGGTGTCCGCGGCCGTGCAGCTTCCGGCCCAGCGCTACCCCGACGAGGCCGCACGCATCCGCGCTGCGGTCCAACTGGAGGAGGCACTGTCCGCACTGCCGGGCGTCCAGGCGGTGGGGCTGCAGCGGGAGCTTCACCTGGGAGGCTCCACCACCAGCTCGGGCATCACGGTGGAAGGGACGGAGGACACGGGGCGTCGGCATGCCGAGCACCGCGTGGTCAGCGCGGGCGCCTTCACGGCGCTGGGCGTGCCGCTGAAGAGTGGCCGCCTCTTCGAGGCGACGGACACTCAGGGGGCGCTGCGGGTGGCGGTGGTCAACGAGTCGTTCGTGCGCGCCTTCCTCGCCGGGCGGGAGAGGCTGGGCACGCGCGTCTCCTTCGACGGGGACACCTGGTGGACGGTGGTAGGGGTGGTGGGAGACGTGCGCCACCGCGAGCTGACGGCGCCTCCGGGGCCTGCTTTCTATCTACCGGTGGCCCAGGCGGGGCCCGCGCAGATGCACCTCATCGTGCGCGGAACGCCCGCGCCCACGCTGGCGCAGGTGCGCGAGGCGGTCCGCAGCGTGGACCCCGAGCTCCCGGTGCCTGCGCTGGAGCAGCTCGGCACGCTGGTAGCGCGCGGCAGACAGCGTCATGAGCTGCTGCTCCACCTGCTCTCCGGGCTCTCGGGGCTCGCCCTCGTGCTGGCGACTCTTGGGATCTGGGGCGTGGTGTCCTACGGCATCACCCAGCGCATGCGCGAGCTGTCCATCCGCCGCGCGCTGGGAGCCACCGAGAGCAACCTGGTGCGGCTGGTGGTGGGTTCCATTGGAAAGCTGCTGGGAATCGCACTCCTGCTGGGCCTCCCAACGGCGGTGGGGCTGGGGCAGGCGGTGCGCAGCCTCCTCTATGGAATCACCCCTGCGGACATCCCCACGTTGCTGGGGGGAGCCGCGCTGCTGGGTGTGGTGGGCTTGGTCGCTGCGTGGTTGCCAGCGCGTCGGGCGGCCAGGGTGGATCCGGGCCTCACCCTGCGGGCCGAGTAGACCAGGCGCTTGAAGCGTATAAGAAGCGCATTCGATCAAAGGTGAGTGACCTCCCGAATGGGCCCCCTACCATCGCCGGCACCCGCGCAGGGTGCTCAGAGCTGAGGGGTCAAGGCGCCGAGCGCCGGCCGATCTCCGGGAAGCGCTCGTAGGTCCGCAGGAGCGCGTCGCTAGGGCAGCTTGACCATGCAGTTGACACTGCCGACCACCACCAAGCAGTCGACTCGCTTCTCCTCTTTGCCAGTGGCTGCGTCCACGATTCTCAACACGTGCCAACCCTCATAGGTTTCGATCATGTCCTTGCTGTCGAGCGTATGCGCGTCAAACTTGAGCACCTTCTTGCCGGGTGGCAGGCCCTGCACTCCCACGTACAACCGCTCAACGTTGAGGGGGACGGGTTTGGACTCGCCCTCCTTGAGCGTGACGATCTCTACCCTGCTGAATCGATGTCCCTGATTGGTTCCGCTGACTTCGATCTCGTACTTGCCAGGCTGCATGGGTCGCTTTTTGACTGGCAGATCAACGGGATCGTCACCGATGAAGACAAAGACCTCCTCGCCTGAAGGCATGGGCGCCAAGGTCAGAAAGGCAGGGGCCAATTTAGACCTGAGCACTCCTCCTGACGCAGGTGCGGAGGCAGTTCCGGACTTGGACGCCCTTTTTCTCGGCCGCTTGGCGGGATTGGACTCGGAGGGGACTGGTGGGGGTGGCGTCTCCACACTCACTGGCGGGCGCAGTTGCTCCTCGAGGGCCTTCGGGGCGACAGGCGGCACCTCCGGAGCTTGCGGAACTGCCGGAGGGGAATGGAGTGACTCAGCCAGAGCAGGGGGCTCCTTCACTGTGTCTCGTGAGAAGCCATAAATGGCTGTTCCCATGAGGATCAACATGATGGCGGCGATCATCAGAGGGATTCGCCAGCGAGGCCGCGCGACGAGCTTTGCCAGTCGCTCATCCTCTTCCATGGTGTCCGCAGAAGAAGGAGGAGTGACGAGGGTCGCTTCCAGAGGGCGAGTGATGGACTGAGTACTTGGACTCCTCATGGGCCGGGTCGAAGCAGTGGGGGCTGAAGCTGACTCCACCGCAGGGAGCTCTTGCGAGCTGCGGCGCGCGGGCGGCGCATCCGGCTCCGTGGACAAGGTCTTGACCAACTCGGCGATCTGCAGTGCCCCTACCGGCTCGCCGCATCGGAAGAGAAAGCGTTCGAGATCCGCCTGCATCTGACGACAACTTGCGTAGCGGGCTTCGCGATTCTTGTGGAGCGCCTTCTCAAGCACCTGCACCAGCGTCAGGGGGACGTCCATGCGCAACGCCCCTATATCCACGGGGTTGTCGTGGATGATGAGCTGCATGAGCTGGGGCTCCGTATCGGCGACGAAGGGACGGCGGCCCGCGATCAGCTCATAGAGCACGACCCCCAACGCGTAGATGTCAGCCCTTGAGTCGATGGGACTCCCCAGCAGGTACTCCGGGGGCATGTATGCAAGCTTGCCTTTGAGCACGCCGCTCAAGGTCTGCGGCCCGACGTTCGCCGCTTTGGCGATGCCGAAGTCCACCACCTTCACCCCGCCCGTACTCGAGACGAGGATGTTGTCCGTACTGATGTCCCGATGAATGAACCCCAGCGGTTGGCCGTTCTCGGGGTTCACCAACGCGTGGGCATAGGCGAGCCCCTCACACGCCAGAGAGACGATGCGGGCGAGGAGCGGGTAGGACATGGGTGTGCCTCGCTGAAAAGCTCTCCTGGAGAGCGTCTTCAAATCGAGCCCATCCACGTACTCCATGGCGATGAAGTAAGACTCTTCCTGCTCGCCGAAGTCGAAGATCTGGACGACGTTGCCGTGGTTGAGGCGCGCAGCCAGCTTCGCCTCAGCGAGGAACATCTCAATGAATTGAGGATCCTCCGCAAGGTGGGGGAGGATGCGCTTGACGACGAGTTCCTTCTCGAAGCCCATGGGCCCTGCGGCCTTCGCAAGGAACACCTCAGCCATACCACCGATGGCGAGCCTGCGGACGAGCTGATACTTGCCCATCTGCTCCAAACCGCCTCCTCCTGCCAACTCAGTCAGCTGCTTTGCTCGGGGGAACAAGAAGCTGATTCGTAGCAAACGCCAGCATTCCTCTCAACATTGCGGCTGACAAATTGGGGAGGGTGGTGTCGGGGTTTTCAGGCTATCCAGCAACTTCAAGCTTGAGAGCGCCTAATCTTAAGAGGGTGTTGAGCAGGAGCACGAGCAGGGAGGCAGGCATCCTGGTCCACAGAGGCAGCCTGCCGCAGCAGCCTGGCATCCGTGACGGCAGCCGAGATCCGATGAAATTTGACGGTTGGGTCGAGGAGCAGCTCCGCGATGCCACGTCGTTTTCCTGCATGCGCCCGCCGGAGCGAACCACTCGCACAAGGCAGGCCGCGTGATCACCTCTGACAACACGCAGGTGTCCAGCATTACGGTGCGCGGAAAACAGAAGGGACAACGGGCGCTGTAGGAGTCCGAGATCGAGGCATCGTGGCTTGCACCTAACCCCCTTCAGGGAAGTTGAGTAAGGGGCTGGCAGGTTTACGCCATGGAGGAGGCTAACCCCCTTCAGGTAATTCGGTTAACCGCCCTCAGAGGGAGCGCGGCTGGCTCTCACGAGGGGACTGCCTTACCGGACTTTGCTGAAGCGGGTTAGCTCGGGCAGGTGGCGCCCACGTCGGACCTCTCCAGCTCGGCCCGGAGCGCGCCTCGAAGCTCTCCAGCTCGGCCCCGGTGGCGCGCGTCCGACAGCTCCAGCTCGGCCCGGAGCGCCGCCTCGAAGCTCTCCAGCTCGGCCCGGTGGTGCGCGCGCTGGACAGCTCCCACTCGGCCCCGGTGGCGCGCGCGTCCGACAGTTCCAGTTCGGCCCGGTGGCGCGCGCCAGGAGACGACCAGCAGCCTCCCTCAGCCCGGAGTCACACGCCCGCCAATCTCCGGGAAACGCTCGTACGCGCGCACGAGCGCCTCAAGGTGCGCGGGGTTGTCGAGATCCAGCGGCGTGCCCGTGAGCTGAACCACCCACCCGCCCGTCGCCGTGCGCCGCGCCCGAGAGAGCAAGTCCGCATCGCGGGTCGGGTCCGGGAACCCGATGGCTTGTGCAGCGGCTGCCGACCAGTAGTTCAACCACCCGAGATAATGGGGGATCTCAGGCGAGCGGAGGTGCTTGGGAAGGTTGAGCGCTGGGAGCCCCCGGGGAGGAACATGCGGCTGATCCATCGAGTGGCGAAACTGTTTCGCCACCTCCGGCGCTACTCCGTCCGGCAACACGCGCCCCCAGAACGCGCGTGCGCCTTCCGCCACGCCTTCCAGCATATCCCCCGCAGCCGCGATGCTGGCCGCATCTAGCGGCAGCTCTGCATGGACATCGAGCAACGGCTGGCCGCCCGGCGCTTGGCGCCCGGATGTCCGCAACCCATAAACCGTCACCGGGTAACTCTCGTCGCCGTTGCACAGCAGTGGGAACTCCCCGCGCCCCGCCGCCTCAGCGAGCCACCCATCGCGTTGCGGCAACGCGATGGGCCGCCCCGCCTCTGACAGCTTCCACTCCAAGCGCACACCTGAGAGCGCCCGTTCGATTCCGTGGACGACTGCGAGCGTGCGACCGTCGTCGCCCACAAGCGCAGGCGCGAAGACGATATGGATGAGGGTTCTCTGCTTGGTCATCGCTTGCACCCCGTAACGACGATATTGAGGGTGGGCTCCTGTTCGAGCAACGCGTCTTTGTGCTCTTGGGTGCTCACCCCAACGACGAATCCATAGCCACATGCCTCCGCGATGTCCCGCTCTTCCTTCAGCAACGGCACTTGCTCCCGGATCGTCATCCGCCGGATGAAGGCATTGTATGTGTCAAATCGATGGGTCTTGATCTCCCACAGCACGCGCACGCCGGCTTGCAGCGCATCAAAGCGCACACCGCCCACGCGCACGTCCATTCCGGGATAACGGTTCGGCGGAAACTTGTCGGCGCACTCGTCATGCGGATCATCCTCGCCAGCGTGAGGCACTGGGATGGGCTCGCACTCAGAACGGCGGCGCTCCGCCGTCACCGGGGCAGGCGGGTCCCTCCTGTTCGCTCTGGGCCTCTCCGGTGTGGGGTTCGCCTCCGGTTCCTGCGAGGCCCGAGGAGAGTCTCCGGCCCAAAGGCCCGGCTCCCGGGTGGGCGGCAACACGCGCTTGTGCGGGCTCCGCGGCAGGGGCTCGGCTCGAACCTGCCCTGGCTGCCCGTGGGTGGGGAGGCCCGTGCCGGGCACAGCGGGTGGGCGCACAGGCGCCCAAGCGTAGGTCTCAGGCGCCTCTTGAGAGGTGGCGCATCCAGCTACGACGACGGCCACGGCAACGGCTTGGCGGAGCGCGCTGCAAGTTCGGAAGTTCATTCCACGCTCTTTCATCGAAGAGGGGGGCGGTGCGGGTCAAGGCTGGGTCGGTTCTACTCGGGAGTCTGCAAGCAAGCTCTGACAGCTTGAGCCGGGGGCGCGCGCGTCCGGCAGCGCCAGCTCGGGCCGGGGTGCCACCTCGAAGCGCTCCAGCTCGGCCCCATGGCGCGCGCCAGGACGGCAGCCACGGTCGCGCCAGCTCGGCCCGGGGCGCGCGCCAGGACGGCAGCTAGGGTCGCCGCGTCCAGCTCGGCCCGGGGGTGCGCGCGTCGGACAGCTCCAGCGCGGGCCAGTGGAGCACACTTGCCGCTTGGCAGTGCGGAAACCGGGCAAGAGAGAGCGCCCCGGGGAGAAGAACGCGAACCGCTCCGAGGGCTCTAGAACAGCGGTGCGGCGTTACGCTTCCCCCCAAAGGGCTCGTGCTTCTCGAACGCATAGCGGGCCCGTAGCGCTCGCCAGAACGGCACCGCCATGGCCAGAGCCCCCGCAAGGCGCGGCAGGTCCACGCGCCGCGAGCCCGGCAGCGCGGGCGGGTAAGCGCATTGCTCAGTCGTGCGCGCCTGGACTGGGACCAGACGAGCGCGGCCCAGCGGACCAAAGCCCACGCGCTGCTGCGGGGTGCCTGGCGCCAGGCACCCAGCCCGAGCGCGAGCAGTCCGGGCCGGAGGAGCACTCACAGCGCACAGGCCGGGGCAGCCGTCGAAGGCGCGAACGCGCCGCACGTCGCGCACGGGGACTCTGCGACGCGGACGCCCGCTCTCGTCTGCTAGGCTGGGGGCCTACCTGGGAGGTTCCCCCGTTTTGCTCCGACCGTCCTTCCCGCCTTTCGCGTTCGCCTCGCTGCTGGTGGGCCTTGCCGCTACGGCACAGGCCGCGCCCGCAGGGGGCGCTGCTCCCCGCTCCGTCGTTCTCACGGGCAAGGCGGGCGAGTCGCCCCTGCTCTACCTCTCGCCTGACGTTCCCACGTTCATTCTGCTGGATGCGCCGATCTTGCGTGAGTCAGTCGAAGTGGAGGGCAGCGCGCGCTTCGCCAGAGTGGATCCCGGCGATGAAGGCATCATGCTTGTCCTTGCGGTGCCTCTCGGGCCCAAGGAACGGCTGGCGCTCCGGTTCACCTACCGCGAGGGGTTCCCCTCAAGCGTCGTGTTCCTGCTCACGGGGCAGCCGGGCGAGGTGGATACCGTGGTCAAGGTGAGCCGCCCGCAGCAGACGGTGGAGGCGTGCCGCGTGGAACTGTCCGCCACGCGCGAGCGGTGCGAGGCCCAAGCCAAGGAACTTGAGGAATTGAAGGCTCGGCCCCCAGCGGTGAGCCCCGCAGCCGTGGCGCTCGCGAGGCTCGTGGACGTGAAGGGCATGAAGGTTCAAACCTTCCGGGAAGCGTGCCGCGAGGTGCCGGGAGAACTTCACCCCGCACAGTGCAGAGGGCTCGCGGCGTCAACGTGGACGGTGCTTGTCCTCGAAGTGAGCAACACCGGGCCGGAGCCGTGGGCGCCCGCGTGGGCAGAGGTAACGCCCGCAGCGGGAGGGGAGCCGCGCCGCGCCCGCGCGGTGCTCTCGGGACAGGCCGCTATTCCCCCGGGTGTCGCGGTGAGCGTGGCCGTTGAGGTGGAGATGCCCGCGAGGCAGCAGAATGCATGGTTGCAAGAGCCGCATACGCTGCGGGTGTGCAACGCGGACGGGAGCCGCTGTCTGTCCGTTCCCCAGGTGAAGCTGTAGCCACAGGCGAGAGGTGCTCGGCATGTTCTGGCGATTGGATCCAAAGAACCTCAAGCCCGGCCAGTGGGTGGACTGCTGGCGCATCGTCCGGAAGATCGGCGGCGGCAGTTATGGCGTTGTCTACGAGGTGGAGAGGGACGGGAAGCACTTCGCGCTCAAGGTGGCCTGTCAGGTGGACAAGCGGAGCGACCCGAAGCAAACGGACGCACGCGCGAGGCGCGAGGCGGTCTGCCTCGGGAAGCTCGAACACCGCCACATCATCCGTAAGTGGGCGGAGGGGCGTTGGGGGGATCCTCGCTCGGGCTTCCTCTACATCGTCCTGGACTTCGTGGACGGCTACACGCTCGGGGAGTGGGTGCGGCGGACGTACCCGACGGTGCATGAAGTGGTCGTCCTGTTCCTCAAGCTGTTTGACGCGCTGGAGCACATGCACGGGCGGGGCGTGTTCCACAGAGACTTGAGCCTGCGAAACATCATGGTCACCAAGGACGGCGAGCCGGTGATCATCGACTTCGGAGCGGCGGACTACGCGGACGCCGCAGAGTTGACGGATGCACCGTTGCCCCCTTGCACCCCGCGCAACCGCAGCCCGGAGGCGGTGCGCTTCTGGAGGGAGAGCCTCCACAACCCGGAGGCGCGCTACCCCTTCAAGGCGACCGATGACATTTTCGCGCTCGGAGCCGACCTCTACGACGTGCTGACGGACCCGACACCCGACCTCAGCAAGAATCGGCCCTCGCTCCAGGGCGAGGTGGCTCTTGCTTCCCCCTTCAAGGTCACCCAAGGGCGCGTGCCGCTGGAGTTGAGCACCTATGCATTGCTGCTGATCCATGAGGACTTGGGGGAGAGGCCCGCGACCGCGAAGGATGCGCGGCGTCCGCTGGAGGATTTCGCGAAGTACGAGGGCCCGGAGTGGCGCGGCACCCGCCCCCACCCCGTCGCCGCGCACTTCCCGCCAGAACCCGCCGAAGGGGCTCCCGTGGCAGTCGAGGAGGAGCAACCGGGGGGCCTGGAGGTGCCGATCCCCGTTCACCCGTCCGCCGTGCAGGGGGCGGGGGTTGCCGCTCTCGACAGTGCGCGCCTTGCGTGGCGCCGTCCGGCGCGCGTGTGGCTGCTGGCGCTCGCGGTGCTCGCGGCAGCCGTAGCCGCCACCCTGCTGCACAGGCCAGCACAACCGGCGCCGCCCCCGGTGGCCAGGAGCGCCCCAGCGGAGCAACCCCCACCCGCGCCCGCTCTGGCCGAAAAGCCGACAAGCCGCCCCGCTCAGTTACCCTCGCCTCTCCCTACCCGAGAGGAAGCGAGCCCTTCCGTGAAACAACCCGACAACTCCCCCACGCTCACCAACGGCGTACCCAACCCGCCGAAGGCCAGCCCCCGGCGCGTCCCCTCGAAGGTGGAGCGGTGCGCGCTCCTCGTGTTCACCGTCGCATGGGTTGAAGCGAGCTGCACCGGAGTGCAGACGCGGCCGGACCCGGAGGCGTGCCCCCAGGAAGCCGTTGAGGCGATGGAGAAAGAGCTAGGTTGGTTCGTGGGAGATCAGCCCGCCATCATCGTTGACGTGACCAAACGAATCCCCGAACCCTTGACCAAGCGGGAAGACGCTTGGGCGGTGTTCAACGACGGTCCCGTGACGGGTGAGCTTGCAGAAGCAGAAGGGAAGGCCCCGAAGGGGACACGGCTGGAGGGGCACCTGTGGACGACGGGGGATCGCATCTATGGCCGCTATCGTCGTGCCCAACTCCCAGGAGGGCGCACGGTGCCGATCTGTGTCGAGCTGGGCGGCGTGAATTACGTGGGCATGGACAAGCGCGAGGGCTCGAAGCCCGGCGCCGCCGTGGGCTCGAAGGAGACCAACGGGCTTGCTGTGAAGCGGTGGCGGTGAGCGCGGCACTGTAGCTCGGCCTCGTGGCGCGCGCGGGTAGCTCCACCTCGGCCCGGTGGGGCCCTGCACGTCGGACAGCTCTAGTAGCGCAGCGCGCAGAGGAGCTGCGGGCGCGACTCCTGTATCACCCTTCCCAGCCGCTCAGGCCCGAGGACTTCCCAGGGTCCGCATCACGGTCGTTGACAAGTTGGCATTAGCACATGGCTCGACCATCAGGTTTAATCTCCTGTGGAGAACCCTGAGTCCTACCTGAACGACGCTCGATGCTTGCTCCGGTTTCCGCCGCACAACGCCGTGTCCTAGAGATCATCGCCCGAGCCCAACTTGAGACTGCCAACCTCGTCCCAGGGCGACTCGTGCGAAGCGCACTACGGCAGTTTCCACCTGAGCAGGTCAATGTCCTGCTGGGCAGGGGAGTTCCTCGCCTGATCACGCAAAGCGGGCAGGCTCCACACGAGGAATATGGCCTGACTCTTGATGGCCTCCTCAACACCTCTCTCGGGGCAGATGCCTCCAAACTCCTTGAAGATGTGTTGCGGTTCTTTCAGCACTTGGAGCGTGCGCGGCCGGCCTTCCGTTCGTATGGGTGGGAACAACTGAAGAGTTTCCTGCGCCTGGGCGAGGACCGATTCTTCTTCACTATTTCGGTGCTCCGCATTGCCAACCTTGACTCAGGCGGGAGTTTCTCCGCTGGACCGCCTGCGTGGTTCACCTTGCATGTCCCCAGTGACATTGAGCAGATCCTACGCTGCGAGGCGCTGCCAGACCTTCTGGCGCTCCGCCTCCCATCTCCTGGGAGCCAAGGGATGCCCCCCTCTTCCACAACAGAGCCGACCGCGTCGCCATCTACGACACTGAACGAGATCCTGAGCATCCAGGACAATGCGTCCGAGTTCGCGAGGCTCAAGGCGCAAGTACACTCTGGCCGTGTCATCCCCTTTGTAGGTGCCGGGCTATCGATCCCCTGCGGATTCCCAGGGTGGACGGCCTTTCTGCTGGAGGAGGCCAAACACGCCGGAATCGAGGCTGAGATCCAGGCGGACCTCAGCGCTGGGAAGTATGGAGAAGCCGCACAACGGCTGGAAGATGAACTCCACTCCTTTGCCTTCCGGCGGCGGATCGCTACCGTCTTCGGCAAGGAACTCCTGCCGAGTGGAGCGGTCAAACTCCTGCCAGAGATAGCTGCGGGCTCCATCATCACCACCAACTTCGACCGCGTCATCGAACGAGTCTTCAAGGACGCCTCCAAGCCGTTGGACTCCGTCTGGGGGGCAAGGTTCGGGGCCATCCGGAATGCGCTCTTCACGCAGGCTCGATACCTGCTCAAACTGCACGGTGATGCTTACGACGAGACGGAGCGGGTTCTCACCCAGGCCGAGTACGACCAGCACTATGGAGACATACAGGACCCCCTGAGGCCTTTGCCCTATGCGCTCAAGGCCATCTTCTCATCAGCGACCTTGCTGTTCCTCGGGTGCAGCCTCACCGTAGATCGGACGATTAAGATCCTCGGGCAGTTGTCATCGCAGCCGGTAGCTCCCGAGCACTACGCCATTGTCGAGGCCCCCGACTCCCAGGAAGACTTCCGGTTGCGGCGGCGAGCCCTCTCTGGCCTGCGTATCGTTCCCATTTGGTACCCTCGGGCGCGCCATCACTCGGTCGAGGTGCTCCTTCGCGCGCTCTGCTCGCCTACCCCCTGAACCGTGCCGGGAGGTGGCTCCATCGAGTCGGGGTCCACCTTACTCCGCAACGTCCTGACAGCGTGGGCGGGTGGGTCGCTTCGTGAAGATCGTGAAGCGCGGCGCGCAGGGATATTTCTGCACGAGGTCCGCCTCCGCCATGTTGCACGTATGTCGCAGGAGCGTGCGGAACGGAATGGGACGGGACGAAACGGGACGCGGCGGGATAACGACTCCGAAGCATTCCGGGCGGTTGCGAGGTAAGGGCACGATTCTGCTAGAGGTTTCGCACCGCCCGGCGTGGGTTCGATTCCCGCCGCTTCCAATAGAGGCGCTGTCGCCTTCAGCATTTGGTGCTGCGCCGGCTTGGTCACGGCCTCCTTTGCCTGCGCTGCATTGGGGCTCGCGCTCCTCTCGTGAACTGTCGCTCGAAGAAGAGTTCGGGGGGCGGCAATGGAGGGAAGACGCCATCAGAAGACGGAGTGTCTCGGCTACACCCAGGCGCTCCCGCTCCTGCGCGACACCCCGCTCATGGCGGGGCTGGACGGAAAGCCGCTGCGCAACACCGACGGCAAGTAGATCACCCTCCCGCAGGCTCGAAGTTGGGCTTTTGGACGACATCAACTGGAATGGGATCGACCGGTCGAATGTGCCCGGCGCGACGGCCCCCGGAAGAAGATTCGCTAAGCCGTTGCCGAAGCTGCAGGACCGTGCGCCTACGAGGCCTCCGAGGGCACTCCGACGATCATCGCCACCACTCGCTCTTCGACCGGAGCGAGGAGGGGAATCTCGGCGAAGGCTCGCCGGAGCTGCTCAGGGTCGATCGGATCGTCGGTGAGATAAGGGGAAAGTTCAGTCAGCTGCCACAGCCGCTTGCGACGGGAGCGGCGCTCGAGTGCTGCCCTGACCCTGGGACGTATCAGCCTGAGCCAGGCATCGCTGATCGACCGCGGATCCGGGAAGGGCTCTTTCTGCTTCTCTTTTGATGGGAACAGCGCGTTGCGGATGGCTTCGTAGTCCTCCAAGAGGTCACGTGAGCCGACTCGCTTCGCCTCCCTCATCCAGGCCTCGAGCGACTCTTTGAGGAGTTCGAGCGCCCTGCGCCGACGCGCGGGGAGAAGCCCGGCCTCGCAGTCGCGCAGCCGCTCCGTGAACGAGGACACCAGTGTCTGGGACCGAGGAGTCGGGTCGGCTCGGGGACAATCCGGGCCGAGGCGCTTCTGCAGCGCGTCTGCCACCTGAGCGAGATCCGTCTTCGGTTCCCCTTCGAGCGTCTCGAAGAACACCCATCGTGGCGCCTGGCGATGGAGCCCGCCTACGGCGATGAAGGCCCAAGGTACCGCGCTCTGCACCATGCTGACGCAGGCGATGACCTCCGCCTGGCTCCCGCGGACGGACTCGTAGTCTGCGGACGGCACCAGCCCAGCGTCGCCTACCAGCGCGCGCACCGGGCGGAACGCGTCATACAGGTCTGCTGGGTGCTCATTGTGCTCAGGAGCATCGACGCTGGCTTTCGCGGCGAGTTCCGTCACATCCACCAACGCGGGATCTGGCGGCAACTGCAGGTTTGAGCCGATCAGGTCATGGACCAGCTCATTGCGGTCGCGGAGGATGTCGCGGCGCTGCGGCGCAAAGGGCTCTGGGTCCTTCGGCCACCAGATGCGCACCCGCTCGTGGGGACTGTCCATGCGATCGATCCGGCCGGCACGTTGCTCCGCGATGCGGATGACAGTGGGCGTGTCGAGGTGAATCACGCACGATGCACGCTGGAGGTTCATCCCCTCACTGAATGCGTCCGAGCACAGGGCAACCAGGCGGCGCGTCTTCGATTTCAGCCCCAGTCGCCGGACGGCCCGGCGCTTCGCTCCAGCCCCACCCCTGCCGAGCAGAAGTTCGACGGGGAGCTTGCGGGCCTTGAGCTTGTGCTCGAACAGCTCGAGCGTAATGACATAGGAGTCGAACGCGATGAGGATCTTCTCTTCCTTCAGGAGTTGCTCGATGTGGTTCAGCTTCGCTCGCTCCCGGTCGTCACTCATGCGAGCAACCCGAGACGCGATCTGATCGTAGGTCTCGGCGTCCTCTTCGCACGCCAGACGGTGGGCCTCTGGATCCCAGAGCCATGGCTCCACGGTGGGTGGTTTCAGCGCGTCCAGCTCCCATTGAGGCACCTGCCCAGCGCATTTCCGGGTCGTGCTCGCCATGTTCCCCGTGGGTTTCTTGGCGGAGATGTGCAGGCCTTCACCGAGTACCCGGAGCGCTTCCTGCGTCCCATGGACGTGCTCCAGCAACGCGAGCCGTGAGGAGCGCAGCGACTCCATGACGTGGTACCGCGCGAGCGCTTTCCCATTGGCGACGATGGAGCGGATGTAGCCCTCCTCCGAGAGCTCTAGCCCCTTGGGCACAGCGAGGCGCTTGGGCAGGCGAGAGACGCCTTTGAGCTTCTCAGCGAGGCTGGCGATCTCCCTCGCAAGCTCGAGGTCCCCACGCCTGCAGAAACAGTCGTAGTAGTGCGCTTCATGCTTCGGGTAGCGGGCTACCCGATCGTGACCCGACAGCCGGTATTTGTCCCTTGCAGCATCGACGATGTCGTTGAGCTGGGCTCGCGTGCGGCGCACGGTGAAGCGCCGGATCTCCTGGCGGACCTCGTCGAGCCGCTCATTGTCTGCGGAGCGGAGGTGGGCACTGCGGCGGAGCGCCGACAGGCTCTTGAGAGACTCCTCCGAGAAGTTGTCCGCTCCCAGGAGTTCCACCAGGGCGAGCAGATCCGCCGCTCGCCGGTTGATGGGAGTCGCAGTGAAGAGGATCGCGTTCTCCGCGTAGTGCGCAACCAGGCGCGAGGTTCGGCTGGAGCGGTTCAGGTAGTTGTGCGCCTCGTCCACGGAGAGCAGCTCGGTGTCCAGGATGCCGCGCACCAGGGTCTCGTGGCGTGCCGCCGTCTTGACGCTGAGCGGTCCATGCGAGTGGACCTGAATGGGGATCCGCGTCTCGGACAGGCCCTCTTCCCAGATTCCAACGATGGGCGGAGGCGCAAGGATGACAGGCGCCGGACCTCGGCTCACGCCGCTGCGGTACTGGCGATCGAATGCGGCGCGGATGAGCCAGGAACCCATGCGGGTCTTCCCCGAGCCAGTCGCGTCTGCGACGAGGACGCTCCCGACGTTCTCGAGGATCCACATCGCCTGAGAGATACCTTGGAGCTGGTGAGGCCAGAGCGGCCGCTCGAGCCCCTCGAGCAAGTCAGGGGGGATGTACTCGCGCGCCCAGTGTCCCTCCAGGATGGCCGCGCAGGCGCGCGCCAGCGCCTCGATCCAGGTGACGTCGCGCAGGAGTGTCTCGAGCAACCCGATGAGATCGTTGCCGTACTCACGGCCTCGCCGCCAGAGGCCTTCGGCCAGATTGCGAGCCTCGGAGTAGCGCTCCTCTTCGGTCAGCTCGAAGCGGACGTTGGCCTCGGATTGCCTACCGAGTCCCTGAGGTGTGAAGTTGCTGGAGCCGACGGTGACCGCTTGGCTGGACAGGTAGATCTTGGCGTGGATGGGTCGATTGGGGGGAGCGATCCGGACCTGGACTCGGCCGCGTTCCACGAGTTCGCGGGTGTGCAGGACGGCTCCCGAGAGGAGAACGGACACGCCGCGCGTCATCCAGAAGTCACGCATCTCCTCGCCAAGATCGGGTGCGGGGATCCGAGCTCTGGCTGCGTCGGAGAGGAACGGCTCGGTGCCGAACAGGAGGCGGATGGGCTCAGGACCGTCGTTCTTGCACTGTGCCAGGAAGTGGATCACCTGCGCCAGCGACGCATACCCGACGACGAGGAGGACACCGCTGCCCGCCCCGAGGTCCGCCTGGAGGATATTGCCGACGCGCGAGGTACCCTCGTTGTGGGGGAACCGGGTGGGGGAGGGCCAGCGCGTCCACTCCGTGACGCCGTCAAGGTTGAGCTGGACTGGTCGCCGGTCGCGGGCTCTCTGTCGGCTGGACCGCAAGCGGCGCAGCACCTTCGTGCCAGTGCTTCCTGTGGCGGCCTGCTCCGCGTCGCCCCTCACGAACGCCAACCACCGGTTCAAGGTGGACGCGCGTCGCTTGCGCGTGGCTCGGGAGAGCGCGGAGCACGCTGCGAGGAAGTCCTCGGTTCTCGAGGGGTCCAGCTCCAGGACCTTGCGAGCACCCTGCCAGCGCAGCCACGCCTTTCCGAGCTTGCTGTCGGCGAGGGCCTGCCCAAAACCGCGGACGGCCTCATCGCCGCGGAGCCCCGAGAGCCAACGTCCCACTTTCGAGAGGCGGGAGTCCTGCTCGATGAGTCCCAGAGCCCGCCCCGCGCTCAAATAGAAGAGCCGATCGCGCTGGTGCGAGAACTCGGTGGTGATGTGCTGAGACTCGCCCGTTGCGAGATACTGAAGGAGCTCCAGAAGCCGGGACGCCGAGTTCGCCTGAGGGATGTCTCGGGTTGTAAGAGTAGGCGGGGAGGCCATCGGAGTGGCCTGATCACACGCGGTCCCGGCTCGGACGCAAGATTTTGGGCTCGAGCCGGGTCTCAGCAACGCCGGGCAACCACATCGCAGGTGTCCTCAGCTCACAGTGACTTCTTCTCCATCCCGCTCCCTGGGAGGACGGAGTAGCGCAGCAGCAGGACTCCGTTCTTGTAGACCTTGGTGGAGAGGAGCTCGAGGTCCGTCGCGCTCCGAAGCCGGGGTGAGACTGGGATTCCAGAGCCCAGGAGCAGAGGGTTCAGTTTGATGAGCACCTCGTCGATGAGCCCCTCGGCGAACAGCGCCGCTGCGAGGTCCCCGCCGCCGCAGAGGTAGATGTCCTTGCCCGGCCGCTCCTTCAGCTGTCTGACCACGCCCGCAGCCTCATCCGCGATCAGCTTCACCCGCGGGTTCGGGAGCTCCTTCAGCAACCGCGAGAAGACATAGGTCTCCATCGTCTGGTAGGGATCCGTCACCCCCTGCTTCAGGCCGACCTCATAGGTTCGGCGGCCCATCAGGACCGTGTCGTAAGTAGCGAACGACGCGAGATAGTCAGTGATGTGTTCACTCTCCTTCACGAGCCGCTCTTGCATGAAGCAGTCGAAGGAGCCGTCCTCACGGGCGATGAAGCCGTCAACGGTGGTCGCAACGTGGTACTTGAGTTTTCGCATACGGAGATCTCCAGGGCGCACGCCCGGTAACGGGCGGGAATCACAGGGCAACTGAGATGGGGCTTGGTTCAGGCCTACGCGCTCGGACGGCACGCTACAACGCCACGGCCAGGCAGCCGGAGCGAAGAGGGCGGTCACACAAAGCGTAGGCTGGCTAACGAGCGGAGATCATGGTCGACGCCGTGAAGCGTCGACTCCAAAAATAAGGCATCACCCTCCCGGTGTATAGAACTTCGTGAGCACCGAGCCGCTCCTTGTCCACAATGCGGCAGCGCACGATCTTCCTGACACGCTGAGGTTCTGCTCAGGGAGGCGGGACTCGGATGTTGAAGTTGTAGGAGACGGTGATCGGCCTGCCCTGATACCGCACCGGGTGGTACCTGCGGGACTTGAGCATCTTGAGCGCGGCCTGATCCATATGCGGCAGGCTCTTGAGGATGCGGCAGTTCCTGACCTCACCCTCACAGGTGAGCGTGCACCTGGCGATGATGAGGCCTTGGACTCGGGCCGCGAGCGCCTCTGGCGTGTGCTGGAGTTTCTCTCCGGAGATGAACACCGGTGGCACCATGCCCGCGCTGTAGGGACGCAGGTCCTCGTCGAAGGGCCCGGGGCACCTGGGATCATAGTCCACCGGCGGCAGGTCCAGGGCGGCATTATCCCTCGCAGGCTCGTCCTTCTCCGCGGGCTTCTCTGGAGCGCTCTCCTTCGGCATCCGTGCTGACAGCACCACCAGGCTGGCGAAGATCCCCATGTGCACCAGCCACGTCCCACCGGACCTGGCTGCGCGCGAGAGGGTTCGGCTTGCCTGCGTCTCGGTATCGGACTGGAACATGGGGTGGTTCCTCCCTCCACTCAAGGTAGGAAATCCCGGAGCCGCGATCTCCGTGAGCGGACCATTCTTCCGTCATGGTTTCGTCATGGCCTCGGCGGGCTCGCCTCTATTACAATCAGCCGCTGATCGGAGACATTGGACCGCGCGAGAGGGTCAGCCGCTCTTGAGCGCTCTGACGAGCTCCTTGCCATTCGGAGTACCGAGGCCCGTGCAAGCGTTCCAGAGCGCTTCGCTCGCATGGTAGGCGCCATTGGTCCCATGCTTGATCGTCGTGCACAGCTTCTTTCGCTCGAGCTGGTACCGGTAGAGGCTCGGATGGAGGAACCCCACCCGCCTGCCGAGCTCTGCGTTGACCCGGGTAAGGAGGGCGGCCCACATGGGGGCGGCGGCGCTCGTTCCTCCACCTGTGGCAGGGCCTCCACCGAGGACAATCGCATAGCCGGGGATCGGGCTGGCGTAGGCCGCGACGTCGGGCACGCCCCGCCCCTGCTGCCGCTGGATGACTTCGTAGACTCCATGGGTCCACGTGGCCACAGTGTTTTTGGGTACAGCGTAGCCCTCCTGGTAGGAGACAGGGCCGTTCAAGAAGCTGACGCCACCGCCACTGCTGCCCCCCACAGTGGGGAAGGAGAAGGGGCCCGAGCCGAGGAGGAGCACCTCGCCGAGTTGATTCCACACCCTCTCATTCGTGGGAAGGTTCTGACCCGCAGCCAGCTGCGTGCCGCCGCACCCAAGCACGAAAGGAGAGGCCGCCGGGAAATAGGTGATGGGCACAAAGGTGCCCTCTGACGGCGTGTCATCGCAGCGAAACGGAACCAGCGAGCCAGTGTCTCCCGACGCCGCGCAGAGGGTGATTCCGAGCAGCGCGGCCTTCGCGAAGAGGAGGTTGAACGCAGCCTCCTCCTCCTTCGTGATCGTGTACTCCGTGCTCACGCCACTGTTGATTCCCTCCACAGACTCGGGGAAGGCCCAGCTCGTCGACAGCACGGAGGGGCAGTTCTCCGTGTCAAAGACGGCCGCATTGAAGACATCGAAGAAGTCCCGGATGGAGTAGTTGCTCGAGCAGGCGTTGTAGACGACGATCGTGGACTCAGGGCAGAGGGATGCCACGAGCTCCAGGTCCATCGTGACCTCCAGGTCCGCTGAGGAAGGCGGGCGCGTGGGGCCGAGGTTGACGTCCACGATCGTTGGCGTGGGTGTGACCTGGAGCTGGCTCAGGTACGCCTGGACATCCTCTAGAGAGTAGGTGCCGGTCAGCTGAACGAGGCCCACGCACTGCCCCGCGCCTTGGTTGGCGGGATAGTTGTATGCCTCCGCGATCTGCAGAGGCGTCAGGGCCTTGTCCGGAAGGGCGCGGGCTTTCTTCGTGACGCCCCGAGTGGGAGGAAGGTGGATGTGGGTGCGTCTCAAGGCCGGAGGAGGAGAGGGCTTGGACTTGAGCTGCTCAGGCGGGGTGACGGGACGAGGTTCCACACCGAAGACCCACAGGAGGAGCCCGTCCAGGGCCTTGGGGGTTCTGAGCGAGCGCGCTCCGGTGCCGCTGTTCTTCTCCAGGCTGAACGCGGCATGGACCTGCGACGGCGCCCCCGTGAGGCGCACGGCCCCAGACAGCTTCGCCTGCTCCTTCCAGTCGGCATCCACGAACTGGAGCTGCGCGCTGGAGGCCCATGCCTCCAGTTGCTCGAGCACTTTGTCGGGAGTTCCGTACCGCTTGAGGTACTCAGAATAACGGAGTGGCGTGAGCGAGCCCTTGGCCAGCGTGTTGAGCTTCTTCTGGAGCGAAGCCGGCGGGCGAAGGATGAGGGTGATCGCCTGCGTGGAGCTGCCGGCAGACACCGGGCTCTTGCCCTGGATCGTGTCAGGAGAGCGGGCTTTGCGCTTGCTGGGCATGGGATCTCGAGCCGAGGAGGAACGAAGCAGCCAGATTCTCGTATCCGGTCCCAGGGGGCTCCGCAATGGCCGGAGGTCCTCGTTCCCAGGCTGTACGCGGCGAAGTAGCGTGCGCGGCCCGGAAACAGCCATGCATGAAGTCTTCCGCTTGAAGCATCACCTGCGCGCCGAGCCGCTCGATGACGAGCGCGTGTTCCTCATCAGCGAGCGTGATCGCATCTTGCTCCAGGGACGCCTTCACGCGCTCGTGGTGCCGCTCGTGGACGGGAAGCGCACCCTGGGAGAGTTGATCGAATTGCTCGCAGGCCGGGCCACCCCCCCGGAGGTCTACTATGTCCTGACGCGCCTCCAGGAGCGGGGGTACCTCACCGAGAGCACGGCGCCCCTGGAGCCAGAGGCCGCGGGGTTCTGGGAGTCCCTGGGCCTCGATGTGGCGCAAGCAGCCCAACGGCTCTCGGCGACGCCCGTCATGGTCCGCGCCACCGGAAATGAGGAGGTGAGGCCGCTCATCGAAGCGCTGGAGGCCGCGGGAGTCACGGTGCAGCCGCAGGCGGACGTCTGCCTCCTGCTGTGCTCGGACTACCTCGCCGCCGAAGTGGAGGCCTGGAGCCGTGAGGCTCGGCCCGGGACACGGTGGATGCCCGTCAAGACGGCAGGGGTCGAGTGCTGGATGGGTCCGATGTTGGGTGCCGCCGCGGCGCCCTGCTGGACCTGTCTCGCCGCGCGGTTGAGCGACAACCGCCCCGTAGAGGGCTATCTCCGGCAGCGGCGCGGGAGCGAGACGCACCTTGCTCCCCCGCGTGTCCAGCTGCGTGCCAGCGCGCGGGCCGGCCTCGAGCTTGCCGCCCTGGCGCTGGCACGCTGGATCGCTGAAGGTGGCAAGGGGGCACTGGACGAGCACCTGCTGAGCTTCGATGCAGGCGCGCTCCGGCTCCAGCAACATGCCGTGGTCCGGCGCCCGCAGTGCTCCTCCTGCGGGAATCCAGAGCTGGTGAGGGCTCGCGCGGAGCAGCCCATCGTCCTCGAGAGCCGGCCCAAGCGCTTCACCGCCGATGGCGGGCACCGCTGCATGACGCCTGAAGAGACCTTGGCGCTCTACCAGCACCACGTCAGCCCGATCACCGGCGTCCTGGGCGATCTCCGATCCGTAGGGGGCACCGATCCGCTGCGTCAGGTCTACAGCGCGCTCTTTCGGGTCCGCCCTCCTGGCCAGCGGCCCTCCTTCGGCGACTTCCACCACATCGCCAGCGGGAAGGGCCGCACCGCGGAGCAGGCCCGCGCTGGGGCGTTGGCCGAGGCCATCGAGCGTTACAGCGCTGTCTTCCGTGGAGACGAGAACCGGGTGCGAGCCCGGCTCTCGGAGCTCGGGAGCGCGGCCGTCCATCCCCACGAGCTCCAGGGGTTCAGCGAGGCGCAGTACCAGCGACGGCAGACGATCAACCCTCGTGAAGAGCCCAGGCGCGCGGTCCCGCTTCGTTACGACGGCGATGCACCCATCGACTGGACGCCGGTCTGGTCCTTGACGCATGGCCGCCGCCGCTATGTTCCGACATCGTTCTGCTATCTCAATGCACCACCGCCGTTGGAGGAGCAGTTCTGCTACTTCAACTCGAACGGAAACGCGGCTGGCAACGGCCTGGAGGAGGCCATCCTCCAAGGCTTCCTGGAGCTGGTGGAGCGCGATGCCGTGGCCCTCTGGTGGTACAACCGCCTCCGCCGTCCACGCGTCGAGCTCCAGAGCTTCGGCGAGCCCTACTTCCTCGCGCTCCAGGAGTATTACAACGCGCTGGGCCTGCGCCTCTGGGTGCTGGACATCACGCACGACCTGGAGCTCCCGTCCTTCGTCGCCGTGGCGTGGGCCTCGGACTCCGGACGGCTCTGGGTGGGCTGTGGCTGCCACTTCGAGGCCCGGCTCGCGGTGCAGCGAGCGCTGACGGAGGTCAATCAGTGCGTCAATCCACGCGACCTGACGCACTCATCGTGGACGGCCTCCGCGCTGGGGGACTCGACGTTCCTGCTCCCGGAGGAGACCGCGGTGCGGAGCCGCGAGGACTACTCTGAATTCCGTAGCAACGATCTGCGCGACGACGTGCAGGCGTGTGTGGAGCGCGCGAGTCGTGCGGGGCTGGA
>Ga0190275_10001057_pt1 | contig 21148 bp, 26 predicted proteins | sample Popmic550T_FD_133745 | JGI IMG/M metagenome (GOLD analysis project Ga0190275, IMG submission 133745) | Populus adjacent soil microbial communities from riparian zone of Yellowstone River, Montana, USA - 550 T | ecosystem: Environmental > Terrestrial > Soil > Riparian zone > Trees stand | place...
GCCAAATTGTGCCGGGTCTCCATCTATGCCGCGCGCCCGGGCGTGATCATCGGCAAGAAGGGCGCCGACATCGAGAAGCTGAAGAAGCAACTCGGTGCGATGACCTCGTCGGAGGTCAGCCTCAACATCGTCGAGATCCGCAAGCCGGAGATCGACAGCCGTCTCGTCGCGCAGGGCGTCGCCGACCAGCTGGAGCGCCGGATCGCGTTCCGCCGGGCGATGAAGCGCGCCGTCCAGTCGGCGCTTCGGCTCGGCGCCGAGGGCATAAGGATCACCTGCGCGGGCCGTCTCGGCGGGGCCGAGATCGCGCGCACCGAATGGTATCGCGAGGGCCGGGTGCCGCTGCACACGCTGCGCGGCAATGTCGATTATGCCGAAGCGACCGCGCACACCGCTTACGGCGTCTGCGGCGTCAAGGTCTGGATCTTCAAGGGTGAGATTCTCGGCCACGATCCGCTCGCCCAGGACCGGCTGATGATGGAGGCTCAGACCTCCGGAGTCCGCCCGGCCCGCGACGACCGCCGCTAAGGAACGAGTATCATGCTTCAGCCGAAACGCACCAAGTTCCGCAAGGCTCATAAGGGCCGTATCCATGGCGACGCCAAGGGCGGCACCACGCTGAACTTCGGCGCTTATGGTCTCAAGGCCATGGCCCCGGAGCGGATCACCGCGCGCCAGATCGAAGCGGCCCGCCGCGCGATCACGCGTCACATCAAGCGCCAGGGGCGGTTGTGGATCCGGATTTTCCCGGACGTGCCGGTCTCGTCCAAGCCCGCCGAAGTTCGCATGGGCTCGGGCAAGGGTGCGCCCGAATATTGGGTCGCGCGGGTCAAGCCCGGCCGCATCCTGTTCGAGCTGGACGGCGTTCCCGGCCACATCGCCAAGACCGCGTTCGAGCGGGCGGCGGAAAAGCTTCCGATCAAGACCAAGGTGGTCGCTCGCCTTGGCGAATCACTGCTCGAGGACGCGTAAGATGGCGCAGATTGACGATCTCAAGACCAGGACCGACGACCAGCTCGTCGATCAGCTCGGCGAGCTGAAGCGCGAGGCTTTCAACCTGCGCTTCCAGGCGGCGACGAACCAGATCGAACAGCCCGCCCGGGTCCGCGAAGTGCGCCGTGCCATCGCCCGGATCAAGACGATTCAGGGCGAGCGCTCGCGCGCCGCGCCCAAGGCTTAAGGAGTAAGAAGAGATGCCCAAGCGCGTCCTGACCGGAACGATCGTTTCCGACAAGACCGACAAGACGGTGGTCGTCTCCGTGGAGCGCCGGGTCAAGCACCCGCTCTACGGCAAGATCATCAAGCGGTCGAAAAAGTATCACGCCCATGACGAGGGCAACGAATATAAAGCGGGTGAGTCCGTGCGCATCGAAGAGACCGCGCCGATCTCCAAGCTGAAGACCTGGAAGGTGCTTGGCCGCGTCGACGCGCACGCCACGCCGGACAAGGGTTCGAAAAAGCCCGCCAAGGCGAAGAAGGACGATTCGGCCCCGGCCGAGACGCCCGAAGCCGAGACGGCGGAAGCGTAAGAGTTGATCGTCATCCCGGCGAAGGCCGGGATCTCGGGGAGGAGAGGCACCGGCCTTTCACCCAACGAGACCCCGGCCTCCGCCGGGGCGACGAGTTGGAAGCAAGTGAAGAGAAGGAATTGGATCGATGATCCAGATGCAGTCCAACCTTGAGGTCGCCGACAATAGCGGCGCCAAGCGCGTCCAGTGCATCAAGGTACTGGGCGGTTCGAAGCGGCGTTTCGCCGGCGTCGGCGACATCATCGTCGTCTCCGTCAAGGAAGCCGCGCCGCGCGGCCGGGTGAAGAAGGGCGATGTCCACAAGGCCGTGATCGTGCGGACCGCCAAGGACATCCACCGTCCCGACGGCTCCACGATCCGCTTCGATTCGAACGCGGCCGTGCTGGTCAACGCGAACAGCGAGCCGATCGGCACCCGTATCTTCGGCCCCGTGGTCCGCGAGCTGCGCGCCAAGAAGCATATGAAGATCATCAGCCTGGCGCCGGAGGTTCTGTAATGTCCGCTGCGAAGATCAAGAAGGGCGACAAGGTCGTGGTCCTGTCCGGCAAGGACAAGGGTCGCCATGGCGAGGTCACCAAGGTGATGCCCAAGGCGGAGAAGGTGCTGGTTTCCGGCATCAACGTCGCCGCGCGCCATCGCAAGCCCACCCAGGCCAACCCGCAGGGCGGGATCGAGCGGCGCGAGGCGCCGATGCACATTTCCAACGTCGCGATCGAGGATCCGAAAACGGGCAAGCCGACCCGGGTTCGCTTCGAGGAGCGCGACGGCAAGAAGGTTCGGGTCGCGGTCCGGTCCGGGGAGCTGATCAATGGTTGACGAGCAGGAAAAGGAAGTTCCGGTGACGGCGGACGAGCCGCAGGCGCCCGAGGCCGCGCCAGAGCAGCCCGAGAAGGCGGAAAAGGCCGACGTTGCGCCCAAGGCCGCAAAGCCGGCGAAGTCGGACGCCTATAAGGCGCGTCTGCGCGGCGAATATAACGACAAGATCGTCCCCGCGATGATCGAGAAGTTCGGTTACAAGAACCGGATGGAGGTCCCGCGCCTCGACAAGGTCGTCCTCAACATGGGCGTCGGCGAGGCCACGCAGGACAAGAAGAAGGTCGAGACGGCCGCCGCCGAGATGGAGCTGATCGCCGGGCAGAAGCCGGTGGTCACCAAGGCCAAGAAGTCGATCGCCCAGTTCAAGCTGCGCGAAGGCATGCCGATCGGCGTCAAGGTGACGCTTCGGGCCGACCGGATGTACGAGTTCGTCGACCGGCTGGTCACGATCGCGCTGCCCAGGGTTCGCGATTTTCGCGGCCTGAACCCGAAGAGCTTCGACGGGCGCGGCAATTATGCGATGGGCCTCAAGGAGCAGCTCGTGTTCCCCGAGATCAACTATGACCGCATCGAAAAGGTGCGGGGCATGGACATCATCGTCACCACCACCGCGAAGACGGACGACGAGGCGCGCGAGCTGCTGCGCCTCTTCAATTTCCCCTTCCCGAAGGTGGAAGAGGAAGAAGAGAAAAAGGCTGCATAATATCCACCCGTCACCCCAGCGAAGGCTGGGGTCCATACGGTCTCGACAGACCGCTTGGATGCCAGCCTTCGCTGGCATGACGAAAGAGAGACAAGAGAAGAAGAGAGCTTAAGTCCATGGCGAAACTGAGTTCCATCAACAAGAATGAGCGTCGCAAGAAGCTGGCGAAGAAATATGCCGGCCAATATGCGAAGCTCAAGGCGACCGCGAACGACAAGTCTAAGGACGACACCGAGCGCCTGATCGCACGGCTGAAGATGGCCGAAATTCCGCGCAACGGGAATCCGACGCGCGTCCGCAACCGCTGCGAGCTGACCGGGCGTTCGCGCGCCGTCTATCGCAAGTTCCGGCTGTCGCGGATCATGCTTCGCGAGCTGGGAAACAAGGGCCTGATCCCCGGCCTCACGAAGTCGAGCTGGTAAGGGTAGACTATGCCATTGACCGATCCTTTGGGTGATATGCTCACCCGCATCCGCAACGGCCAGCAGGCGAAGAAGGACAGTGTCCTTTCGCCGGCGTCGAAGCTTCGTGCCCGCGTGCTCGATGTGCTTCAGCGCGAGGGCTATATTCGCGGCTATCGCGAAGAAGCGCTCGGCGTTCACGCCGGCCTGCGCATCGAGCTGAAATATTTCGAGGGCCAGCCCGCGATCCAGCACGTCGCCCGCGTTTCCAAGCCGGGCCGCCGGGTCTATTCGGGCGCCCAGGAGCTGCCGCGGGTCCGCAACGGCCTCGGCATCACCATCGTCTCGACGCCCAAGGGCGTTCTTTCGGACGCGGAAGCGCGCTCGCAGAACGTCGGCGGCGAAGTGCTCGCGGAGGTGTTCTGATGTCTCGCATCGGTAAACGGCCGGTGCCGCTGCCTTCGGGCGTGACGGCAACCACCGAAGGCCAGATCCTGTCGGTCAAGGGCCCCAAGGGCACGCTCACGCTGCAGATGCGCGACGAGATCAGCTACGACATCTCCGAAGACGGGATCAGCGTCCAGCCGGCGAACGCCACCAAGCAGGCGCGCGCCTTTTGGGGCATGCAGCGAACTTTGGTGCAGAATTTGGTGACCGGCGTCACCGAAGGCTTCACCAAGGTGCTCGAGATCACCGGCGTCGGCTACCGCGCCGCCGCCCAGGGCAAGAAGCTGAGCATGAAGCTCGGTTACTCGCACGACGTCGACATCGCCATCCCCGATGGCCTCGAGGTGAAGACGCCGGACCAGACGACGGTGGAGATCAGCGGCATCGACCTGCAGAAGGTCGGGCAGCTCGCCGCCGAGATCCGCCGCTGGCGCAAGCCCGAGCCCTATAAGGGCAAGGGCATCAAATATCGCGGCGAATATATCTTCCGCAAAGAAGGCAAGAAGAAGTAAGCCATGGCGAGACAGAACCCCTTCGACAAGCGCCGGCAGCGTGTCCGCACGTCGCTTCGCGCCCGCGGCGGCAATCGGCCGCGGCTCAGCGTCCACCGCTCGGGCCGGCACATCTATGCGCAGATCATCGCCGACGGTGAGGGCCGCACTTTGGCCGCCGCGTCGTCGATCGAGAAGGAAGCCCGGGACAAGTCCGGCGCGACCGTCGCCTCGGCGCAGGACGTGGGCCGCAAGCTCGCCGAGCGCGCCAAGGCCGCCGGCGTCACCCGCGTCGTCTTCGATCGCGGCGGCTTTCTCTTTCACGGCCGCGTCAAGGCGCTGGCCGATGCCGCCCGCGAAGGCGGATTGGAGTTTTGATGATGGCTGACGACGACAAGAACCAGGCTCCCGAGGGCGAGACCCCCGCGCCCGAGACCGCAGCCCCCGAGGCCGCGGCACCGCAAGCGGCCGCGCCTGAGGCTCCGGCTCCCGAAGCGGCGGCTCCCGAGCCTGCGGCTGCAGAAGCGGCGGCGCCTGAGGCTGCGGCTCCCGAAGCGGCGGCTCCTGCGGCGGCGCCCGAAGCCGCTCCTGTTCCCGCTCCTGCGGCGGCGCCCGAGCCTGCCGAGACGGCGGCACCGGTTTCGGCCGGCAGCGGTCCGCCCGAAGGCCGGCGCGAGCGCGGCGCCCGTGGCGGGCGCGGCGGCGGTGGCGGCGGGCGCGACAATCGCGGCGGCGGCAATCGCGGCCGGCGCGACGAGCGTGGCCGTGGCCGTGGCGGCGACGAGGATGGCGGCGAGGAGTTCATCGAGAAGCTCGTCCACATCAACCGCGTTTCCAAGACGGTGAAGGGCGGCAAGCGCTTCGGCTTCGCGGCTTTGGTCGTGGTCGGCGACGGCAAGGGCCGCGCGGGCTTCGGCCATGGCAAGGCCCGCGAGGTCCCCGAGGCGATCTCCAAGGCGACCGCGGCGGCCAAGAAGGCGATGGTCCGCGTGCCGCTGCGCGACGGCCGTACCCTGCACCATGACGGGCTCGGCCATTTCGGCGCCGGCCGCGTCTATGTCCGTTCGGCTCCGGCCGGGACCGGCATCATCGCCGGCGGCCCGATGCGCGCCGTGTTCGAAAGCCTTGGCGTCGCCGACGTGGTGACCAAGTCGATCGGCACGTCGAACCCCTACAACATGATCCGGGCGACCTTCGAGGCGCTCGGCGAGCAGACCAGCCCCAAGTCGGTCGCCCAGCGCCGTGGCAAGAAGATCGCCGATCTGATGGCCCGTCGCGAAGGCATTTCCGGCGCGGCCGAGGCTTCGGCCGAAGCCGAAGCGGTCGCGGAGTAAGCGATATGGCCAAGATTAAGATCACCCAGACGGGTTCTCCGATCCGGCGCACGGGCGATCAGCGCAAGACGCTGATGGGCCTCGGCCTCAACAAGCTCCACCGTTCGGTCGAGCTCGAGGACACGCCGGAAGTGCGCGGCATGATCCGCGCGGTTCGGCATATGGTGTCGGTGGAAAATTAGGAGTCATCCCGGCGAAGGCCGGGACCCATGAACTCGGAGAATAGAGGATCGACCCAGAGGTTGGCGTTCATAGGTTCCGGCTTTCGCCGGAATGACTCCTTCCTCCCTCTCCCCTCCCGGCGCGACAAAAGCGAAAGCGAGTGCAAGACATGAAACTGAACGACATCCGCGACAATAAGGGCGCCCGCAAGGGGCGCATGCGCGTCGGCCGGGGCATCGGCTCGGGCAAGGGCAAGACCGCGGGCCGCGGCCACAAGGGCGCCAAGGCGCGCTCGGGCGTCTCCGTGTTCGGCTTCGAGGGCGGGCAGATGCCGCTCCACATGCGGATCCCGAAGCGCGGCTTCAACAACATCTTCGCCAAGGATTATGCCGAGGTGAATCTGGGCTCGATCCAGAAGCTGGTCGACGGCGGCAAGCTCGACGGCAAGGGCACGATCGATCACGAGGCGCTGAAGGCCGCCGGAGTCGCGCGCGGCGGCAAGGACGGCGTGCGCCTGCTCGGCAAGGGCGAGTTTAGCGCGAAGCTGAGCTTCCGGGTCGCCGGTGCGTCCAAGGGCGCCCGCGAGGCGGTCGAGAAAGCCGGCGGTTCGGTCGAGGTGATCGAGGTCGTGCCGGCGTCCGAGAAGGCCGCCGCCAAGAAGAACAGCGTCAAGAAGCGCAAGGACGCGGCAGCCTAGGATTTCCCATCAAAGCGGTGCTTTGATGGGGCCCCGATCTACGCCGCCGTGCCGGTGAAGGCTGACAAGCCCGAAACGGTCACTATATGAGGCGGCGGGGGCGTCCAGCTTCCCGCCGCTTTTCATTTTTCGAAGGCATGCATCCCGATGGCATCATCCGCCGAACAGCTGGCTTCCACGATGAGCCTGGCGAATTTCGCCAAGGCCACCGACCTCAAGCGGAGGCTCTGGTTCACGCTGGGGGCGCTGATCATTTTCCGCCTGCTGAGCTTCGTGCCGCTGCCGGGGATCGATCCGCGCGCGCTCAGCACGCTGTTCCAGCAGACCCAGGGCGGAGTGCTCGATTTCTTCAACATGTTCTCGGGCGGCAGCCTGGAGCGGATGAGCCTGATCGCGCTCGGCGTGATGCCCTACATCACCGCGTCCATCGTCATGCAGCTCGCGACGAGCATGTCGCCGACGCTCGGCGCGCTCAAGAAAGAGGGCGAGAGCGGGCGCAAGAAGATCAACCAATATACCCGCTACGGCACCGTCTTCCTGTGCGCCATCCAGGGCTATTTCATGGCCGTGGGCCTCGAAAGCTGGGGCGCTGCCCAAGGCGGCTCGGCGGTGGTCGATCCCGGGATGCTGTTTCGCGTCACCACGGTGATCAACCTGGTCGGCGGCACCATGTTCCTGATGTGGCTGGGCGAGCAGATCACCAGCCGCGGGATCGGCAACGGCATCTCGCTGATCATCATGGCCGGCATCGTCGCCCAGCTGCCGCAGGCGATGGCGCAGATGCTCGAGGGCGGCCGCACCGGCTCGATGGATCCGTTCATCATTTTCATGATCCTCGTGCTGGCGATCGCGCTGATCCTCTTCATCTGCTTCATGGAGCGGGCTCAGCGGCGGGTGCTGATCCAATATCCCAAGCGGCAATCGGCGCGCGGCCAGATCCAGCAGGAGCGCAGCCATCTGCCGCTCAAGGTCAACACCGCCGGCGTGATCCCGCCGATCTTCGCCTCCTCGCTGCTGCTGATGCCGCTGACCGTCGCCCAGTTCGCCGGGCAGGGGAATCAGGGCGACAGCGCCTGGGGCGACTTCGTGATCACGATCACGACCTCGCTCCAGCACGGCGCGCCGCTCTACATGTTCCTCTATGGGGCGGGGATCGTCTTCTTCTGCTTCTTCTACACCGCGGTGGTCTTCAACCCCGAGGAGACCGCGGAGAATCTGAAGAAATATGGCGGTTTCATCCCGGGCATCCGGCCGGGCAAGCGGACCGAGGAATATCTCGATTACGTGCTGACCCGGATCACCGTCGTCGGCGCCGCCTATTTGACGATCATCTGCCTCGTGCCCGAATTCCTGATCGCGCGGGCGGGCATCCCCTTCTATCTGGGCGGGACCTCGCTGCTGATCGTCGTCAACGTGACGATGGATACGGTGACCCAGATCCAGAGCCACCTCATCGCCCACCAATATGGCGACCTCATCAAGAAGGCGAAGCTGAAGGGCGGCAGTGGCCGGCGATAGAGGGGCGGTGATGAACATCATCCTGCTTGGACCGCCCGGCGCCGGCAAGGGCACCCAGGCCAGCCTGCTCGTCGAAGGGCGGGCCATGGTCCAGCTTTCCACCGGCGACATGCTCCGCGCCGCGGTCGCCGCCGGCACCGAGATCGGGCTCAAGGCCAAAGCGGTGATGGCGGCGGGGGAATTGGTCTCTGACGAGATCGTCGACGGCATCCTTTCGGCGCGTCTGGACGAGGACGATGTCGCCCGCGGCTTCATCCTCGACGGCTATCCGCGCACCGCCGTCCAGGCCGCCTCGCTGGACCGGTTGCTCGAGCAGAAGGGGCTGAAGCTCGATCATGTCATCGAGCTCGAGGTGGACGAGGATGCCCTGGTTGACCGGATCACCGGCCGGTTCACCTGCGCGAGCTGCAACACGCCCTATCACGACCGCTACAAGAGGCCGCAGGCCGAGGGCGTCTGCGACGTCTGCGGCTCAGCTGACTTCAAGCGCCGAGCCGACGACAATGAGCAGGCGGTGCGCACCCGCATGGCCGAATATCGCGCCAAGACCGCGCCCATCCTCCCCCATTACGAAGCGCAGGGCATCGTCCGCCGGGTCGACGGCATGGCCGCGGTGGGCGAGGTCAGCGCCGCGATCGCGGGCATCCTCGACGGCTGAGGGGAGGCGCCGATGGACAAGCGCAATGCGAGCGTAGCAATCGTCGGCGCGGGCGATTTCATCGGCAGCGCCATCGCGCGGCGCTTCGCGGCCGAGGGCTACCGCCTCCATCTCGCCCGCCGCGACGGCGCGAAGCTCGAAGCGCTCGTGGCGGAGGTCACCGCCTCTGGCGGCACCGCCTTCGCTCACGGCGTCGATGCGCGCAGCGAGGAAGCGATCTCGCGCTTTCTCGACGTCGCCAATGCGGATGCGCCGCTCGAGCTCGTCGTCTTCAACATCGGCGCCAACGTGAACTTTCCCATCGTCGAGACCACGGAGCGGGTATTTCGCAAGGTCTGGGAAATGGCTTGCCTCGCGGGCTTCCTGACCGGACGGGAGGCGGCGCGGCATCTGCTCGCCAATGGCGGCGGCTCGATCTTCTTCACCGGCGCCACCGCGTCGCTGCGGGGCGGAACGGGCTATGCCGCCTTCGCGGCCGCCAAATTCGGGTTGCGCGCAGTGGCGCAGAGCATGGCGCGCGAGCTGGGCCCCAAGAACATCCACGTCGCCCATCTGGTGATCGACAGCGCGGTTGATACCGCCTGGGTCCGCCAGCGCATCGAGCAGGCGACCAGCGGCGAGGTGCCCAAGGAAAGGCTGATGGAGCCGGCCTCGATCGCCGAGACCTATTGGCAGCTCCACCGCCAGCCGCGCGACGCCTGGACCCACGAGCTCGACCTGCGTCCGTTCGGCGAAAGCTGGTGAAGACGATATGGCCGCTCCCAGCTTCTATTTCGATTTCGGCAGCCTCAATGCCTATCTGGCCTGGAAGGTGCTGCCGGGCATCGAGGCGCGCACAGGCGCGACCTTCAGCCAGGTGCCGGTGCTGCTCGGCGGCCTCTTCAAGGCGACCGGCAACCGCTCGCCGGTCGAGGCCTATGCCGGCGTGCCCGCGAAGCTCGCCTACGAATTTCGCGAGATCGAGCGGTTCGTCGCCAGGCACAAGCTCTCGCAATATCGGATGAACCCGCATTTCCCGGTCAACACTCTGCTGCTGATGCGCGGTGCCGTGGCGGCCGAAGCGGAGGGCCTGTTCGAACCCTATGTCGCGGCCGCCTACCGGGCGATGTGGGAGGAGGGGCGCAAGATGGACGATCCCGAGACCTTCGCCGCGGTCTTTGCCGATGCCGGGCTGCCGGCCGATATCCTGCTCGCCCGCACGCAGGATCAGGCGGTGAAGGACAAGCTGGCCGCCAACACCCAGGCGGCGCTCGACCATGGCGTGTTCGGCCTGCCGGCCTTCATCGTCGACGGCGAACTCTATTTCGGCAAGGACCGGCTGCGCGAGGTTGAGGAAGCGATCGCCGAAGGGTGATTGACTCGCCGCCACGTGCAATGTACTTTGCTTTCCAAAGTAGGAGAGCGAAGATGAAGAGACTGGCCTGTTTCACCGCTTTGGCGCTGCTCGCCGCGAGCCCGCTCGCCGCGCAGGCGCCCGACACCGAAGCGCGGGTCGCCGCGCAACGCACCGCGATGGCGCGGCTCGCCTTCATGGACGGAGTCTGGCGCGGCACCGCCTGGACGCTGACCCGGGAAGGCCGGCACGAGCTGGTCCAGACCGAGCGGACCGGGCCTTTCGTGGGCGGCACGATCCGCGTCGTCGAGGGGCGCGGCTATGAAGCGGACGGCAGCGTCGGTTTCAACGCAATGGGGGTGATCTCCTTCGATCCGGCGACCCAGCGCTACAGTTTTACCTCCTGGACGCTCGGCTATGGCGGCGTCTTCCCGTTCCAGGTGACCGACACCGGCTTCGTCTGGGAGACGCCGGCGGGCCCCGGCGCGGTGATCCGCTACACCGCAACGATCCGCGACGGCGTCTGGCATGAATATGGCGAGCGGATCGTCGAGGGCCAGCCGCCGCTGCGCGTGGTCGAGCTCAATTTGCGCCGCGTGGGCGACAGCAACTGGCCCGAGGGCGGCGCGGTGCCGATGCGCTGACGCATCTGAATATATGCGGCAACCGCCCCCACCACCGTTCGGCCTGAGCTTGTCGAAGGCCTCTCCTTCTTTCTGACCAGGAGGAAGAAAGGAAAGGGCTTCGACAGGCTCAGCCCGAACGGATTTTGGGATCGTTGGGAGATAGGAGGCGACTGTCTTCCGCTCCCTTCGTCGTCCCAGCCGGCGGCCTTGTCGCAGGCGGGTTCCTTCGCTGGAAAAACTGTTATGTTCGCGGTTTCCCGACTCCGGGAACGGGGGCGCAACGATTTTTGAGCGGAAGGACTGGCACATGGGCAGGGGCGAGAACGAGCATGTCGATCTGAACGGCTTCATGGAGGGCGTGACGCGCCGCAATCCGGGCCAGACCGAATTCATCCAGGCGGTGCAGGAAGTCGCCGAGGACATTTTCGATTTCATCGCCGACAAGGAGGATTACCACCGCTGGCAGATCCTGCGCCGGATCGCCGAGCCCGATCGGGTGGTCTCCTTCCGCGTCTCGTGGGAGGACGACAATCACAATATCCGCGTTCAGCGCGGCTACCGGGTCCAGAACAACAATGCGATCGGCCCCTATAAGGGTGGCCTGCGCTTTCACCCGAGCGTGAACGAATCGATCCTCAAATTCCTCGCTTTCGAGCAGACCTTCAAGAACGCGCTGACCGGCCTCCCCATGGGCGGCGGCAAAGGCGGCGCGAACTTCAATCCGAAGGGCAAGAGCGACGGCGAGATCATGCGCTTTTGCCAAAGCTTCATGACCGAGCTTTACCGCCATATCGGCGCGGACGTGGACGTGCCGGCGGGCGACATCGGCGTCGGCGGCCGCGAGATCGGCTATATGTTCGGCCAGTATAAAAGGATCACCGGCCAGTTCACCGGCGTCCTCACCGGCAAGGGCATGGAATATGGCGGCTCGCTGATCCGGCCCGAGGCGACCGGCTATGGCGCGGTCTATTTCCTCGAGAATATGCTCAAGACGAAGGGCAAGGACCTGACCGGGCTGCGCGCCGTGATCTCGGGCTCGGGCAATGTTGCCACCCATGCGGCCGAGAAGATCGTGCAACTGGGCGGCAAGGTGCTGACGCTCTCCGACAGCCAGGGCTTCGTCCACGATCCGGACGGCATCACCCAGGACAAGATAGACTGGGTGAAGGCGCACAAGACCCGCCGCCGCGGCCGGATCAGCGAATATGCCGACGAGTATAAGGGCGCGACCTTCCACGAGGGCAAGACGCCGTGGGGCGTGGAATGCGACGTGGCCCTGCCCTGCGCGACCCAGAACGAGCTGCTCGGTGCCGATGCGCGGACTTTGGTGAAGAACGGCTGCATCGCGATTTCGGAAGGCGCCAACATGCCGACCGACCTCGAGGGCGTGCACGTCTTCAGGGACGCGAAGCTGCTCTATGCGCCCGGCAAGGCCTCCAACGCCGGCGGGGTTGCGGTCTCGGGCCTCGAGATGAGCCAGAACAGCGAACGCCGCTCCTGGCGCGAGAGCGAGCTGCAGCAAATGCTGAGGGACATCATGGACGGCATCCACCAGCGCTGCCTGGAATATGGCGACCGCGGCGGCGGCTATACCGACTATGTGAAGGGCGCCAACATCGCGGGGTTCAAGAAGGTGGCGGACGCGATGCTGGCCTTTGGGGTGGTTTGAGGCTGGGCGCCCAAGCCTAAGGCAGCGATTGCACTGCAATCGTCGCCTTGGGCGCGGACCAGCGCCAGCCCGGACGGCGGGTCGGCGGCTTGTCCCGCCGAGCCCGACCGACGGCGCGGCTTTGCCGCGACGCCCTTCTTTTTAGCCTTCGGCTCCTGGGCCCCGGCCTTCGCCGGGGAACAGGTGCGGTCAGGCCCGACCGCGGTGCGGCTTCGGCCCCGGGCGGTAGGGTTTGGCCTGGTGCCTAGGCGGCGGTGGGCCGGCGCGTTTGTTTTCGCGGGCGGTGTCGCGCGGCTTGCCCTGGACGGGCTCGATCGCGATCCCGCCTTCGCCGTCGGAATCGCCGCCGGCGGTGCGCTTGAGGGCGGCGGCGAATTTGCCGGCGGCGGCGCGGGGGACTTCGAACAAGGTGTCGTTGGCGTTGATCCGGATCGCGCCGATCTCGTTCTTGGTGATGTGGCCGCGGCGGCAGAGCAAGGGCAGGATCCAGCGCGGATCGGCATTGTGCCGGCGGCCGATGTCCATCCGGAACCAGATCGTATCTTCGAAGCCGGGGCGCGGGCCTTCCGAGCGCTCGGGCCGCTCGGGCCGGGCACCGGCCGCGGCCAGCTCCTCGGCGGCGGGGAGCCGGGCGCGGTGGGTGCGGACGAGGGCGGCGGCGATCTTCTCGGGCGATTTGCGCTCGAGCAATTGCGCCGCGAGCGCGCGATCCTCCTCGTCGATCTCGACCGGCTCGAGCAAGGCCTCGAGCAGCCGGGCGCGGTCCGATTGCGCGATCTGTTCGGGCGTCGGCGCGGTGATCCATTGCGCCTCGATGCGGGCGCCGCGAAGCACCGATTCCACCCGCTTGCGGCGCGGATAGGGGACGACGAGCACGGCGATGCCCTTCTTGCCGGCGCGCCCGGTGCGGCCCGAACGGTGCTGGAGCGTCTCGGCGTCGCGGGGCAGCTCGACATGGACGACGAGACTGAGGTTGGGCAGATCGATGCCGCGCGCGGCGACGTCGGTCGCGACCAAAACGCGGGCGCGGCCGTCGCGCAGCGCCTGAAGCGCGTGGTTGCGCTCGCTCTGGCTATGCTCGCCCGACAAAGCGACGGCGTTAAAGCCGCGCTCGATGAGGGAGGAGTGGAGGCGGCGGACATTGTCGCGGGTCGCGCAGAACAGCAAAGCGGATTCGGCCTCGTGCAGGCGCAGCAGATTGACCACCGCATGCTCGATTTCGGCTGGAGCGACGGTCATGCACTGATAGGCGATGTCGCCATGGCCGCGATCCTCGCCGACCGTGGAGATGCGCAGGGCATCGCGCTGATAGCGTCTGGCGAGCGCCACGATCGGCTTGGGCATGGTCGCCGAGAAGAGCAAAGTGCGCCGCCCCTCGGGGGTCGCGTCGAGGATCTCTTCCAGATCCTCGCGAAAGCCCATGTCCAGCATCTCGTCCGCTTCGTCGAGCACCGCGACCTTGAGCTCGGACAGGTCGAGCGCGCCACGCTCGAGATGGTCGCGCAGCCGGCCGGGGGTGCCGACCACGATCTGGGCGCCGTGCGAGAGATTGCGGCGCTCCTTCGACGGATCCATGCCGCCGACGCAGGTGGCGATGCGGGCGCCCGCCTTGCCGTAGAGCCAGACCAGTTCGCGGCTGACCTGCAGCGCCAGCTCGCGGGTCGGCGCGATCACCAGCGCCTGGGGCTTGAGCGCATAAGGCAGCGCGCCCGAGGCATCGAGCAGTTGCGGCGCGATGGCGAGGCCGAAGGCGACGGTCTTGCCCGAGCCGGTCTGCGCGGAAACGATCAGATCGCGGCCGTCGGCTTCGGCTTCGAGGACGTGGGCCTGAACCGCGGTAGGGGTAGCATAGCCGCGCGCGGCAAGCGCTTCGCCGAGAAGCGGGGGAAGATTTTCAAATGTCATAGAGCGTCCAGATGGGGGCTGGCGGCCGCGTCACAATGGCGCGAGTCTCAAAGAACCTGCCCGGCTGCGGCCCCACTAGCCCATGCCCATTGAAAATTATAGCCGCCCAGCCAGCCGGTGACGTCGACCGCCTCGCCGATCGCATAGAGGCCGGGGATCTGGCGAGCCGCCATGGTCTGCGAGGAGAGATCGGCGGTGTCGATCCCCCCGGCGGTGACCTCGGCCTTGGCGAAGCCCTCGGAGCCGTTGGGGCGGAAATGCCAGTCGGCGAGGCGGTCTTGCGCGGCGCGCAGCTTCTCGTCGGGGAAATTGGCGAGCTCGCCCCACAGGCCGATTTTCTTGGCCAGCGCCTCGGCGAGCCGGCCGGGGAGGAGGCTGCCGAGCAGGCTGTGGAAGTGACTCTTGGGCCGCGCCCGCTTGGCCGCCAGCGCCCAGCCGCTTGGCTGATCGGGCAGGAAATCGACCCCGATCTCCCGGCCGCGCTGCCAGTAAGAGGAGATTTGCAGGATCGCCGGGCCGGACAGGCCGCGGTGGGTGAACAAGGCCGCCTCGCGAAACGCGGTCTTGCCGACGCGCGCGATCACCTCGGCCGAGACGCCGGAGAGGTCGCGGAACAGACGGTCCTCGTCGCTGAGCGTGAGCGGGACAAGGGCTGGGCGGGGTTCGACGACCTTGAGCCCGAACTGGCGGGCGAGATCGTAGGCGAAGCCGGTCGCGCCCATTTTGGGGATGGAGGGGCCGCCGGTGGCGATCACCAGCGAGGGGGCGCTCGCGCTCTCCTCGCCGTAGGGCACGGTGAAGCGGCCGTCGGCGTGGCTCACCTCGCCGATCGCCTTGCCGAGCGAGATGCGGACGCTTCCCCTGGCGCACTCCTCCATCAGCAGATGGACGATCTGCCGGGCCGAGCCGTCGCAGAAGAGCTGGCCGAGCGTCTTTTCGTGCCAGGCGATGCGGTATTTATCGACCAATGCGATGAAATCCTCGGGCCGGTAGCGGCCGAGCGCGGACTTGGCGAAATGCGGGTTGGCCGAGAGGAAACGGTCCGGCGCGGTGTGGAGATTGGTGAAATTGCAGCGCCCGCCGCCGGAGATCAGGATCTTCTTCCCCGGCTGGGGCGCATGATCGATCAGCAGGATGCGGCGGCCGCGCTGCCCGGCCACGCCCGCGCACATCAGCCCGGCGCCGCCCGCGCCCAGGACGATCGCGTCGAACTGCTGGTCCTTGCATATCATCGGGGGCCCATGCCACGCTGCGCCGCCAAGGGGGAGGGGCGATGACGGGCGCGGGACACGAAGACGACGACGCTCCGCCAAGGCCCCGCCAGAGCGACCGGCGGGTGATCGTTGCGTCGTCGCTCGGCACGATCTTCGAATGGTATGATTTCTACCTCTACGGGCTGCTCGCGGCGGTCATCTCCGCGCAATTCTTTTCGGGCGTCAACGAGACGACGGGCTTCATCTTCGCGCTCGCCGCCTTCGCCGCAGGCTTCGCGGTGCGGCCGTTCGGGGCCTTGCTGTTCGGCCGGATCGGCGATCTGGTCGGGCGCAAATATACCTTCCTGATCACGATGGGGATCATGGGGCTGTCGACCTTCGCGGTCGGGCTGCTGCCGAGCTACGCCAGCGCCGGGGTCGTGGCGCCGATCCTGCTGGTCGTGTTGCGGCTGCTTCAGGGGCTCGCGCTCGGCGGCGAATATGGCGGGGCGGCGACCTACGTCGCCGAACATGCGCCGCCGCGCCGGCGCGGGCTCTACACCAGCTTCATTCAGACCACGGCGACGCTGGGGCTGTTCGCGGCCCTGCTCGTGGTCATCGCGGTGCGCAGCTGGCTCGGCGAGGAGGCGTTCGCGGCCTGGGGCTGGCGGCTGCCCTTCCTGCTTTCGATCCTGCTCCTCGTCGTGTCGCTGTGGATCCGGCTGAAGCTGGAGGAGAGCCCGGTCTTCGCCAAGATGAAGGCGGAGGGGAAGGGATCGAAGGCGCCGCTGACCGAGGCGTTCGGGCGCTGGAGCAATGGCCGGATCGTGCTGATCGCTCTGTTCGGCGCGGTCGCGGGGCAGGCGGTGGTCTGGTATGCCGGGCAATTCTACGCGCTCTTCTTCCTCGAGCGGACGTTGCGCGTCGACGGCGCCACCGCCAACATCCTGATCGCCATCGCATTGGTGCTGGCGACGCCCTTCTTCATCCTGTTCGGCTGGCTCTCGGACAAGATTGGCCGCAAGAAGATCATCCTCACCGGCTGCGCGCTCGCGGCCTTGACCTATTTCCCCTTGTTCGAGGCATTGGCCAAGGCGGCCAACCCCGCGCTCCATGCGGCGCAGGCGACGGCGCCGGTGCGGGTGATCGCCGATCCGGCGGACTGCTCGATCCAATTCGATCCGATCGGCCGCAACAAGTTCGACGCGCGCTCGTGCGACATCGCCAAGGCCTTTCTGGCGCGTTCGGGCGTCGCTTATGCGAATGTTGAGGTGCCGTCCGGGACGCTCGCGCGGCTCGAGATCGGGGCCGCGACGATCGCGGTGCCGGCCGGCGGGGCCGAGGCGATCGCCGCCTTCCAGGCCGAGGCCCGGGCGGCGCTGAACGCGGCGGGTTACCCTGAACGGGCCGAACCTGCGGCGGTCGACAAGCCGCTGGTGGTGCTGATCCTCTTCATCCTCGTCCTCTACGTGACGATGGTCTACGGGCCGATCGCGGCGTTGCTGGTCGAACTGTTTCCCACGCGGATCCGCTACAGCGCGATGTCGCTGCCTTATCATATCGGCAATGGCTGGTTCGGCGGCTTCCTGCCGACCACCGCCTTCGCCATGGTCGCGGCGACCGGGGACATTTATTACGGCCTGTGGTACCCGATCATCGTGGCGGCGCTGACCGTGGTCGTCGGGCTGGTCTTCCTGCCCGAGACCTTCCGGCGGCGGCTGGACGATTGAAGCCCGCCAAACGCGGTTAACACCATCTTTACCTGCTCGCCCGATACCAGGCTTCATGGGGTTCGAGCATGAGATAAAGCCGGCTGCCGCGTCGCTGTCGGCCGCCGGAACGGGAGCGTCGGGAGAGACGGTCGACCGTGTCTTTCTGCCGGCCATGATCGGCGCTGCGCCGGTCTTGCTGATGCTGCTGAGCTGGGCGCCGGGCGGCGTGATGACCCTCTCGCAAGCCGCGATCCGGGCCTCCAGCCTTCCGATCATCGCCGTCGAACTGCTCGTCGTGATGCTCGCGTTGCGGCGCGGCCTGTTTTCCGCCATTCGCACGGTCTCCTGGCCTCGTATCGTGCCGATCGCCGCGGCCGTGCTGCTCGCGATCATGCTGGCGACCGCGGCGTTCGCGCCGGTGCCGGGCCGGGCCGGGGTCGCGACCGGTTTTTGGGTTCTCCATGCTCTGTTCGGGCTGTCCGTGTGGCAGCTGAGCGGCCGCTTGCTGCGCGGCGAGGATCTGGTCCACGCCTATCTGGCGGGGTTCGTCCTGTTCGTGGCGTGCTTTGCGTTGTTCGTGTCGCAGGTCCCTGATCCGGCCCGCTTCGACTGGACTCGCGGACTGCCCGCGGGGACGCATATCCGTCATCTGGGCTATTACGCGGCCGCGATCTTCGGGCTGAGCGCCGGCGTGATGGCCGGCGACCGCGGGCGCCTCTCCTGGGCGGCCGCCTTCGGCGTGGCGGCGCTTGCCGCGGCCTTCGCCTTCTGGACCGGCTCGCGGGGGACGATCGCCGCCGCGATCGCCGGCCTGCTCGCGGGCATCGTTCTCCTGCCCGCGGCTCGCCGTTTGCGCTGCTGGGCCGGCGCACTGGGCGCGATCGCGCTCGGCGCCCTGGCCGCGAGCGCGTTGCCAAGCCCGGCCGGCAATATGGGCCTCGAGCGCACAATGGTGGCGACCGCCGGCGACAATATCGCGACCGGGCGGTTCGAAATGTGGCGGATCGTGGTCGAAGCGATCCGGGAACGGCCCCTGTTCGGCTATGGAGAGGCGCAAATGGCCGAGGTCGCGCGCTTCTGGGACATGATTCAGCCGCATAATATCGTCCTCCAGACGACCCTCGCCTGGGGGATGATCGGAAGCCTGTGCATTGCCCTGCTGGTCGTCGCTTATGCGCGGCAGGCGATTCCGGCGGTCCGGTCCGAAGCGGGCGAAACGCTTGCGCCCTTTCTCGCGATGATGACGCTGGCTGCCTTCTCGCTGTTCGACGGCGCCTTGTTCTATGCGCTCCCGATCAGCATATTCATGGCTTGCGGCGGGCTCGTCGCTTGTCGCTGGCGGCGGGACGGAGCGCAAGCGTGAGCGCGGCCGGTGCGATCAGCTGGACGCCATTGCCGCACGTTTCGGTCGCGGGCGTTCGCGTGGCGACCGCCTCGCGCGCCGACCTCGCCGAAGCGATGGTGCGGGATTGCACGGCCAGCCGCGACGGCCGGGGCCCGGCGGAACCGCGGCTGGTGTTCGATTCCAACGGCCATGGCATCTCGCTCGCCGCCACCGATGGCGGGTTTCGGGCCGCGCTGGCGCAAGCCGACGTGGTCCACGCGGACGGAGGCTTCGTCGTGCTCGCTTCCCGCTGGGCGGCCGCCGCGCCGATCGCCGAGCGTTCCGCGACCACCGATCTCCTCCACGATTTCGCCCGCGCCGCCGAGAGCGCCGGCCTGTCCTTTTACCTGCTCGGCGGCACCGAGGCGGTGAACGCGCTCTGTGCCGAGCGCCTCCGGCAGCTCTATCCCCGGCTTCGCATCGCCGGCCGGCAGCACGGCTATTTCAGCGCGGCGGACGAGGCAAAGGTGATCGACGACATCGCCCTCGCCGCGCCCGACGTGCTTTGGGTCGGCCTCGGCAAGCCGCGCGAACAGGTCTTCGCCGTGGCTCACCGCCACCGGCTGCGCGCGGGTTGGATCGTCACCTGCGGCGGCTGCTTCAACTATGTAACCGGCCATTACGGCCGGGCGCCGAAATGGATGCAGGCCATGAGCCTGGAGTGGCTGTACCGCGCGGCGACCGATCCCAGGAAGCTGCTCTGGCGCTATCTGACGACTTCGCCCCATGCCATTTGGCTGGCGCTGCGGCGGGCCGACCGCCTCACCTACGCAGCGGCCAATTCGGCAGACTCGCTGCGCTCGGAGGCGCCACGAGCGAGATGAAATTCTCAGTCGTCATTCCGGTCCATAACCGGGCGTCCAGCATCCTGCCGACCCTGGAGTCCGTCCGCGGCCAGAGCTGGGGCGACTTCGAATGCCTCGTCGTCGACGATGGCTCGGATGATTCCGACGCGCTTCGTGCGGTGGTCGAGAGGCTGAACGACGCCCGTTTCCGCTATCTCCGGCGCCCGAACGGCGGCGCGAGCGCGGCGCGCAACACCGGCATGGACGCGGCGCAGGGCGATTATATCGCCTTTCTCGATTCGGATGATCGGTGGCTGCCCGCCAAACTGGAGAGGGACGCGGAGGCCGCCGCGCCGGGCCGCGTGCTGTTCGCCCGGATGCTGGTCGATGGCGGCGCACGACGCATGCGAGTCCGGCCGCGACGCGGTCCGCGTGTACAGGAGGACATGTCCGAGTATCTGGCCCGTCACGAAGGCTTCACGCCGAACTCGACGATCGTCGTTCCGGCGGCCCTGGCCAGGACCGTGCGCTATAGCGAAGGCGTCTCGTTCGGCGACGACACCGATTTTGCCGTCCGCCTCGCCGCCGCCGGAGCCGAGTTTCACATCCACCCGGAACCGCTTGCGGTCATGGCGGACCGCCCCGATCCGACGCGGTTGTCGCAGACGGCCGAGTGGCGCGCGGTGGCGGCCTGGCTCGAGGAGGTCCGCCCGCTGATGACCGAACGGGCCTATTTCGCTTATCGCGGCTGGCATGTGGCGCGGTTGGCCGCATCGGCGGGGGAGATAAGGACGGCGCTGCGGCTTTATGCGCAAGCGGTCGCCAAGAGAGCCCTGCCGCCTCGTCTCGCCGCTAAGGCGCTGCTTCAGATCCTCATGCCGCGACGGGCCTATCGCAGCCTCCAGGCCCTGTTCTCGCTTCGGACCTAATCCGTGCGTACGGCATATTCCTTGTAGCTGAAGCCGAAGATCGCAGAGAGCCGTCCGGCGGTCCGGCTCCACAGGCGCAGCAGCCACAGCCGCCTGTGTGGACTGAGCAGAAGCAAGGCAAGCACGGGTGCCGAGACGACCACCCCAGCCGACTTGGCCAAGCCGGCCGCCACTTCGCTCCACGCCCGATGGTCGATCGGGATGCGCATGTCGCAATTCCCGCAACGGAAGGCGCGCCTGAGGATCCAGCCGGTTTGCAGGCGCTCAGCGGCGACCCCTTCGGTGGCGATCGCGTCGTTCGCCCAGGCGAAGCGCAATCCCTTCTTCTTCAGGCGGAGAAAGAACTCCTTATCCTCCCCCCCGGTGAGGCCGTAAGCGAGGTCGAAGCGCGGCGATCCCGCTTGTTCGAGCGCGCGACAAGACAGCAATATGTTGCCGCTTCCCTCGATCATCGGCACCATCCCGCTCTTGGCCGATGGTGAGAGAAATGCGCCCGAGCGGCTGATCGACTCCGGAACCGGATCCTTGAACTCGAACAGCACGGGGCCGCCGATCACGTCGGCGCCGGTCCACGCCATCATCGCCAGCATCCGCGACAACCAAAGCGCGTCCGCGCGCTCGTCGTCGTCGAGCATCGCGACCAGCTCCACGCCTTGCTACTCGGCCCGCGCGAGAATTGCATTGCGAGCTCCGGCGATGCCGCGTTCCGGAACGATGGCCGCCGAAAGCGCCGACCGGAAGCCCGGCCGCAGGCGCGCGCAGACGTCGCGCCCGGTCCCGTTCGGATCGTTGTCCGCCACGAACACCGCGATATCGAGGTCGTCCACGGCCTCCTGCGCCTCGATGCTGCGGAGCA
>Ga0190275_10001058_pt1 | contig 21140 bp, 19 predicted proteins | sample Popmic550T_FD_133745 | JGI IMG/M metagenome (GOLD analysis project Ga0190275, IMG submission 133745) | Populus adjacent soil microbial communities from riparian zone of Yellowstone River, Montana, USA - 550 T | ecosystem: Environmental > Terrestrial > Soil > Riparian zone > Trees stand | place...
ACGACAAGCGCAAGACGCTCTACACGTCGAACATGTTGAAGTTCTACGCCAAGCCCGACGACCGCATCCGGGCGCTGCTGGCCAGGTACCCCAACGCGCGCGCGTGGATCTCGGGGCACACGCACTCGCCCATCGACGCGCCCGGGCTGCTCACGCGCGCCAAGCTCCCGCGCGGGAAGAAGATCGTGGCCGTCAACTGCTCGGCCATCGTGGGGGTGGGCAAGAAGCGCGACGCCACCGACCCCGTCCGCTCGCTCTACCTGACCCACTTCCCGGGCCGCATGGAGGTGCGCTTCCGCGACCACGGCGAGCGCAAGTGGAAGCACGTGGGCGGCCGCCAGGTCACCCACATCGACGTCTAGTCAGCTGGCGAAGTCCGGCTGGGCGGCGCGGGCCGACTCGCTGCGGCCCTCGGGCTTCTCCCACTCCTCCTGGCGCCCGAGCGCGGTCAGGTCCAGCCAGTAGTAGGAGCCGCCCAGCGTCTCGGCCCCGCGCGCGTACATCGAGTAGGTGTGGAACACGCGGTCGTCCACGCGCAGGAAGCAGCTCTGGCCGGGGTACTCGCCCTCGAGCAGCTCGTCGCCCCACTCGCGGAAGTTGTAGATCGCCGGGCCACGCGAGCGGTCGATCGTCACGTCGAAGTCGTAGTTGAAGTCGCTGCCCTCGGACGAGACCCAGGGGTGGTCCCAGCCACGCTTGGCCTTGTAGCGCTCGATCTTCTCCAGCGGCGCGCGCGAGACGTAGGTGAACGCGGTGTCGCGGATGGCCAGGTGGTCCAGCAGGCCCTGCGACAGCTCCTCGGCGCCGGCCGAGCAGCTGGGGCAGCCGTCCTCCCACTCGGGGTCGAACATGAAGTGGCCCACGATCAGCTGGCGGTGCTCGCCGAACAGGTCCAGCAGTCTCATCTCGCCCTCGGGCCCGTGGAACACGTAGGGCTTGTCCACCTCGAACATCGGCAGCTCGCGACGTTTGGCGCTCAGCGCGTCACGCTCGCGCGTCAGCTGCTTCTCCTCGGCCAGCAGCTCCTCGCGGGCGGCCAGCCACTCGTCTCGTGATGCGATCTTGGGGAGACTCATACGGTCACACTACCGCGTAGTTGGTTTTTCAAACTACGCGGCATCGCGAACCTCCCGCTCAAGGTCGAGGTTGGGCTGCCGAAAGTGTCCTTAGATGGCTGGGTCCAGTAAAGCTGCGGTCGCGACTGCCCTACGGCTCGCCAAGAACGAGAAAGTCGTACATGCCTTCAAGCACGCGGCGACGAGCAAGGCGGCACAGGAGGCCGCGGGCGGCGCCGGCTTGAGCGTAGGCAGATCGTTTCTAGAGGGACGGTCGAGCCGACGCAAGACGAAGCGAGCAGATGCGGAGAATCGCGCCAAAGCCATCCGCTATGCCCAGCAGCACCAAGGTCAGTACAGCGAGCGCATCATCATCGACCAGGAGTACCACTACGTGGTGTGGCGCGAGGGCCTAGCTGTCGCGACCTTTCCTCCCATCGACGCAGCCCTTACCCCCGAGCTTCTCCAGCAGCGTTTTGAGCTTCAGCACGTGCCCGACGCCTTACGACAAGCCCCACCTTCCGCGGGCGAGCAGTGAAGCCGCCGCCGCTGAAGCAGATGAAGGCCGGCGCGGCGTTTGCCGTCTTCGAGGTGGGCTCGATTGTCGCCCGCCACCAAGAGCGCCTGCGCCATCCTGAGCAACGTCCGCAGGCGGTCCGCGATCTCGCTTGGGAAACGAGTGAGGTCGCCCTAGGGAATGCCGCTCGGGTTGGCGCCGGCGTCGGCACAACGATGGCGCTGGGAAGCACGGCCGTCGCGGGGGCTGCCTTCGCTGGTAGCACCGCGGTTACCGTCGGAGCGCCGCTGGCAGCTGGACTCGCTGCAGGCTGGGTCGGTTCAAAGGTCGTCCGCAGAACGAGGCATCAATTCCGGTCGCGTGGCGGCAGGCCGGGCACCACAGATGGCTCACCCGGTTAGGGGCGGTGAGCTAGGAGACCGCTCAGGGCAGGCCGCCGCGGGTAACGCTCAGCGCGCCGCCTGACAGTTCGGGCACCAGAACAGCGTCCGCGTGGCCACGGTCTGCGAGCGCACCGGCGTGCCGCAGCGGCGGCAGCGCTCGCGCTTGTAGACCTGGTGGCGGTCCTTGCCGGTCAGCTTCGACGGCGCCTTGCCGGCCTCGCGCCGCGGTACGGTCACGATCTTGCCCGAGCGCTCGCCCTCGGCCAGCATCTTCTTGGCGGCTTTCCAGATCTGCGTCACCTCGTCAACGCTCAGCGAGCGCGCTTCGCGCAGGGGATCGATGCCGCAGGCGAACAGGATCTCGGCGCGGTACACGTTGCCCAGGCCGGCGATCACGCTCTGGTCCAGCAGCGCGCCGCCGATCGGGCCCTTGCGCCGGGCCAGCGCGGCGCGCATGCGGTCGGCGCGGGCGTGGCGGCGCAGCGGGTCGGGGCCCAGCCGCGCCATCAGGGCGTCCTCCTCGGCCGGGTCGATCAGCTGCGAGATCACCGCGCCGGCCAGGTCCATGCCGCGCTCGTCGCCGATGAAGCGCAGCCGGGTGGTCTCGCGCGCGGGCGGGCCGGGCAGCTTGTAGCGCCGGAAGCCGCCGAACAGGCCGAGGTGCACGTGGACCGACAGGTCGTCCTCGAAGCGGTAGAGCAGGTGCTTGCCGTAGGCGTCGACGTTCGTGAGCACCTTGCCGTCGACCGCTTGCGCGGCGTCGCTGGCCCAGCCCTGCGGCGAGGACACCGCCAGCCGCTGGCCGCCCAGCTCGGCCGCGTGCATGCGCGCGTGGCGGTGGATGGTGTGGCCCTCGGGCATCAGATCTCCAGCCGGTCCTCTTCCAGGTCGAGCTCGTGCTCGACCCGGCGCATCACGTCGGTGGAGATGGAGCCGTCGTTGCGCAGCTCCACCAGCGCGTCGCGCTGCGCGTCGATCACCAGGCGCAGCATGCGCTGGTAGTTGGTCGAGCGCTCCTCGATCTCGTCCGTACCCTCGATCGTCCCCGCCTGGGCCTTGAACCGGCGCGCGCGGTAGGTGTACATGCCGCGCATGCGCTCGATGGTGTCCTCGCGCGTCCACTCCCACTCGGCCATCTCGTCCACGCGCTCGACCGCGGCGCGCGCGGCCGCGGTGCGGGCGCGCAGCTCCTCCTCGCGCTCGCTGTCGTCGTCCTGCACGTTCAGCCGCCGGATCAGCCACGGCAGGGTCAGGCCCTGCAGCACCAGCGTGGACAGGATCACGCAGAAGGTCAGGAACACGATCAGGTCGCGTTCGGGGAAGGGGGCGCCGCCGTCGATGGTCAGCGGCAGCGCCAGGGCGGCGGCCAAGGACACCGCACCGCGCATGCCGCTCCACGAGGCGATGAACCGGAACGCCAGCGGTGCCCGGCGCGCACGCTGGCTGGGACGCCGGTCCAGGGTCCGGACCAGCATCGTCGTGACCTGGGTCCAGACGATCCGGGCCACGATCACCACCGCCGAGACCAGCGCGCCCAGGGCGATCAGGTTGCCGGGGGAGTGGTCGCCCAGGCCGTCGTCGAGCAGGATGCCCAGCTGCAGGCCCACCAGCAGGAACAGCGTGGCGTTCAGCAGGAAGTTCAGAATCTCCCACACGCTGTAGCCGGTCAGCCGGGTCTGTGCGGACGCGATCCGCGGCGCGTTCCAGCCCACGTACACGCCGGCGGTCACCGCGGCCAGCACGCCGGAGGCACCCAGCACCTCGGCAGGCACGTAGGCCGCGTAGCCGGTCAGCAGCGAGACGGTCACCTCGATCGGCACGTCGTCCAGGCGCTTGCGGATCTGGGTGATGGCCCAGCCGACCGCCAGGCCCACCGCCACGCCGCCGATCGAGGCGAGCACGAACTTCTCGCCCGCCTCCACGGCGCTGAACGATCCGGTCACCGCCGCCGCGACGGCGATCTGGAATGCCACCAGCGCGGTCGCGTCGTTCAGCAGGCCCTCGCCTTCCAGGACCGTGACCATCCGCCGCGGCGCGCCCAGGCGGCGCAGGACGGTGGTGGCCGCCACCGGGTCGGTGGGGCCGACGATGGCGCCCAGCGCAAACGCCGCCGCCCACGGCATGCCGGGCACGGCCGCGTGCACCGCCACCGCGACCGCCACCATGGTGAACAGGACCAGCCCGATCGCCGACATGGCGATTGGCCGCATGTTCGCCCGCAGGTCACGCAGCGAAGCGAAGAAGGCGCCGCTGTAGAGCAGGGGCGGCAAGAAGATCACCAGCACCACCTCCGGCTCCAGCTCGATCTTCGGCAGGCCGGGAATGAAGCCGATCACCAGGCCGCCCACCACCAGCGCGATCGGGTACGGCACCTTCACCGCCCGCGCCAGCGCGGCCAGCACCGCGATGGCCACGAACAACCCGGTGACGATGATCTCCACGTCGTGCACGAGGGCGACAAAAGTACGCGGTTTCTCAACACGCGCCTGGCAAGGTTGAACGCCAATGACCCGGAAGATCACCCCCGCCCTCGTCCTTGCCCTCCTGCTGTGCGCAGCGCCCGCGGCGGAGGCGCGAGAGTCCTTCCAGCAGATAGCCGGGGTCAAGTCCGCCGGAACGCCGGCGAAGTACAACAAGGTCGGCATCCTCAAGATCGGGTCGGCGAAGGCGAAGAACATCCTGGTGCTCAACCCCGGGACGTCAGCCTCGGCGGCCTACTTCGCGCCCCTCGCGCGTGACCTCAAGAAGAAGGCTCCCAGCTGGCAGGTGTGGGCGGTCGAGCGGCGCGAGAACCTGCTCGAGGACCACTCGATGTGGAACCGGCTCAAGTCCGGCGCCGCCACGCCCAAGCAGGCGTTCGACTACTACCTCAATTACCTGGCGGACAAGAGCGTGACCACGCACTTCAAGCCGATCCCGGACGCGTCGGTGGCCTACGCCAAGCAGTGGGGCATGCGGACCGAGATCGGGGATCTGCGGCAGGTGGTGGGCAAGGCCAAGAAGACGGCCGGCCGTCGCGGGCACGTCGTGATGGGCGGGCATTCCCTGGGTGGCACGATCACCACCGCGTACGCCACCTGGAACTTCGGGGGTCGTGCCGGCGCTCGCGGTCTGTCGGGCCTGGTGTTCATCGACGGGGCGTCGCGCCCCCAGGCGGTCAGCGTTGCCGCCGCTCGCAAGTCTCTGGCTGACCTGTCGGCCGGATCGCCGTGGCTGACCATCGGCGGCATCCCGACCCCCTTTGTCGGCCTGTTCAACACCGGTGGCTCGCTGAACGCGCTCAAGGCGCCCAAGGCGCCCTCGCTGGCGCAGAACTTCGCCCTGCTGCCCGGGAACCTCAAGCCGCCGGTCCCGGCGACCAACCTGGCCCAGTACGGCTATGCCCTCGACACCCAGACCTCCCCGTCCAGCCTGTCGCTCGCACAGGGCCACATCGGGTCGCTGGCTCCGTCCGGCTCGCCGCGTGGGTGGGTGCAGGGCAAGGACATCTCACCAATCAAGCGCTTCGCCCAGATGTTCGCGGGCGACAAGCTCAAGGGCCTGGACGGCACCGCCTGGTACCACCCGCAGCGGCTGTCGATCGACGCGGGCGCCGTCGGGAACGGCATCGCCAACCCCGCGCAGAAGGTGCTGGGCGTGAAGTCGACCAAGGGGCGGGCACTGCCTAAGGATCTCCGGATCTACGCCTTCGGTGCCGCTTTGGGCGGTGCCCGGGTGCCGGCCGCGGCGCGGGCGCTCGCGAAGCAGTCAGGGATCCCCGCGCGGAACGTGCGCGGCGCCTCACGGGCCTCGACCTACTCGCACAACGATCCGAACTCGGCGTACCCCAATAACGCCTTCGTCGAGGGCCTGGTGCCGTTCCTGAAGGGGATCCAGAAGAAGTAGCGCCGATGCTCCGCCTGCTCCTCGACGACTTCGTGGCCACGCGGTTGGCGATGCACCGCGTGGCCGAGGACGTGATGAAGCCGGCGCGGGAGGCGGTCACGGGGCGGTTCGGGTTGCGGGCTGTTCCGGGCGGCTTTGGGACGCCGCCGTTCGGGGATGTGCGGGAGTTGTGGGTCGAGGGGGTTGAGTTGGTGGAGCGCTCGGGCTCCGAGGAAGCGCGCTCGGTGGTCGAGGGCGCGGATACGGAGGCGGCCGAGGCACTGGCTGAGTGGTTCGCGTTCGGGTGGGGGGTGCTGGAGGAGCTTCGCTCCGAGGCCGCGGACCTCAACCTGGCTCCGTCGGCACCACAGCTCTGGCCCGAGCACTTCGACATCGGCCTGCACTTCGGGCCCGACGAAGCCCGCGCTAACTACGGAGCCTCACCCGGCGACGAGACCCACCCGGAGCCCTACCTCTACGTGGGGCCCTGGTCGCCGCCGCCGGATGGCCCGCTGTGGAACGCCGACGGCTTTCCGGGAGCCGAGTTGTCTTACGCGGAGCTGCTCGCGACCGACGACCGACGGGCGGCCGCGCTGGAGTTCTTCAGGTCGCGGCGGGACGCGTTGCTGAGCTGAGGCCGTCCCCGTTAGCGTGCGGCCAATGGAGGCCACTGCCCCACAGCCCGCCGATTCGCTGCGCGTCGCCTGCGCTCAGCTGCAGAATCGCGTTGGCGATCTGAAACGCAACGCGCAGGCGATCATCGAGGCGATGGAGTGGGCGGAGGGGCAGGAGGCCGACGTCCTGCTCCTGCCCGAGCTCTGCTTGACCGGCTATCCGCTTGAGGACCTGGCTCTGCGCTCCGACTTCGTGGCCCAGACGCACGCCACGTTGGCCGAGATTGCCACCCATGCCGGGCGCTGCGCGACCATCTGCGGAACGCTCGGGACCGTGCCCCCGCGTCGCGACTGGGACACGGTGACGCGCACGTCCACGATCGCCGCCGCGGTGCTGTGCGACGGCCAGGTGCGGGGCACCTACGACAAGACGCTGCTGCCCACCTACGACCTGTTCTCCGAATCCCGCACGTTCACGGCGGGCACCACACCCGGCGCGCTGTGGCGGATCGGCGGCGTGGTCGCTGGGATCTGCATCTGCGAGGACCTGTGGTCTGGCGACGGACCACCCGAGCTGCAGGCCGCGAACGGCGCGCAGATTCTGCTGGTGCCCAACGGCTCGCCTTACTACCGCGACAAGCGCATGTCGCGATCGACCACGGCGGCTGAGGTCGCGCTGCGTAACGGCATTCCAGTGATCTACGTCAACTGTGTCGGCGGAGTCGACGACCTCGTCTTCGATGGCGGCGCGATCTTCGCCGACCCCGACGGCTCGATCCGTTACCTCGGCCCCCAGTTCGACACGGCGCATTTCTGGCTCGACGTGCCGGTGGCGCCGCCACGGCCGCTGGCCGTGTCACCCGTAACAGTGCATACGCGGCTCCAGGCGCCGCGCGGCCCGATTCCCCAGCCTGAACATGCGCCCCAGTACGAACAGATGGATGAGATCTGGCGGGTGCTAGCCATCGGCGTGCGGGACTTCGTGCATGCCAACGGCTACGAGAAAGCGATCCTCGGACTGTCCGGGGGCATCGATGCCGCCGTGGCGGCCAGCGTGGCGGTTGATGCGCTCGGCGCCGAGAACGTGATCGGCGTCTACATGCCCGCGCCGGACCCTTCGGAGGAGGACGAGCACGATCGCGCGGGAGCCGAGCGCCTGGCGAAGATCCTGGGACTCGACTTCGTGCACCGGCCCCTAGGTCCAGTCGCGCCGGCCCTGGAGGGCGCGGCCGACCAGGTCGGCGACATCCCGTCCGGCGATGCTCTGGATGAGCTCTACGCCCGGGCCCGGGCCGCAGTCCTTCGGACGATGGGCGAGGCGTCCGACGCAATGGTCCTGGCCACAGGCAACAAGTCCGAGCTCTCAATCGGCGCCGGGATCCTCGGTGGCGACATGACCGGCGACTTCGCGCCCCTGCGTGATTGTCCCAAGACGCTGCTCTACCAGCTGGTGCGCTGGCGCAACCAGTCGGAGGAAGACGACGACATCCCCGAGGAGGTACTGGACCGGACGCCCACGATCCGGTCGCGGGAAGAGCTGACGCTGCCATCCTACCGCGAGCTGGACGCGATCATCGAGCGCTTCATCGAGCACGGAGAGGGGGTCGAGGAGATCGAAGCTGCAGGCTTCCACCGCGGAACGGTAGAGAGCGTGCTGGACCTGATCATCGGGGCGGAGCGGAAGCGACGATTGGTGGCGCCTGGTGTGAAGATCACGGCTCGGGCGTGGGGCAAGGATCTGCATATGCCGGTAACGAATGGGTGGCGGCCGTTCAGCAACGGGCAGCGCCAGGCCAATGATCAAGGTTGCGGGCTCGAATCCCGCCCCCGCTAGCGCGAATCCGGGAGCAGCTCATCCAGGAACGTCTCGGCATCGGCGATGAGCTCCTGGAGACCACCCAGGCGGTAGAGCTTGTGGCCGTGGTCAGTGATCGTCGCTCCCGTAAGCAGCGCGACAGCCCCCTCAGCGCTATCCCACGTGTCCTCGAAGGCAACGGCATACTCGGCGCCACGATCTACGCCGATGAGCCCGTCGTCGCGAATCTCGAGGAGCTCTGCCCTCAAGGGGGTTGACACCGTGACAAGGCCCGCCTCGGCGTCCGCACCTCGCCGGAGGAGATCCCCCTCTCGAAGCGACTTGGTGCCGAAGACCGAAAGCATCACCAGCTGCCTGTATGTGAGCCGACCGATCAGCCCAACTAGCTGATGGGCGTCAGCCGCGCTCACGCCGGAATCAAACGCCACATTTGCGAGGAATCGTCCAAGGATCGGCACCTTTCGCTGTTCGCCCGCGTCCCGCGCGGCTAACAGCACCTGCTCAACAACCTCTTCCGCTTCCGGAGCTTGCTCGTGATCCGCGAACCAGTCAGATCGAGGTGTCGCACCTGCCTGGACCTGGGCCCGGACCAGAGACACAGCGGTCTCAAAGGCGTTGGCGACTCTCTGCGCTTGCCGAGGCTCGAGCCATCGCTGGGAAACGGCCTCGCCTATGCGCTGGAGAGCAAGCTGAGCTGCCACGGCCGTTGGGGGACCCACGAATGGTTCCTTCAGGGCTACGACAGCGCCCACTCCCACTACACCCCCGCTGACATCCCGCCCGAAGCGCAGGATCTTGCTGGGCCCCGACTCGTCGCGCTCCCGGCTCATGCACTGACGATACGTCCCCCTCCTCCGAGCCGGGCGGCAAGCCCCGTGACGCGCTGGCTCTATGACATACAGCGGGCCGGGCTGAGAAGCCGCGCTGGCTGCGTAGCTTCGGTTAATCGGGGTACTCCCGGGGGTTCGCACGCTGCGGGAGGGGCCCCGTCAGAGCATCGTCCGTCGTCGCGGCCAGCCAGCAAATCTAGAGCCGTTTGATCCCTAACCACCGCGACCTCCGCGCGACTCCCTCACCGAGCCACTCATCTGGAGCCAGGCCTTCCAACTCTTCTTCGTAGGCGAAGGCGACGATGTCCGCAGGCTCGCGGAAGGCGTGGGAACTCGGGTCCGATAGCGACTCCGCGGTCGGCATCCGCTCGTAGAACTCGGCCACCCGCCGTGCTCCCTCAGGGCTGGCCTGCCGCACCCTGTCGAGTAGCACTTGCGGCCCCTCTATCGTCGTGGGAGGTAAGGCCGGATCAACCGGATGCGGTTCGTTCAGACCCGGGCACCTGACCAGATCCTCTATAGCCCGAGCCCGCAGCTCGTTCTGGCTCACCTCGGTTGGGTCGCCACGGCGCCTGGTGCGGGCAAGGTCCAACACGTAGCCCGCTCGTGCACTCACCACGCTGCCCTCGCCGGTGGGCGCGATCTTAATGTGTGTCACCCCTAGCTCGCGATAACGCGGGAGGGCTTGCCTTTCCAGCGTCTTGCCTATATCCCGACGCCGGTAGTTCGAGAGTAATGCCAGTCGATGGTGTTGGACATACAGCTCATCGTCCTTCTCGCAAAGTTGGCGGCTCAGTTTCCCGGCTGAAGCACCGGTCTGTCGATCGCGCAATTGAGCACGTACAACTGCTTCCACGCCCTGCTCAGCTTCGAACCCGGGCGGTGCAGGTTCCAACTGCACACGGACCAGCGGCAGTTCGACGCTGCGGAAGACTTCGGCGAAGTGGGGTGCTGCCTGGAGGAACCGTTCCGACTTCACTGCTCAAAGACGGCAGGGGATGGAGCCGCGGTAAGACTGAGCGCTTGGTGGGAATGTATCCCGCTGCCTAGAGCAGCCGCGGCCTGTCGGGGCGCAGCCTGTCCCAGAGCCCCGAAGATCCCGGAGCCACCAACCCCTCGACGGCGAGCTAGACGTGACGTCCCCCACCCTTCGACGCCTCTACTCGAGTAGCCGTGTCAGATCGGCGCGAGTCAACGCGTCGGCTACCTGGAGCTGGTGGCTCGCCTGGGCGGCCAGGTCCAGCGGCGACACGCCATGGACGAAGTACGCGTGGGACATTCGGTCAAAGCCCACTCCGACGAGGGGCGCCACCACCCGCAACGTTGCTTGAAGGAGAGCCTGGTCCTGCTTGCCTCCGTGCATCACGATGTTGCGCTGGCGGTACAGCCGAACGATGGCGGCTTCCAGGTGAGCGACGAAGTCGCGGAGGACCTTGCTTGGTGTCTTGACCAGCTGACGCATTCGAGCGATGCCAGCTTTATCGCCTGCTGACCAGTCTGCGAGTTCGACTCCGGCGGCAAGTACGTCCAGCAGGAGGGCCGAGCGACTCTCGTTGTCAGGCTCGGCGTCGAGGATCGCTCCCAGTGCGTCCTTTGCCCTTTGCCGTCGGTGATAGCTGAGGGTGGTCAGCTCGCCGCGCGACACTGAGCAAGCCACGATCTTGGCTAAGCGGCCGGCGACAAGGTGGGCCCCGCTATCTTCGGGCGCCTTCAGGACCGTCTCTAGGCTCGCCCAGCCCGCAGCGATAGCAGCAGTCGGTGCCGACAGCTCGAGCTGGGTGACGAGCGCTAGCGCCGACTCGAGCGGATGGCTGGTGGACGGTGCATAGACCTGGCCGCTGCGTTCGATGGCGTGCACCTCGACCTTGCGCCGCCCCTGCAGCCGCAGGAAGGGCCCATCGGAGACCTTGGCCTTGTGGTACACAGCGAGACTTCCTGCCCGCGCGTCCGCTCCCACTACAAGCCGTGCCTGGATGTTCTCGATCTGCGCTTGCACGATCGCCACGGCCGCCCCGGGATCCGTGGCTGTGGCACTGAACTCCAAGCCGCCCTTGTACCGACCGTTGAGCCAGTTTCTTGGCGCTCCCATCGACTCAAGCCAATCAGGAACGCCGTCCGGGGCAACAAAGTTCGGGGGCGGCACTGTGGGTTTCTCGGTGCACAGCACGGCCACTCGAAACGTTTCGCTATGGCCGATCAGCTCGGCGTCCACCTTGCGCAGTAGCTGTGCAAGCGTGAAGTTCTGCGGTTCACGTACTCCCCAGCGCGTCCACCACCGATGCAGTGCGCCGGGGGATACGCCAACGTCGAGCATGTGTGCAGCCAGCAGTCGCGACGTCCTTTCTGCGCCGAGCGTCAGGCCCCCCGCGTCTAATGCGTCGGCCCATCGGCTCAGATAGAAGCGTTGGGTCTGCCGTGCGATGTGGTCGATCTCGCGCAGAATCTCTCCGTCATTCTGAAAATCCTTGTTGAGGAGCGACTGAACGCGCTTACGCACGGCGGAATTGCCCACGCCGGGATCTGGACCTAGCGCTGCGGCTGCCGTGGTCCTGGCGGCGGCCCGCGAGGGGGCGTAAGTTCCGGCCTCGCGGTGCAAGAGGGCAACCTCTCGGAGGGTCAAGACAGAGCCAAGGGACCAGAGGCGCCGTTGCCATGGCGTCGAGGCATCGAAGAAGTCCCGCAATCGCGCTAGAACTTGCTCATCCCAACTCTTGCCGGCAAGCATGATTGGGTGGTATTCTTGCTCACGAGCTTGAAGGCCGGGCCGCCGCTTCGCGGCCGCCCGGCCTGGAGACTTCAACGGCCCGCCTAGCGGGCCGTTTCTCTTTCCAGAAGTAATGCTAGGCGTCCATGCCGACCCTCCGCTCGTCTGTCGGAAAACGACGCCGTCCAGAAAAGCGACATATGGCGGAGACGCTTACGGTAGTCCTGCGCGGAGGGGTGGACCTCTGAGTAGTAGAGGTGGACCTCTGAGCGATTCGCGACGTGTTCGCCGAACGGGCCTGCTAAGTGCAGGGGGGACTGGTGCAGTCATCCATGGATCTGTGGCCCTCGCGTGTGAAAAGCTCGGGTGGAGCACCGCCACTGGCTTCGCCCGGAGATCGCTCGAATCCCACAAGGGCGAGGAGGCCGCCGACATGCCCCCGGAACCTGAGAGCCAACATTCATGATCGAGGAGCTGTTCCTCGAGAACTTCCGCGGGTTTGAACGGCACCAGGTGCCGTTCAGAGCAGCAACGATCATGGTCGGGGGAAACAACGCTGGGAAGTCAACGATCGTGGAGGCGCTCCGTCTTCTAGCGCTAGTTAGCGATCGTTTTCGGCGCGGAACTGGCCGCTTCGTCGAGCCGCCGGACTGGCTAGACCACCCCGAAGCATATGAGGGAATAGCGCCAGCCGTTAGGGGCATGCCTGCGGATGGGTTTGAGCCGAGCGTGTTCCACCGGTATGGGCCAGCCCCAGCAATTCTGTCGGCAAGGTTTTCAAGTGGCGCGGTGGTCACTGTTTTTGTGGGTCCCGACGCGCAAGTACATGGAGTAGCGCGAAAGCCCGACGGCGCGCCTGTCACACGGGCAAGCGCGGGCAAGTACCTGGGCATAGACCGCATAGCCGTCCAGCCCCAGGTTGCCCCATTGCTGCGCGAGGAACCTATCCGACGGGAGGAAACCGTCAGGCGTGGGGACGGGACCTATCTCGCTCCTCAACATTTCCGAAACCAACTCTGGCTTTACGAAGACGAGTTCGACGATTTCGTCGACATCGCCGAGGCAACCTGGACCGGACTCCAAGTCACAGAGCTCGAGGGCGACGACCGAGAGCCCACTCGGCCACTACAACTGCGAGTGCGCGACGCAGACTTCGTGGGGGAGGTCAGCCTCATGGGTCACGGCCTGCAGATGTGGCTCCAGATCGTCTGGTTCCTAGCGCGAGCACCGGCAGACGCCATCGTCGTACTTGACGAGCCAGACGTCTACATGCATCCAGATCTCCAGCGGAAGCTGTTGGATCTTGTCCGACGGCGCTTTCGACAATTGGTGATCGCGACCCACTCCGTAGAAATCATCTCAGACGTGGAGCCCGGCTCGATCCTCGCTGTGAACCGTCGGCAGTACCGCTCTACCTTCGTGACATCCCTACCCGGTCTTCAGGAGGTGGTCGATGGGATCGGGTCAGTTCAGAACGTCCAGGTCACCCGCCTAATGCGTGCGGAGAGCTTCTTCCTCGTCGAAGGTAAGGACGTGAAGCTGTTGCGGCTGCTGCAGGAAGCCGCCGATTCAGGCCTAGCGCCCATTGACATTCTCCCTCACGCCCGGCTGGGGGGCCGAGGCGGGTGGGGAAGCGGTGTTCCCGGTCGCCTGCCGACGACCAATGCTGAAGGAGGCAATATCCGCTCGTTTGCGCTACTCGATAGGGACTACTTCCCCGCCGACGAGGTCAACGAGCGTTATGCAGAGGCCAGACGATGGAAGGTGCAGCTACGGGTGTGGTCGAGAAAAGAGCTTGAGAACTTCCTACTCGTGCCTGCAGCGATCAGTCGGCACATTGCTACGCGGGCTGCTCCAGCCGTAGAGCTGCCCAGCGCTGAAGATGTCACCAAAGAAACTGATCGGATTGTGGACGACATGCGCGAGTCGATCAGCGACGCCATGGCAACGCTTCTCTTTGCTCGCGACAAGAGCGGAGGACTCACGAAGGCAAATCGCGCGGCGCGAGCCTCGCTCGATTCTCAGTGGGACGAACGCGCGACTCGCTGGGCTTTGGCTCCAGGCAAGGAAGTTCTCAGACGTCTGGCTGCCTGGAGCGAGGAGAACTTCAGCGTTGGGCTAGGGACCGAGGCGGTCGCGCGTGAGCTGCGCCCCGACGAAGTAGCCCCAGAGGTGGTCGAGGTCATCAGCGCGATCGTCGAAGCTCGCCCTTTCCGGAGCCCATTTGCGATGCCTAGGTAGCGAGCCCACGCTCTACTGTGCTTCGTCCCTGGGTCGCGCTAGGACATCGATGCTCAGACCTCTCGGGCTGCGTCTGCGGTGGGTCTTGGCATTCCCGGCATACCACTGGTAGGCATGCAGGCAGCACCCAGCGGGGAGGCACACCAGGGGATGCCAGCGAAGAGCTGACTCACGCCGCTGCCTAAGCTGCGCGCCGTGCCGATTCACGTGCCGCCCTCGCCAGGCCCTTCTGATCGCAGCGCCAACATGCGCGCGAACCGCCGAAGAGATACAGGGCCCGAGCGCCGGGTCCGAGCGGTACTTCACGAGCGTGGACAGCGGTTCCGCGTCGACATGCCAATCAAGATTGGCTCCGCCCGGGTGATCAAGCCCGACATCGTGTTCACCCGCGTGAAGCTCTGTTGCTTCGTCGACGGGTGCTGGTGGCATGGGTGCGAGCAGCACGGTCGGAGGACAACGGCCAAGAACAACGAGTACTGGCACGCCAAGATCGCGCGCAACCGGGAGCGGGACTCGGAGCAGGCGGCCCTCCTGCGCAGCGACGGCTGGACCGTGATGCGCTTCTGGGAGCACGAGGATCCGGAGACGGTCGCCACGGCGATCGAACGCGCGCTCGATGCCGCGCGGCGCCGGAGCGATTAAAGCTCGAGCAGCCCGTCGTCGTTTGTTTCGTCGTCACCGTCCTCGTCGGCAGAACTTGTTGCTTCGGTCTTGAGCTGCCGTACGTCCTCGAAGAGCTGGCTGAGATCGAAGGTCTTTGACCCGAGCGCGGCCCACCGCTCGAACTTGCGGCGCTGCGGTGAATCGGAGCGAAGCTCGTCGGCCGAGATCTCTTTCTGGTTGCCGAAAGGGTCATGCACGGCGAGGAACATCGGCAGGTGGAGGTGGTAGACCCGGTCGACGAGCGGATCGTTCACAAGCCACTCGAGGATATTTGGGTTGAACTCTGCGACCACGAACGCGACCTGGAGATCGGGGCGGCGCCGCCGGTAAAAGTAGGCCTCGTGTAAGTATGTCCCGATGCGCTCCTTGCGGAGCGTCCACTTCGTGCTAATCAGGATGCGGAAGTCTCGCTCCGAGAAGAGGGCCAGGTCGGGCTGGGAGTGGTAGCCGGCAGGTGCCAGCTCAAACCCCTGCAACGAGTGGAGCTTGGGCTCTCGGGTCGGTCGCACCCCACAGCGGCGCTCGATCAGCTCTTGAATGACGGTTTCGAAGGAGCGGCCGGTGACGTTGTTGCGCTGCCACTTGCCCTTACCGGCCCTTGCGCGGGCCTGGCTATAGCGCCGCCCGATCCGGTCGATGTGCTTCAGCGAGTCTTTGCCAGCGATGAAGTTTCCGTCGTCCATCCACTCGAGGCCACGGCGAGCAAGCTCTTGCCCGGCCTTTGTGGTGAGGCGGTCGTTCAGGTGTAGAAGAGACTGCCTTCTCGATCCAACCTTGATCCGCTCAGCCCACATCACGCTTGCCGCGACGTACTTCCACGCGCTCTCGTCAGTCAGGTCGCCGAGCTTCGGCTCGAGGTCATCGATGAGTTCGGCAACGACTTGCTGATACCAGTGTGGAGGTGGGAACTGGGGCACAGACCGATTCAATCGCGCTTGGGAGGAGCATGCAGCGAAGTGGTCAATCCTCAGCCCGCGACGCTTGCGAGCGTCGTACCTGCGGAGCCGCGACCACAGGATCTTGAGCAATCGCAGCTCGCCAGAGCGTCCCGTTGATCTCGGCAACGGGGGTGTCGGCGTCGGCGGCCGGGGTGACGCGGACGCTGACGAACTCACCTTTGGTCGGCACCGGCAGCTCAAGAGCGCGAGCGATGTCGGGATCCTGCTCTTGATGCCCCAGAATCAGGAAGCCCTCACGCCCGAGGTGCTTGGGCAGGCGACAGTCGCGGGCGCGTTTCATGCTGTCGTCCTGCATCGCAACCGTGAGAACCACGGCACGTCGCACGATCCTGCCTTGCACTACGCGGAAGAGTTCCTTCAGCCGAGCCTGGCCGCTCGACGCTCGGCTACCGGTCTGGGCGGTGAAGATGCGCTCACGATCAGCTTCTGCCAGCTGCAGCAGCAGATTGGGCGGGAGGGCGTGATCGTCGTAGAGCCACAGGACGCGGCTTTCTCCGAGCGGACTAAGACTGCGCTTGCCGTCCCGGTTCCCGCCGGTTAGATGCTCCTCGACGACCCTCACCAAGCCGGCGTGCCAGACGGCTTCGTCGTCACTCGCTGACAGGACCAGGCAGATATGCCCAACCGACTCGGGTGGAAGCATCCAGCCCCCGACGGCCTGCGAGAACTTGCAGTCGACCTCGATGCCGGCGATGCGGTAATCCATCGAGAGACCATCCTCGAACTCAAACTCCTTATGCAGATTGATCTCGACGAGAGTGCCCATGTGCGTCTTCTCGGTCTTGTGAAGCGTGAGCCAGTCCCACCGCCCGGTGTGCTCGCCGTCAAGCAGCTGGTCGATCGTGTTCCGCAGCACATTTGCCACGCGGCGCCCGTCGGGGTCGAGCTCGCGAAGGTGATCGGCAACCTTCCAAAGCTCTGGATCTTCGGCCCGGTCCGGAGGAGCTACGTTGGGCGATGTACGCGGTTCGGTGCGAAGCCGACGGGTACGTGGGACAAGCCGACCGCTGGCGGGACGCCGAGGCATCTCTCCCTGTTCGGTGGCGTCGCGGGCCGATCCTTCGTCGGCCGCACCAGGCGACAGGTTGCGCCCAATCCGGTCGGGCGCACCACGGCTTGGGGGCGAGCTTTTCGCCGCCGAGTCTTCACTGGGCATGAGACCCAATCGTCCGCAGGTGCAACTACCTTTGGCGGCCGTACCCGTGGCTGCCCCGCTTACATCAATCGAGATCTGTGCCGGCGCTGGCGGGCAGGCGCGGGGTCTGGAGCTCGCGGGCTTCGACCACCTTGCGCTGGTCGAGAACGACGCATGGGCATGTTCGACTCTCCGACATAACCGGCCCGAGTGGCGGGTCTTCGGGCCCCATATCGGCGACCTGGCGCTGGAGCGCGTTGGTCAGGGCGACGTTAAGTCCTTCGATGCCACCGGCTACCGGGGGCAGGTCGACCTCCTTGCCGGCGGCGTTCCATGCCCGCCGTTCTCCAAGGCCGGGAAGCAGCTCGGTGCGGATGACGACCGCGACTTGTTCCCCGCGGCCGTGCGGCTGGTGAGGGAGTGCCAGCCTCGCGCGGTCATGCTCGAGAACGTGCCGGGTCTCCTCGATGCGAAGTTCGACGATTATCGGGAGTCGGTCGAGCGCGAGCTTGCCCCCGACTACGTCGTCTGGTGGGACAAGGTGCAGGCGTCTGATTTCGGTGTGCCTCAGCTGCGTCCTCGAGCAATCCTCGTAGCCATCGAGGCACGATCCGCTCCCTACTTCGTATGGCCGGACGCCGAGGATCACCGCGCGGCGCCCACAGTCGGCGAGGCACTTGGCGAGCGTATGGCAGCGAATGGCTGGGAGGGGGCGGCAGCTTGGGCGTCCGAGCAGGCGACACGCATTGCCCCGACTCTGGTCGGCGGGTCGAAGAAGCACGGGGGTCCAGATCTCGGACCGACGCGGGCGAAGACGCAGTGGCGTCAGCTTGGAGTAGACGGTTTGGGTCTCGCAGATGCGGCACCGGAGCCCGGCTTCGTGGGCCTACCGCGGCTTACCGTGGAGATGACCGCCGTACTCCAAGGGTTCGACCCTGCGGAGTGGCACATTCAGGGACGCAAGACGAACGCTTATCGCCAGGTTGGGAACGCGTTTCCGCCGCCGGTCGCGAAGGCGTTCGGCGTGAGGATCCGCGAAGCGCTACGGCAGGAGGCGGAACCCGAACTCATCGTGCGAGAACGCGCGCCGGCGCGCAACGAGGAGCGGTTCGAGCTGCCAGCAGCCTAGGCTGCGAAGGCTCGTGGGTCTACTTCAGTCTCTGCACCCGCCGCCGCATCACGGTGGCCATCCTCATACCCCCTGGGTGTAGGTCCTGGCACGTGACACAGGTCCTGGTGCTGGGCCGTACCTGGGCGGGTCGAGGTCGTCCGCGGGTGCCCCCGGACTCGGATCGCGGTCAGCGAGAGCGTTCTGTCGTGCGTGGTTGCCCCCGTCGCCTGGAGCATGATGGAGGTCCGCCTCCTGTACAGCTACGAGTCATCGAAGCAACCGGAGTTGGACGAGCTGGGGATGAAGCTCGTAGCCGACGAGATCCGAACCATGCTCGCGAACCTCCAACAGGCGTTCGCCGACGCCAGCCTCGACGTCGAGCACTCCGAGAGCGCTCGACGCCGGGCCGACGCCGGCGAGGCGGGGGCACCGGAGCCGCCTACTTCTTCTGCGGCTTCAGATTGAAATTCCCATCCCCGCGGCACGTGAGGATGCCGTAGCCCCCGAACGTGCCCATCGTCAGCATTGACCAGCTGATCCGCAGCTTGCCCTTGATGCGCTTGCCCTGCTTGCGGGCGGTGATCGTGTAGTAGCGCTCGGGCCAGGGCTCCTTGACCTTCTTCTGCGACTCGCGGCCGTTGGCACGGAAGACCACCGAGAAGGGCGGGTCGAACATGGTCATCCGGGCGCGGGGCATGCCGCCCTGGCCGGACGCGCAGGTTGAGGGGACCATCGTCTCGATCAGCGAGATGACCCCGCGGCGGTAGGCGAAGGAAATCTTGGAGCCCTCCTTGGTCTTGCCGACGTAGTTGGTCCAGCCCTTGTCCTTGGTGGTGCCGGCCTGGGCGCCGGCGGCGGGCAGGGCGACCAGGAGACACGAAACGGCGATGGGGAGGAGCAGTTTCTTCATGGCGGTTCCTTTCACGAGGGGTTGGACTTCCTGACTCCAACCCTGGACCGCCCCCGACCCCCTGCCATTGGGGGACCCCCCAATCGGGCTCCCGGACTTAGGAGACCCCTAGTGCCGCAGCCGCGCCGAGCTCAGATCGAGCCGGCGGATGACCTCCTGGGCCACGTCGCTCCGCACCTCGCCCTCGCCCTCGAGTTCGAGAATGGCCTTGCGGGCCACGGTCAGCAGCTCGGCGTCGGTCTCCGCCGCAGCCTCGAGCACCTCCTGAGCGGCGTCGCCGTCGTCATCGTCGTCGACCGCGCGCAGGTTGCGTAGCTCGTACTCGCGCTCCAACCACCAGCGCTCGTCCTCCTTCAGGCCGTGGCGCTCTGCCGCCTCGGGCAGGGCCTTCAGCGCGACCTCGCTCGCGGTCTGCAGCGCCAGGCGCTTCTCCTGCTCGATCGCGTCCGGGTCGGTCAGGCCCATCCGGCGCACCAGCGGCCGCAGGGTCAGACCCTGGATCAGCAGGGTGGCCACGATCACGAACAGCGTGAGCACGATGGCCAGCTCGCGCCCCGGCAGCGGGCCGCCGGAATCGAGCGTGGCCGGGATGGCCAGCGCGGCGGCCAGCGCCACCGAGCCGCGCACGCCGCTCCAGCCCAGCACCAGCCGCCACGGCCGGGAGGACGGCGGGCGGACGCTGGGGCGCCTCTTGCTGACCGTGCCCCGCCACACCGGCGCGATCGTCAGGGCCCACAGCAGGCGCAGCCCGATCACGGCGACGGTGACGGCGGCGCCGGCCAGCAGGACCCGCCCCATCGGCTGGTCGACCGTGTCGATGATGTCGCGCGTCTGCAGCCCCACCAGCAGGAACAGCAGCGAGTTCAGGACGAAGCCGACGACGCGCCAGGCGGACTGGATCTCGATGCGCACCAGCGGATCGACGAACCCGTGCGAGTGGTGGCCTACCCACAGGCCGGCGGCGACCGCGGCCATGATGCCCGAGCCGTGCACCAGCTCGGCGGCGATGAAGGCGGCGAACGGGGTGATCAGCGACATCCCCGCCTCGACGCGGGTGGACGTGCTGCGGCTGCGCAGCTTGCCCACCAGCACCGCCACCAGCAGGCCGGCGCCCACACCGCCGACGATGTAGACCACCAGCTCGAGCAGGCCGCCGGCGGGGCTGAACTTCTCCGCGGCCGCGGCGGTGCCGGCCACGCCCACCAGGGCGAAGGCGACGCCGTCGTTGAGCAGGCTCTCGCCGCGGATCACGGCCAGCAGCCGGGGCTCGGCCGACTCGCTCTCCAGCACCTGCACCGGGGCCAGGGCGTCGGTGGCCGACAGCGCGGCGCCCAGGGCGAAGGCCACCGGCCAGGCCATGTCGATCGTGTAGTGGGCCACCACGGCGACCCCCGCGGCGGTGACCACCACCAGCACCGAGGCCAGCAACCCGATCGAGACGGCGTTGCGGCGCAGCTCGCGCACGGGCGCGAAGTACCCGTCCACGTACAGCAGCGGCCCCACGAAGATCAAGAGCACCAGCTCGGGCTCCAGCGGGATCGAGGGCATGCCCGGCACGAACGACAGCGCCACGCCGCCCGCGACCAGCAGCACGGGCTCGGGCAGGCCGAACCGGCGGGCGAACGAGGTCAGCGCGACCCCGACTACCACGAGGAGAACGATGACCTCGGCGACCTGTGTGGCGCCTGAGGACATCGCAGGGAGGCTAGAGGGACCGGCGTGTGACCATTGGCGCATGAGCGCCGCCATCGAGGTGACCGAGCGCGGCCGGCCGATCGCGTTTACGTTCGAGGACCTGATGCGCTACCACGGGCCGGGATCGCCCGGAGGGGTGGCCATCGCCTTCAAGGTCCTGGAGCGCGGCTGCCCTTGCTGGACCCGACGGGCCCGTACGAGCGGCGGGAGCTCACCGTGCAGACCGCCTTCGGCGGCCCGGGAGCCCGTGACGCCTTCGAGCTGGTCACCCGCGCCGTCACCGGCGAGCGGTTCCACGTGGACCCGGCGCTGGCCCGGCCCGAGCGCGGCCCCGCCCTGGAGCGGTTCGTGTTCCGGCTCGGCTACCGGGACGAGCGCGTGACGCTGGGACTACGGGAGGGCTTCGTGACCGACGAGTTCATCGACCTGGCCGGCACGAAGGACCGCACGCCGGACCAGGAGCAACGCATGACGGCCCTAAAGCGAGAGCTGGCCGAGCGCGTGATGGCCCGGCCGGCCCAGGAGGTCGTCGAACCGCTGGCGCCCGGGCCGGGTCGACTCTAGGTTGGCGCTATGCGAACCGGACTCGCCGTGACGATTGCCCTCTGCCTGGCTGCCGCGCTGGCCATTCCATCCGCTGCCA
>Ga0190275_10001059_pt1 | contig 21138 bp, 19 predicted proteins | sample Popmic550T_FD_133745 | JGI IMG/M metagenome (GOLD analysis project Ga0190275, IMG submission 133745) | Populus adjacent soil microbial communities from riparian zone of Yellowstone River, Montana, USA - 550 T | ecosystem: Environmental > Terrestrial > Soil > Riparian zone > Trees stand | place...
GAGGGCCGCAATGTCGGCCTCATTCAGCTCTCGGACCGCTTCGAGGCAGATTTCAACGAAGCGGACGAGGCCATTGCCGTGCAGCTCGCCGATATGGCTGCGGGTGCGATCGAGACACTGCATCTCACCGACTCCCTCAAGCTATCGAACGAGCAGTTGCGGAGTGCAAACAAGGACCTGGAGCAGTTCGCCTATTCCGCCAGCCATGACTTGCAGGAGCCGCTGCGCAGCGTCAAGATTTACAGCGAGCTCCTCGCAAGCCGGTATGGAAACAGACTTGAGGGTGAAGCGCTTGAGTTTCTCGAATATTTGCGCACGGGCGCGGGGCGCATGGAAATGCTCGTTCGGGATCTTCTTTCCTATACACAAGCCACGCAAGGGGATCAGGTCACTGATCCCGTGCCCGCAGGTGAGGCCTTGAACGGCGCTCTCGCCAATCTCTCGGGCGCGATAAAGGAGAGCGGAGCGCGAGTCATATCAGACGGGATGCCATCGCTACGGGTGCATCCCACTCACCTGCAACAGGTGTTCCAGAACCTCATCAGCAACGCCATCAAGTACCGGCGGCATGACATAATCCCTGCTGTTCAGGTGAGCGCACGCCGCGAGAACGAATATTGGCTATTCTCCGTTAGCGACAACGGTATAGGCATCGAGGCTGAGTACAAGGAACACATCTTTGGGCTCTTCAAGCGCCTTCATGGCGGAGATGAATATTCAGGGACCGGCATCGGCCTGGCCCTTTGTCAACGAATCGTGGAGCGATACCATGGCCGCATCTGGGTCGAATCAGAACCGGGACAAGGGTCCATTTTCTATTTCACTCTGCCAGCGTGACGATCCCTCTGCCAAGCCTTGGCAGATTCTCGTCGCCGAAGACAGCAGTGCCGATGCGTTCCTCATCCGGGAAGCCTCAGAGCAGGCGGCATTCTGCGCAGACCTGCATTTCGTGCAGAACGGCGCGCAAGCGATGCAGTTTATTGATATAGCAGAGCGCGGGGAAAGCACGTTCTATCTGGATCTAGTTTTGCTTGACCTGAACCTCCCGAAAAAGAGCGGCGTCGAAGTGCTCAGGCATATACGCAATAGCACCCGCTGCAGAAGCGCAGCCGTGCTGGTGGTGACGTCATCTGACTCGGCGCGGGATCGCGAGCAGGTTGAGGCGCTCGGCGCCGATGGGTATTTTCGCAAGCCTTCCGACTATGCCGAATTTATGAAGCTCGGAATGATCGTACGGGACATTCTGCAGCAGAGAGGGCCCAATCATGGCGGGAGGGTCTCCGGAGCCACCGAATGACACGAGCGTTCTCGACGACGGCTCTGTCGGGGCGTCTTCACGGCTGTCAGCGAGACGACTGAAAAGGTGATCGGCGCGCGATGACGCCTCGGCTCCTTGGCCGCTCACGGCCGTCCTGAAAACAGGACTGATGTAGCCTGCCGAGGATCTAATCGGCCCCTCGACGTTATGCGCTAATCTAATGGTAGAAGGTTGAGGTATCGATGTCTTCTCCACGGTTTCCTATTCCGCAAGGCACGCTCGACATGTTGATTCTGCAGATTCTGTCGCTCGAAACGGCACATGGGTACGGGATCGCACAGAGACTCGAGCAAATTTCGAGATCTGTCGTTCAAGTCAATCAGGGATCTCTTTATCCCGCCCTTCACCGGTTGGAGCAAAAAGGGTGGCTGGAGGCCGAGTGGAAACAATCGGAAACTGGTCGTGAAGCCAAGTTCTATTCCCTGACGCGTTCCGGACGAAAACAGCTTGCCATCGAGAGAGATAGTTGGTCTCGTCTGACCGGCGCAGTGCAGCTTATTTTTGACGAGGGCTCCCGGTCATGAAGCAGTTGCTCAACTGGTTCCGCCGCCAAAAGTTGGAAGGCGGCCTTGATCGCGAGTTGCAATATCACTTCGACCGCCGAGTCAACGACCTGATGAGCTCCGGGCTCCCTGAGACGGAGGCCCGCAGACAAGTCACGCTGGAACTTGGAGGCCTCACACAAGTACGAGAGGAAGTGCGCGATGTTTGGCTGACCCGATGGTTGCGCGACTTCGCGTATGATCTTCGTTTCTCGGCACGGGCCTTTCTCAAGAACCCGGCGTTTACCGTTACTGCGGTGCTTTCGCTCGCGCTTGGGATTGGCGCCACTACCGCCATTTACTCGTTGGTCAACCAGGTGATCCTTCACGCGCTTCCTGTGAAACAACCGGAACGCCTTGTCTTAATCGACTGGAAAGGAGATCAGGCCGCCAACGGATTTGGCACTTACAATTTGATGTCGTACCCGATCTGCCGCGAACTTGCATTGCGGGATCGATTTTTCGATGGCGTACTTTGCCGCGCGGCGACGACTGTCAACCTGTCGACCGGGGCAGAACCAAAGCCTGCCGCTGCGGAGATCGTGTCTGGCTCTTACTTCTCCGTGCTCGGTGTGAGGCCGGCAATGGGAAGGCTGCTGAATGACGAAGATGACGGCGCGGCGGGCGCGAGTCCGGTGGTTGTGCTCTCCTACGACTTCTGGAAAACTCAACTCGCCGGTGCTTCGGACGTTTTAGGCCGAAAGGTCCTGGTGAACCAACACCCGATGACCGTTGTTGGCGTTGCTGCCGCAGATTTCAGAGGCATCGACGTTGGCGAGGTTCCATCTTTCTGGATTCCCGCTGCAATGTCGGCGCAGGCCATTCCCGGTTTCGATATTCAACGCGACCGGCGAACTCGCTGGATGCAGGTGTTGGGCCGCCTCAAACCTGGCGTTGGGCTGGTCGAGGCGCAGGCTGGGTTGCAGCCGTGGTTCAAGTCGAGGCTTTACGAAGACGAGCGTAGCGCTGAGTTTCCCAAGCTAACGGCGGAAAGACGACAGGCGTTTCTCAACTCGACCATCGAGCTCACGCCGGCTCCCCATGGTCACTCGAGTTTGCGGCGCCGGCTGTTGCAGCCGCTATGGGTATTGCTTGCAGCTACGGCGGTGTTGTTGGGTCTAGCCTGCCTGAATGTCGCCGGTCTCTTCCTGGCGCGGGGATCGGCACGCGACCGCGAGATCAGCACGAGGTTAGCCTTGGGAGCTTCGCGGGGTCGGATCGGCCGTCAGCTTCTGGCCGACAGCGTTCTTCTTGCTCTTGCCGGTGGAGTCCTTGGCGTAGCGCTGGTTCCGATAGCCTTGCAAACTCTGATCGCATTTCTTCCTCGCGACGCGGCAGCGAACGCTCTGGAGTCGACGGCCGACGCGCGTCTGCTGGGGTTCGCATTCCTGATCAGCGTATCTTCGGGGATATTGAGTGGTTTTGCGCCGGCGATTCAGGTCGGCCGCCGATCATTGACTGCCTCGCTGAGAGAAAGAGGCGGAACAACATTTGGCAGTGTCCGGCTTCGAAAGGCGATCGTGACTTTGCAGATTGCATTTACGTTGGTCCTGGTCATCGGAGCCGCATTATTCGTTCGAACTCTCACGGGACTGCTGGCGAAAGGGCCAGGATTCACCACAACCAGTCTCGTCTCGTTCGGTCTGGAACCTCGTCGAAATGGCTACTCGCCAGCACGGGCGAATCAACTGATTCGACGTGTTCGTGAGGAAATCGGCGCTGTCCCAGGAGTCGAGAGGTCGGCCGTTGCGCGGTTCCAGCTATTGACGGGTGGGAGTTGGAACAACCCGATGACGATCCAAACCGATCGGCGAATCATCACGGATCGCCAGGTCAATCTGAATGCCGTCAGCCCCGGATTTTTCGCAACTTTGGGGACTAGAATTGTAGCCGGCCGGGACTTCGATGAACGCGACTCGAAACCGATCGGCGAGGCAGGCTCCCGCTCGGCGATCGTCAACGAAGCCTTCGCGCAGAGATACCTTGCAGGGAGAAGCCCTCTCGGAGTGCGCATCTGTCAGGGAGCCGGACCAGATGCGAAGCCGAGCATCGAAGTTGTGGGAGTGGTCTCAAACTTCAGCTATCGAGGGATTCGCGAGGAGTCAGAGCAGGCGTACTTTCCGATTCTTGAGGAGAACGCGGACAGCGCCAGTTTCTACCTGAAGGTTCGAGGAACTCCCGACACTGCCTTCACATCCATTCGGAAAATCATTCAAAACGCCGATCCTACGTTACCAATCTCCAATTTCCGCACGGTCGATGAACAGGTCAACCGATCCTTGAACACTGAGCGCATGCTGGCCGTGCTCTCGGGAAGCTTCGGTACGTTGGCTCTTCTGCTCTCGCTCGTTGGCCTCTATGGGGTTATGTCGTTCGTGGTGACGCAGCGGACGCGTGAGATCGGTGTACGGCTTGCGCTGGGAGCGACACGCTCATCCAACGTGTGGCTCGTCCTTCGCGATGCGCTGGTGATGATTGCCGCCGGCATAGCGGTCGCGCTGCCATGTGTCTGGGCGCTGGGCCGTTTCGTAGAGTCGCAACTTTACGATGTGAAACCGACCGATCCGGTCATGATCGCCGCCGCTACGTTGGTTCTATGCGCGACCGCAGTTGGCGCTGCGGTCATTCCGGCTTATCGAGCATCGGCGGTTAACCCAACCGATGCATTGCGCTTTGAGTAGTTGATCAACTGTGCTGGCACGCCTGTCTGACTGCGTCCACCATGCGTTTCTGGCGCTGATCGACCGTCCGCATAATGGAACGGACTTTCGCTTTGGCCTTTGCCGGATCGCTGTGAATCTTCTGAAGACGTGACCACAACTGCTTACCGTTGGTCTCGTCAATTTCAAAGAACCAATCGCCGGACCCGAAGTCGCGATACATCTGCCCCTTACATGTATCGGTAGGCTGCCGCACGTAGATGGCCGGCGTGCCGTTGTGTAGCGCAATCAGCGGCGAGTGACATTCAACGCTCACGACAGCCTGCGCCTTTGAATAGATGGATGCGGCTTCGTCAGGCAGCCAGTATGTCTCGCGCCATACGACGTTCTTCTTGATGTCGTCGGGCAGGGGATCGACGACTTGTTCCTTGCCGAGTTCAATCTCGTAGGTCATCTCAGCGCAGACCATCACTTTATTGCTTGTCTTGCGCACGTAGCTGACGATCATGTCGCGCAGCTTGGCGTGATCCTTCTCCGTCGTGCGGTTGTTAATGGCGTCGCGGACGTCGTCCGTAGGAACGCGCGGTACGTTGTTGACCTTGTAGTACGGCGTATAACGCAGACGCGGGATCACGCAGATGAACTTGCCCTCTTCAAGGCCGTGTTCCCGCATCCAACTGAATCCACGCTCGTCGTCGCGCAGCGTCATGCCGAGCTGGGCGTCGGGTCCGAATTCCAGAATCGGAGTCTTCACACCCTGCGCCTTCAGGTAGTCGCGCGAGATGGTGTCGCGGCAGAAAAAGAATGCGGATTGATCGATAATGTAGCGGAGATCGGGACTGAGATGATCCGACGGCAGGCGCAGAGCCTTCTCACGAAGTTCTTTGAGCGTTCCCCCTTCGGCTTCGCGATCTTTTGCTATACCTGAGATCGGGTCGGTACTCACGCCAAATACGCCAACCGGTTTTCCCGTGATGCGGCGGAATGCGATCGCGTGGCTCGCGGCCGGGAAACCCGATCCGGAGCCCGAGAGGTATAGATCGGCTTCTTCCCAAGCCTTGGTAAGTTCCGGAGTCGAAGGTTTATTGTTGGTGTCGAGTATGCCTTCGGCAATCTTGAGCTTCGGGAAATTCTTCGTCAGCAACTCTCGCGAGCCATGCCCCAGTTTCCCGGGCCAAAGCGTGATTTCGGCTTCCGGCAAGTGTTTCTGCAGCAGTCCTAGCGCACCAGGTGTATGGCCGATGTCCCCGATATTGACGCTCTGCCAGGAACTACGAAGCAGGATACGCGGCGGACGGTCGGGCTTACCGGCGGCGATGCGCTGGCTGAAGAATGCGCCGGTCGCCCCGAGTACAGAACGGCGGCTCAAGGATTGAGCGGAATTCATCCTAGCCATCTTCTCACTCGTCTAGATCGCGGCAGGCGCTAGCGGGCTCAGACTCACCAACTCGGTCGTGCGCTTCAGTTGACCGCAGGCCGCATAGATGTCGAGGCCACGAGGCTTGCGCACGAAGCAAGGAATCGATCGGCGTACGATGTCCTGAAACGAGGCTACACGCTCGTCATCTGGCCGCTCATAAGGGATCCCCGGTCCAGGATTCCATGCGATCAGGTTGACCTTGCAGTTGATGTTGCCTAGCAGGCCGACGACTCGTCGAGCGTCTGCGTCCGTATCGTTCACACCTTTCAGAAGGACGTATTCGAATGTAAGCTTTTCCCAGGGACGTAATGGGTAAGCGCGGCATGTCTCGATCAGATCCTTTAAATGCCACTTGCGTGTGATCGGCATCAACTCCTGCCGCTGCTCCTCATGGGACGCATTCAGTGAGATCGCGAGTTTGGGCCTAGCTGGATCGGCCGAGAACTCCACAATTTTGGGTATGATCCCAGCAGTCGAGACAGTAACGCGACGGGGTGACATGCCCACGCCCTCCGGATCGAACAGAATCCGGCAAGCTTTCAGCACACTCGCAAGATTCAGGAGCGGCTCGCCCATTCCCATCATCACGACGTTCAACTGACTGTCTGTTGGCGACAAGCCATGGCGCGCAGCGACAAGAAGAATTTGTCCTACGATCTCGCCGGCAGTCAGGTTTCGTTCGATACCCATCTTTGCCGTCAGGCAAAACTGGCAATCCACCGGGCAACCTACCTGCGATGAAATACAGATGGTGTTGCGCCCTTCTTCGGGCATGAGGACAGTCTCGACAGTGCGCCCGTCGTCGAGCTTTAGAAGATACCGGCGTGTGCCATCCGATGAATCAAACCACGATTCCGCCTCCGGCATTCCAAAGTTAACCATTTGCGAGAGCTGCTCACGCAGACGTAGCGGAAGCGTCGTAATCTCGTTCAGATCCGCCACTTTCTGCTGATATAGCGCCTGATAAATCTGGCGCGCTCGAAAAGCCGGTTGTCCGGGACCCAGCAAACGTTGTATTTCGGCCGAATCGAGGCCGACGAGAGATTCCCTCATCGCAACTATTAGTGTGGCATAGGGTTTGACGTACAGTGACTTACGAAAACGCCCGATTGACAGCCGTGGGATACTGATCCTACTGTAGGCTGGACTTGGGTATGGGTATCTCATATGAGATTGTCGCGAGCGTTGTGTGCAGTTTTGGCTTTGGCGATCTTCGCCTGGGCGCAAGAGGATTCGGTTCCGAGTGAACAATCCACGGCGCCCGAACAAGGATGCACGTTCCGCTCCGACCCCGCGCAATTCCTGAACGCTCAGGGAAGGACTCGCGATGCCGTACACGCGCGCGTTCGAAAGTTCGCGGAAGCGCACTTTTCGACCGTAGAAGCTGGCGCCGACGCGGCTCCGATTCGGCGCAATTTCATCGACGACGAGATCTTCGGGAAGCTCGACGCGATGAATGTGAAGCCCGCGAAAATCAGCAGCGATGAAGAATTTCTTCGCCGTGTTTACCTCGACATCATCGGTCGCATTCCTTCGGCAAACGATGTGAAGGAGTTTGTAGCGAGCGCGGCAACCGACAAACGAAGCCGTGTCATTGAGACTCTCATCACCGCTCCTGAGTTCAATGACAAATGGGGTGTCTGGTTCCAGGATCTGGTGGGAATGACCGAGATTCCATCGACCAACAATCGCCGCCCTCAGATTGAAGGACGCAACGCTTTTGACGGTTGGATTCGCGAGCAACTGTCGCACAACCGTCCGATGACCGCGATCGTTTACGACACGCTGACCAGAGGCGGCAACAACTTCTTCACGGAGAACGCTCCGGCGAATTTCATCGTGCTCGGGAGCGCAGGTATGGGTCCGGCGCAGGACACCTACGATCAGATGCTGGTCAAGAGCGCCACGTCATACTTGGGTCTCGGGCATTATGATTGTCTGCTCTGCCACAGCGGGCGGAATCATCTTGAGCAGTTGACGGTTTGGGGAACCAAAGGCACGCGATCCGATGCCCAACGCATGGCGGCGCATTTCTCGCGCGTGCGGCTGAATAACGTTGTGCCAGGCACGGGCCAATATGGCCACGCTTTGTACAACAGCACGGACGTCGTCGACGCGGCTGCGGGAACGTACGATCTCAATACGACCTTTGGAAATCGTCCGGGCCGGACGCCGATCGGCAGCGAACGGAACCTCACGCCGGAGTACCGTGACGGTACAAGGGCTACTGGCAACTGGCGCGCGGCATTTGCAAATAAACTGATCAACGATCCGCTTTTCGGTATCAACTTTGCGAACCGTCTTTGGAAGGAGTTCTTCGGGATCGGGCTGGTTGATCCCGTGGATACGCTTGATCCGGATCGCCTAGATGCCAACAAACCGCCGGCTTCTCCCTGGACTCTTCAGGCGACGCATCCTCAGTTGTTGATCAAGCTGAGTCAGTTCTTTGTCGAGAACGACACCAATTTGCGGGAACTGATCAAGACGATCGTCCATTCCTCCGCCTATCAACTCAGCTCCCGTTATGAGCCGGAATGGAAGGTTGAGTATGTGCCTTTATTTGCTCGGCATTATCCGCGGCGAATGATGGCGGAAGAAGTTCATGATGCAATCGTGAAGGCCACCGGCGTGATGCCGCAACTCAGCTATCAACTGGTCAACAATCAGACAATTCCGCAGATAACGCCAGCGAATTCACGGCCGAAATCCGATCCCGTGGCATGGGCGATGAAGATGCCCGATGCCACGGAGCCGCGATTTCTCAACGGTACACAAAACGGCAGCGTCGTGAATTTCCTGAACACCTTCCTGCGCGGGAATCGCGATACCGCGCGACGGGCGGAGACGGGCTCGATTCTACAGCAGCTTAGTCTCATGAACGACAACACGGTAGTGCTGCCGAAGATCAAAATTGCGAACTCACCTTACTTGAAGGAACTCGCCAAAATCACCGACAACGGTGAACTAGTGGACGATTTGTGGCTGACTTTTCTTTCGCGCAAACCGACAACGGCAGAGCGCAGCAAAGCGGTAGCTCATTTTACAAAAGTAGCTCGTAATACGGCGATCGAAGATCTCGCTTGGGTAGCAGTGAATAAAGTGGATTTTCTATTCAGTTACTAAGGGATTCGTCATGAGAGATCGCTTCGGAATCGATTGGAGTAACATCAAAGGCTCACATTTCTGGGCCCGCCCGCAGCTGAGCCGCCGCTTGTTTTTTCGGCATTGCGCGTCGGCTGTGGGCGGTTACTTTCTGATGCCATCCCGGCCGCTCGAGACGGTCGCAAAGGCGGCCGTCAGCCCGATCGGAACCGCGAAGAACGTGATTTTCATTTTGATGGCTGGTGGCCCCAGCCACTGTGACACGTTCGATCTTAAGGAAGGGGTTTGGACTCCGTCCTTCATGGCTCCTACATCGTACGGAGATCTGCGGTGGCCGCAAGGGATCATGCCGCTCCTAGGCGAGCAATTGGATCACATCGCGTTGCTTCGGTCGACGAAGTCCTGGGCCGCCGTCCATGAGTTGTCGCGGACATGGATCCAGATCGGTCGCAACCCCATCTCGGGACTTGCCAAGATTGCGCCACATATCGGGTCGGTGGTGTCGCTGGAATTGGGTCTCGGTCGAAAAGCTACGTTACCGGCATTTGTTTCTTTGAACACCGGAAGCGGCCCGGATCAGGGGTATCTTACTCCCGATCACTCGCCTTTCTACGTCAATCCCAACGGGAATGGAATCGGCAATGCAAGTCATGCCGACGGCCAGGGAGTATTCGACAGGCGATTCAATTTGCTGCAGGACATCGACGCGGAGAATCGCTCAGGGGCGTCGGAGCTTGGTGGAGCGGTTGACGAGGTGGCCTCGTTCAATCTCAGCGCCCGCAAGCTGATGTACAACCCCGATGTGAACCGAATTTTCACATTCGATGCGGCGCAGCGCGCGCTTTACGGAACTACCGCTTTTGGCAACGCGTGCATCACGGCGCGCAATCTTCTGCGCGCAAATCTCGGCACAAGATTCATTCAGATCACGATGGGCGGATGGGATATGCATCAGAATATCTACACTCCGAATGCGGGTCTGCAGAACCTTACTCGCCAATTTGATAGCGGACTGGCTCCGCTGATTGCCGACTTGAAGACTGACGGTCTGCTCGACGAGACGTTGATCATCGCGATGGGCGAATTTGGCCGAACTACCGGGTCGCCGAATGGACAGGCGGGACGCGATCATTTCTTGCAGCAGGCAGTTCTGGTAGCGGGAGCGAAAATTCGAGGCAAGCGCGCGATCGGAGCGACCGACGAAGCCGCTCGCGCTACGTCAGAACCCGGCTGGTCTGCCGAGCGCGATATTCGGGTAGAGGATGTTGAGGCGACAATCTATTCGGCGCTAGGAGTAGACTGGACGACGGTGCGCTACGATGATCCACTCGGCCGCGGCTTCGAATATGTGCCCACGAATCAGGGCGTGCAATACGCCCCGATTCACGAACTCTGGTCTTAAGCCCGGTGGGAACGCGTCGGCCGGAATAGCGTCAGGCTCGCCAAAAAGGCGAGAGCGGCTCCTGCGATCATCCATAAAACTCTGTAAAAGGACGTTTCATCTTCGAAGATATAAGGCTTTATCAGAAAACCCTGCACCATCAATATCACAACGGTGAGTGTCCATAGAGGAAATAGGAACCGAAAAACTCCCGTGATTGCCAGGATAATACTGATCAGGCCGGCCAAACCGCCCCAAAGCAGCCAAGTCTTCAGATCGGAGCCGGACCACGGCAGCATTGCTAAATTCAATATACTCGGACTGGAGATCGCCAGCGCCGCGACTCCCATCAAAAACAGGCAAAGCACAAAGTGATATAGATAGCTATACACACGGAGTATCATTGCGAACAAGGCCCGTGACCTCCAGGGGATTGAAGGGGTATTGTAACAGGCCGGGTTAACCGGTGAAAATCTACGTCATCGGCACGCAACTTGCTTAAGGTCTATCCTTACCCGTAAAATAGTCTTATAAGAGGGTGTTGCGCCGCTCGATATGACTAGACAGTCGGCATCCCAATCCCGGCATCTCGCGATTCTGCACTCTATCGTGCAGACCTACATAGAAACGGGTGAACCCGTTGCATCTAGGACAGTTGCGCGCCGTCTCCGTGAAAATCTGAGCCCTGCGACAGTTCGAAACATCATGGCCGATCTTTACGAAGAGGGTTATTTGGCGCAGCCGCACACGTCTGCAGGCCGTGTCCCTACGGAGAAGGCCTTTCAGAGTTATGTGCATTCTCTTACACAAAGGCGCGTATTGTCGGTAGAACTCGAGCGTCTGCGTTCCGAACTCTGCGACCTCGAAACAATGCAGGCCCGTGTCGAACACTCATCTCACTTGCTATCGGAAATGACTCGCGGACTGGGTATCGCCGCTGCCATTCCCACCGCGAGCCAGATTCTGGATCAAGTCGAGTTCGTGAGTCTTCCCGACCGGCGCGTTTTGATGATTGTTGCTACGCGGGACCGGATGGTCCGGAATCGTGTCGTGAGTTTGAACGAGCATGTTTCGTTCGATGAATTACAGTCAATTCGTAACTACCTGAACGCCAACTTCAGCGGATGGCTGCTGGCAGACATCCAACGTGAGCTCGAGTATCGTTTGCGTCAGGAGAGCGCAGCTTATGACGCCATCCTTCGGCGTCTTAATCTGTTGTATGAAAAGGGTTTGCTTGAATTGGGGCTGGCTCCCGAAGTGCACTTCGAAGGCGCCTCGAATTTGCTGGGACTGGATCTGCATCTTACCCGGGAGAAAATGCGGGACCTCTTCCGCGCGCTCGAACAAAAGAAGAAGGTTTTGCTATTGCTCGACCGCTTCCTCGAGTATCCGCAGGGAGAACTGGCTGTCCGCGTAGGACTTGCTGAGGCGCACCCAGCGATGAGCGAGCTCTCCATCATTGGAATTACCGTCAATCTTCCCAATGGCCTGTCCGGCAAAATCGCGGTTGTCGGGCCGATGCGAATGAATTATGAGAAGGTCATTTCCGCGGTCCTCCATGTCGGCCAAGCCTTCGGAAGCTTCCGGGCCTAAGAATACTCCCGAAATAACAGAATTTGATTAGTTTGAACATCATGCAAGAAGACAATAGATCCGCTGTCGACGGCAGCGATACGTCGACTGAAACTCCTGAGGTTGTCGACGAAATTCAGCCTGCGCCCGACGCCGATGCCCACCAGTGGGCAGGCGAAAAGGCGGAGCTTGAGGATCTGCTGCGGCGACGTCAGGCAGAATTCGAAAATTACCGCCGGCGTATCGAACGCGAACGGATGGAGTTCGCCGAATACGCGAGCATGGAAAGCGTACGAGCATTGCTTCCGATCCTCGATGATTTTGAGCGGGCGTTGAAGGCCGCCCAAGCCACGGGGGCGGCCGATAGTGAACTGGTGAAGGGCATTGAGTTGATCTACAAGAGGATGCTCGAAACGCTTACTAAGCAGGGACTGGAGCCGATCCCTACCGAGAAGGCGAACTTTGACCCCCATCTGCACGAGGCTGTCCAGCGTGTGGAGCAGGAGGACGCTCCGGACGGAGCCATCCTCGAAGAATATCAGCGGGGTTACAACTTTAAAGGAAAACTGCTACGACCGTCGATGGTAAAGGTAGCAGTACGATCATGACGCAGGGTCGGTAATGAACGTGGCAAAAAGAGACTATTACGAAGTACTCGGTGTCGACCGAGCGGTGGATGAGGTAACGCTAAAGGGAGCGTACCGCAAATTGGCTCTCCAGTACCACCCGGATCGCAATCCGAATAATCACGAGGCCGAAGAGAAATTCAAGGAAGCCGCCGAGGCGTACAGTATCCTCAGCGACGGTCAAAAGCGCGCTGCCTATGATCGCTACGGTCATGCAGGCGTTCAAAGCGCTGCAGCCGGCGGGGGCGGATTCGATCCTGGCCAATTCACTGGATTCGAGGATATTCTCGGCGAATTTTTCGGGTTTGGTGATCTTTTTGGCGGCGCAGGTGGACGGCGTGGCAGGACTCGCGCACAGCGCGGCGAGGATCTGCCCTTTGAGCTTGAAGTGTCCTTTGAGGACATGATGAAGGGCATGTCGGCCGACATTCAGGTCCCGAAGATGGAAGCTTGCGGCCGATGTTCCGGAAAAGGAGCCGAGCCGGAAGACGGATTGACGCAGTGCCCGGTTTGTCGGGGCAAGGGCGAGATTCATTACCAGCAGTCGTTCCTGACAGTGCGACGGACATGCTCGCAGTGCAATGGACGTGGCCAGATCATCCGTCGTCCCTGCAAAGAGTGCAAAGGCGACGGATACCTTCGCAAAGACAAGAAGCTGAAGATCAATATCCCGGCGGGTGTGGATACCGGCACCAGGCTCCGGCTAACCGGGGAAGGACAGCCAGGTGTGAATGGCGGTCCGGCCGGCGACCTTTATGTGCTGCTGAAGGTCAAAGAGCATCCGATTTTTGACCGCATCGACGACGACCTCCATTGCACCGTTCCCGTGAACGTGGCGCAGGCAGTTCTGGGGACGGAAGTGGACATCCAGACGTTCGATGGTTTGCAGAGCGTCAAAATCCCGGAAGGATCCCAGAAGGGTTCCAAGATCAAGTTAAAGGGTTTGGGCGTTCCGAACCTGCAAGGCCGCGGCAGAGGGGATATGTACATCAATATTGACGTTAAAATCCCAACCAAATTGAGTCGCGAACAACGGAAATTGTTCGAGCAACTGCGCGAAACACTCCCCGAAGAAAACGAACCCCACGAAAAAAGTCTCCTGGATAAGGTAAAAGACTACTTCATGTAGTCTGGGAGCGAAGGTAAGAATCGACCGCGTATGTAGCGTGAGTGCCTCACAGCTTCTTCAGAGTGCTGTGAAACTGACCCAACTCTGACAAGCTGCGCTTTGTCACCGGGCTGTCTGGGTGGACGGCGTCGATTTTTCCTACTCGTCGTGCAGGTGAAGGAAGCAGCGCCAACATCTTCACTGCTGGCGTTCGAGGACCGCGCCAAGCCACTCCGTCGCTCGCTCAAAGTGAGGTCGGTTCTTCCACACCTCGAATGTGATCTCCTTGCTTCGGCTGACGTCGTTCCAGAAGTCCTTTGCCAGACGCTCGGCTAAGGCGGCGTCTTCCACGGCGATGTTTACCTCGTCATTAATGCCGAAAGACCGGCTGTCGAAATTCGTTGAGCCGATCACAGACCAGATACCGTCGATAATCAGAATTTTGGCGTGAATCATAGACGGCTCATATTCATAGATCTTGCCCCCTGCTTCGAGGACTTCGCCGTAGAGCCTGCGGCTCGAGCTGCGAGTCATCGCGTGGTCTGTCTTATGACCGGGAACAACGATCCGAACATCGACGCCTCGCTTTACGGCTCGTACGAGCTCAGCCCTTGCGCTGGTATCAGGCAGGAAGTACGGCGTCGTGATATAGATCGATTTGTTGGCCGAAGCGAGTAGCGTCTGAAATAGAACGCGTGCTTTTGTCGATTGCCCCGTTGTCGGAGCACTGGCCACTACGAGAGCAGGCGTCTTGATTGCTGGCTTCATATGTGGGAAGTAGTTCCAGCCCGTCAGGATCTCGCCAGAGGCTTCGAGCCAGTTCTCGGCGAACGCTCCCTGTAGGCCTGCAACGCTGTCACCTTCGAAACGTACCATCGTGTCGCGCCACTTATACCAATGGTCGGCCCAGCCTGCGCCGCCGATGAAGCCGACTGATCCGTCGATGATGAGCAACTCGCGATGGGTTCTGTTGTTAATGCGAGGCCATGTCGTAAAGCGAATCGGGTTGTACCACTCCACGTGTCCGCCTGCCTTCATCAAGTCGGAGAAGGTGCTCTTCGAGAGGGACATGGCGCCGATTGCATCGATCAATACATTGACCTCGACGCCGGCCCGAGCACGCTCGGTGAGCGCATCGGCCAAGCGCTTTGTCACTTTCCCTTCGGCGACGATATAGGCTTCCAGGTTAATGCTTTTTTGCGCCTTCTTTATGTCGGAGAGCATGCCTTCATAGAAGCTGTCGCCATTGGTGAAAACTTCCATCTTGCCAGCGTCACGTTCCGCCGACTGTGTAAGCGCTTCGACGGTTTCTATGAAGTGGGCCGATCGTAGATCCTCCGCAGGCCCTTTGGCAATGCGATAGGGAAGGCCGGGAGCGAACAGCGCGAGGTACAACAAACCGGATTGAATAATCAGGGCGATGAGAGCAAGAATCGACAAGACTTTGAAGTTCCTTGGTCTCTTGCCGTGTGGATGGGCGGAAGGTCCCTTGCGATGGAACATCCACGTAAAGCCGTGGTCGATCTTCTCGAGCAGTTTCGTCACAGGACTATAGACTCACAAATGCCTCCAAGTCTTTCAAACTGAGTTTGCCCGTGTAGATCGCCATACCTAAAGCGGAGTGGACATTCATGTCTTCCAGCGCACGAATGTCATCAAGCGTGGTGATGCCGCCGGCAGCGGTGATCTCATGTGTTGTGGCCGCGCGGAGGCGGCGGAACCAATCGAGATCGGTTCCTTGCATCATGCCCTCCTTATCTACGTAGGTGCAAAGGAAGCCTGCGCAGTAAGGCTCGAGCTGGACCATAACGTCTTCAGCAGAATAGTTCGTGGATTCGCGCCAACCTTTGACGACAATACGACCGTCTTTTGAATCGAGCGCGATGAGGATTTTGTCCTTCTGTGGAAGAGATTCGAGGAACTTGAAGTCCGGTCCCTGCGGCCCGAACGCTGCGGTTCCAACAATGACGCGCTCCACGCCAAGGTCGACGAGACGCTGTACTTTATCTGCGGTACGAACACCGCCTCCGACGCGGATACGTGCCCGGGAGGCGATCCACTCGACGATGTCTTCATTTGCGCCGGTTCCGATTGCAGCATCGAGGTCGATTACCTGAATAACAGGAAAAGCAGCGAATTTGTCGAGCATCTCCTGTGGAGATCCACCTTCAAGCGCCTTCTCGCGCCCTTGAACAAGTTGGACTACTTTACGGCCTTGCAGATCGATGCAAGGGATGATCATGAGCGCACTCTCCTGACCGGGACGCCTTCGGCTTCCAGATAGACTTTCAAGTCGTCGACTGTATAGGTTTCGTAGTGGAAGATGGAAGCGGCCAGAGCGGCATCGGCCTCGCCTTCGTCAAAAACATGAAGGAAATCTTCCGGCTTGCCGGCGCCTCCCGAGGCAATGACCGGGATCTTTACGGCTCTCGAAACGTTTCGCGTCAACCGGCAGTCGAAGCCGGTTTGGACGCCGTCGGTGTCCATGGAAGTAAGAAGAATTTCGCCGGCGCCAAGCTGCTCACCCTGTTTGGCCCATTCAATGGCATCGATCCCTTCGTTGACGCGGCCTCCCTTGGTGTAGACGATGCCGCTTCTGGCATCGATCGCGAGGACGACTGCTTGCGCGCCAAACTCGCGGCTGAGTTCGGAGATGAGCGCCGGCCGGTGTACTGCTGAAGTGTTGACGCTGACCTTCTCGGCGCCAGACAAGAGCATCTTGCGCGCGTCGGCGACTGAGCGGATGCCACCGCCGACCGTCAAGGGAATAAACACTTGGCGCGCTGTGCGAGCGACTACATCCGCCATGGTGTCGCGGTTGTCGCTGGATGCGGTGATGTCCAGAAACACCAGTTCGTCGGCGGATTGCTGATTGTAACGATCCGCTAGTTCGACAGGGTCACCGGCATCACGAAGATTGACGAAGTTGATGCCTTTCACTACCCGACCGTCGGTAACGTCGAGGCAGGGGATGATTCTCTTGGCTAACATTTAGAGCTCCACGAAATTGCGGACAATCTGCAATCCAAGCGGGCCCGACTTTTCGGGATGAAACTGGACACCGAAGACGTTGTCTTGTTCCAGGGCTGATGTGTAAGGGCGTGTATACGTCGTGGTTGCAGCGGTCGCTTCGCAAACCGGAGCACAGTAGCTGTGCGCGAAATACACGTGTGATTCGGGCGCGATTCCTTTCAGCAAACGGGACGGCCTAGTGAAGTCGAGTGTGTTCCAGCCCATGTGCGGCACACGAGCGTCAGCGGGGAAGCGTTCAATGGCCCCTGGAAAGATGCCAAGACCCGCGACCTCGCCGGCCTCAGAACTGCGCTCGAAGAGCGCCTGAAGACCGAGGCAGATGCCGAGGAAGGGCACTCCTGCTCCGATGCGTTCGGTTAACGTAGACCGGATGTCCATTTCATCGAGCGATCGCATCAATTGCCCGAAGTGACCCACACCGGGAAGAATGATCTTCTGCGCCTCGTGAAGTCGCTGCGCATCGCAGATCACCGTGTATTGGGCGCCGATTGCATCGAGTGTATTCTGTACGGACCGAAGATTGCCGGCGCCATAGTCAAGAATCGCGATCATATGAGCAGGCCCTTTGTTGATGGCAGTTGGTCCTTCAATCGTTCATCCGTTGAGACTGCGTACTTCAGGGCACGCGCAAAGCACTTGAACACCGCTTCAATTTTGTGATGGTTGGACCGACCGTACATCACTTTGACGTGAACGTTGGCGAGCGCATGCTGCGCGAATCCATGAAAGAAGTCTTCCACCAATTCAACTTCCAATCCTCCGACGCGGCGGACACGCACACGGTCGCTATAGACACAAGCAACCCGTCCGCCAAAATCAATGGCTACGACGGCTAAGCTTTCATCCATTGTCTGGACGAAGTAACCGGCGCGATTGATGCCCTTACGATTCCCAAGCGCCTGATTGACTAGCTGTCCGAGCACGATGCCGATGTCCTCTACGGTATGATGCTGATCGATATCGAGATCACCTTTCGCGCGCAGTGTGAAGTCAAAGCCGCCATGCTTGGTGAATAGCTCCAGCATGTGATCGAGAAAGCGGATTCCCGTGGAAACGTCGTATTTGCCTGCGCCCTCGAGCACGAGATGCGCGGAAATCTGAGTCTCCGTCGTGTTTCGTTCGATGCTTGCTTCTCTCATAGGGCTTTCTCCAACTCATTCACATTTTCGAGTACAGCTACGGCGCCGTTCTCCTTGAGCAACTTCACAACCTCGCCGTGCCGGGGATTGGCGGCATGGGCGATTCCGACAAACCGAACTCCGGCTGCCATCGCGCTACGAGCATCGTCCACGGTGTCGCCGACATACGTGATGGGTGTGTTCGGATGCGCGGCCATTATGTCGAGGAGACCGTCTGGAGCGGGCTTCGATCGAGCAACATTATCATCGGCAACGATCATGGACCATCGGATCTGAGGCACGAAGCGATCGAGTGAGATCTTTGCCTCGAATCCCATGCGACCGGTGAAGATACAGAGGGCGTTTCGCTGCTCCAGTCGACTTAGAAACTCCGGCTCGGCAATCCACCGTTCACGAAGAATTAAGCCGTCATTGTTCTCGCCAAAGAAGATGCGGTTAAACTCACGAACGACATCGTCATAGGCGACCGGAACTCCTTCATCAGCCAGTATCTTTTGGGACAGAGCAAAGTCGTTATTCCAGCCGCCGGAGTTCTTGTAGTCCTGGACACGGGCATGGGAAACTTCAGGACCGCCGAAGTGTCGCACCGTCGCCCGGATCGTCTCGCGATACGACTGAGTAACATCCACGAGAACGCCATCCATATCGAAAACGATTACGCCTTCCATACGCGCTCCAGTTCACCGAGAAAACGACGCATTTGATCGCGCGTTCCTACAGTTACGCGAACACACCCTGCGATCTCATAGCTGCGGTCCCGGACCAGGACGCCTGCATCCCGCAACTTGTCACGGACTTCAACCGCGCGATTGCCGATCCGCATAAGCACGAAGTTGCCGTCGCTGTCATAGTAGGGGATGCCAAGTTTTTCCAGGCCAACGAATACGAGTTCCCGAGCGGCAAGGACTTCAGTCACATACCGAGTGATAAATCCGGTGTCCTGCACCGCGACTTGCGCTGCCATCGCTGCGAGAGTATTCACGCTGTACGGCGATTGGCACTTGTGGAGATATTCGATGTTCGCCGCTTGTGAGAACAGACAGCCGAGACGCATGCCCGCCATGCCGTAGACCTTCGAAAACGTCCTGCTGACAAACAGATTTGGGTAATCGGCGATATGGCGGAGAGCGGTGATGCCGCAGAACTCGTAGTAGGCTTCGTCGATCAAGACCGCAGCGTTGCCGGCTCGCTTCAGGATTCTTTCGATTCCTTCAATTTTGACGGATGTACCGGTGGGGTTGTTTGGGTTCGAGATAAGAATCACACGCGTCGTCGGCTCGATGGTTTCGAGGAGCTCTTCGAGCGGAAATTCCAACGTTTTCGCCCGGTAGTCGAGTTCGCGTATATGCGCCCCGGCGACCTGCGCATAAAATTTGTACATCGCATAAGACGGGCGGAGGATGACGACGTCGTCTCCGTCATCTATGAACGTGTTGATGAGTACCTGAATCGCCTCATCGGTGCCATTCGTGAGGAGCATCTCGCGTTCGTCGACTTTGAAATATCCGGCGAGCGAGTGCTTCGCATCGACGTACTCGGGGTAGATGGCGAGGCGGTTTTCTTCCAGGCGGGATTTCAGAAACTCGATGACTTTGGGGGAACAGCCGATAGTGTTCTCGTTGAAATCGAGACGCAGTTTGCCGGCGCGGCCTCCGGTCGGCGGGTGATAGGGAGCCATCTGGAGGACGGCTTCGCGGGGTCGAATGCGCTTAGGCATTCTTCGTTCCCTGATGTGTCGGGTTATGCCCGAAGCGGACTTCGACACTTCGGGCATGGGCCTCAAGGCCTTCGGCGCGAGCCAGCGTTGTGATCGCCGGAGTGAGTTTCCTCAGTGCTTCAGGACTGACTTGTTGTGTTGAGATCACTTTGACATAGTCGGCGGTGGAGAGGCCGCCGCGGAGGCGCGCTGCTCCCGATGTAGGCAGAACGTGATTAGGACCGGAGGCATAGTCGCCAGCCGCTTCCGGACTGTGGGCGCCGATGAAGATGCTGCCGGCGTGGCGTATGGCGGGGAGCAAGCTCGCGTCCGGGATACTGAGATGCTCGGGCGCGAACCGGTTGCTAATCTCGACCGCCTCGTTGACGGAGGAAACAATCACGATGGCGCTGTTCCTATCGATTGATTTGCGCGCGACCGCTCGGGTCGGCAAAACGGCAAGCTGCTTTTCGATTTCCTTGGCGACCGATTGGGCCAGACGTTTTGAGGTGGTGAGCAGGACTGCGGAAGCTTCCGTGTCGTGCTCTGCTTGAGCAAGCATATCGGCGGCAATCCATGCGGCATCGCCTTCCGTCGCAATCATGAGGATCTCGGTGGGTCCGGCTATGAAGTCGATGCCGACTTCACCGGCGAGTAGCTTCTTGGCAGCGGCGACGTAGATGTTGCCCGGTCCAACGATGCGATCGGCGCGAGGAATGGATTTCGTGCCGTAAGCGAAGGCAGCCACGGCGTGCGCGCCTCCCAGCAGAAAGACGTTTTCGACGCCGAGCAGGGACGCGGCCCCCAGGATCTCCGGAACTGGCCTCGGAGTCGTGATACAGACGTTCGGAACGCCAGCCACCTGCGCCGGGATCACGGTCATCATCAGCGTCGAGGGCAAGGGATAACGGCCGGCTGGAATGTATGCGGCTACAACGTCGAGCGGACGTACGACCTGTCCTACGGAAAGGCCAGGACTAATTGTGGCGCTCTTGGCCACAGGCATTTGGAGTTTTGCGAAAGCACGGATGTTCTTCGACGCAGTCTCAATTGCCTTCAAGAACGCCGGACTGAGTTCGCCTTCAGCGGCCTTCAATTCGGCGGGACTGAGGCGGGGCGATTTGCGGTCGAACTTATCGAACTTGCGGGCGTACTCGAGCAGCGCCTTATCGCCCCGCTTCCGGATGTTCTCGAGTATCGGACGAACAGTATCCTCGGCATCCGCGAAGCGTGCGGCTTTGCGCGCCAGGAGCTTGCCGACTTGTGTGGAATCGACGATTCGGATCATCTCTTACATCACGATCTTGTTCAGCGGATATTCGACAATGCCTTGCGCGCCGGCTTCCTTTAAACGAGGAATGATGATGCGCACGGTGCTTTCATCGAGGATCGTGTTGACGGCGAGCCAGTCTTCGTCGCTGAGGTGGGAGATAGTGGGGGTCTTCAGAGCAGGCAGGACAGCGATGACAGCGTCGAGATCCTGCTTGCGTACATTGAGCATCAGGCCGACCTTGCCGAGCGCGGCGATGGCGCTATCGAGC
>Ga0190275_10001060_pt1 | contig 21137 bp, 23 predicted proteins | sample Popmic550T_FD_133745 | JGI IMG/M metagenome (GOLD analysis project Ga0190275, IMG submission 133745) | Populus adjacent soil microbial communities from riparian zone of Yellowstone River, Montana, USA - 550 T | ecosystem: Environmental > Terrestrial > Soil > Riparian zone > Trees stand | place...
GATCCTGCGTCCGACCCCGGACTCGTTCGGACTGGTGCTGTCCATCTCCTATCTTGCGATGATCGTGATCGGCGGGCTGGGCTCGGTCGTCGGGGCGATCGTCGGCGCGACTTTCGTGACCGCTCTACCCGCTCTGTTCCAGCAGTACTCCGATGTCTTCTCCTTCCTGGCCCAACCGGGCACCGGAGGACTCGATGCCGCGACCTTCGCAAAGTTCCTGTACGGCGGTGCGGTCGTCTTCGTGCTGCTCGTCGAGCCGGGTGGCCTCGGGGCAGTCGGACGCCGGTTCATCGGCACAATCTCCGGAGCCTCACGGCTGACCAAGCGGACCGTGAAGTCCGCCAACCCCCAAGACTCACCGACTTCGAATCCTGCTGCGCCACAAGAGGACAGCGGTTCGCAGCGGGAGGCGCCCGACCGGGCGAGTAGCCAGTCCAATCGAGATGAGGAACATCGATGAAGATTCGCAGAGCACGTGCGGCTGCTGCGCTCGGCGTGGCGACAGTCCTCGCCGTCACCGCGTGCAGCACCCGCGCCGATGACAGCGGCGACGGCGGCGGTGGCGACGGGGGAAGTGATGCCGATGTGGCCACTGACTTCGGGGTCACCGAGGACACCATCAACCTGGGCATCCTGACCGACCTGACCGGTCCGTTCGCCTCCCTGTCGACGGGCATCGTCCAGGGCAACCAGCTCGTCTACGACACGATCAACGAAGAAGGCGGCATCTGCGGCCGGCAGATCGAACTGGACATCCAGAATCACGGCTACGACGTCCAGCAGGCGGTGCAGCTCTACAACCAGGTGGCACCCAATGTTCTGGGCATCACCCAGTTGATCGGCTCACCGATGACCACGGCCTTGCTCGAGCAGATCACCACCGACGAGATGGTCACCGCACCAGCATCCTGGGCGTCCACCCTGCTCGAGAACCCGTACATCCTGATGGGGGGCACTACCTACGACCTCGAGATGATCAACGGCATCCAGTGGATGGTCGACGAGGGCATGATCGCTGAAGGCGACACGGTCGGGCACATCTACGTCGAGGGTGAGTACGGCGCGAACGGCCTGCTCGGCGCTCAGTACGCAGCTGCCGAGCTCGGACTGGAGCTGGTCGAGGTGCAGGTGACCTCCACTGCCACGGACCTGTCCGGCGCGATCTCGTCGTTGGGCAGCCAGGGCGTCACCGCCATCTTCCTGACCACGACGCCGGCCCAGACCGCATCGGCTGTGGGGACGGCTGCCGCGGGTGGGCTCACTGTGCCCTTCCTCGGCAACAACCCGGTCTTCGCACCGGCCTTGCTGGACAGCCCAGCCGCGGCGGCCTTAGCGGCGAATCTGTACGTCGAGGCCTCGACCGCGCCCTACAGCACTGACAGCCCCGAAGCCCAGGACCTGCGCGACCGGCTGGTCGAGAAGTTCCCGGATGCATCACCCAACGGTGGCCAGTTCTACGGCTACGGCGTGGCAACCATCTACGCCTCGGTGATCGAACGCGCCTGCGAGAACGGTGACCTCACCAGAGCTGGGCTCCAGACGGCGCTGACCGAGACCACCAACGGCGACACCGGCGGGATCATCGCCGCGCTGGACTACTCCGAGGAAGGCGCCTCGCCCTCGCGCGAGATCTACCTCGCGCAGCCCAATGCGGAGTCCGAAGGCGGCCTGGAACTCGTGGCGGATCTGTTCACCACCGATCTCGCCGAGGGGTACGTGGGTCCTTCGGAGGGCTGACCCAGCAATCGCGGCGCAGCTCAACTGAGCAACGCTAGGTAGCCGCGCCGTCCCAGGGAGTCATCCTGGGACGGCGCGGCTCCCTGCCGTGCGGTGTGCCAGGCTGAACCGCACAGATGGCGGGCCCGGGCCAGCGGGCAACCCTTACGCTTGGGTCGTTACGCATCGAGCAGGCCTGCGCAGCCGGGCGTCCTCCTGACTGTCGGAGTCCTGCGCAACGAGGCGGTCTGACCAGTCGAGATGAGGTGTCGCACGCGTGCCAGCTGACGGCGCCCCCGGTCGACGCGGATCGACCGATGATCGATATGCGACCGGGCCCCTGACCGTTCCGGACCTCCTGGCCAAAGCCGGTCACACCGGATCGATCCCGGTAGCCAGGAAGAGGTCCGACCGCCGGGTCGAGGCGCTTGCGTCAAGGCCACGGTCATCGCCGAGATCGAGCGGCAAGCTGGTGGTCCGACACCGAGTGCGGCGCTTTTTCGCCGTTGTGCTGACGATGCTGTTCACCGTGCTCGCCTCGGCGGCCGCGTACTACGTTGGCCTGTTCTTCTTCATCGACGCCACGATCGAGCGCGTCGACGCACTCACGGTGGATGCCCCCGGCATCCTGTCGCCACAAGCGCAGGAGGAAGCTGACAATTTCCTGATCGTGGGCACCGAGACTGCCGGATCCGACGTTGCGGTGACCTCGGCATTGATCGCTCACCTGGTCCCGGGCGGGGACGGGGCGGTCCTGGTGAGCCTGCCGCTGACCGCGTTCACCGACGTGCCGGCCTGTCCCCGGGCTGGGGAATCCCGGCCTGCTGAGCCCTACGGCGGGTCCCTTGCCTCCAGCTATGACACCGCAGGCGCGAACTGTCTGGTCCGTAGCGTTCAGCAACTGACCGGAATGCGAATGAACCACTACGTCGAACTCGACCTGGAAAGGTTGCCCGGCATGGCCGCTGCGCTCGGCGGCGTACCCGTCTGCGTGCCCGCCGAGGTGGCCACCGGTGGCCCTTCGCCGGTACCTGCCGGCGCTTCGGTGCTCGACGCCGAGCAGGTGCGGGCCATTCTGGGGGAGGGCGATGCCGACCAGGACCCGACCGGGCAACTTGCCACCGACCGGCATCGACTTTTACTTGCCTCCACTCTGCGCGAGGCTCTGCGGGTGGAGAACTTGGCGAACCCGTTCGTTGTCACCGGCTTCGTCAACGAGGCTGCCAATGGGCTGACCCTGGACCAGGGGACCACTTTGGGCGCGTTGAAGGACATCGGGGACAAACTCGGCGAGTTCACCGAGGGAGACACGGTGCAGACCAGCGTGCCGCTTGCTCAGGTTCAGTATCAACCGGTCAACAGTGAGCAGAGTTATGCCCTGGTCGATGACCTCGCCAGCCGCGCGCTGTTCCGCGCCATCATCAGCGACACGGAGTTGCCCATTCCCGCCGGGGAGGCTGCTGGCCCCGAGGGCACATCGGTCCCGAGCACGGAGACCGAGACGCCCGAGCCGGTTGTCGATAACCCTCCGCCCTCGGAAACGCTGACAGTGACACCCCAACAGATCACCGTGAACGTCTTCAACGGAATGGGCACTCCTGGCCTGGCCAGCGGCGCGGCTACTGCCCTCGCCGCGCAGGGCTTCGGCGTGGCCGAGGTCGAGAACCAGGTCACTGGGGCTGCCGAGTCCGTTGTCCGATATGGGCCGGGTCAGCTCGAGGCCGCCCGCACGGTCGCTGCTGCCATTCCCAGCTCGGTTCTGCAGGAGGGCGCCACGACCGGCGGTCTCATCGATGTCGTGGTCGGGTCGTCCTTCGTCGGCGTCGTGCCGGTCGTGATCGCTGCACCGGAATCGCCGGCACTAACCCCGGAAGCGACAGAGCAACCCGTTGTCGCCGCCCGGCAGTCCTGCTGAGCAACCGTCATGGACTCATCCTTCGCTGACCTCCTGGCGGCCAATGCCGCGTTCGCCGACACCTTCGACCTCGCCGGTTTCGATGGCGTCGCGCACAGCGGCGTGGCAGTGGTCACCTGCATGGATTCCCGTATCGATCCGCTCCGGATGCTCGGGCTCCGGCCGGGCGATGCGAAGATCTTTCGCAATCCTGGCGGGCATGTCACCAATGCGGCGCTGGACGCCATGGTGCTCGGCGTCCACCTGCTGGGGGTCGAGCGGATCCTGATCGTGCCGCACACCCGTTGCGCTCTTGCGACACACAGCGAGGCAGAACTGCGTCGGCAGGTCAGCGCCGCCAGCGGGCAGGATGCCGCGTGGACCTCATGGAACGTGGTCACCGACCAGGTCGCGGCACTTCGGGAGGACGTGGCCAGGGTTCGCTCGCATCCGCTCATCCCCGAGCGGGTACGGGTCGGTGGCTTTCTTTACGACGTCGATACCGGCCGGATGGAACAGCTGATCTGAGTCGAAATAGTAGATCCGGGTGGGGCCGGCGTGCGAACGCCGTGAGACAGCACTTCTCTGCCCGTGGAAGGCGACCGTGACCGACACCATCGACTCCAGCCGCGCTCCCGCCCCACCAGAAGCCGAGCATCGCCGATCGACTGATGCCTTAGCGACTTCCGATGGTGGCCCGGATCGATCGCCTCCCTCGTGGCGAAGGGCACAAGTAGTGCATGGCCTTGCCCAGAAGTTGGCCGAGATCGTGGGCCCCGCGTTCGGTCGGGAACTCCCGATCCGCCTGCGTGCATGGGATGGCAGCGAGGCAGGCCCGCCGGATGCGCCGACCGTCGTGTTGTCCTCGCCGGCCGCGCTGCGGCGACTGCTTTTCCGGCCAAACGAACTCGGCCTTGCCCAGGCCTATGTCACGGGCGAGATCGACATCGAGGGCGACCTTCTCGATGGCTTGCGCCGGGTCTGGCGGACCGTCCGAGCAGGTGGTGCCACCGGTGTTGCGCTGCCTGCCCTGATCAAGGCAGCGCGTACTGGGCTGCACGCCGGCCTCGTCGGCCGACCGCCTGCACCGCCGGACTCACAAGCCCGGTTGCGGGGGCGACTGCACAGCAGGCGACGCGATCGTCAGGCGATCTCGCACCACTACGACCTGTCCAATGACTTCTACTCGCTGATTCTCGACGACCACAACGCCTACTCCTGCGGTTACTGGACGAGCAACGATCCGTCCTACACCGTCTCGGACTCCCAACGGGACAAGCTCGACCTGATCTGCAGCAAGCTCGGACTGGTGCCCGGCATGCGGCTGCTCGACGTCGGTTGCGGCTGGGGATCACTGACGATCCACGCTGCTCACCAGTTCGGCGTCCGCGTGGTCGGCGTCACCCTGTCCGAGCAGCAATATCAGTTCGTCCAGAAACGGGTCGATGACCTCGATCTGGGCGGGTTGGTTGAGGTGCGCTTGCAGGACTACCGCGAGGTTACCGACGGTGGCTTCGACGCCGTCTGCTCCATCGAGATGGGCGAACATGTCGGCAAGAACAATTATTCATCTTTCATCGCCGGGCTGCGGGACAAGCTGCGTCCAGAAGGCCGGTTGCTGATCCAGCAGATGTCACGCAAGGACAAGCATGGCGGCGGGACCTTCATCGAGGCTTTCATCGCACCCGACATGTACATGCGCCCGGTCGGGGAGACTGTTGCCCTGATCGAGGGGTCCGGCCTCGAGGTTCGTGACGTGCACGCCCTTCGTGAGCACTACGTACGAACCATCCATGCCTGGTATGCAACATTCGAGGACAACTGGGACAAGGCTGTCGACATGGTCGGCGAAGAGGTGGCCCGGGTCTGGCGGCTGTACCTGGTCGGCTCGGCACTCTCGTTCGAGGAGGGCCGCATGGGCGTGGACCAGATTCTCGCCGTACGTTCCACCGCCGACGGGCGTAGCGGGCTACCGCCGACCCGGGAAGCGCCGTGAGTTGACCTTCCCCACACGCGACTTCCTACTCGCCCTTCCACTGACAGCGCTGGCCGTTGCGGTCATCCTGGGGATCACCCTCGCCGTCGCCATACGGGTCGGCAAGCACGCCGTTGTCGACGTGGCCTGGGGCTTGGGCTTCGCCGTGATCGCGTTCATCTCGTTCGTGCTGTCGGTGGGATTTGATGCCGGGGACCGCGACCGTGGCTTGCTCGTCACCGTTCTCACCGTCGTATGGGGAGTCCGGCTGACCACCCACATCGCGCTGCGTTCGCGTGGGCACGGCGAGGACCCTCGCTATGAAGAGTTGCTCGAGAAGGCTCCCGGAAATCCGACGGCGTATGCCGTCGGCAAGATCTATCTGACCCAGGGCGCGGTCATGTGGTTCGTGTCGCTGCCGGTACAGGTAGCCGTGTTCCAGCCGTACGGGCTGGGCCTGGCCGGCTGGGGTGGCCTGGTCTGGATCGGCGTCGCGCTCTGGGTGCTGGGGATGTTCTTCGAGACCGTCGGTGATCTGCAGCTCACCCGGTTTCGGAATGACCCGAACACCCAAGGGAAAGTCCTGGACACCGGCCTGTGGCGATATACCCGCCACCCCAACTACTTCGGCGATGCCTGTGTGTGGTGGGGCTTGTCATTGATCGCGTTCAGTGCCTGGCCGGGCATCCTCACGATCCTGTCCCCGGTCTTCATGACACTCCTGCTGGCCAAGGGCACGGGCAAACCCACGCTGGAGAAGGGCATGGACAAGCGCCGCCCCGGCTACACCGACTACGTACGACGCACCAGCGGGTTCCTGCCGCTGCCACCCCGCAAGCTCACCGATTCCTCATCGACCACCAGAGCCCGACAACCCCAACGAGAGAAGTCATGAAGACCCTCAGCACCGGATCCCCCGCCCCAGACTTCACCCTTTCCGACGAGACCGGGACGCCGCGCACACTCAGCGACTACCTCGGCAAGGGCCCGGTCGTGCTCTTCTTCTACCCCGGAGCGATGACCTCCGGGTGCACGGCCGAGAGCTGCCATTTCCGGGATCTGGCAGCGGAATTCGATGCCGTGGGTGCGCAGCGGATCGGCATCAGTGCCGACACCGTTGCCAAGCAGAAGGAATTCTCGGACACGCACAGCTTCGACTACCCGCTGCTGTCCGACCCGGACGGGGCTGTCGCGACCGCCTACGGGGTCAAGCGTCGGGTCCTGACACCGGTCAAACGCGCGACGTTCGTCATCGCCGCCGACGCCACCATCGCCGAGGTCATCACCAGCGAGTTCAACATGACCACCCATGCCGACGATGCCCTCAAGGTCCTCCAGGGCGCCGCGACGCGCTGAGGACCGTCGGCTCGAGCGCAGGGATGCGAGACACTGGGCAGATGAATGCCCCCGATCTGCGTAGCCAACACGCTCGGGTCGTGCGAGCAAGCGTCGAAGTGGTGGCCAACGCGGGGATCGAGGACCTGCCGCGACCGACGCCCTGTGGCGAGTGGAACCTCGGGGACCTCCTCGCACACATGACCGTTCAACACGATGGGTTCGCCGCTGCGGCGGCCGGCAACGGCGGTGACCCGACGCTCTGGGTTGTGCAGCCCCTCGGTTCGGACCCCTTCGGCGCCTACGCTGCTGCGGCCGACCGGGTCGTGACCGCCTTCGCCCAGGACGGAGTGCCAGAACGCGAGTTCGCGCTTCCCGAGATCAGCCCGATCACCACGTTTCCGGGGAGTCAGGCGATGAGCTTCCACCTGATCGACTACGTGGTGCACGGCTGGGACGTCGCCAGGACGCTTGACATCCCGGTGAGTTTCGATCCGGACGTGCTCGACACTGCAATCGAAATTGCGCGCTCGGTGCCCGACGGGCCTCAGCGGCTGCAACCGGGGTCGGCATTCGCACCCGGACTGGCCGCCGCAGGCGACGCGCCGCAGTTGGATCGCATCGTGGCAATGCTTGGTCGCGACCCCGGCTGGACCAGTCCTACATAGCTGAGTCGATCGCGCGGTTCTCGGCTAGTGCCTTCAGCTTGGGCAGACTCTCGGCGATGCCCTTGCGGTTGCGCCGGGGGAAGCCGACTAGTTCCAGGACGCGGGCGTACGGGGATCCGGACCAATCCCAGGACTCGGTGACCCTGGTCCGTCCCGGCTCTAGCTCGTCGAGCTCATAGCGCCAGGTGTGCTTGGCGAAGTGCTGCCAGGCGATCAGCCTGTTCTCCTCATATTCGACGACGAGATTGCGGACCTCGTACGGCAGACCGAAACGCATGCTCATTGCGAACCGGTCACCCAGTGCCAGCCGGTCGCCGGTTTGCGTTGAGGTGACGCCCTGGACCGACCCACTCCCGTCGATCTCGAGGTGTGCCGAGGGATCGGCGAGGATTGCGAAGATCGTCTCGGCTGGAGCGTGCACCACGATGCTGTCGCTGATGATGCGGGGGCTGGCCATGGAGATGGACCCTAGGCGGTCCCCGCTAGACCCGGGTGCGGTCAGCCGAAACGCCCGCTGATGTAGGCCTCGGTGAGTGGGTTGCTCGGGGTGCTGAAGATCTTGTTCGTGTCATCGAACTCGATCAGGACTCCATGCCGTTCGCCGTCCGGATCCACTTCCGCGGTGAGGAAGGCGGTCTTGTCGCTGACCCGGGCAGCCTGCTGCATGTTGTGGGTGACGATGACGATCGTGTAGTCCTTGGTGAGCTGGGCCATCAGGTCCTCGATCTTCGCTGTGGCGATCGGGTCCAAGGCCGAGCACGGCTCATCCATCAGGATGACTTCTGGCTTGACTGCGATCGTGCGGGCGATGCACAGCCGCTGCTGCTGGCCGCCGGACAAGGACAGGGCGCTTGATTTCAGCTTGTCCTTCACCTCGCCCCAGAGGGCCGCACCCGTCAGCGCCTCTTCCACCAGGTCGTCGTAGTTGGACACCTTCATCCCGGTGACCTTCGGTCCGTAGACGATGTTGTCGTAGATCGACTTCGGGAACGGGTTGGGCTGCTGAAAGACCATCCCGATCCGACGCCGCACCTCGATCGGGTCCACGCCGGCTTCGTAGAGATCCTGGCCGTGGAAGGTGATCTTCCCCGAGACTCGGGCACCGACAACGAGGTCGTTCATCCGGTTGAGCGAGCGCAACAACGTGCTCTTCCCGCAACCGGACGGCCCGATCATGGCCGTGATCTGGCGGACCTCGATCGGAATGGAAACGTCCCGAACGGCGAGATAGGAGCCGTAGTGGACGTCGACACTCTGCAGATCGAGGATCGGGGACGAGCCGCCGTTGCCCTCCGGTGCCGGACCACCTTGTTCTTGGCGGGCGGCGATCCTGAACCCGGACGTGCGGTCCACATTCGGCGGGACGATGGTCGTGGTTTCACTCACGGTGTGATTCCCAGCCCTCTGTTTGGTTCGGGTCGACGTGCTTCGGGTCAAGGTGCCCATGGGACCGAGCGCTCTGGTGATCATTTGATCTTTCCTGCCCGGTTCCGGATCACGATGGCGATGGAATTCATCAACAGCAGGATGATCAACAACAGCACGATCCCGGCCGAGGCCAGTTCCTGGAGCTCGGCCTGCGGACTCTTGATCAGGTTGAAGATGGCGATCGGCAGGACCGTGTAGCCGCTGAAGATCCCCTCCGGGTTGAACCGGACGAAGGTCACCGCGCCAAGCAGGATCAACGGTGCGGCCTCACCGATCGCGCGCGACAACGCCAGGATGGATCCGGTCGCCGTTCCGGAGGTGGCCGCGGGCAGCACCTGGCGCCGCACGGTCTGCCACTTGGTGGCCCCGAGCGCGTAGGAGCCCAGCCGAATCGACGGAGGCACCGCCCGCAGAGCCTCCCGGGTGGAGATGATCACGACGGGCAGGACCAACAGGGACAGCACGATGGCTGCGGTGATGATTGTGAACCCGAGGCCGAGCACGCGCGCCACGATTCCCAGGCCGAGGATGCCGAAGACGATCGACGGCACCCCGGCGAGATTCTGGATGTTCAACTCCAGGAAACGGTTGTACCAACGCGTGTTGTCGGCGTACTCCTCGAGGTAGATCGCCGCAGCGATTCCGGTGGGAAGGCACATCAGTGCGGTCAGACCGATCACCCACAGCGTTCCCATCAGTGCCGATTGCAGCCCGGATTCATCGGCTCGGGAGGCAAGACCGCTGGGCATGTTCGTGATCAGCCGAAGGTCGATGCGGTTCCATCCCTTGATGACCACATAGCTGATCAGGCTGGCCAGGAAGGCGAAGGCTATGAGCAGGGACAGCTGCAGGGCCAAACGAAAGAGTGTGTCTCCCACCCGGATCCGACGCTTCTTGATGGCCGCGGCCGACGGATGCATATACCCGGTCACTTCTGGCCTGGTGTCGATCGCCACTACTCGTAGATCTCTCGGAAGCGGCGCACCAGGCGGAAGCTGATGATGTTCAGCGCGAAGGTGATGAGAAACAGCAGCGCACCCACCGCGAAGATCGACTTGTACTCCACCGTCCCCAGGGGAAGATCTCCCTGGCCGGCGCTGGCGATGAACGCCGTCATCGTGGCCGAGGGCTCGATCGGGTTGAACAGGATCTGATCGGAGACCAGGCCACCGGCGACGGTCACGATCATCGTCTCCCCGATAGCGCGAGAGATGCCCAGCACTATTGCCGCGACGATGCCCGACAACGCTGCGGGCACCACGACCCGGGTGGCGACCTGCATCCTTGACGAGGCGAGGGCATATGCCCCTTGTCGCAGGCTGCGCGGAACGGCGGTCATCGCATCCTCGGCCAGGCTGGCCACCGTCGGCACGATCATGATGCCCATGGCGATGCTGGCGATCAGCAGGTTCTGAAAGGCCGGCTTGTCACCGCCGGGCCAGTAGTCGCGGATCAGCGGGCCGATAGCGACCAGCGCGAAGAACCCGTAGACGACGGTGGGAATGCCCGCCAGCACCTCGAGCAGTGGCTTGAGGACCTGGCGCACCTTGGGGCGGGCGTACTCGGCCAGGTATATCGCGGCCCCGATACCCAGCGGCACCGCGATCAGTGTGGCGATCCCGGTGACCACCAGGGTGGCCACCAAGAGCGGGAGGACTCCGTACTGCGCGTCGGCGAACAGGGGTGTCCAGGCGTCACCGGTCAGAAATTCGGAGATGCTGACTTCGCCGAAGAAGTCGATGGTCGGAAAGATCAACGCGATGATGATTCCGATGGTTGTCACCACGCCGACGGTGGCGGCAATGAAGAGCAGCGCTTCGACGCCGCGTTCGGTCACGCGGTTGCCCCTGCGCCCCAGCGTTGGCTGCGGCGCAGGGGCGCGCGACCCTGTTTCGGTCACTGACATGAAGGAAGATCAGCCGGTCAGTGCTTCGAACTCTTCGGCCAACGTCGCCTTTTGCTCCTCGGTCAGCGGAACGTACTGTGCCTCGGTCACGATGTCGTCGATGTTCTCGATGTAGAAGTCGACAAAATCGGTGACCTCGGGACGCTCGGCTGCCTTGTCGCTGAGGTAGATGAACAGCGGACGTGACAGCGGGGTGTAGCTGCCGTCCTGAGCGGTCTCCAAGCTGGGAGCGACGCAACCGTCACCTGCATCGACTTCCAACGCCTTGAGACTGTCGGCGTTCTCCTCGAAGTAGGTGAATCCGAAGTAGCCCATGCCACCCTCGGAACCGACCACGCCCTGAACGGTGGTGTTGTCGTCCTCGGAGGGTGTGTAGTCGGTGCGGCTGGCGCCTTCCTCACCGTTGATCGCGTCGGTGAAGTAGTCGAACGTGCCGGAGTCCGTGCCGGCACCGTAGAGGTCCAGCGGCAGATCGGGGAAGCTGGGATCCACCTCGCTCCAGTTGGCGATCGTCGAGTCGGGCCCCCAAATGGTCCCGAGCTGCTCGACGGTCAGGCAGTCGACGAAGTCGACTGCTGGGTTCACCACGATGGTCAGCGCGTCATTGGCCACGATCAGCTCGGCGTAGGCGATCTCGTTCGCCTCGCACTGCGCGATCTCCTCATCCTTGATCGGACGCGACGCGTCGGAGATGTCTGTCTCTCCGTTGCAGAACTTCTCGAAACCGCCGCCGGTGCCTGATGTCCCGACTGTGACGTTGACCTCCGGCCGCTCCTCTGCGTACAGGGCAGCTGCAGCTTCGCTCAGTGGGGCGACGGTGCTCGAGCCGTCGACCTTCACCTCGCCGGACATCTGCTCGCCGTCCGCGCCGCCGGAACCGGACGAACCGGCGTCCTCACCGCCACATGCAGTCAGTACCAGCGCGAACGCTGACACAGCCGCCATAGCACTCATTCGTCCTCGAAGCCTCTTAGTCACACCTGTCGCCTTCGTTCCAGTCGGGAGCAACGGGCCCGCCGACATCGAGGTGACCGACAGCTGTCGGGCACCACCAGCGATACAAGTGGAGGCGGGTGTTGCGTGGCACCACGACAGATGAACGCAAGATGAACCCGGCGTGCCCATTTCTTCCGCCGGAGTGGCTAGTCGCGGGTGTAGGCCACGTCGGTGTCCCAGCGGGTGAAGCCCAACCTGGAGTAGATCGAGATTGCGGCAGTGTTGGACTCGTCGACATAGAGCATGACCTGGCGCAGGCCGCGGGCCCGGAGGTAGCGCAGGCCGGCGATGGTCAGGGCTGGCCCGAGCCGCATTCCACGCGCCGAGGGATGGACGCCCAGGACGTACACCTCGCCGATGGGCTCGTGCGCGTGCTCATGCGCGTGCTCATGCGCGTGGGTGACGGAATGCTGGTGCGCGTTGCCGGCGGTCGAGCCGTGGATCTTCGTCCAGTGAAAGCCGATCAACTCTGGATCGGCCTCCAGCTGGGCGGCGGGCATCCGCTCGGCGAGCAGGAAGCCGGCCGGGTCGAACCAGGGCTCCTTCTCGCGGAGCAGTAGGTCGTCCTCGGTCCAGCCGCCCTGGTCGGGGTGGCCGGCGAATGCTGCGTTGTTCAGGGCCGTCCAAGCGGCCTCGTCCTTTCCTTGTTCGAACTGGCGGAACCGCACGCCCTCCGGAATCTCCAGCGGGGGGAGGTGGTCCAGCAGCGACTTGCGCATCTGCCAGAGCACCCGCGTCCGGCTGTAGCCGGCGCGCAGGGCGAGAGCCTCGGCACCGGCGTGGGCGCCGTGGGCCCAGAGTCGAAGGCGGCCATCAGGACTGGCCCGCTCGACCGCAGTGAGCAACTCGCGGCCCATCCCTTTCCCGCGGTGACCGGGGTGGATCGCCAGTTCGGCAGCGGGCCCGGCGATCGGATCGGTCGGGTCCACATGCGCATAGCCGGCCAACTCGCCGTCCGCGGTCCGCAGGAGAAGGTTCGAGGACCCGACATCCCCGCCGTGGCGCAGATGCAACAGAACGTGTTCGTTGACCGGGCTGACCCCGTCGAAGTCGGCAACTTCCGCGAGCAGGCGCGCCACTTCGGCCGACTCCGGGTCGGTGAGCCGGCCCCGGATGGAGGCCACGCCGGCCGCCTGCGTCACCGGGAAATGGGGACGCTCTTGGTCGAACTGGGAGCCTGCGCCTCGAGCTTGTAACCCACGTTGCGCACGGTTCCGATCAAGGACTCGAAGTCGGTGCCGAGTTTTGCCCGCAGCCGTCGTACGTGGACGTCGACTGTCCTGGTGCCACCGAAGTAGTCATAGCCCCAGACCTCCTGCAGCAACTGCGCGCGGGAGAACACCCGACCCGGGTGGGAGGCAAGGTATTTCAGGAGCTCGAACTCCTTGTACGTCAGGTCCAGAACGCGCCCGCGCAGTCTCGCTGCGTAGGTGTGCTCGTCGATGGATATGTCGCCGACCTCGATCAGCCCGCTGTGCGGACCGTCGACGGGGACCGCTCCGGCAAGGCGGCGGTCCACCGCCCAGCGCAGCCGCGCATTGACTTCGGCCGGCCCGGCGGTGTCGAGCAGCACATCGTCACAACCCCAATCGGGGGACAGGGCGACGAGTCCGCCGTCGGTGAGTACGGCCATCAGAGCGGCCGCCACCCCGGTCGAGGAGAGCATCTTGCACAAGGTCCGGGCGCCCGCGAGGTCCATCCGGGCATCGACGATGACGACGTCCTCATTGCCGGCGACATCATTGATCAAGCTGTCCAAGCGGGCCGGAACGATTCGAACGTGATGGTTGAGCAGGCCCAGCGCGGGAAGCACCTCGGTCGTTGGCTGGCTGGCATCGGTCATGAGAACGATGTGCATGCGGCATCTCCCGATTGTCGGGGGCCTGACCGCGCCGGCAGGCTGTGTTCGGAGGATATCTCACCCGGACGGCGGCGTCTGAGACGATCACGGAATGACCGGCGTGCGGATGGAGGAGGCGTGAGCCGGGACGCCTCCGACACCGCGCTTGCCCCCGTAGCCCACCACGCGCCGGCCGGCGTACTGGCCGCCGTAGCGACGCTGGCCCTGGTCCTGGCTCCGAAATACTTCGGTCCGACCGGTCTGCTGGTCGCTGTGGCCCTCGTTCAGGTCGGGCTGATCGCCACCTGGGCCCGGGCCACCGCCACCCGAGGGTATGTCGGGTCGCTGGTCATCGGAGCGGGTGCGGCAGTGGCGGCCGACACCGTCGTTGCCATCGGTCCGGAACCGGAGCTCGGGCCCCTGGCAGCCGTGCTCGCCCTCGCCTTTCTGGCCGCCATGCTGCACCAGCTCGCTCGCTCTGCGCCTCGACGACTGGCCACCGCCTCCCTCGGCGCAATCAGCACCCTCACCTTCAGCGTGATCGGCTTGTCGACCCTCCTTCTGCTCTACCGAATCACCGATGGGTCAGCCGCCTTCGTCGCCACGGTCGCTGCCGCCGGAGGAGCAGTGGTGGTCGGCCATCTGGTGGATCTTCTGCTGCCCGTGCCGCGCATCACTCCGGAGGTGCCGCGCGGCCTGTTGGGGCTGCTGCTCAGTGTTGTCACCGGTGTTGCCGCCTCGGTCACGCTGTCGGCTCCGGCGAGTCTGAGCGACGCTGTGGGCGCGGCGATCGTCGGGGCGATAGTCGGGCTGGTCGCTGCCCTGCTGGCCGTGGCCGCTTCCTATATCGCCGCCGACCGACCGCAGTCCAACGTGTCGCTGCCGTGGTTGCAGGCGTTCTTCCCACTGGCCGGTGCAGCACCCATCGGTTACTTCCTGGCCCTTCGGCTCCTCGGATAGGTCGGGCCGACCATGCGCGCTGTCCTGATCGCGTTTCTCGTCCTGCTCGGCATCGCCCTGGCCGCGGACCGTGTGCTCGTCGTGATCAGCGAGAACCTGTTGGTCGAGGCAGTGCAGGAAGAAGGCCAGCTGCCCGCCGAGCCCGACATCTCGATCGAGGGCTTCCCGTTCCTCACCCAGGCGGTCAGCGGGCGCTATGAATCGGTTCGCGTCGGTGTCGATGTCGAAGCGCTTGGTTTGCCACCCGGAGCCACGGCAGACATCAGGCTGCAGGGGGCGCAGGTCCCGCTCAGCTCGGTCTTCTCGGGTTCGGTCAGCTCGGTACCGGTCGAGAGGGTCGAAGCAACGATCACCTTTCCCTTCGCCTACATCGGGGAGCAGCTCGACGGCGCGACTGTGACGCGGGACGGCTCAGGGCTGCGCATCGAGACAACCGTGTCCGTGCTCGGCCAGGACTTCCCGATCGCGGCGACAGCAGATCTGGCCCTGGTTGGGCGTGAGGTGGCTGTGACCGCCCGGAATATCGAGGGCCTCGGCGTCGAGCTACCCGACACGGTCGTCTCAGTGGCCCTCGATCTGCTCGATCTCAGCCTTCCCGTGCCCGAGTTGCCCTTCGGTCTGTTGTTCACCGGTGTCCAGGTCGTGGGGGACGGCCTGGAGGTCGTGGCCGAAGGACGCGACATCGTGCTCGAGGAACCCGCCTGAGCGTCTCTGCGCCCGGTAGGAATATCCGGATGACCAGCCGCCGTTAGCTCGTCGATGGATGGTGTCGGCGTGCTGGGCCTGATCGCACTGGCGGTCGTAGTGCTGGTCGTCGTCATCATCGCCGTTCTCCGAGGTCGCCTCGACGGCCGAATTCGCAGCGTCGAGCCGTCGCTGGGTGATCTCGGCATCGCCTTCCCCGCAGGCAAGGTCACGGTGGTCCAGTTCTCCGGCGAATTCTGCGCCATCTGCCCCCAGGCTCGAACACTGGTCGAGCGGGTGCTCCGGGACCACCCGGACATCGCCCATGTCGAGGTGGACGTCGCAGAGCACCTGAGTGCGGTCAAGGCCCTCGACATCCGTCGTACTCCCACCTTGCTTCTCGTCGATAAGCACGGCAGGCCCGTCCACCGCGCGTCGGGCATGCCTCGCGAGAGCGAACTGCGCCTGGCGATGGCTGATCTGACTGCCAGCCGATGAACGGTTCCGCCCGCACGCTCATCGGAAGGACCGCGCATCGGGCACCGCTTCGGGTCGGCGGTGTGCGCTGGTACCGTCGCGATATGGGTTTGCTGCTCACCATGCGCCGCACAGTCGACCTGTGCCGCCTCGGCAGCTGCCTGTGTCTGGCCTCCTAGAAGGTCACTGACCTCGGTAGGACGCCAGCCCCGTCCGAACGACTCTCAGCGACCGCGCCGACGAATTCTCTTCCCGTCCGGTCCCAGGAGGCTCTTGTGCCCAACTCCGCTCACGTCGATGTCCGAGGTCCGCGCTTCAGCGCGTGGGTCACCTCGTTGGTGCTTGCCGCCGGACTGCTGTTGTCCAGCGGCTGGATCCTGCTCATCCAGACTGCCGTCTTCGCGCTCGGCGCGTTCGCCGGCCTGAAATACTCGCCGTACGGCATGGCGTTCCGCACCTTGATCGCGCCCCGGCTCGGGCCGGTGGTTGACAAAGAGCCGCAGCCGCCACTGCGTTTCGCCCAGTTGGTGGGCTTCGGCTTTGCCGCCACCGCGACTGTGGCCTACTTCGCGGGTGCACCGGTCGCGGGAGCGATCGCTGCCGGGTTCGCCCTGGCAGCCGCACTGCTCAATGCGACCACAGGCTTCTGCCTGGGCTGCGAGATGTACCTACTCGGCCAGCGTGCCCTGTACCGGCTCTCCCCGCACAACTCTGCCCCGCACTACTCGCCAGCGCGTACGAACGCCGTACACGCCACTGAAGGAGTTTGACCGATATGAGCCGCAATGACGTCCTGGTCTCTGCCGACTGGGCCGAGGAGCACCTCGATGACGATGGTCTGGTTTTCGTCGAGGTGGACGAGGACACCACTTCCTATGACAAGGGGCACATCGCCGGGGCGGTGAAGTTGGACTGGAAGTCCGACCTGCAGGACCCGGTCCGCCGCGATTTCGTGAACAAGGAGCAGTTCGAACAACTGCTTTCGAGCAAGGGCATCGGCAACGAGGACACCGTGGTGCTCTACGGCGGCAACAACAACTGGTTCGCCGCCTACGCCTACTGGTACTTCAAGCTCTACGGCCACGAGAAGGTCGTGCTGCTCGACGGCGGGCGCAAGAAGTGGGAGCTCGACTCCCGTGAACTGACCGATGCTGAGGTCTCCCGCGAAGCGACGACGTATTCGGCCAGCGAGCCTGACACCTCGATCCGGGCATTTCGCGACGAGGTCGTCTCGGTGATCGGAGAGCGCAACCTGGTGGACGTGCGTTCTCCCGACGAGTTCGCCGGCCGGTTGGTGGCTCCGGCGCACCTGCCGCAGGAGGGCGCGCAGCGCCCCGGTCACATCCCCGGCGCACTCAGCGTGCCGTGGAGCAAAGCCGCCAATGAGGACGGCACGTTCAAGTCCGACGAGGAGCTGACTCGGCTCTACGGCGAGGCCGGACTCGACGGGTCCAAGGACACCATCGCCTACTGCCGGATCGGTGAGCGTTCCTCGCACACCTGGTTCGTACTGCGCGAACTGCTAGGCCACCAGAACGTCAAGAACTACGACGGCTCGTGGACCGAGTACGGCTCGCTGGTCGGCGTGCCGATCGAGCTCGGCGATCCGAAGTAAGCACGGCGATGTGCGGAACCCCTGCGCAGCGGGCCAAGGGTGCCGGCCTCGAGGGCGTTGACCTGACGACCCAGACCGTCATCCAAGGTGTCGTCGAGTCCGCAGGGGCGCCGGTTCCCGCGGCCTACGTCCGGCTGCTCGACGCGACGGGGGAGTTCACCGCGGAGGTCGTCACCAGCGCTACCGGCGACTTCCGCTTCTTCGCCGCGCCGGGTTCGTGGACAGTGCGTGCGCTGTCCTCGGCCGGACGTGGCGAGACGGCAGTGTCCGCCCAACTGGGGTTGACCGAGGCTGCGATCTCGCTGAGCTGAGGCCAGTGTCCGACCAGGGGTCGGCGCGGGGGGCAAGCAGGCCGAGGTCGGAGAGTTAGTCTCGACCCGTGGGTATGACGCTGGCGATCGCGTTCGTCGCGGTGTGCGCGGTTTGCGCGGTGCTCCTTCTGCGGGTGGCCTGGAACGTCTATCGAGGACCCCAAGGGTGAATCCGAATCCCGTTCCCGCACTTCCGATTCCAGCGGACACCGCCGACGTTCGCAGCGGTCCCGACGTTCATCCGGGGATCCTGCCCTTGCTGCCGCTCCTGGGTGAATGGACCGGTGTCGGAGAGGGTAGCTACCCGACGATCGAAGGTTTTCACTACGGCCAGTGGATCCGCTTCAGTCATGATGGTCGGCCGTTCCTGGCCTATGAGTCCCGGACCTGGCTGATCGGCTTGGACGGCGAGATCATTCGGCCGGCGGCGCGCGAGGTCGGCTGGTGGCGGGCCAGCGGCAAGGATGACTTCGAGGTGCTGCTCGCGCATCCCAGCGGCATCGTCGAGGTATACGCGGGCCGCTCGATGACGACCACGTCTTGGGAGCTTGCCACGGACGTCGTCGCGCGGACTGCTACAGCCAAGGAGGTCGCGGCGAACAAGCGGTTGTACGGAATCGTCGACGGCGCTCTGATGTACGCCGTCGACATGGCGGCAGTGGGCCAGGAACTGCAGTCCCACCTGTCGGCCCGCCTCGAGCGCGTCGTGCCTCTGCCCCCGCTGTGACCAGCGAGAAAATGTGCTGGCGAACTCGCCGATCTCGTCGTAGCGTGCTCGGTACACGAGAGAGGAGGTGGTCCGAACCTTGCATACTTATCGGACGCGTGAGGTGGCTGTCCGCTAGCCGCCGTCGAAGCGACCATCGCCTCCAGTAGACGGCGGTCGGCGACAACCGGACAGTTACCCTGCCCTCGGGCTGTCGGCCCAGTCCAGCCGACCCGTTCACGTCGCATCGGAAGGTGCGAGAGCGGAGCAGCCCGGGGGCCGTCCATGTTCAAAGGACACTTCATCGGCGCGTACGCGCCCATCCGTACTCCCGGATACGTTCGGATGCGGACGCCCGGGCAGTGCCCGCCGCCTAGGGTCGAGTCGTGACCGAACCCCCGCCGCGCACCGACAGTGCGCTGTCGCGGGTGCTGCGCTGGGCGGAGAGCCGCGGCGGGAGCGGCGGCCTGTGGCCGCATCGGGTCGGCGGTCCGTGGGCCCACGCCGCCGGGCAACCTGGTTTGCGCAGCCTCGCCCTGCATGCACTCTTCGCCGTCGTCGCGGCCATCGGGATGTCGATGGGCACCACGGGGTCGAGTGAATACCAGCCCGACCGGCTGTCGGTGGACGGACTCGGCCACCTCCTGATCGCCGGGATGGCGTTGGGGCTGCTCTTTCGCCGGGTAGCACCGCTGACTGCCCTCGCGATCACGGCGACTGCTACTGCCTTGTTCTTCGGGCTCGGCTACCCGGCCGGACCGGTGTTCTTCGCGATCTGCTTCCTCATGGTCGAGATCGCCGTCTGGCTGCCTACTCGGACGTCGCTGATCGCCTGCTCGATGGCCGTGGTGGCCATCGTCGGCAGCGAGGTGATCGGCCGGCTCGCTGACGGGCGCAGTCTCAGTGCAATGGCGCCCTACTTGGGCTGGCTGCTGGTGCCCTGGGCGATCGGTACGGTCAAACGGGCGTGGCGGGACACCCGGAGCCAACAACGCTCCGAACTGGCCCAGCAGCACCGCTACGAAGAGCGCCTGGCCGTGGTACGCGAGGTGCACGACGTCGTAGGCCATGGCTTGGCGGTCATCAATCTTCAGGCCGGCGTTGCGTTGCACGTGCTCGACCGTCGCCCTGAGCAGGCCGAGATCGCGTTGAGCGCGATCAAGCAGGCAAGCAAGGATTCCCTCGACGAACTACGCGCCACGCTCGCGGTGTTCCGTAATGCCGATGGCGAGGCGCCACTGCGTCCGATGCCGGGATTGCGTGACCTGCCTGACCTGGTGTCCTCGGTGCGCGTCGGCGGGATGACCGCCGATCTGGCCGTGCTGGGGGATCAAGCAAATGTGCCGTCCACTGTGGATCTGGCTTCCTATCGAATCGTCCAGGAGTCACTGACCAACGTCGTACGCCACGCACGCGCGTCTCACGTCGACGTCACCGTGGACTATGAGCCTGCCGCGATCACGATACGAGTCGTCGACAACGGCCTTGGCCACATGTCGGGACCAGATGCAGGGCAGGGTGTTACCGGAATGCGCGAACGCGCGACATCCCTGGGGGGCTGGCTGACTGCCGGCCGGCGGGAGGAGGGCGGGTTCACCGTGCACGCCTGGCTTCCACTGCCCGAGCATCCCCCGGAACCACACCCAAGACCCAGCACTGCAGCGCCGCCCGACAAGGACGTCACTGTCGAGCCCCCCGTTGGCGGTTTTCTGGAGAACCGCCAACCTGCCTCGGGTGGATCCGCGTGATCAGGGTCGCCGTCGCGGACGATCAGTCCCTCGTGCGACTCGGCGTAGGAGTCCTGATCGAAACCGAGGACGACCTCACCCTGGTCGGCTCGGCCGATGACGGGCAGGCGGCCGTGGAGTTGGCGCGGCGAGAGCATCCGGATGTGTTCCTGATGGACATCCGGATGCCGGTCAAAGACGGTCTGTCCGCGCTACGTGAGATCGTCGACGACCCGACTTGTGCCAATACGAAGGTGATCATGTTGACCACCTTCGAACTCGACGAGTACGTGTTCGAGGCGTTGCGTGGCGGGGCCAGCGGTTTCCTGATCAAGGACGGTGAGCCGGCGGAGCTGCTGCAGGCGATCCGGGTCGTAGCCGACGGAGGCTCCCTGTTGGCATCCTCGGTCACCCGCAAGCTGATCGAGGAGTTCGCGACCCAGCCTCCGAACCGGACTGCTCCGCATCCCCGGCTTGGGTCGCTGACCGTGCGGGAGCGGGAGATCGTCGGCTGGGTTGCTACCGGACGCTCCAACGACGAGATCGCGGCCGAACTCGTGGTGAGTCCGGCGACGGTACGGACGCATGTCGGTCGCGCGATGACCAAGCTGGGCGCGCGTGACCGGGCTCAGCTCGTGGTCTTTGCCTATCAGTCCGGGCTGGCTCCGTGAGTGCTCGTTTGGGCCGCCGTTTACGGCCTGTCGGTGTGGCTGGGCTCTGGGACGGAAGACGCGGCAACGGGTGGAGTGACGGGGGGCGAAGTCCGGCGGCCGGCCGGCGGTTTCTGAGGTGGGCTCTACTAACAGCAGAAACGTGAGAATTTCTTGGAAGAGTTCGGTGAAAAGTCTTGCGTGGTAGCCGATTACGGATAGAATCGAACACATGTTCGAAGTCCTGGA
>Ga0190275_10001061_pt1 | contig 21127 bp, 15 predicted proteins | sample Popmic550T_FD_133745 | JGI IMG/M metagenome (GOLD analysis project Ga0190275, IMG submission 133745) | Populus adjacent soil microbial communities from riparian zone of Yellowstone River, Montana, USA - 550 T | ecosystem: Environmental > Terrestrial > Soil > Riparian zone > Trees stand | place...
GCCAGCCGGAAATTGTCGGCGCCGAGCTGGCGGTCGTCGTGGCGCTCGCTGAGCGCGGCGTCGGAGAACGGCAGGCCGTCGGTGTCGACGCGCTTGTAATGCGTCAGGTCCTCGTCGAAGCTGCCGTCGCCGGAGAACATGTTCGAGAACCAGGCGGCCACCTTGTCGGTGAAGCCGCTGCGGTCGGGAATCGTGTCGACCTTGTCGGAGGCCTTGAGCACCCAGCTCTCGCCCCAGGTGTTGACGACGCGGTCCGTGCGCGGCGACTTCGTGAAGTACGCCAGCGGCACCTCCAGGATGATCGCGTTGACGTTCAGCCCCGCGCGCGCGTCGCGGCCGCTGTAGACGAAGCGGTAGTTCCCCTTCTCGTCCTTGTAATAGCGGTTGCCCTTCCAGGTGTACGGTCCGGGCGGCAGCGGAGGCTTGTCCGGGTTGACCTCGGCCGGATCTTCGGGATCGTTGAACAGCCCGTTCCCTTCGAGCGCGAGGAGCGTCTTCGGGATCGGCATCTCCCGCAGATCCTCGGGCTGAGTGAGGTTGACCTTGTAGAACTCGGGCCCGTAATTAATGGAGCGGAAGAAGCCGGGAAGGTCGTTGAAGAAGGCGTCGTCCCGCCCGCCGACGTACATCAGGATGCGCTGGCCGCCCGGCGACGTCGCCGCCGCGGCGGTGTTCTGCTTCACCACCGCCGCGAAGTTGCCCCCGGGGAAGCCGACGAACGAGAGTTTGGCCTCCCCTTTCGCGTTCGTGGTCACGCGGACCTCGCCTCCCTTGAACGTCTCGAAGCGGTCCTTCAGCGCGCGGACGTACGCGACGTAAGACGACACCGAGGCGTTATCCCCCGAGGGACGCACCGGCCGCGGCGTCGGATAAATACGGATGCGATAGAGCACGTCCGTATCGAGCACGCCCGTCTGCGGCGCGTCGGCGAACGTGAGCGCCAGCACGACGTTCTCGCCGCGCGACCGGTCGTCCGCCGGATGGCCGAACATGTCGTACAGGTCGGCGCCGTTCGGACGGTTGTCGGAGAAGATCGCGTTCACCGCGTTCGGATCGTTGTGATCGGCAGCGCCGGTGACCAGCGCCACGATCAGGACGGCCGATGCAACAACCAACAGCAAAGCCCGGGACTGACGCATACGCCCTCCCTTCTGATGGGACTACTTTCGCGCGGCCGCCGTGATCACGTCGGCCGCCTTCTCGCCGATCATGTAAACCGAGGTAACGATGAAAAAGCCGGGGATCTTCGGGAACACCGAGGCGTCGACGATCCGCAGCCCCTTCGTCCCGTAGACCTCGAAGTTGTTGTTCACCACGCCACCCTGTTCCCGTACGCCCATCGGGCAGGAGCACGACGCGTGGTGGCCCCAGGCGTGGCTCTGGACGAAGTCGGCGAGCTGTTCGTCGGTCTGGACCGCCTCGCCCGGCATTTCTTCCTCGGCGATCAGCCCCTCGGCGCGCAGATGCGCGGTCAGCTTGCGCACGAACTTGATCCCGTCGACGACCGACTGGAGGTCCTGCCCGTTAGTGTCGTTCCCTTCGGAGAAGTAGCAGAAATCGATCTCGGGGGTGTCCCTCGGGTCGGCAGACCGCAGCCGCACCGTGCCGGCGCAGTTGAGCGTGTGCGCCTTCAGGATGGCCCAGGTGAGATAGTTGAGATGCTCCGCGAAGAGCGCGGAGTAGCCGGGGAAGTAGCCGCGGAAGAGACCGACCAGCGCGAAGATGAAGAGGTCGGGCATCGGCCGCTCCTTGGCCGAGCGCTTCACGATCGCCGCGACGGCGCCGTTGGTCGTGTAGACCCCCTCCCGCTTCGTCTTCCACTGCTCGTACTGCGGGTCGCCCGCGGCGAACTTCGCCCCCTCGAGAATCCCCCAGTTCTTGAAGTTCATCCGGTTGACGACGCCGACCTCGTAGCGGTCCTGCAGGTTCGAGCCGACTCCCGGCAGATCGACCTTGACCGGGATGCCGTGCTTCTCCAGCTCCGCTTTCGGGCCGACGCCGGAGAGCATCAGCAGTTGCGGCGTGTTGTACGCGCCGCCGGCGAGGATGACTTCGCGCGAGACGTACACCTCGTGCTTGACGCCCCCCTCGGCCACATTGCGGCTGGCGCGATAGAGGCGCGCCCCTTTCAGGTATTCGACCCCGACGGCGCGGTTGTCGTCCCCTTCCAAGATCACCCGCGTCGCCAGCGCATCGAGCTCGATGGTGAGATTCTTCGGATAGCGCTTCGCCACGTCGAGCACGCGCTCGCGGGCGCCGTTCCGGGCGTGGTTGTTCGTCGCCAGCGGCGGGTAGCGGAGACCGGTGGAATCGCCCTCGACGAGACGCCAGTCGTTCGGATCGCCCTTGCCGAGGATCGTCCATTTCAGCCGCTCGGTGATCGGCGTGCCGATGTCCTCCACCTCGGCGGCGATGGAATCGATCAGGAAGGTCCGCAGGCTCCGGTCCTTGATGGCCGCCTCGGGGATGGCCACCTCGGTGTTCAGCCATCCCCGGAAGCCGTGTTTCGTCGGGTTGATCCGGAGGAGGTTGTACAGCCACCGCCACACCGGACGGTGATGGCAGTTCTCCATCCGCTGGAAGTACTTGCGCATGTTCTTCGGCGACCAGGAGCTGTCGCCGGTGAGGTCTTCGATGAAGCGCCAGTCGTCGTTGTGGGGATAGACCGTGATCTGCGCGTTGTGCGCGGTGCAGCCGCCGAGCGTGCCGGCGCGCGGGTAGAGGATGCCGTCGACGCGCTTTCCCTCGTAGTCCTCGACGTACTTCGGGTCCTTCTTCTGCAGCTCCGTGTTCCGGTAGTGCCGGACGAAGAAGTCCCACGACATTCCGGTGTTCTCCGAGGCGAAGGCGTGGAACACCGGGACGTCGTAGTCGTCGGGCAGGCGGTTCTGCCCCTTCGTGTTCGGGTTCGGGTCCTCCCCGTGCAGCGTCTTCGGGTCGCCGCCTGCCTCGAGCAGCAGCACCTTGAACCCGTTCTCCGCGAGACGCGCGGCGAGCGTGCCGCCGCCCGCGCCGGAGCCGATGACGACATATTCGTAATCCGTGCGGCGATTCGTGGCGGTAGTCGTTGCCATCATCTTCCTCCGCTCAGAACGTCTTCAGGAAAGCGATGAGCGCGTGCTTGTCGTCGTCCGACAGGCCGGGCTCGTTCTCCGACGCCGGCATGAAGTCGGTGCCGAAGTAGTGGCCGCGGTTGACCACGTAGTCGGGGCACTTCGAGACCTGGATCAGGCGCGGCACCAGCGGAGCGAACTGCTTCCTCGCCTGCTCGTCGGTCGGGTTGGCCGGAAGCGCGTCGAGGTCGTGCTTGATCCGCAGCACCAGCCGGATCACCTCCGATTCCTTCTTCAGGTCGATGTTGGTGATGAGATTCACCGGCGTTCCCTTCGGGATCGGCCCGATCTGGATGCCGCCCGAGCCGAACACGTTCGGGAACCACTGGTCGAGCGGTCCGGAGAGCCGGTCGAAGGCCTTGGGCAGATAGCCGGGCGCCACCTGCAGATAGCAGCGCTCGGTCGTGACGTCGATGACCCCGGGATGGACCTTGCCGGAGACCGTGGCGAAGTTGCCGTTCCCCTCGCGGCGCTCCGGCCAGAGCATCTTGGTGATCCCGTCCTCGAACGCCGCCAGCCGGTCGGACACCGACCCGCTCCACTTGAACACGCCGACGGAGTTGTTCTGCAGGTACGGCGCGGTCGACCAGAGGCTGATCAGCGACGCCGGCCGGGTGAAGCCGCGGCCGCCCCCAGGCATGTCGTACCACGACGTCTGGCCGTTGTACGGATGGTGGATCAGCACCTTCCCCACCGACGGCAGGTTCTTGTACGACTCGGAGGAGAAGTTGTCCCAGATATTGCCGCGGATGGCGTTCGTCGCCAGCGGACTGCAGGCGTTGGTCTGCAGCAGCGTGAGCGGCACGCGCGCTTCGTTCGACAGATAGTTGTCCGTCAGGAAGTCGGGCGCGTTGACGATCTGCGTCATCTCGCTCACGAATTCCGGCGTCTTCGTCCACTTCCAGTAGGCATCCCAGCACTTCAGGTAATCGGGCCCGATGCAGCCCGGTTTGAAGTGGTCGGTGAACGCCTTCGCCGGCAGCTTGCTCGAATGGCAGCGCGCGCAGCGGGCGGCGAAGACCTGCTTGCCGCGTACGACCTTCCCGGCGTCCGCCGCGAGATACGCGGGGCCGTCGGCGGCGTTCTGGAGGTAATCGGGCTTCGCGCTGGCGAGGAAGAAGAGCGCCAGGTCGGGGGTCTGGAGCGTGTTCGCGTTCCAGTAGACGGAGTTCCGCTCCGCGTCCGCGATCTTGATCGGCGTCACGTCCTTCCCGCCGAGGAGCGGGATGAAGTGGAGCAGCCACTCCTCGCTGAAGAGACCGATGTTCACGTACACGCGGTTCAGCGCGCCGAGAGCGCCGACCGAGTCCGAGCCGTCCTTCAGCACGTGCGTCGTCCGCACCGTCTGCGTGGCCGGGTCGTAGAGCTGCGTCAGCGGTCCGGTCTTGACGTAGTCGTTGAACTGCTTGTTGTTCAGGCTCCCGCCGGCCAGCTTCTCCGCCCCCCACTTCCGCCCGATCTCCAGGCGCGCGCCGAGGTTGTAGATCGCGTTCATCGTGCGGGGGTTGTTGATCTGGTCGGACGAGACCAGCGACGTGTCGAGCGCGCCGGGACGGGAGGTGTGGAAAAGCTGCCAGATGAAGTTCTTCTGGTCCTGGTCGAACATGAAGATCCGCTCGATCCAGAAGTACTGCGCCCCCGGGTTGCTGTTCAGGTTCGCCCAGGCCGGGTTCTCCGGATCGGCCGGCGGGTTGGTCGGATTCGGCCCGACGTGACAGAGCCCGCACGACATGCCGACGCGGTACGGCCGGACCAGGTTCTTGTCGTTGTAGTACGACGCGTCGGTGTAATAGCGGATCGGGTCCCACGCCTGCTGCGCCTTCTCGTCGAACGCCGGATTCGGGAAGAGCCGCAGACCGACGATGCCGGTCCCGTAGCCGTAGTACGACCCCACCGGGATGTTTTTCCCGCGCGCGCCGATCTTCACGCCGGGGTACTTCTGCTCGTTCTCGAACGGATCGGGACCGCAGGAAGGATCGCGCTCGTCGAGCCAGAGCCCGAAACGGTCCGCCCGCGGCCCGGCTGGCTTGCGGTAGCACGGCTCGTTCACCAGGCCGAGGTAGCTCCAGCGATTGGCGCGGCTCGGCTTCGGGAGCGAGGGATGGCTCGAGATCGTCTTCAGCAGGTCGAGATTCCCGACGCTGCTGACCGAGAGCAGGTCCCACAGCCGGTCGTTCCCGGCCGTCCAGACCACCCAGTTGTTGCGGCCGCGGACGACCGCCTTCACCGCATCCTGCGCCGAGATCCCCTTGACGTACGGATCGAGCGCGAGGCGGACGGCTTCCGGGTTCTTGGTGATCCCGTAGTCCATGTCGGCGTAGTAATCCTCATCGGACCCCGCCAGACTCTCCGGCGTCCTCCCCGCGAGGAGCGCCTCGTCCTTCACCGTACCGGCCTTCGGCTTGTCACTCTCGATCAGGTTCCAGATCACCAGACCGGCAATGACCACCACGACCACGACCAGGAGCGCGAGCAGAAGCTTCCGCATGGGCAATACCCTCCCCGTTGCGCGTAGGACTTTCAGGACGAACTATTTAAGGAGTGCCCGGGCCAGGGTGTTTCCCTACCCCCGGGGTTGAAAATGAAAAAGAAAGGGACGGCTTGCGCCGTCCCTTTCCGGTGACACGCTACTGCGACATTACTGCGAGATCACGAGCTCCACGCGCCGGTTCTGCTGGCGCCCGGCCGGGGTGTCGTTCGTGGCGATCGGCGACGACTCGCCGAGGCCGGTCATGCCGATGCGGTCGGCAGGCACGCCGCGGCTGACGAGATAGTCGCGGACGGCGGCGGCGCGGCGTTCCGAGAGCCCCTGATTGAGCTCGTCGGTGCCGACGCTGTCAGTGTGGCCTTCGACGGCGACGCGGGTATCAGCGTTGACGCGAAGCTGGTCGGCGATCCGCGCGAGAGTAGTCCGCGCTCCCGTCTTCAGCGCCGCTTTGCCGGAGTCGAAGAAGAGACCCGGCAGCGTGACGATGAAGCCGCGCTCGCTGGTCCGGGTCTCCGCGAGCTTGGAAAGCTCGCGCTGCATCGTCTCGATCCGCTCCTGGCTGGCTGCATCGCGGCGCGAAATCTCCTGCCGCGCCGTCGCAAGCTCTGCCTCGGTCTCGGCGACCTGCTGGCGAAGCTGCTCCGCCTGCGCCTCCGCCTGCGCGCGGCGCCGCTCCGCTTCCGCGATGGCGGCGGTACGGGTACGGTCCACTTCCTCCCGGCGGCGGTCGCTTTCCGTCCGCTCGGCCTGCAGCCGCTGCAGGTCTTCGCGCTGCCGCTGCAACTCGGCCTCGCGTGCCGTGAGGACATCGGCCGTCACACGACCTTCGGTCCGTTCGCGCTCGAGAGCCTGCTCGAGGCTGTTGATCTGATTCCCGAGCGACGTCTCCGCGAGACGCTCCCGATCCTGGATCTCGCGAAGGGCCAGCGCCTGATCTTCGACCTGGCGCCGCAGCTCTTCCACCTGCACGTTCGTTCCACCACCCTCCACGAGGGCGGCTTCGTAACGGCGCTGGAGGTCGTCGAGCTTGGCCTCGGCCTCGGCGCGCGCGGCCCGGTCTTCCTCGAGACGGGTACGGAACTGCGCCTCGCTGGCCGTGACCTGCTGGCGCAACCGCTCGAGCTCGGCCTGTTCGGCCTGACGGTTGGCGGATTCAGCCTGGAGCTGTGCACGAAGCTGGGCCGCCTGCTGCTCGGCGGCGAGCCGGCGCTGCTGCTCCGCCTGCGCGCGCGTTTCGACCGCGCGTTGCGCGAGCCGCGTCCGTTCGGTCCGCAGCTCCGGCACCTGACCGGATACCTGGCTGCGCCGGGCCACGAATTCAGCGCGGCGGGCGAGCATCTCGGCCACGTACGCCAGATGGTCGGCGTTCTCGTTCTCCTTCTTCTGCTCCGCGAGCAGGCGCGCGGTCTTCAGGATCTCCTCGGCCCGCTTGATGTCGGCCGGGGCGACCCGATCGCCACCGACGGCACGGGCAGCGCGGACGGCATTTTCGGCCACGATCACGGCGTCGCGCGAGGTGAGACCGCGGGTGATCGGCGTGGTCGGGGCATCGTAGAGAATGTCCGAGGCAGCCGTGCCGCCAAAGCCGCCGATGTCGGTCCGCAAGTTGCGGATCTCGGTGTTCGTGGCGGCGAGGAGCGCCTGCGCCTCCGCGGCGGCGGCTGCATGCCGCGCCTCGACGGCCCGGCGGCCCGCGTCTTCACGAGCCTCGCGCTTCTCGGTGCTCCAGTTGGCGCGTGCCAGACGGAGCCGGGTTACCGCTTCGTTGTGGAGTCCCTGGGCCATCGTGGCCGCGCCCGCTGCTTCGGCAGACGCGAGCGCAGACTCTGCCGCCGCCAACTCATTCTGAGCAGCGGACTTCTCGCGATCGGTTCTCGACTGCGCCCCGGCCGGGCCCGCCAGCGTAAGCGCCAGCAGGAGCGTAGCCAGTGTAGTGATGCGTAATTGCGTTCTCATGTGTTGCCTTTCTGCCGGCATGGCTCAGCCGGCTGGCGACAAGGGTCACCGGAGGGTGTTACTGCAAGATCCGGGGCGATCATGGTTTAGGGCGCCGATGGCCGCCGACAGGAAGGCTTGTCCTGGAACGGCGACAGATCGCCGAGCGACGGCTGATAGAGGCGCACGTCGAGGCCGATAGCGATGACCGCCAAACGCAAAGAGGTGACTATCGACGACGTAGGACAGTGCTAATGAGCACGATAGACGTCGTCGCGAAACGGAAGGAGGTCGTCGTGAAGGGCAACAGATCGGACTATCAGTGTCGATAGAGGTGTCTATCAAGCCTGATAGTCCTGCGAGCCGCGAGGGAAGAGGGCACTATGAGCCTCGATGGCGGTCGCTATCAAGGATGAAGGTGGCTCGTGATGAGCCTCACGTCGGCCGTTATCAGCCTGAAGGTGGTCGTCATCAAGGGCGACGGTGGTTCGTGATGAGCCTCACGGCGGCCGTTATCAGCCTGATGGCGGTCGTCATCAAGGGTGAAGGTGGTTCGTGATGAGCCTCACTGCGGCCGTTATCAGCCTGACGGCGGTCGTCATCAACCTGAAAAGCGTTCGTTATCAAGCTGAAGGCAGTCGTCATCAACGATGAAGATGGTTCGCGATGAGCCTGATGGCGGCCGTCATCGACCGGAAGGCGTTCGTCATCAAGGGTGAAGGCGGTTCGTGATGAGCATGAAGGCGGTCGTCATCAGCGATGAAGGCGGTCAGTTTCAACGGTGATGGCCAGTCCCGTGCCTCACTCCAGCGTCACCCTTCGCACCCGCACCTGATTCGTCGCCGAGGTCTCCAGCAGCCACAAATCGCCATTCCGCGCGAAGGCGCCGCCCGTGGGCGCCCACGGCCAGCGCGAGCGCGCCACCGTGCGAATGCTGCCGTTCTGCGTGATCCGCTTCACCTCGCCGTTCGCGTTGTCCGCCACGTAGACGTTCTCCTGCCGGTCCGTCCAGATCCCCATCAGCGCGTGCTGAAGATCGGCCTGCGGCCGGACGAACGACGTCCCGGCCAGGTTCTTCGCGATCCGGGTCACCTTCTTGTCCCGGATCTGCACCAGATCCCGCCCATCCACCAGATACAGCGTCCCGCCGGGCGTCGCGTGCATCCAGCGGACCTTTTTCAGCCCCTGCGCGATCGCCCGGATCGTTCCGTCGGCCGCCTTCCGCCGGATGAAACCGTACTGCCCGCGGTCCGCCCAGTACATGTTCCCGGCCCGGTCGCGGACGAAGCTGTAGTTCTTCAGGAACCCCTCGCGCGAAGGGATGATCCGGCGCAACTGGCCGTCGCGGGAGAGCCGCCAGACATAGTGACCCCACTTGTCGACCCGCTCCCCCTCGTACCAGAGATGCTCGCCGTAGAGGTTGTCCTGGGCGTCGATCGCCAGCTCGTGCGTGTGGACGTTCTTCACCGCCACCGTCCGCTTCCCGTCCGGCGCGATCCGCCACACCCGGTCGAGGTCCGAGTAATAAAGGTTGCCGCGCGAGTCGAACACCACGCTCACCGGCGGGTGGGCCAGGACGGACGCGGCGGCGAGGAGAGCCGCCGCCAGGCAGAACGCCCGAATCATCCGGCGATTGTACCCGGCGGCGCGTGCATATAATGCGCGCCCTGAGATACGGAGGTCTCCCTTGGCAGAACAGCAATACGACGTCGTCATCATCGGCAGCGGCCCGGGCGGATACGTCGCCGGCATCCGCGCCGGCCAGCTCGGCCTGAAGGTGGCGGTCGTCGAGAAGGACCCGTTCCTCGGCGGTACCTGTCTTCATCGCGGCTGCATCCCCACCAAGTCGCTCCTCGAGAACGCCGAGGTCTGGACCAAGATCCAGAAGGCAAAAGACTTCGGCATCACCGTCGGCGACGTGACCATCGACTTCTCCCAGGTCCAGAAGCGGAAGCAGGGCGTCGTCGACCAGAACGCGAAAGGCATCGAGTTCCTCTTCAAGAAGAACAAGGTCGAGCGCATCACCGGCTTCGGCAAGGTCGTCGACCGCAACACCATCGACATTGCCGCAGACGGACAGCCCGGTAAGCAGATCAAGACCAAGAACATCATCCTGGCCATGGGCTCCGTCCCCAAAGACCTGCCGCACATCAAGGCCGACGGCAAGCGGATCATCAACTCCGACCACATCCTCAACCTCGACCGCATCCCGGAGTCGATGCTCGTCATCGGCGCCGGCGCGGTCGGCTCCGAATTCGCCTCGATCTTCTCCCGCTTCGGCACCAAGACCAGCATCGTCGAGGTCATGCCGCAGCTTCTCCCCATCGAGGACGAAGAGATCGCCAAGGAGTTCACCCGAATCTTCAAGAAGAAGGGGATCGACGTCTTCACCGACTCGAAAGTTCTCTCCTGCGAAGTGACCGAGAATGGCGTGAAGTCGACCATGGAAGGGGCGAAGGGAAAGCAGAGCGTGATCGAGACGGAGCTCGTCCTCTCCGCCACCGGCCGCGGCCCCGTCACCGCCAACTGCGGCCTGGAAAACATCAAGGTCGAGATGGACAAGCGCGGCTACATCACCGTCGACCAGTTCATGCGCACCGGCGAGCCGGGCGTCTACGCGATCGGCGACATCGTCCCCACCCCCGCCCTTGCGCACTGCGCCTCGGCCGAGGGAATCCTGGCGGTCGAGCACCTGGCCGGCAAGGACCCGCGCCCCATCAACTACGACCACGTCCCGAACGCCACGTACACCGACCCCGAGGTCGCGTCCGTCGGGCTGACCGAAAAGAAGGCCAAAGAGCGCGGCTACGACGTCAAGATCGGCAAGTTCCCCTTCAGCGCCAACTCCAAAGCCAAGATCATCGGCGAGTCCGGCGGCCTGGTGAAATACGTCGTCGACGCCAAATACGACGAAGTCCTCGGCGTCCACATCGTCGGCCCGAAAGCGACGGAGCTGATCGTCGAAGCCTGCGCCGCCCTCGAGCTCGAAGCGACCGCCGAATCGATCGCCAAGACCATCCACGCGCATCCAACCCTCTCCGAGGCGCTCATGGAAGCGGCCGAAGACGTGGCCGGACACGCCATCCACTTCTGAGGTACGAGGCACGAGGCATGAGGTACGAGTGACCGCGCTCGCCCACTCATACCTCGTACCTCATACCTCGTACCTGGCAAAGCTATGACAGACGTACTCACAACCACGAATACCCACGGTCTGTCGAACGAGCAGTTGCTCGAGATCGACTACTACCTCCGCCTCACCCGCACGCTCGAAGAGCGCCTGGTGGCGCTGTTCCGGCAGGCGAAGGTGATCGGCGGTCTCTATCGCTCTCTCGGCCAGGAAGGGGAGTCGGTCGCGGCGGCCTATGCGCTCGACTACAAACAGGGCGACGTCGTCCAGCCGCTGATCCGCAACATCGGCTCGATCCTGGTGGCTGGCGCCAAGCCGTCCGACATCATCAAGCAGTACATGGCCAAGGCCGACAGCCCGACCCGCGGGCGCGAGCTGAACATCCACTTCGGCCACCCCGCCCGCGACGGCTTCATCGGCCAGATCTCCATGCTCGGCGACATGATTCCGGTCATGGCCGGCATCGCCCTCGCGGGCCGGATGCAGAAGAAAACCCTCGTCACCCTCGCCTTCATCGGCGACGGCGGCTCGTCGACCGGCGCCTTCTGGGAAGGGATGAACTTCGCGTCCGTCCAGAAGCTGCCGATGGTCGTGATCGTCGAAGACAACGGCTACGCCTACTCCACCCCGACGGCGAAGCAGACCGCCGCGAAGACGCTGGCCGACAAGTCCTACGCCTTCGGCTGCCACGGTGTGACCGTCGACGGCAACGACGTCCTCGCCGTCTACGGCGAAACGAAGCGCTCCGTCGAGCGCGCGCGGAGCGGAGGCGGGGTCACGCTGCTCGAGGTCAAGACGTTCCGCCTGAAAGGACACGCCGAGCACGACAACCAGGCGTACGTCCCCAAAGAGCTGATCGAAGAATGGCAGCGCAAAGACCCGCTCGCGCGCTACGAAAAAGTGCTCATGGAGCTCGGCGTCGCAACCCAGGACCAGTTCGCGGAGATCCAGCAGCGCGTTCGCCGGGAGATCGACGCCGCGACCGACGAAGCGGACCGCTCGCCGATGCCGAACCCCGCCGACGCCGCGCGCGGACTCTACATCGAGGATGGATACTGGGAGGAGCGATGAACGATGAGCGATGAACCAGGCTCCCGCAACGTTCATCGCTCATCTCTCATCACTCATCGCTTGGATACACGATGCCTGAACTTAGTTATCTCGACGCAATCAATTCCGCAATGGCCGAGGAGATGGCCCGCGACGAGCGCGTGTTCCTGATCGGCGAAGACGTCGGCGTCTACGGCGGCGCGTTCAAGACCAGCGCGGGACTCATCGACCGCTTCGGACCGGAGCGCGTGATCGACACCCCGATCTCCGAGATCGCCATCATCGGCGCCGCCTCCGGCGCGGCCCTCATGGGCATGCGCCCGATCGCCGAAATGCAGTTCATCGACTTCATCACCTGCGGCTACGACATGCTCGTCAACTTCTCGGCCATGAACAGCTACCTGTTCGGCCGCGCCTGTCCGATGGTCGTGCGCGGCCCCGCCGGCGGCGGCACCCACGGCGGTCCGTACCACTCCCTCAACCCCGAGGCGATGTTCATGAACCGTCCCGGCCTCAAGATCGTCGCCCCGGGCACCGCGTACGACGCCAAAGGCCTGCTCAAAGCCGCCATCCGCGACGACAACCCCGTGCTCTACATCGAGCACAAATACCTCTACCGCCGCATCAAGGAAAACCTGCCCGAGGACGACTACATCGTCCCCATCGGCAAAGCCAACATCCGCCGCAAAGGGAAAGACCTCACCATCCTCACCTGGGGCGCCATGATCTACGTCGCCGACGAAGCCGCCGACGTCCTGGCCAAAGACGGCGTCTCGGTGGAAGTGATCGACCTCCGCTCCATCCTGCCCTTCGACGAAGAAGCGATCCTCGAATCGGTCGCCAAGACCAACCGCGTCATCATCCTCCACGAAGCCCCATTGACCGGCGGCGCGGGAGCCGAATTCGCAGCGCGGATTGCGGAGAAGGCATTCGACTACTTGGATGCGCCGATCAAACGGATAGCCTCGCTCGACGTGCCGACACCGTACTCGCCGCCGCTGGAAGCGTTCTATCTGCCGAACAAGGACAAGGTGTTGGCGGCAGCGAGGGAGTTGCTGGCGTACTAATTCGCTTCCGCGCGAGAGGCTGCCGGTCGAAGACCGGCGGACCGGTCGACGGAACGTCGGCGCTCCGTAGTGCCGCCGCCTTCGGCGGCTCAGTGGAGCGCCGGTCTTCGACCGGCCGGTCCGCCGGCCTTCGGCCGGCAGTCTCTCGCGCTGCGCAATCGGTTGATCGCCTCTCTCGTTCACCTCCTTTAGAATGAAGGCATGTCGTACGAAGGAATCATCACGATCGAGCCCGGAAAGCGTGGTGGACAGCCGTGCATTCGAGGCATGCGGATTACCGTCTACGACGTCCTCTCCTACCTCGCTTCGGGAATGACAGAGCAGCAGATCCTCGCCGACTTTCCCTATCTCACCCGGGAAGACATCCTCGCGTGCCTGAGCTACGCCGCCGAACGCGAGCACCGGATGCAAGCACCGCACACCGTGAGTTCGTAGCTGGCAGGACGCATTCACAAAACCAACGCAAAACCGATCGCGCCTCCTCTGCTGCCGTAGGCAGCTAGAGATCTGTAGGCCCGGCCTTTAGGCCGGGTAAAGCATGGATGGATCTTCGAGCCCGCGTAGCGGGCGACAGACCAGAACGTGCGGCCGGTCTTTTCTGTCGCCCGCTACGCGGGCTCACTTGGCGGCGATCGTTGTACCCGGCCTGAAGGCCGGGCCTACAGATCTCTTGCTGCCTACGGCAGCAGAGGCGTGTTGGGATTGCGGTGCTCCTCTGACTTCGGTCTGCTGACGGCGCCGGCCGGTCTGAAGACCGGGGCTCCTTGCTCGTCGCTTGCCGCGCGCTGGAATTGCATGTAAAAGACGCTCGCGTAATTCAGGAGCTGAGAAATCCATGGCACAAGACGTTGTGATGCCCCAGATGGGCGAATCGATCGCGGAAGGTACGGTCTCGAAGTGGCTCAAGCAGGTCGGCGACAAGGTCGAGCGCGATGAGCCGCTCCTGGAGATCTCCACCGACAAGGTCGACGCCGAGATCCCCTCGCCTGCCGCGGGCGTCCTCACCGAGATCCTGGCGAAGGAAGGCGATACCGTCCCCGTGAACGCCGTCGTCGCCCGCATCAGCGCGGAAGGCGAAGCCTCGGCACCGGCAGAAAAGCCGGCCGCAGAACCGGCAGCCGCCGAGGCCCCAAAGCCCGCCGAGGCCCCGAAATCCGCCGAGCAGCAGGCCGCCAACGAATCCATGGCCGAGGAAGTAAAACAGGAAGCGCCCGCGGCCGCACCCGACCCGCAAGCCGCAGCCGCCCAGACAACCAGCAACCAGCAACCAGCAACTCCTCCAGCAACTCCTCCCGAAGGCGACGAAGCCGAGGGCGGCGAAGTGACCTCCCTCGACGAACGCCGCCGCACCAAGTCCTCCCCGCTGGTCCGCAAGATCGCCGCGGAGAACAACGTCGACATCACCCAGATCCCCGGCACCGGCGTCTCCGGCCGGGTGACCAAAAACGACATCCTCGACTTCCTGCAGCAACCGCCGAAGCCGGCCGCCGCGGCCGCCGCCGCACCCGCCGCTCCGAGCGCCCCGGCCCCCGCCCCGTCGCGCCCCGCCGCCGCGCCGCAGGCCTATCAGGCCCCGCAGGCTCCGAAGATCCAGTTCGCCGAAGGGGCGAACGTGCAGATGGAACCGCTCTCGGTGATGCGCAAGAAGATCGCGCAGCACATGATCCAGTCGAAGCAGACCTCGGCACACGTGCACACCGTCTTCGAGATCGACTTCACCAACGTCGAGAAGCTCCGCCGCAGGCACAAGGACGCCTACGCCGAGCGCGGCGTGAAGCTCACCTACATGCCCTTCATCGTGCAGGCCGTCATCGCCGGCCTCCGCGAGTTCCCCATCCTCAACGCCTCGATGGACGACACCAACGTCGTCTACCACCGCGACTTCAACATCGGCATCGCCGTCGCGCTGGAGTGGGGGCTGATCGTGCCGGTGCTCAAGCGCGCCGACGAGTTGAACATCCTCGGCGCCTCCCGCGCCATCAACGACCTCGGCGACCGCGCCCGCACCAAGAAGCTGATGCCCGACGACGTCCAGGGGGGCACCTTCACCATCACCAACCCCGGCGTCTACGGCGGCCTGTTCGGCCTGCCGATCATCAACCAGCCGCAGGTGGCGATCCTCGGCGTCGGCGGCATCAAGAAGCGCCCGATGGTCGTGGAGACGCCGGAAGGCGATTTCATCGCCATCCGCTCCATGTGCTACTTCTCCCTCGGCTTCGACCACCGCCTGATCGACGGCGCCGTCGCCGACCAGTTCATGGCCCGGGTGAAATCCATCATCGAGGCGGGACAGTTCACCATGTAGGTGAACCGTCTCGCCCCGCTTCTCCTCCTCGGGTTTCTGCTCGGAGCCCCGCTCCTCGCACAGGACGTCTACGTCCCGCCGGTGCCGAAAGGCATCGGCGTGGACGGCAAGGTGCGCACGCCGAACGCGCCGATCCCGTTCCCTTCGGCAAAGGGGCGCTGGATCCGGGTCCGCTCCGGCCGTTTCAACGTCTTCAGCAGCGCGAACGAGACGATGACGCGCGACATCGTGTCGGACCTGGAGACGCTCGCCTCGGCGTTGAGTGCGGATCTCAGCAAGTCCGATGGGACAGCCGGGACTTATGGGACCTATGAGGCGAAAGCCACGGTCTTCATCTTCGGCAACCCGCGCGACAGCCGGCCGTACTTTGACCTTCTCTTCGCGCGCGTGAATTCGCGCGCGAACGGCGCGTACGTCCGCCACGAAGGGGGCGGCACGATGTTCATCGGCGCCTCGCGGCGCATCGAGCGGACGGCGATGCACGAGCTGATACACGACCTCCTGCGGCAGGGCGAGATCGCGCCGCCGCTCTGGCTCGAGGAAGGGCTGGCGGAGTACTTCAGCAACGCCGTGATCCAGGGCGGCCGGGTGCGGGCAGGGGCGCCGATCGAGGAGCACATCTCCCTGCTGCGGCGCCGCACCGCCGTGAAGCTGGACGACGTGATCCACGTCAAGGCAGAATCGGCGAAAGCATCGACGACGGAGTTCTACGCCGCGAGCTGGGCGGTCGTGGAGTGGCTGATCCAGAAAGACGAGGCGGCGTTCTTCCGCCTCCTCCGCGACACGCAACGCGGAGGCGCGGCCGAGGAAGCGCTGCAGACGCATTACGGAAAAGCGGCCGAGGAGCTGGCGGTTGGAATCCGCTGGCGCGACCGCATCCCGAAGCTCATCACCCTCGCCGCGCAGGTGCCACAGCCGGCGGAGGCGGCCGAGCCGCTCGACCGCGCCACGCTCCTCTACGAACTCGGCCGCTTCCTCAGTTACGTCGCCGGCGCGGAGAAAGACAGCACGCGGCATTACCGCGAAGCCCTGAACGCCGACCCAAAGCACGCCCGCACCCTCGCCGCCATCGGCGAATACGAGCGCGCCGTCGCCGCCGGACCGAACGACCCGGACGTGCATCTGCTCTACGCCGAGTCGCTACTATCGACCGCGCAAGGCGTCTTCGCCGGCATCTTCGAGCCGGCCGCCGGCGACGCGGAGAATTTCCGCAAGGCCCGCACGCTGGCCGAACGCGCGCTGGAGCTCGGCGGCGACGAAGGACGCGCCCGCGGCATCCTCGGCACGACCTACCTCGTCGAGACCGACATCGCCCCCGGCATCGTGGAGCTCGAACGCGCCCGCGCCCTCGTCCCCCAGCGGATGGACTACGCGCTGAACCTCTACGCCATGTACCTCCGCACCGGCGCGCGCGACAAAGCCGACGCCCTCTTCGCTGCAGCCTTCGAGAACGCCCGCGACAAACAGACCATCTTCGCCGCCCGCAACGTCCTCGTCACCGCCGAGACCGCCCGGGCGAACACGCTCGCGCAGAGCGGAAAGCTCGAAGAAGCCGCCGCCATCGTCCGCCAACTCGCCGCCGCCACCCCCGATCCGCGCGGCCGGCTCGACCTCGAACAACAAGCCGCCCAGCTCGAATCGACCGCAGCCGTGAACCGCCACATCCAGAGCTACAACGAGGCCGTCGCCCTGGCCAACACCGGCAAGAACCGCGAAGCGGTGCAGGTGCTGGACGAACTGCTGAAGGTCGCCACCGACCCGTCGGTCGTGCGGGATGCAAAGGAGCTCAGGAACGATCTGAAGAAAAGGCGTTAAGTACCGCTCTTCGGATGAGAGGTCTCAAGCTGACGCAGCCGCCGTAGGCGGCGAAAGATCTGTAGGCCCGCCCTTCAGGGCGGGTATCCCGCGGTCCCGCGAAGGCGAGCCCGCGTAGCGGGCGACAGGATAGGGTTGCGCCGACGCGCCTGCTCTGTCGCCCTCTTCGCGGGCTTGCCCTCTCCGCGGACGTTACCCGCCCTGAAGGGCGGGCCTACAGATCTTTCGCCGCCTACGGCGGCTGCGGCGCGATCGCAGTTCGGCTCCCCACTTCTGCCCTCTGCCTTCCGCTCACGGGAATGCCCCGCCCGCCCCCAACCTTACCGCTCACGCATGCGGAAATGCGCCCTCCACCGCCTGCATCTCGTCACGTACGAAAACGGGATGAAGCTGCAGCAGAAACTGGTCGAGATGCGTCAGAAGGACGCGCTCGAAGACCAGCTCCTCCTCCTCGAGCACCCCCCCGTCATCACCCTCGGCCGCGGCGGCAAGATCGAAAACCTCCTCGCCTCCGAACAACTTCTCCGGACCCACGGCGTCCGCTTCTTCGAGACCACCCGCGGCGGCGACATCACCTACCACGGTCCCGGCCAGATCGTCGGCTACCCCATCCTCCACCTCGGCGAAGGCAACCGCGACGTCCGCAAGTACGTCTGGAAACTCGAAGAAGTCCTCATCCGCACCGTCGCCGCCTACGGCATCACCGCCGAGCGCGTCGACGGGAAGCGCGGCATCTGGGTCGGCGCCAACAAGATCGCCGCCATCGGCGTCCGCATCGCCCGCTGGGTCACCTCCCACGGCTGGGCCCTCAACGTCAGCACCAACCTCGACCACTTCCGCCTCATCACCCCCTGCGGCCTCCACGGCACCGGCGTCACGTCCATCGAGCGCGAGACCGGCCGGAGCGTCCCGCTCGCCGAAGTCCGCGAACACCTCGCAACCCATTTCGCAGAAATCTTCGAGCGCGACCTCGTCCCGCGCGACGAGACCATCCGCCTCGTCAAAGTCCTCGTCCACGACGACGACCGCGTCCTCCTCCTGCATCGACGGAGGGAACGCGGCAACTTCTGGCAGCCGATCACTGGCACCATCGACGCGGACGAGACACCGCTCGACACCGCCCGCCGGGAGCTGATCGAAGAGACCGGCCTCCCCGGCGAGCCCCATCCGCTCGACCTCACCCAGTCCTTCCTGATCGAATCCGAATACCTCGCCTCCCGCTACCCCGCCCCGATCATCGCCAGCGAAGTCTGCTTCCACGTGGAGCGCGACACGCACCTTCCCGTACGCATCGACCCGGCCGAGCACGACGACTGGGCCTGGTTTACCTTCGCCGAGGCATATGAAAGGATGCAGTGGCCGGACGACCGCGAGGCGCTGGAGCGATTGCAGAAGCAATTGTCCGTCCCCGCAGCACCTTTCGCTCCACAACATGCCTCCGGCGATGCCGTCCCCGTAACCGACAACTGACAACCGACAACATCCGATGCCCCCGATCAACAAACGCGCAGGTCTCCGTCCCGAATGGCTCAAGATCCGGGTGCCGGGCGACCTCCAGCAGCTTCCGGTCGCAAAACTGATGAACGACCTGGCCCTGAACACGGTCTGCCAGGAAGCCCGCTGTCCCAACATCTTCGAATGCTGGAATGCCGGCACGGCGACGTTCATGGTCCTCGGCGAGATCTGCACCCGGCGCTGCACGTTCTGCGCGGTCGGCCGCGGCAACCCGCTGACCGCCGACGCCGACGAGCCGCGCCGCGTCGCCGAAGCGGTCGAGAAGATGAACGTCAAACACGCCGTCATCACCATGGTCAACCGCGACGACATGCCCGACGGCGGCGCCGGACACGTCGCCCAGACCGTCCTGGCCGTCCGCGAGCGCACCGGCGCTGCGGTCGAAGTCCTGATCTCCGACCTCGAAGGCGACCGCGACGCCCTGCGTACCGTCATTGCCTCCCAACCCGAAGTCCTGGCCCACAACGTCGAGACCGTCCCGCGGCTCTACAGCGCCGTCCGCCCGGTCGCCAAATACCAGCGCTCGATCGACATCCTCCGCTGGGCCCACGAAGAGCGGCCCGAGAGGATGCTCACCAAGTCGAGCGTCATGCTGGGACTCGGCGAGACCGAAGACGAAGTCCTCCAGGTCGCCCGCGACCTCCGCGAAGCCGGCGTCGACATCTTCACCATGGGCCAGTACCTCGCCCCGAGCGAGAAAAACCACCCCGTGCGCCGCTACTACACCCCCGACGAATTCACGGAGCTCGGCCGCCAGGCCCGCGAGCTCGGCTTCCATCACGTCGAGTCGGCCCCGCTGGTGCGGAGCTCGTACATGGCCCACCGGGCCGTGGAGAAGAGGGCCGAGGGCTGAGGGCCGAGGGCCAAGGGAAATGGGGTCGAACCAACTCTCCCTCGGCCCTTGGCCCTCTGCCCTCGGCCCTGCCTCTCTTCCGCTACAATCCGTCCGCCCATGCCGCGCGTGACGTTCGCTGACGCAGGGAAGAGCGGCGAATTTCCCGCGGGGAAAACGCTTCTTTCGATTGCCGGAGACCTCGAGGTTCGGGTGAGCCAGGTCTGCGGCGGCGACGGTGCGTGCGGGACTTGCAGGATTGAAGTCTGTGAAGGGTGGGATGCGCTCACGCCGCCCACGCCCGACGAGACCTACAAAGAGATCGACCCGCCCTACCGGCTGAGCTGTCAGTCGAAGCTGTTGGGCGACGTCGTGGTGAAAGTCGCAAAGATCGAGTGAGGAACAGATGACCGCAGTGCAGTCCACCCCATCCAGCGCCGCCCTCGGCAACCAGCAGCTCAGCATCCTGATGCAGTACACCGTCGAGGCCTACAAGACTTTCGAAAAACTCGCCGAGAACCTCCCCAACCCGATGACCGCGGCGATGTTCACCCAGTTCGCCCTCGACGAGCGGGAGAACCGCGACCTGATCGAAATGAAAGTCGCCGCCACCGAAGGACGGAGCGTCAAGACCACCCTCGGCGGCGACCAGATCTTCAACGACATCCTCGAAGGCGAGATGTCGTACCGCGAGTCCGCCGAGTTCCTGGTCTCGCGCGAGAAGACCATCCAGAAGAAACTGCGCGAACTGATCGGCTCCTCCTCGGCCGGCGACCGCAACTTCCTCGTCTACCTCGAGGCCGTCAAGCGCGCCCACATCGTCGAGCTCGAGCGCGACCTCGAGCTCATCCGCCACGACTCCGACTGGTGGAAGCGCGAAGACGCCCAGTGGCGCATCGTCCACGGCAACCCCACGACATGAACATCTCCCTCTCCCCCGACGCAGCCGAACATCTGACTCAGGATGCCGGCGGCCGCATCCTCCGCATCGCCTTCACCACCGGCTGCGGCGGCTCCGGCTATCGCCTCAGCTACGCCGACGAGCCGGTGGAAGACGACCAGGTCATGCAGGTCGACGGCGTGACCCTGGCCCTCGACACCATGGCTGCCTCCCGCCTCGACGGCGCCGTGATCCAGTACGACCCGGAAGAAGACGGGTTCCTCCTGGAGCACCCCGACGCCGTCGCCGCGGTCTGGTGCGGGTAGCCGACGTGGGGCTGGCCGCACCACGTTTGACGGTCTTATCATCGCGCCATGGACCGGCCGACTCCGCACGCCGTCTATGAAAACGCCGGCCTGCCGGCACTGTTCTTCAAGGTAGACAACCGCTTCCGGAACCGCTTCCTTCGCCGGCCCTGACGGGATCGCCATATCATCCTCCGGCGTGGACGCCCCCACTCCGCACGCCGTGTACCAGAACTCGGGGTTTCCGGCCGGCTGTGTCGTCGGCGCGATCGGGCTCGCCGCGCTCGTGTGTCTCGGAGTGGCTCTCGTTCACGGCTTTCGGGGGAACGGCGACGCGGCGCTGCAAGCCGCCATCGGCTTCGCCCTTGCCACCGGCTGGGCGGTGTTCTACTACCGCGGCTTGCCCCTCGAGCTGTCGCTTGCACCGTCGTTCATAGGAATCCGGTTCCCGTTCGGAGTCACGCGGTGGATTCCGGTGTCCAGCATCGAAGGCCGTCTGCGGCACGGTCAGCTCGGGCGGATATTTGACTTCCGCGTGACCGCCGGCGCTGCCCTGTCAGCCGGTCGGCAGCTCATCCGTATCGACATGGCCTTCTTCAGCGAGAAATCGACCGGTGGCGAGCTGACGGACGAGATTCTGCTCGCGGCGATCCCTGACTTGAAAGTCGACAACTCGTCATTGAATCGTTTCC
>Ga0190275_10001062_pt1 | contig 21123 bp, 18 predicted proteins | sample Popmic550T_FD_133745 | JGI IMG/M metagenome (GOLD analysis project Ga0190275, IMG submission 133745) | Populus adjacent soil microbial communities from riparian zone of Yellowstone River, Montana, USA - 550 T | ecosystem: Environmental > Terrestrial > Soil > Riparian zone > Trees stand | place...
CCGGTACGGCCATGGTCGTTGTACATCCCGTCACGGCCCAGGCGCTGGTCCGCCCGGTCAATTCCGACAGCTGGGCTGGGGAAGGTGGTGTTGAGCGAGACCTTCTGGTTCTCCTCGATGTAGACCACTCCCAGGTTGCGACGCAGCCCGTTGAGCGCCGCAGCATCGATGCGCGCAGCAAACCCAGGGATGACCGAGTATCGGTGCATGACCTGGTTCTCCCCCCCAGCCTGAGCGATCCGGCTTGCCGCCGCATCGATGGAAGCCCTGGCGACCCCCTCCGCGAAGACCACGATATACTCTCCAGGAATACGGACATCCTCTGGCGCCGTGACCACCGGCGCCGTGAAGCCATCCATGTCCGCTGGATTCTCTGGGGGATTGCTCGATGCCTCCTGTTCGTCGCAGCCGATGCCCGGGCCCAGCGCGAGCATGCTGATCAACACCAAGCTCCAGGCGCGTGAGTGCTGAGAGCAGTTGCCATCTGTCTGCCTTGTCTTCATAGGGTCTCCTTGAGTCTGCGCAACGGCTTCCGTTGGCAGAGCAACAGCGGTGCCAGCCTGAAAGCCCTTGGATTGACGGGACCTGGCATGCGCTGGGACAGACCCATGGCTGTGACCGCGCGCGCGCGGTCCCATGGAATGGCACAGCGTGGGCATCACCCTTTCATGGGGGAGATGCCCTCACAGGTCAGGGGGAGGAATCTCTCGCACGAGCCCTGCCTTCATCGGCAGGTACGGCGGAGTGGTCGGCAGGTCGAGCGGCGCCCAAGACGCGGGCGCTCACGAGCCCCATAGGCTAAATAGGACCCGAGCTCCTCAGCATGCGAGCGTTTCGAGATTTGATTTTCCCGTCACTGCAATACGACGGCAATCGTGTTGGTCACGCAGTAGAGGCGACCGACGTTGTCGTAGAGCTGGGCATAGCGGAGGTAGGTTCCGCTAATTCCGCCTGACGGGGGATTCTGGAAGCCGGTCAGCACGGACGTCCCATAGCCGACAGTGCCGGGGTAGCCTTCGCCGCTCGGTGGAATATCAGCGACGCCATTCTTGCTGCCATGGAACACGACGGTGAAGTACGTGGGAGGCCAGTAAGGCGGCAATGGCGAAAAATCGACCCCGGGTGGTTGGATATTGATGCTGAAACTGAAGAATTGGCCGAGCGTAATATAGGACGACGGGTTGACGTTGAGTGAACAATTGGCATCCGCGATCGCATCGCTCGCTGTGAGCGCGGACATCAACACAACGGCAGCCAGAATCGACTTGAGCTTCATGCTAGTTCCTTTTCGCAGTGGGAGGACAACAACAGTGGTAGTTCCTTTGGAGGAGAGAGGTAGCGCCTCTCACTGGGGAAGCGTCTCGACAGGGCTGAACGCCCGAGGGCCGCCGGGCTCACCTGCTAGGGCTGCCCTCGGGACCCTCCACTCCACTGGCTCTGGCCGTGGACGGTCGTATACTCCACCGCCCCCCGAGGCGAGCCTCACGGAGCCTGCAGGAGCCTCGGTCATTTGAACCTGGATCGGTTGAGTCGCCTCCGTGGCTCTGCTCGGCAGCAACAAGAACATCTCTGGGTCATACACGGGCGTAAGGTAGTAGCTGTAGTAGAGCGGCGCGTGAACCTGGAGCTTCCAATTCCTGTCCCGCCACAAGGCAGATACATGATAGGTATTGCGCTCCCAGTCCACCCGGCCGAGCTTGGCGACCGCCTGGGGGTAGTGATAGTCGTAGACTCCATTGTACCAATGGAGTCGAACGCGCAGGTTGAAGGCAGAGCCCGCCAGGAGCGCGATTCGCGCAAAGCGTCCCTCCGGAAGAGCCGGAATGTCGGCGATCTTTCCTCCGTCGAGATGGACCTCGAGGTGGAGGCTGGACCCCTCGACACGCACGTCGGGCGGCGAGAGATAGCGGCCATCCTGGTCACGATCCACGACCGAATAGGGCCGCCGGGTAATATTATCGATGATCTCCGTGTAGTAGAACGGAGTGCCTCGATTGAAGCTATCCGGGATGACGAAGACGTCCGTGCCGTTGAAGATCGCTGTGTAGGTAGGCTCGGAGATGTCCACCGTGCCCACGGCGATCGCTCCGGGTTCCACGCCCAGGAGCCCGTGATAGACGACCTGGAGATACACGTCCGTCGCCTCGAATGGAACAGGCTCGGCAAGAGTGAAGGTCAACTCCTGCGTGTGGCCACTCTCGAGCGTGAGCGTCTGCTCCGCCGAGGTGACAATGAACTGTTCCTGGGTCACGTAGGTTTTTCCCTCCTCACAGGGGGGAGGGATCAGACGGCCTGAAGGGCTCGCCTCGAACTCTCCTGACAGGTCCGGCTTGTAGCACTCGTTGCGGCGGAACTTCACGACCGCCACGACGTTCCCGCCACGCATTGTCTCACCGGGCGTGACGTTCTTGACCTTCGCCTTGATCGTCGTGAAGCCTTGTCCCTGGGAATGATCCGCGGTGGCGTAGGCCCCCAGGGCGGGCGGCGTGATCTCCAGCCTGCCCCGGAAGAAGTAGTTGATGAAGCCCGCCGAGTAGCTCACGGTCCTGGGAATCAGCACCCGCTGGGCCTCATCCAGGTTGAAGCGGTTGAGCGCGAAGAGACGCGTGACCGTGTATTGGATATCTTCATCCCACCTGTCATAGATCACCTCCACGCCCTTGTTACGCAGGTCTTGATCATAGATCGAGAGGGTCGAGGCCTTCTCGATGGCCAGCGTGGGTCCCAGGGAGGGGTACATCGTCATGATGCAGGCGACACCGTGCCCGCTGCACAGGGAGGCCATGTGTGGCGGGACCGACTCAGGAGCGCCGTAGAGCTCCTCGAGCGTGTAATCCCTGGGAGTTCCCGGGACCGGTTGTGGGTACGTCGGCGTGACGACCTGGTCACGCCAGAGCTCGAAGTTGGTGCCTTGGCTGACAAAGTTCCGGTTGGTGAACTCCGCCATGCCACTCTGGGCGTCGTTCACCCAGAAATGGAACGGGTGCCTGAGCTCAGGAGCACCGGGAAAGGCGGCTTGGACCTGCCCAGAAGTCGCGAGCTCCATCACACGTCCGCGCGATTCCTTTGTGTAACGTTCATACAGGCTGGGGTTCTGGAGGGGCCCCAGATACCAAGCCTCGACATGTTGGTCGTTCCTCACGTGCTGCGGCTGGGCCATGTCTTGAATATGGTGGATGACATGGCCCAGTTTCAGAAATGTATCGGCCCAATACTGGTCGCGCTGCTCTTGGGAACCAGGAGTGGTCAGGGCCTGATACATGGACCTCCGCGCGTCCCTGAAAGAGAAGTCCTGCTCTGGGATTTCTTCTTCGTCAAACAGCCGATCCTCGAGTGCCCAGGCGGGAGAAATCTTTCCCCAGACCCTTCCAAAGGCAGTCAGGGGGCGGCCATGGACAGGATCGTAGAAGTGATTGAAGACACGAAAGTCCGCGTCTTCAAGGCGAACGCCCTCCGCGATTAAATAGCTGGGTGCACCACGGCCGAGATAGAATGGAAACCGGCGGTTCCCGACCCACGAGGCAAGCCCTAGGTCTTTCATGAGTCCGGCGTTGGGGCTGGCCATCGACTTGTCCACGGCGGCTCTCGTCAGATCAGGATGGGTAATGCCATCATCATAGGCCCACGAAGGCGGAGCGAACGAAAGGGCGAGGAGCAGCAGGAAGAGTTTCTTGTCCATTTTGCAAGTCCCCTTGATGGCTTCACATCTCATCGATCCGCCAGACCCCGTCCGGGCCCTGAAGGAAATAGATCAAATAGAGCCGGTGGACACCGTTGTCTGGCCGTCTCACGGCATACTCTCCTATCGTGGGGGAGAGGCCCGCCCTGGCCAGCGGCGAATATGAGGCGATGATCTCGGGCATGAATGGCAGGAGCGCATCGAACACAGGCCCGTATTTCTCCCGGGCCCTGGGGTTCAGGTACTTCATCGCTAGGGCCTTGTCCCCCGCGGTCAATGCCTCGTTCATGCCATTCCAGATGGCGCCGAAGAGCTGATCCATCTGGTTCCCCTCGCGCGCTTCAATCACCAGGCTCTGGCGGAAGCTGGCTCCAGCGCTGTCCGTCATGACGAAGGTGGGGGTGAACACCCCCATGGGATAGGTCGCGGTGCGCACCGAGGAACCGCCCGCTGGCAGCGTGAATGGTCCGGCTCCATCCACGGTATAGCTGGCGGGCTGAGCGGTCCGGTTGGTGACGGTGAAGGTGACCGCCAGGGGCGCCAATCCCACCGCGGGAGTCGCGCTGACGTCGAACGGGAGGGCCTGCCCGGTCGCGACGACCGTGACGCTCTCCGTCAGCGTGTCTCCCTCGAAAAGGGCCAACGTGGCGGTCAGTGTATTGCCCCCCGCCTGCAGGGGCACGCTGGCATGGAAACCGCCGCTGGCATCCCAGGCTGCGGTGACCCCGTTGACCGTTACACCCGAGTTGGGGGGGCGGCTGGAGACCCATCCTGTCACCAGCACCCGGTCACCTGGAATGCTCGCGCCGTTGATTGGATGGGTGATGGTGAGCGTCAGGCCACTGCCGACCACGGTCACCTCCACCGCCGCCGAAGCCGTCGAGGCACCGAGGTCGTCGGTCGCCCTCGCGCTCAGGCGGTGAGTCCCCTCGGGCACCTGGGTGAGCGTGACGGTGTAGGGGCTGGAGGTGGCGGTCCCCACCGGCACGCCATCCAGGAAGAACTCCACCCTGCTGACGGCGCCGTCGCTGTCGGAGGCCGCAGCCTCGACATGAATCGTCGCGGGAGCCGTGAAGGAGGCCCCGTCCAAGGGGCGGGTGATGGCCACGGTGGGTGGACTGTTGGAGGGCCCGGTCGTCGGGCAGATGTCCCGCTCGATCAATGGGTGGAGGTAGCCGGAGGCGTTGCCCGTCAGCGACCGGGCATAGAGGCCACCCTGGAAGCTGCCGTTGCTGAAGTGGATGTCCGCGCTGGGAGCCAACACCGTGCCCCAGAAGCCGAAGCCCTGGGCCTGGAGGGCCGTGGCCTCCACGAAGTTGTAGAGCACCCGGTGCGGATCGATGCCTCCGCTGAACTGGATGCCGAAGCCGCTGAACGACGCCGAGCCGCCATGGATGTTGACCACGACGAAGGAAGTGGCAGGCGCTTCGATGGACCACAGCGTGGCGCCCTGGAACAGGCTGGACTCCAGATGGAAGACGTTCACCTCCGGGTCCGTTCCACGCAACATGACGCCGCCCCAGGGCTCACGCGTCGTCGTGCCGTTGGCCTGCAAGCCGGACAACGCCGTGGAGAGACTGTGCAGGGTGGCTCCCCGGAGGCTGAAGTCGACAGGCGCGCCCCTCGACGCTGTGCCCCGGCTGAAGATCACGGACGAGCTAGCGGTGTAGCTCCCTCCATACCAGGCGTCACCGTGGACCCCTCCCTCGGAGAGGTTCAGGTCGCCGCCCGCCACCAGGGCCTGGGAGATGTCACCCTCTGGCAGCCCCGCTCCGACCGAGAAGTGGCTCAGGGTGATGTGGCCACCGGCCGCCACCTTGCCCTGCACATCGGTGCCCTGAGTGTAGTCCCCGAGCAGGAAGAGGTTGTAGTCGCTCAGGCGGACCTGGATGCACGGCGGTGCCTCCTGCTCGAGAAGGCGGTTCGTCATGCCGTGGCTCGTTCCGGCGCTCGAGCCGATCGCCCTGCCAGGGGCGTCCTTGTCGAGCCCCCAGACTCGCAGCACCCCTTCCGGCGTGAAGCCGTGGCCCACCCCGGCCCATACGCCCAACCCCACGGCGACCAGCGCCAAGGCGATCCCGCTGCGTAAGCGCGTGACAAAGGCTCTGACCCGTTCGCCCATCATCCGTGCCCTCCTGGTGCTCCGTTTCCAGCTTGTTTCACTCGAAGTGATGTAGACGGCAGTGAAGATCCGATGAATTTTGACGGTCGCGTCGGCCGTGAACCGCGCGGGGGGCTGGACGCCCGAAAAGCCCAGGGGATCGACCCGGGCGAGCGAGACGAGCCGCACGCGCGATCCCCCGGGACACCGGCGCTTACGGGCCAGTGCAACCGCGCCCCTCGACAATCGTGCCCCAATCGTCCCACCACAGCGTCACGCGGTAGTACCTGATCGGTCCCCACATCGCCGGGCTGCTGTCGCCGTAACAGGTCGTGATGTAGACCGTCTGGTCCCAGGGCGCCGTGCGTGCCTTGTACAGCATGTTATCGAGGTAGATTTCAGCGCTCGGGGCCTGGAAGAACGCGGTCAGCGTGTCGAGCTCCGCAGCTCGCGAGTAGGGATCCGGGCACAATCGGCCTCGGGTCCTGCCAAGGCGGATCCCGCCAGCACGGATGTCATCAAAATGCTTGCGGTCCTCACTGCTTTCATCAGATGGGTTCCTCTCTCTTTGAGGTTGAGATGGTGCATCTGCTCCCCTGACCTCGTGTGCGCGTGGGTATCGACGGTCCTACCTCGTGCACACTTCCGGCAGAGCAACAGGGGTGCCAGCCTGAGATCCCCTGGATTGACGAGACTTTGTCTACGCTGGGACGGGCCCATGGCTGTGCCCGCACGCGCGCGGTCCCATGAAACGGCACAGCGCAGACGTCACCCTGCCCTGGGGCAGATGCCCTCACAGGTTACGGGGCGTGGACTTCGCCAGACTCCACGAGCGGCACCTCGGCCCGCGAGCGCCGCAGCAGCACCTGCTCCATGCGGCACTGCTCGGGCGCCTTGTCGGGCCGCCAGCGCACGAACTGGGTGCCACTCCGGAAGCGGCCCTGGCTGAAGTGGTCATACGCCACCTCCACCACCATCCGGGTCTCCAGCGGTTCCCAGGCTCCGTCCCGCTTGCTCCAGCGGCTGGGCCCTCCGGGGGCCTTGCCGGTGAACCCTGGGCCTCCCCGAATCGATTCGAGCGGTTCGACGAGCGCCTTCTTGTCCTTCGCAGAGAAGCTCGAGCAGAAGCCCACGTGGTGCAGCAGCCCGTCCTCGCCGTAGAGGCCGAGCAGTAGCGAGCCCACCCCACGCTCTCGCTTCTCCGCCCAGCGGAAGCCACCCACCACACAGTCGACGGTGCGCTGCGGCTTCACCTTCATCATCCCCGTGCGCTCTCCAGAGGTGTATCGGGCGGCAAGCCGCTTGGCGATCACCCCGTCCATGCCGGGCTCACCGAGCCAGGCCCGAGCCACCTCCTCCGAGTGCGTCGCGGGAGACAGCCGGATCTGCCCCTTCGGAGCGAGATAGCGCGAGGCGAAGGCCTCCAGCTTCTCTCGCCGCAGGAGAAGCGGCTTGTCCGTGAGCCGTTGCTTCCGGGAGTCCACGAGCAGATCGAACACGTAGAGCCGCGAGGGGGTCTGTCTCGCGAGCATGGACACGCGGCTGGCTGCAGGGTGGATGCGCTGCAGCAGCGCGTCGAAGGAGAGCCCTCCGTCCTCAGGGATGACGATCTCCCCGTCCAGCACGAAGCGCTGGGGTGAGAGCTCGCGCACGGCAGCCACGAGCTCGGGGAAGTACCGACCCAGCGGCTGCCCTGCCTTGGACTGCAGTTCCACCTGATCCCCGTCGCGGTAGACGAGGCACCGGAAGCCGTCCCACTTGGGCTCGTACTGCCAGTCATCACCGGAAGGAATCTCCCGCACGAGCTCCGCTTCCATGGGCGGGAACGGCGGCGTGAGCGGCAGATCGAGCGGCGCCCACGAAGCGGGCGCAGGGGCCCGAGGCGGTTTCACAGGAACCTCCCGAGTTCCACCCGTCCCTTGGGAGACATCAGCGGCTTCCAGAGATCTCCCAGGCGCTCCACGCGGGCAGGCACATTGCGCAAGGTGAAGTCCTCGATGCGCACGCCGGCTTCCAGTTCCTCCCACGTCACAGGGGTGGACACGCTGGCGTACCGAGTGGGGCGCACCGAGTAGATGGAGGCGAGCGTGCGCCCCAAGGCGTTCTGGTTGTAGTCCACGAGCACCCGCCCCCGCGGGCGCTTCGCCACGCGGTACTCGGCGGTGATCAGGTCCGGATGATGCCCGGCCAGCTCCTGCGCGAGCGCCTTGGCAATGGTCCACACCTGCTTCTGTGTGGGGCCGCGGCGGATCGGCACGTAGAGGTGCAGCCCCTTGGAGCCAGAGGTCTTCACGAGCGTGGGCATCTTCAGGCCCTCGAGCACGTCCCTCAGCACGAGCCCGGTCTCCACGACCTGCTCCCAGCTCGCGTCGAATGGATCCAGATCGAAGTGCAGGTAGTCCGGCCGCTGCACGTCATCGCAGCGGGCATACCAGGGGTTCAGATCGATGCAGCCCAGGTTCACCACCCAGAGCAGCGACGCCAGGTCCCCCACCACTGGGAAGTCGATGACATTCCCCGCGCCATGGGTGATGGAGCAGGTCTGCACCCAGTCCGGGCGTGGCACGGGGGCCCGCTTCATGAAGAAGAACGGCCCGAAGGCCCCGTTCGGGTACCGCTTCATGACCATGGCACGGTCGCGCACGTGAGGCAGGAGCACCGGCGCCACATGCGCGTAGTAGCGCAGCAGATCCCCCTTCGTGATGCCGAGCTCGGGCCAGAAGGGCTTCTCCAGATGGGTCAGACGCAGCTCGCGGCCCTCGATCGTCAGGGTGAGCTCCCCGCTCGCCCCTTCCTCCAGGCTGTCCAACGCCTCCGCATTCATGCTCCCCAAGTTAAGGCTGCGATCATGCACACGGCAGACCCTCGGGAGCGGGAACGTCCGGAAAGCAAGGAGGCTGACGGGCGCCGCGGAGGCCGATTTTCAGCCTCCAGCGCGAGCGAGAGAAAACCTCACAGGGGAAGTTCACCGCTCCCACCTTTGAGGTAGGGCAACTGAGCGAGGAGCACGCTAGACTCCGCTCCGCTTTGGGAAAGTCCTACGACGCGATTGTGATCGGTGCAGGTCCCAACGGCCTGGCAGCAGCCATCACGCTGGCGCAGGCGGGGCGCTCGGTGCTGGTGCGCGAGGCGAACGCCACCGTCGGCGGCTCGTGCCGGTCCGCGGAGCTGACACTGCCGGGGTTCGTCCACGACATCTGCTCCACCGTGCAGGCCCTGGCCCTCGCGTCGCCCTTCATGCGCAGCCTGCCTCTGGCGGAACACGGGCTGGAGCTCGTCCACCCCAAGGCGGCCTATGCCCAACCACTCGATGACGGCACCGCGGGCGTGGCCTATCCGTCGCTCGACGAGACGGCCTCCACGCTGGGCCGCGACGGCGCCGCCTGGAAGAAGCTGTTCGGCCCCCTCGTGCGCGACTGGCAGAAGCTCGTGCCGGAGCTGCTCGGCCCCTTCTCTCCTTTCCCGCGCCACCCCTTCGCCATGGCGAACTTCGGGCTGAAGGCCCTCCGCTCCGCCCGGAGCCTGGCGCATGGGTGGTTCGAGGGTGAGCATGCCAAGGGCCTGTTCGCCGGCGTCGCGGCGCACTCGATCGTCCCGCTGGAGAGGATGGCGACCAGCGCGTTCGGGCTCGTGCTCGGTGCCAGCGCTCATGCCGGCGGCTGGCCCGTGGCACGTGGTGGCTCCCAGAAGCTGGCGGACGCGCTGGCGTCGATCCTGCGTTCGCTGGGCGGAGAGATAGAGCTCCAGGCTCGTGTGGAGACTCTCGACGAGCTGCCACCCGCCAAGGCCGTCCTCTGTGACGTCACGGCCCGGCAGCTGCTGAAGCTCGCCGGCCCCAGGCTGCCCCAGGGCTACCAGAAGCGCCTGCAGGCATTCCGCTACGGTCCCGGCGTGCACAAGGTGGACTGGGCGCTGTCGGAGCCCATCCCGTGGAAGGCCTCTGGCTGCCGGGATGCCGGGACGATCCATCTGGGCGGCACGTTCGACGAGCTCGCCGAGGCCGAACGGGCCCCATGGGAGGGGCGCTATGCCGAGAAGCCCTACGTGCTGCTCGTGCAGTACCCGTTCGAGCCGAGCCGCGCACCGGCAGGGAAGCAGATCGCCTGGGCGTACTGCCACGTGCCCAACGGGGGAGAGCTCGACGTCACCGACCGCATCGAGCGCCAGATCGAGCGCTTCGCGCCCGGGTTCAAGGACACCATCCTCGCCCGCAGCGCCATGGGCCCGGCCGCCATGGAGCGCCACAACGCGAACCTCATCGGGGGCGACATCACCGGCGGGGCGAACCTGTTCTCGCAGGTCTTCGCACGGCCGACGCTGCGTGTGAACCCGTACAAGACGCCCGTGAAGGGGCTCTATCTGTGCTCCTCCTCTACCCCGCCGGGTGGAGGGGTCCATGGGATGTCCGGCTACCACGCGGCGCGGACGGCGCTGCGTGACGTGCTGCGCTGACGCCCCCACCCTCCCTGACAACTCGTGAAGTCGGAGTCGAACTACCCGGCCACCATGGGCTCGAGGCGCAGCTCCCGCCGCAGCTTCCGAGCATGACCGAGCAACAGCTCGCGACTGTCTCCGGAGTCCACCGGCTGGACGAACAAGGGCATGCGCCACTCGCCCGCGATGAGCCGGGCGGGAGCCAGCGAGACGAGCTGGCTCTCCCCGCCGGACCGGAGCGCCACCAGCGAGCCATGGGCCCACCCCAGCAGCCGCGCCGGAGGCATCCGACTCCCCAGACGGACCGCCTGCCCGCCGCTCTGCAGCGTGGCCAGGGCCTGGGGCTCCACCTTCACGGACTCCTTCGCGGTGCTCGCCAGCGGCCCTCCGGGCCACTCCTGCACAGTGAGCGGCAACCCGAGGCGGCTTGCCGCGCGGACCAGCCCCTGACGCACCAGCCCTCGATGGCAGCTCCCCGAGCTCCAGGGCGATGCGCAGCTGCAGAAGAAGACAACGCGCCTCCGCTGTGATTGCTGCGCGAGCGCGAGCCCCAGCAGCTCATGGACATCCGCAGGAGCCCGCAGGCGCATGGGGCCGCTGCCCGTGTCGATGGCGGCGTTGCCCAGCCCCCGCATCCACCGGTGCCGCTCCCGGCCCAGGCGGCGCTCGAAGGTGTCCTCGCGAAACCCCACCGCCCGTACCTGACGGCGGACCCGGATGTCGACGAAGACCGGCGGCTCGTAGCCGCGCTCGGCCTCCACGACATCGAAGGCGCGCACCAGCTCGGCGGTGGCGTTTCCCCAGCCTTCATAACCCCATGAAAAGACGGTGAGCATGGGCTCATCATGCCTGCCCCTCGGCCCGGGGGCGACACCGCTGACGCCACCCTGTTCTGTGTGACATCTGCGTCAGGGACAAGCGGGCTGCAATCGTTTCCGCGATGCTGCGTACAGCCGGGGCCTGGTGTTCCGGCCCAGGCCGCAAAGGAACCAAGACATGGACGTGACCGAGGCCATCGTCGTCGTCATGGTGGTGGGAATTACGTGCGGCATCCCCCTGCTGGGCTTGACCATCCGCTTCTCGCTCAAGCCGTTGGTGGAGGCCTTCATCCGTCTGCGCGAGGCGCAGTTCGCCGCTCCCCAGATACAGATGCTCCGTGAGCGGGTGGCCTACCTGGAGCGGCAGCTGGAGCTGCACGGGCTGACGGACCGCGCCACCTCCGCCCCCCTGCAGCAGCTCGCGCCAGAGCACCTCCCCACCGTGACGAAGGATCGCGAGCGGATCTAGTCACGGCTGGGGCGCCAGCGAGAGCAGCACCGACAGCAGCGGGTCGGCGTGCGCGCTCTTGCGCCAAGCCGCGTAGATGGAGAACTCCCGGGCCGGCTGGGCCACGGGCTGCGCCACGACGCCGGGCACCCGAGGCCCCTTTGGCAGCAGCGACGCCAGCAGCGAGTAGCCCAGCCCCGCCGCCACGAAGCCGAGGATCGTCTCCGAGGAGTCCGCCGCGTGCAGCCGCCGGGGTGTCACCCCGTTCTGCGCGAGCGCGGAGAGCTGAAGCTCCCGGAGCTGAAGATCCGCGCTGTAGGCGATGAAGGGCTCGTCCCCGAGCTGCCGGAGGCTCACCGTCCCCTTCTCGGCCAGCGGGTGGTTGGAGGGGAACACGAGGAAGGCCTGCGCCTTTCCCACCTGCCGCGCCTCGAGATCCACGGGCACCTCGGGCAGGTGATCCACCAGCAGGTCCGCCTCGCCCGAGCGCACGAGCGCCACCGCGGGCACCTTCGCCTCGAAGAGCTCCACCTCGATGTCGGGCCGCTGGCGCTGCAGCCGCCGCATCCACGGGGGCAGCAGGTAGCGCAGCATGTGCCCCGAGGCGTGGATGCGCAGCCGCCCTCCCACCTCGCCCGAGCGCAGCGAGCGCGCCACCGAGGGCAGGCCCTCCAGGAAGGGCGCGACGTACTCGTAGAGCGCGCGGCCCTCCGGCGTGAGGATGACGCGATCCTTCCCCACTCGCTCGAACAGGCGAACGCCCACCTCGGCCTCCAGCCGCTTCACCTGCTGGTGCACGCCGGGCTGGGTGATGGGGTACGGGAATGAGCGAGCCGCCCGCGCGTACCCCTCGCACCGAGCCACCCAATAGAAGCCTTCGAGACGCTGGAGCTGAATCATTCACTGCATGTTATCGAATGCCGATGGCTTAGTTCCATGCAGTTGACGAAGGAAAGGAGCATTCTGTCTCTCGTCAACGCAACCGAACCCGGAGGAACCCATGTCCCGCCCCACCACCCCCGCCGTCCAGTCCGCTCACAGCAACGCCTGGGTCATCCAGACCTGGCTCTCCTGGGTGCTCGCCGTGGGAGTTACCAGCATGGGCGTCTGGTTCCTGCCCGTGGATGGCTGGATGAAGGCGTTCCTCGGCATGGGCATGCTCTTCACCGTGGGCTCCACCTTCAGCCTGGCCAAGACGGTGCGGGACGTGCACGAGCAGCAGCGCATCGTGTCCCGCATCGACGAGGCGCGGATGACCAAGCTGCTCGCCGAGATCGACCCGCTCTCCCCCAAGCTGTAGTCGCGCCTACTCTCCCGCCGGGCTTAGGAAGGGCCGCAGGAAGTCATCGGCCTCGGCGGCAATCCGACCGAGCGAGGCCAGCAGCTCGTGGCCATCGTCCACCTCCACGAGCCGGACGTGGCGCTTGCCTCGAGCCCACTGACGCGAGGCGGAGATGTCGGTGGTGTCGTCCTGGCGCCCGTGGATGATGAGCGTCGGCACACGCACCTCGGGCCAGCCGCCGGATCTGCTGTCAATGGCCTCCACGTCCGGGACGAAGCCGAAGCCCACCCGGGCCTGGCGCTTCTCGGCGTGGTCCAGCAGCTCCAGCCACCCCGTCTCCTCCCACCGGCGCATGCCCTCGGCGCCGATCCGGCGGCGCATCTGCTCCATCGCCCGGAGCGCCGGGGCCAGCAGCACGAGCGCGCACACCCGCGCGTCCTCCTCCGCCACCCGGCAGGCTGTCAGCCCGCCCAGGCTCGAGCCGAAGAGGATGGCCCGATCCCGCTCACCCCCGATGGCCTCGCGCACCGTCTGCATCATGGCGCCCAGGCACAGGTGCTCCAGGGACGGCTGGCGCAGGTTCAGCCGCTCCAGGTGGATGCCCTGCCGCGCGTAGTGGGCCGACAGCGCGACGCCCTTGGCGGAGCCCGGCCCCGAGGCAAAGCCGTGCAGGTACAGCCACCGGGGACCCGTCTGCGCACCCTGCTCGACATTCATGGGCCGGTAATGTACCTCGCTCCCCCATGCGCTTCGCCATCGTGGGCTCGGGTGCGGTTGGTGGCTACTTCGGTGCAAGGCTCGTCCGCTCGGGTCATGACGTCACGTTCCTCGCCCGGGGTGCACACCTGGAGGCGATCCGCCAGCGCGGGCTCGAGATCCGCAGCTCCGCCGGAGACTTCACTGTCCGCGCACGCGCCGAGGCCGATCCCTCCCTCGTGGGTCCCGTGGACGTGGTGATGCTCGCCGTGAAGGCGTACGACAACGCCACCGCGCTGCCCATGGTGAAGACGCTGCTCTCCCAGGCGGCGTCCCCTGCATCCGCCGAGGGCCTGCCCGTCGTGCTCCCCCTGCAGAACGGGGTGGACAGCCCCGGTGAGCTGGCCTCCGTCGTGGGCGAGCGGGCCGTGCTGGGCGGCTCTGCCTACATCTCCACGGCGGTGGCGGGGCCGGGCGTCATCACCCAGGCGGGCACCCACCAGCGCATCACCTTAGGGGAGTTCTTTGGAGACACCTCCCGCCTCTCTGCGCGCGTGTTGGCCCTGCGTGACGCACTGGCGAGCGCCGGCATCCAGGTCGAGGCGGTGCCCGATGCGCGCGTGACGCTGTGGGACAAGCTCATCTTCCTGGCGCCGTTTGCCGGGATCATGGGCTGCTCCCGCCTGCCGCTCGGCCGGCTGTGGTCCATTCCGGCCTCGCGTGAGGTGTACCTGGCAGCGGCGGCCGAGGTGGCACGCGTCGCCACCTTCGAGGGGGTGGCCATCACCTCCCGTATGGACGCGATCGAGAGAACCGTGGACGCGCTTCCTCCCGACGTGAAGGCCTCGCTGCTGCTCGATCTGGAGCAGGACAAGCCCATCGAGGTGGAGGCCTTGATGGGCTCGGTGGTGCGCCGGGGCCGCGCGGCAAGCATCCCCACCCCGGTGATGGCCACCTTCTACGGGCTTCTCAAGCCCCATGAGCATGGGCGACGCCAAGCCTGATTCGCGGTACCTCACGAGCGCTCAAGCGCCGTCGCCTGAGCCCGCCCCAGGGCCCGGGGCTCGCAGCAGCGCCAGGGCGCGCTGGAAGTCCTCGGGCAGCGGCGCCTCTACCCGCACGAGCGCTCCCGTCGAGGGGCGTGGCAGGGAGAGGTGGAGCGCGTGCAGCGCCTGCCGTCCCAGCGCCCGTGCGGCCGGGTGCGAGCGCACCTCCGCGGGGCCGTAGAGGGTATCGCCCAGGACGGGGTATCCCGCCTCGGAGAGCTGGACGCGGATCTGGTGCGTGCGGCCCGTCTCGAGCCGCACCTCCAGCAGCGTGGCGCCACGGAGCCGCTCCCGCACCTCGAAGGAGAGCGCCGCACGGCGCGCGGACGGGACGCGGGTGGTGAAGCGACGCGGGTCCTTCGGGTCCCGGCCGTAGGGGGCCTCCAGCCGTCCCTGCTCGGGCGCCTCTCCCAGCACGAGCGTCCAGTAGCGCTTGTCCACGCGCTTCTCCTGGAAGGCCCGGTCGAGCGCCGCCACGGCCTCATCGGTGCGCGCGAGCACGAGGCAGCCGCTCGTCTCCCGGTCCAGCCGGTGCACGACGCCGGGCTGCGCGACGCCCTCCACATCGAAGGGAGGCAGCCGGGCCGCGAGCAGTTCCACCACCGAGGCCTCGGAGTCACCCGGCTCCACCACGATGCCGGGGGGCTTGTTGACGATGACCATCGCCTCATCGTCGTAGAGCACAGGGAGCTCTGGCCCCTCCACGGAGCGCCTCGGAGGGCGGCGTGGGGGAGGCCGATCGATCTCGATCTCTTCGCCGCCCCAGAGCTTGCGGGTCGGCTGACACTTCTTCCCGCGGATGCGCACCTGCCCCTGGTCGATCAGCGCGCGGGCCCGCTCCAACGAGAGGCCCGGCACATGCTTTGACAGGTGCTTGTCGAGCCGCTCTCCGGCGGCCTCCCGGGGGACGATGATCTTCTGCGGCGCCATGAGGGCCCTCTCGGCGTCCCGGCCCTGCCAGGTCCCGCCGAGGTGGACTCAACAGGCGTAGGCCTGGAGATGCAAGCTGCCCCCGCGCAAACCCCGGTTAGACTGCTGACTCGTGAGAAGACTCCTCCCCGGCCCGGCGGCGCTGCTGGCACTCCTGGTAACGGTGCCCATCGCCCTGTCGCCGCTGAAGAACTACGACCTCTTCTTCCACCTGGCTGGGGGCAGGTGGCTCCTCTCACACGGCTTCACCCGCGAGGATCCCTTCAGCGTCACCGGCACCGCCGGGTGGGTCCCCCACGAGTGGGGCTTCGGCATCCTCGCGGAGCTCTCCCTGCGCGTCTTCGGCGCCGCCGGCCCCGAGCTGCTCATCGCCACCCTCATCTCCACCTTCGTGCTGCTCGCCTGGCGCGCCATCCGCGCCGTCTCTCCCACGCCGGGGCTCGTCGAGCTGGGAGTGCTCTGCCTCACGCTCGTGTCGCAGGCCTTCACCTGGTACCAGGAGCGCCCCTACCACCTGGGCCATGTCCTCTTCGCCCTCGCCGTGCTGCTGATGTTGGCCTGGCGACGCGGGAGCCAGCGCGCGCCCTGGCTCCTCGTCCCGCTCTGCGCCCTGTGGGCCAACCTGCACGGGAGCTGGATCCTCGGCCCAGCCCTGTTGGGCTCCACGGCGATCGGCGCGTGGATGGATGGCGGAGACGCCGCGCACCGCCGCCGCTGTCTCCTGGCCCTCGGAGCCGCGGCCCTCGCCTTCCTGGCCTCGGCGCTCTCTCCCAGCGGCCCCAGCATCTACCTCTACCCTCTCCTGCACTCTGTCCTGGCCTCCACCCAGACGCTGGAGGAGTGGCAGCCCCTTGATCTGACCTTGATCTTCGCGCGGTACTACCTGGCCTTCGCCTTCCTGGCCGTCTTCGTCTGGGGCGGCGCCCGCCCGCGCTCGTGGGCCCTCCTGCTGCCCGCGCTCGGGCTGACAGTGGCCTCCCTGGGCGCCCAGCGGCACGCTCCCTTCGCCGCCCTGCTCCTGGCCGTCTTCATCGCCGAGCACCACCCCCGCATGGCGCCCTCCGTGCTCCCCGACGCCGTGCGCGCCGCCTGGAAGCGGATGGATGGCTGGAGCGCGGCATGGATCCAGCGAGCGGGTGGCACCGCCTGGCCCTTCGTGGTGCTCGCCGGCCTCGCCTTCTCCGCAGTGCTGCACCCGGCCTCCATCCGCGAGCGCATCTACCCCGGCCGCTTCCCCCTGGCCTGCTTCGACACCCTGAAGTCCCTGCCGCCGGGCAAGGTGCTCAACCGCTTCATCATGGGCGGCGCCCTCTCCTACTTCGCCGGCCCCGAGTACAAGGTCTTCATCGACAGCCGGAATGATCCGTTCCCCCAGGAGATCCACGACGACTACGACAAGTTCGTCTATGGGCTGCCCGGCTGGCGGGACGCGCTGGCGCGGTACTCGCCCGACTACGTGCTGTGGAACCGAACCGGCCCCGGCAGCATCCTGCCGGACGCCCTGCAGCGGGAGGGCAGCTGGGCGAAGGTGATGGAGCCAGCGGGAGAAGACTGCATCCTGCTCCGGCGGGAGCGTCCATGAGCCGCCTGGGCTGGGCCGCCTTCCCCGTGGCGACGTTCCTCTTCACCCGCACCGCCATCCTCGCCTTCGCGAGCTGGTCGCTGCGCATGGATCCGCGGCTCCACTTCGAGGGCCCGCCCCTGCTCGATGTGCCCTCGCTGGGAGGCCTCTGCCGCTGGGACTGCCTGTACTACACGCACATCGCGCTCGAAGGGTACCGCGAGCCCTTCTGGACCAACTTCTTCCCGCTCTTCCCGCTGCTGGGCAAAGGGCTGTCGCTGCTCACCGGGCTGTCCCTGCCGTTCGCGCTCGTGCTGCTGGCGAACCTGGCCGGCCTGGGAGCGCTGCTCGCGGTGTACCGCGTCTTCCTGGAGACCGAGGGCGAAGACGTGGCGCGCGCGGGCCTGATCCTCTTCGCCGCCTTCCCTTTCGCCTTCTTCCAGGCCGCTGGCTACCCCGAGTCGCTCATGGTGCTCACCAGCGCGCTGGCCGTGCTCCTGGCCCTGCGCGGCCGGCACCTCGCGGCAGGGGCCGTCCTCGGGCTCGGGGTGCTGGCCCGGCACCTCACCATCGTCGCAGGCCTGTCCCTGCTCGCCGCGCAGGTGCGGGAGCGAGGCCTTCACCCCCGGCGCTTCCTCCTCCACCGCGACTTCCTCGGGCTCGTGCTGCCCTTCGGCTTTGCCGCGCTCTACATGGTCTACCTCCACGCCACCCGCGGAGAGGCGTTCGCCTGGTGGACGCACCGCAAGGAGGGCTGGGGCGAGCTGGCGTGGTTCGGCCTGGGGGATCTCGCCCGCGGCAGTGGCTTGCCCCTCGAGGTCTATCTCTACGTCCTGCTCTCGCTGGTGCCCGCCGCCGGCTCGGTGCTGCTGCTGCGCGAGCCTCGGTGGCGCGTGCTGGGGGCGTTCGCGGCCGGGCTGATGATCACCCTCTGGACGGTGGGCCTGGCAGGGCTGGGCCGCTACAGCGCGTCCTGCTGGCCCGCCTTCCTCCCGCTCGGAGTCTGGCTGGCGCGGCGCCCCACGCTGCTGCTGCCCTCTGTATGCGCGAGCGCCCTGTTGCAGGGCCTGTTCCTCTACCTCTTCGCGCACTGGTACAACGTCAACTGAGTCTGCTCAGGCCGAGGCGCCGCCGCACAGGCGCTCCACGAACTGCCGCAGGCTCTCGCGCTCGAAGGGCTTGTGCAGCAGCTCGACGGCCCGGGACTCGATGAACTCCATGGCCTGGGGGCTGAACACGCCGCCGGACATGAGGCCGGTGCGCCGCGCCAGCTCGGGCGCGCTGCGCTCCAGCTCCTGGAAGAACTGCACCCCGTTCATCTCCGGCATCATCACATCGCAGACGATGGCGTCGTAGCGCGTCCCGCTGGCGATGCGCTTGAGGGCCTCGCGCGCGTCCTGGAGCGCTTCGACCTCGTGCATGTCACGCAGCAACCGGCGCACGGCCGTGCCCACCGCGGGCTCGTCATCAATGAGGAGAACCTTCCGGCGCAGCATCTGAGCACTGCCCTTCTCCCGCCCGGTGGCCACGGCGGCTTCAGTCTTGGCCGTGAAAGCAGGAAGTACCAGGCGGAAGTTACTCCCCCACCCTGGCTTGCTGTGGACCTCGATCCAGCCACCCATGATCCGGATGAGGTTGTTGCAAATGGAGAGCCCCAGGCCCGTGCCAATCCCCACCGGCTTGGTGGTGAAGAAGGGCTCGAAGATCCGCTCCTGGACCTCGGGCGTCATCCCCTGTCCGTTGTCCTCCACCTCGATGACGATCCACTCTTCTCGGCTTCGGGTAGAGATGCGGATGCTGTTGTCCTCGACCGAGCGAGCCGGGGGGAAGGCCTGCAGCGCGTTCACCAGCAGGTTGACGAGCACCTGGCCCAGCCGCGCCTCGTTGCCATGAGCGGCCGCAACGGGATCGAGCGTGCACGTGAGCCGGGCCCGGTGATTGAACTCATTGCGAACCAGGCGGAGCGCGCCGTGAATGACCCGGTGGACATCCACCGGCCCCTGCGTCGCCTCGTCGGCGCGCGCGAAGGACTTCAGATCCTGGACGATGACGCGCACGCGCCCAGCACCCTCCAGCGACTCGCGGACGGCGTCGCGCACCTCGGTGAGCTGGGCCGCCGTCAGCTCCTGGCGAGCGAGCTGCTCTGAGATGAAGGTCAGGTTGGAGGAGAGGTAGGCCAGGGGGTTGTTGATCTCGTGCGCCACGCCGGCCGCCAGCATCCCCACGGAGGCCATCCGGTCCGTCAGCCGCAGCTGCATCTCCAGCCGCCGCCACTCGGTGACGTCGCGGATGATGCCGACGAGGAAGGGTTCGCCCCCCACTCCCGTGAAGGGCGCCTTCTTCGTGAGGAGGGTGCGGGAGCTGCCGAGGCCGTCCGTCAGGGTCTCCTCGTTCTCGTTCGGCTGGCCGGAGGCGAAGACCTCCTCGTCCTTCTTCCAGAAGACGTCCGCCTCCTGGGCAGGCACCACGTCGTAGTCGGACATGCCGAGCAGCATGTCCTCGGTGCGCCCGATGACGCGGCAGAACGCGGTGTTGAGGACGACGAAGCGGTGCGCGCGATCCTTGACGAAGACGGGATCCGGCAGGGCGTTGAGGATGTTGCGCAGAAAGTCCCGCGTGCGCTCCAGCTCGGACTGCACGTGGATGCGGGCCAGCTCCGCGCCGGCGCGGGCGCCCAGTGCCCCCATGAGGGCGTAGTCGATGAGGCCTGCCTCCAGCGGCTCTGTGTGCGCGACGGCCAGCACCCCGATGGGTTTCTGCTGGGCGTCCTTCAGCGCCACACCCAGGAATCCCACGGCGTTCAGCTGCTGGAGCACGGGATCCCGGGGGAAGCGGGCCTGGACTCCTTCGACGACATGGCAGCTGCCGTGCGTCACCACCTGCTGATGGGGCGAGCCGAGCACCGGCCACGTCACGCTCCTCCGGAAGCCCCCGTCCACCCAGAGCGTCAGCGTCTGCAAGCTCTCCCCGCCCGGCACCAGCTCGCCCACCAGGACGATGGAGACGCGGAGCGCCGAGGCGAGCTGGGACACCAGGGGTTGGAAGAAGTCGTGACCGATCTCCGCCGAGGTGCTGGAGAGCAGCACATAGAGCGCCTCCAGGGAGCTGAGCCGTGGCTTCTCCAGGCGCGCCAGATCGGGGACGTGCGCGTCCTCGGGACACAGGCGCCGGCGAAGCGCGATCAGCCGCACACCCCAGCTCTCCCCAGGCGGTGCCTGGCACTCGTCCGCGCCAGCCCGCGCCAGCTCGGCGAGCTCCGCGGAAGCCCGCCGCGTCAAGACCGTCAGGTGCGTCTGCATGCAGGAGCGGCGTGCGCGGAGCTGCCGACAGAGCGCGACCAGCTCCTCCAGCGGGCCTCCCGGATCCCCTAGGACCACGAGAGAGGGGGACTGGGACTCGGGGAGCTCCTCCAGCCTCTCTGCGCGGCGCACCTGGAGCGAGAGGTCCTTGCCTCCTTCGAGCAGGAAGCAGCGCTCCAGCTCCTCGTCCAACGGCGGTGGCACCTTCAAGAGTAGGACTTGCACCAATTCCTCTGCCTAGAACTGCCCCAGGATCACGCGAGCACGGCCTTCCATGGGGAGGGAGTGTTCCTCCACGGTGGGGAAGCCACGCTCGCGCGCGAGTCCCGCCAGGTAACGCCTCCAGGGATTGTACGGCATGCTGTTGTCGGAACAGCAGGGAACGACCGCGAAAGGCAGCCGATGCATGGCTGCATACTCGATGATGATCCGCGTCGCCCCGTCCGGGTGCATGCCCACGAGCAGCTCTGCCTCGCAGGGCTCCTCCAGCGAGAACGCACGCTCAGCGAAACGTACAGGTAGGTGTTTGTGGCGCAGATCGAAGGTGGTGACGGTGCGCCCGAACTTCGCCAGAGCCTCATTGAGCCGGCCCTGGCCTCCAGCGATGTCGAAGATGCGAGGGGCCGAGAAGCGCTCGACGATGAACTGGGCAAAGAGCTCGAAGCGACGCTTGTCAGCCATGCCCTGTCTCTCTACAGCAGGTGCGCTAGAGCACCGATCAGTTTGAGATCGAGTGGTTGCGGGCACTTACGAGCGGGATCGACAGCAGCAGAGAGGTCTGATCTGGTGGGCACCCTACCTGATACGTCGTCAGGAGCCGAGGTGACCA